>Ga0099364_10002209_pt1 | contig 31193 bp, 22 predicted proteins | sample TergutTh196P3_FD_73070 | JGI IMG/M metagenome (GOLD analysis project Ga0099364, IMG submission 73070) | Microcerotermes parvus P3 segment gut microbial communities from Pointe-Noire, Republic of the Congo - Th196 P3 | ecosystem: Host-associated > Arthropoda: Insects > Digestive system > Gut ... | reverse complement strand
TTTTCCCCGCGTGCCAATAAAGCTGGTCACGCGCGATTTCCATAAGCGCGCTGTCGCCCAAGTACCGACCCGCAACCGAAGCCGCCTTGCCCAGCGATAAAAGCACTGCGGAGTTTCCCCGAAACGAAAACCAGACGGGGAATTGCCGTACACAGAATATATCATTCAGCCTTGTGCCGGACAGGAGCTGTTTGCGGTAATTTTCCCGGTCGGAGTTATAATCCGTATAAATATGCAGATACGGGAAGGTTTCGGCATCGTCCGCTTCACTGTACATATGCAGGCCGTCCGGCTGCATACCGTATGGCGAAGCGTACCGGCGCATCGCTGACAGATACCCGCCGTACCGGCGCAGTGCGTCTTCCCATATGCTGTCCCGCTGTGTGCGGCACAGGGCCTCGAGCGCCTGTGAATACAAATGGTAGCGTGCCTGGTGGTTGAAATACGTCAGCGTTTTTTTATTTGCATCGCGGTAGAAGAACCCGGAAAACGCAAGCCCTGCTTCGCCCTTATCCTGGCAGGACAGCAGAAGTTTCCCGAAGCGGGCGGCCTCCCGCGCGTAATAATCATCCCCGCAGGCAATATAAATCTGCGAGGCGCACCAGCTTGCCGCCGCGTAATATTGTGACAGGCCCGCGTTATAGGTATGCTCCATCATCGGCCCGTCTTCACAGCCGACCAGCTCAAACCGCTCTGCCGCAAAGGCGTAGTCCTCTTTCGCGGCTTTTAGTGCGATGAATGATTTTTCGTCGTCGTATCCTGCAAAAGCAGTTGCCGCGTATGCCTCCACGCCGCCCATAAGAAAATTGTCAATGGAGCGGTTGTGTACCCGCGCTTTTTCGTCGTCCGCCGTGCCTATCAGCAAATCCGTCCAGCGCGTATTACCGACGCTGGTCGCGCGGTAGCCGTCACCAAACCGCGTATGCAAAACAAAATCCAGCCCCCAGCACGCCTCCTCCATGAGCCGTGAGTACAGCAGGGTGCTGTTTTTGGAGCGCATGGCGTTTTCCAGCAGCGCGTGTGTGACCTCGGCGGTCTGCAATGTCTGCTGTGAAAGGTCCCCCGCGTCGTGCCAGCCGCCGCAGTACACCATGCTTTTTCCCGCGTGTTCCGCTAAAATATCACCATGGCAGAAACCGTGGCCGCCCGGTACAGGGGCGCCGCAGCGCTCGGCATAAAGATAATTGACCGCCTTCCAAAGCGCCTGTTCAAATGGGTTTTCGCAGATGGGGAAGCTTTCCGTGGTAACACAGTTTACCCGCAGGCGAAACCGCCCACTGCCGGAAAACCCCGAAAAATCCGCAATGCCAAGCTCATCACCGCCGAACTGCACACGGCTGATTTCGCCGCTGTATACGGTTTTACCGCCCGGCTCGTCCAAAAGCTCGAACCGCCCGCCTGTAACAGCCGTGACCGCCTGCTTAACGCCTTCGTTAAAATAACCTGACGTTGAGTAGCAGACCGCGTCACGCGCACACGCCCAGCCAAGCGACACGTCGGGGTTTTCGGCCTGTTCAAGCGTTATTTCCTTGATGTAAAAATCGAAGTTTTCCGCGCCGCCCATTTCGCGCCCATGGCAGCTCAAGCTGAACGCAAGCTCTGTAATGCAGTCGCGCGGCAGATCCGCAAACTCCCAGACACATTCGTTCCAGACGCGGTTTTCTAAGTTTACTACATGGAAGCCCTCCCGCCCGTAAACATCCGGGACCTTGCTCTCGCCGTCGTTTACAAGGCACATGGTAAGGTGCGGCGCGTGGTACCCGCCGCATTCGGGCATAATTTTGCACCTGATCCGGTTATATCCCAGCCAGTTTTCCCCGGGCATAAAACGCAATGCGGCTATAAGCTTCCCGAAGCCTGTGTAATGGGGCATGGGGGAGTCAAATTCACGCCTTGCCGGTGCGCTGATCATAAGTGCGCCGTTTTCCTCCCGCATTTCCCCCTCGCCGTTTTTTTGCCACCGCTCTCCCGAAGCGCCGTCCCATAAAAGCCGTGAACGCACAGCTTTCTTCGCAAGCAGGCGTGTTTCCGCCGATTTGCTGCGGTCGGGCCTGAGCAGCCTGTGTATGTAGCCGGATTGGATAAGCTGTTCCATAAAAGCTTCCGTCATTTTTCCATCACCCCTTTTTAGAAGTATAGCATATGATAAGCGGATGCGCAATTCGTAATATATCTTGCAAGTGCAGCGCTGTTGTTATATAATAGTATTAGCCAATTATGGTGAAATAGGGGGATTACTGTGAAAGACGCGAAAAAGTACAGCGTACTCGTAGTGGACGACGAGAACACTAATATAATGGCGCTGTCGCATATATTAAGCCCCAAATACGATGTTTACGCCGCAAAAAATGGGCAGGGCGCGATAAGGGCGGCGGAAAAATATCTGCCTGATTTAATCCTCCTGGATATCATAATGCCGGAGATGGACGGCTACGCCGTGCTGTCGGCGCTTCGCGGAAGCGAGCGGACAAAGGATATCCCCGTGATTTTCATCACGGGTTTGAGCGGCGCGAGCGACGAGGAGAAAGCGCTTTCGATGGGCGCGGCGGACTGCATCGGCAAGCCGTTCAGCCCTGCAGTCGTAAAATTGCGTGTGGAAAACCAGCTTAATATGCTCGGGAAGCTGCGGGCGATGGAATACGACGTGATAAATTACAAGCTTGCAAGCGAGGCAATGAAAACCGCGCTGTGGGATATGGAGGTCGTCGTGGACGACCCTGCGAATTTAGACAACCGTTTTACCTGGTCGCGCGAGTTTCGGCACATGCTCGGCTTCTCCGACGAAATCGAATTCCCGAATGTCCTGCGCAGCTGGTATGACTGCCTGCATCCTGATGATAAAGAGCGTTCTGTCGCGGAGTTTTATGCGCATCTCACCGATTACACAGGCAAAACCCCATATGAGATCGAATACCGCCTGAAAAACAAAAACGGCGAATACAGATATTACGACGGCTTCGGGCAGACGCTCCGCGACAGCGATGGTGCGCCTATCCGCGTTTCCGGCTATATCCGGGATATTACGGAGCGCAAGCTGGTGGAAGCCGCCCTGGACCAGCAGTACCATCTGCTGCACGCCGTTAACCGCGCGGCAAGCGTTCTGCTTTCATCTGAAGGCGAAAACAAGACCTTCGAGGAATCGTTCCGGGACGGCATGGAAATTATCGGTCAAAGCTTATACGCCGACTGTATTGAGCTATGGCAAAATGAAATGCGCGGCGATGCCCTGTACGCTGTAAGAAAGCATCTATGGATCAGCGAAGCGGGGAGGGAGATGGCGCCCGATTCCCCTGTGACAGAATTTTCATACGATGATTCACCGAATTGGGAAAGCTGGCTTTCGCAGGGGGAATACATACACGGGCCGGTCTCCAAGCTTTCGCTGGAGGAGCAGGCCTTCCTGCGCCCGTTTAACATTATGACTGTCCTTGCAATACCGATTTTTATAGGTAATGAGTTCTGGGGTTTTTGCTGTATCGACGACTACTTCACCTCCCGCCTTTTTTCGGAGGATGAAATAAACATACTCCGCTCCGTCAGCTATATGCTGGCAAGCGCGGTAAACCGCCACGCGCTGGCGGACGCAATCAACAAAGCGGAGATAGCGGAGGAGAGCAACAAGGCAAAAAGCCGCTTCCTCGCCACGATGAGCCATGAGATACGCACACCCATGAATTCCATCATGGGTTTTGCGGAGCTTGCCCTAGATATGCCGGACAGCGCTGTCGCGCCCCGGGCAAAGGATTATTTAGGCAAAATCAAGGACAGCACAAAATGGCTGCTGAATATCGTCAATGACATACTCGACATATCTAAAATAGAATCAGGCAGGATGGAGCTTGAACACGCGCCGTTCGACCTGTGTGAAGTTTTTTCGCGCTGCCAGTCCGTCATCCTGCCCGGCGTGCGGGAAAAAGGCCTGGATCTGCACGTATACGCCACGCCGCTTGCGGGGAAAAAGCCGGTGGGCGACCAGGTAAGGCTTTACCAGGCGCTTATGAATTTGCTTTCCAACGCCGTTAAATTCACAGATGCCGGGTCGGTAAACCTTTCCGCGGATGTAAAAATGAAAGGTGAATCCGCCGCCGCGGTGCGCTTCGAGATAAAAGACAGCGGGATCGGCATGAGCTCCGAGCAGCTCGAAAAAGTCTTCGCGCCGTTCATACAGGCGGATTCCAGCACAACGCGTACATACGGCGGAACGGGGCTGGGCCTTACGATCACGAAAAACATTGTGGAGCTGATGGGCGGGGAGCTTGTCGTGGAAAGCAGCCCCGGGGCAGGCAGCACTTTCAGCTTTGAAATCGTTTTCGATACGGTGGACGCGTCCGCCGCCCTTGCCGACACCGCCCGCGATGTTTTGGACAAACCGTATTTTGACGGGCTTTGCCTGATCTGCGACGACAACCCCATGAACCGCCAGGTAATATGCGAGCATCTGGACCATGTGGGGCTGAAAACCGTGACGGCTGAAAACGGGCTGGAATGTGTCGGGCTTGTCCGCGCGCGCAAGGACAGCGGCGAAGCCCCGTTCGGCCTGATTTTTATGGATATGTTCATGCCGGTGATGGACGGGATCGAAGCCGCGTCAAAAATAAAGGAGCTTCAAACGGGTACCCCGATTGTCGCCATGACAGCCAATATTATGGCAAGCGACCTGGAAAACTACAGGCGGCACGGTATGCCCGACTATGTGGGTAAGCCCTTCACGTCGCAGGAGCTTTGGCGCGTCCTGCTCAAATATTTCAATCCTATAGAGCCGCCCCCCGAAAGCAGCGGCAGACCGGCGCCGGACGAAAGTGCGTTAAGAAAAAGCCTGCGCCTGGGCTTTGTGAAAAACAACCGCGGCAAGTACGCGGAGATTACCGAAGCCATCGGCGCGGGCGACATAAAGCTTGCCCATCGGCTGGCGCATACGCTGAAAGGCAACGCGGGCTTGATTGAACAGCCGGGGCTTCAAAGCGCCGCCGCAAAGGTAGAGGCCGCCATCCAGGGCGGGGCGCTGACTGTCCCGGAAGAGGATATGCAAAGCTTGGAGGCGCAGCTGTCACAGGTGCTGGACGAGCTATTGCCCCTGCTTGACGAGCCGGAGGAAAAAGCCCAGCCCCTCAGCGGCGAACAGACATTGGCGCTGTTCGATACGCTTGGGGAAATGCTGGAAAATATAAACCCCGAGTGCGTGGGCCTGCTCAGTGAGGTCCGCGCGGTCCCCGGTACGGATGAGCTGGCGCGCATGATAGAGGCCTATAACTTTGCCGGTGCCGCCCGCGCCCTTGACGAGTTGAGAAAAGAATGGAGTGGGGCAAATGAGAGCGGTCGGTAAAACTGTATATATTCTGCTTTGCGCGGCGCTGCTCATATCCATGCTTGTAGGTTGCGCCCGGCAGCCTGCACAAATACAAACAAACAGCGCGGCGTTTTCGGGCTATCTCGAAATCCCCGGCATAACCGACGAGGAAATCGCCGCAATACGCGCGCTTGCGCAAAGGGGCGAACCGTTTGTATTCGGCATGATGCCGAATACCGAGGCTTTCCTCGGCGCGGACGGAGAAATTGGCGGCTACACGGCTTTGTTTTGCCGCTGGCTGACTGAGCTGTTTGGTGTGCCGTTTGTCCCGCGGCATTACTCATGGTCGGGCTTGCTCGAAGGGCTGGAAAGCGGAGAGGTTGATTTTACCGGCACGCTTACCGCAAATGACGAGCGCCGCCAAACCTACTTTATGACCGAAGCAATCGCGCACCGCGCGGTGAAATATATGCGGCTCGCCGGCAGCCCGCCCCTTGCGGAGATCAGGCAGGGGCGCCTTCCGCGGTACGGGCTGCTGGAAGGCACCACCACCGTCGATAAAGTGGTACAAGGCGCGATCGAGGGGTTTGAGCCTGTCCTAATCTCCGAATACATAGACGCATACGCGATGCTGCAGTCCGGGGAGATCGACGCGCTGGTCGCCGAAGGCACGGCAGAGGCTGTTTTTGACGGCATCGGCGGCATTGTAACATCGGATTTCCTTCCCCTTATCTACACGCCCGTTTCCCTTTCGGCACAAAACGAGGAGCTAAAGCCGATTATTTCGGCTGTGCAAAAAGCGCTGGACGCGGGGGCTGACCGCCGCTTGAGCGAGCTGTACACCCAAGGCTACCGTGATTACCTGCGCCATAAGCTGTTTTTGCGCTTCAACGATGAGGAGCTTGCATATTTGGCAGCCAACCCCGTTATCCCCTTCGTGGCGGAATACGACAACTACCCAATCAGCTTTTATAATACGCGCTACGAACGGTGGGAAGGGATCGCCTTTGATGTCCTGCGGGAGGTTGAGCCGCTCACCGGGCTTACGTTTGAGATTATCAACAGCCCGTACACAGAATGGCCCGAGCTGTTCGGGCTGCTCGAAAGCGGCGAGGCGATGATGATTACGGAGCTTCTGCGCTCACCGGACAGGATCGGGCGCTTCCTGTGGCCGGAGTCTTTGTTTTTCGTGGACCAGTCCGCGCTGATATCCAAAACCGACCAGCCCGATGTCAGCATAAATGAGATCATGACACTAAAAGTCGGGCTGAGCGAGGGGACGGCGCACACAGAATTGTTCAGGCGCTGGTTCCCGGACCATACAGGCGCCATCGTTTACGAAAGCAAGAGCGAGGCGCTGGACGCGCTGATGCGCGGCGATATTGATGTGACCATGACCTACCTGAGCAGCCTGCTTTACTTGACACATTATCAGGAGGTTTCCGGCTACAAGGTAAACTTTGCGTTTAACCACGGGCTGGAATCCACCTTTGGCTTAAATATAGACGAGCCCCTGCTTTGCTCCATCATCGACAAGTCCCTGGAAATCATAGACACAGACATGATCTCCGGGCGGTGGATGCGCATGACATACGACTACCGCCTGCGGCTGACACAGGCGCAGATACCTTGGATCGTCGGCATGGGCAGCCTGCTTTTGGTAATATTGGTGATCATGGTAATCGTGCTGTCAATCAACAACCGAAAAAGGGAGGCCGTTGCCGCGCGGGAAGCCGCGGAAACCGCAAACCGCGTGAAATCCGAGTTCCTCGCGAATATGAGCCACGAAATACGCACGCCTATGAATTCCATCATGGGGTTTGCGGAGCTTGCGCTGGAAAGCGGGGTCACGCCGCAGGTAAAGGATTATCTCGTTAAAATATCAGAAAGCGCAAAGTGGCTGCTGAATATCATAAACGATATCCTGGATATCTCCAAAATAGAATCGGGGAAAATGGAGCTGGAGCATATACCCTTCGACCTTCGCGATATATTCATGCGCTGCCGCTCCATCATCATGCCGGGCATACAGGAAAAGGGGCTGGAGCTGAAGGTCTACGCGGAGGCGCCACCCGACAAAAAACTTCTCGGGGACCCTGTCCGCCTTTACCAGGTGCTGATGAACCTGCTTTCCAACGCCGTGAAGTTCACGAACAGCGGCACAATACACTTTTCATCCTCATTGAAAAACTTGGACGGTTCCCGCGTGGAAATGTACTTTGAAATAAGGGACACCGGCATCGGTATGAGCGCGGAGCAGGCCGGCACGATATTCGACCCGTTTGTACAGGCCGCGGCAAGCACAGTGCGCAACTACGGCGGCACGGGATTGGGGCTTGCCATAACCAAAAACACTGTGGAGCTGATGGGCGGCGGGCTGGAGGTAATAAGCTCACCGGGTGCAGGAAGCACATTTTACTTCTCTTTGTGCTTTGATACGGTAGACGCGCCGGCACAGGCGCCATCCCCCGTTAAGCTTTCCCCTGTAAAAAGGCCGCGCTTCGACGGGACGATTTTGGTCTGCGATGACAACTTCATGAACCGCGAAGTTATATGCGAGCATCTTTCGCGCGTCGGTCTGCGCGCGACGACGGCGGAGAACGGGGAGGTCGGGGTGGAAAAGGTCCGCGCGCGCATTGAAAATTCGGAGCCGCCGTTTGACTTGATCTTCATGGATATATTTATGCCCGTGATGGACGGGATCGAAGCCGCGGCAAAAATTCTGGAGCTGGGCACAAAAACCCCCATTGTGGCGATGACCGCGAATATCATGGTCAGCGAGCTGGAAAATTACAGCAAGCACGGTATGCCCGACTGCCTGGGCAAGCCGTTCACTTCGCAGGAGCTGTGGCATATTTTACTTAGGCATCTTATGCCGATAGAAGACGCCCCCGCGGCTGACGTGCCGGAAACCGCCGACAGCGAGCTGCAAAAGAAGCTGCGCATAAGCTTCGCGAAAAATAATCACAATACATATTCGCAAATCGCCGATGCAATTGAGACAGGCGACATCAAGCTGGCGCACAGGCTGGCACATACGTTAAAAGGCAGCGCGGGGCTGGTGGGCAAAACCGGTCTGCGCAACGCCGCGGCGGATGTGGAGGCTATCCTGGCGGTTTCAGTGCCCGAGGATAAGCTTGTGCTTCTCAATTCGGAGCTTACGGAAGCGCTTGACGAGTTCTCGCCGCTGTTAAATGAAAACGCGGCACCCCCATTGGATACCGCGCAGACACAGGCGCTGTTCGATAAACTGGAACCCATGCTTGAAAATATCAACCCCGCGTGTGTTGAGCTTCTCGGTGAAATCCGCGCTGTCCCCGGGACAGAGGTTCTGGCGCAGCTAATAGAGGATTACAACTTCGAGCAGGCGGCACACGCCCTCGCGGCGCTGAAAAATGACCTAAAAGATCAAGGAAATTTACCGGTGCATCAATGACACTTAACTTGCGCGAACCGATTTTCCGCCCCATGGAACGCATCCGCGATGCGCGGGTCGAAATGCCCCCCCGCGCCCTCCATTATAATATGTACAGCGTCTTCATGGGAAAATGCCTTTTTATATGGCCGGTCGGAAACAAGGGCATCGTAAACGTCGATCACCGCCATAATCCGCCCGGGCAGCGGGATCCTCTCCCCTTTAAGCCCGTATGGATATCCCGTGCCGTCCCAGCGCTCGTGGTGGTAAGCCGCAATTAGCCTGGCGCTGTTCAGAAACTCCTCGTCGCCTGTCCGGCGGATCGCCCTATTGATGATGCGTTCGCCCTCCCGCGCGTGGGTTTTCATTATCTCGAATTCTTCCGGTGTGAGCGGCCCGGGCTTATTTAAAATAGAATCCGGGATTGAGATTTTGCCCACGTCATGCAGCCGCGCCGAAGATGCAACGGCGTCTAAATTCCAAGAGCGCATTTTTTCGGCGTATATGCCCCCCTCGAGCATGGCGTCCATAAGTATTTTCATGTATACCGATGTGCGGTCTATATGGTCGCCGGTGCTTTTATCGCGGCTTTCCACTATATCCGCCAGTGTGAAGACAATCCCGTTTTGAAGCCGTACAAGCTGTTCGGTCCGCGCCAGGAGCTGCTGTGTGCGTTGGCGGATCAGCCCGTCGATATCCAGATGGTTTTTAATGCGGTTGCACAGCACCGGCCCGGAAAACGGCTTATGTATAAAATCCACCGCCCCAAGCTCAATGGCATATGCTTCGCTGTCCGGGTCGGACATGGCGGTCAGAAAAATTACAGGGATGTGGGCATATTTTTGGGATGCGCGGAGCCGCTTCATCGCCTCGAACCCGTCCATTCCGGGCATCCCGATATCCAGCAGTATAATATCGGGCGTAAATTTTTCCAGCGCCACAAACATCCTCGCGCCGGAGGGCAGGGCAATCACACGGTACAGCTCACCCAATACAAGTTCGACCGTGGTGAGGTTGAAAGCGCTGTCGTCCACCACAAAAACCGTTTTACGCATTTGACCATCCCTTTGTCTTTTATGTAATTATATTATCTCATATACTGCGCCTGCGGTCAACAGCAGTTAAAACTGCTTGCTTTATCCGCACAAAAAATATATGATACTACCATACGCGGCTGATTGGGGGACTGTTTTGATGAAGATCGGGAAAAACAGCGTTCTTATCGTGGACGACGAAGGCTCAAACATCATGACGCTCACGCACATCTTAAGCGAGCGCTACACCGTCTATGCCGCCACAAACGGCAAAGACGCTTTGGACGCGGCGCATAAGTATATGCCTGATGTCATTTTGCTGGATGTAATAATGCCGGATATGGATGGCTACGATGTCATCCGCGAGCTGAAACGCAATGACAGCACACGCGGCATCCCCGTCATTTTCATCACCGGGCTGATTGACGCCGAGGACGAGGAAAGAGGCATGGCGCTTGGGGCGGCGGATTACATACCCAAGCCGTTTTCCCCCACGCTCGTCAAGCTTCGGGTATCGAACCAGGTCAAGCTGGTGGAGCAGTTCCGATCCAATGAATACGATATAATGAAATACAAGCTGTCCAACGACGCACTGAATATAGCATTATGGGACATGGACGTAATAAGCGAGGACCCCACAAACCCCAATAACCGCTTTACCTGGTCGCAGGAAGTACGGCATATGCTGGGATTTGCCGACCAGCAGGATTTCCCCGACCTTCTGCATAGCTGGAGCGACCGCTTGCATCCCGAAGAAAAAGAAAGGGTCCTGGAAGCCTTCGCCGCGCACCTCAACGACCGCACGGGGCGCACGCCCTATGACATCGAATTCCGCCTGCGGCTGAAAAACGGGCAGTACCGCACTTTCCATGCTTTGGGCACAACATACAGGGACAACACCGGAAGCCCTGTCAGGACCGCGGGGGCTCTCAGGGATATTCACGACCGAAAGCTCATGGAGCAGGAAATTGCCGCCGCGATGGAGAAAATCGAGGAGGACGCCCATTGGTACAAATCCATCCTTGACGCCATACCGCTCCCCGTGAATGTCATCGACGCGGATATGAAGTGGAAATTCGTCAATAAATCAGTCGAGAATTTTTTGGGTTCAAAGCTGGAGGATATGCTCGGCAAGCACTGCAGCAACTGGGGCGCGCATATATGCAACACGGATGACTGCGGCGCGGCTTGCGCAAGACGCGGGCTGAAGCGAACTTTTTTCAGCGACGGGGATTCTTCATACCAAGTCGATGTTGAGGTCCTGCTGGATATGGAGGGCGAAACCGCCGGGTTTATAGAGGTAGTGCAGGACATCACAAATGTACAGCGGCTGGCAAAACAGCGCGCCGAGGCGGAAGTGGTAAGCCGCTCGAAAACCGCGTTCCTCGCGAATATGAGCCATGAGATACGCACACCCATGAACGCAATCTGGGGCATTACCGAAATTTTAATGCAAAACGACGAGCTGCCCCAATCCGCAAAAGAAGGGCTGGGCAGGATCCACAGCTCATGCAATATGCTGCTGGGCATAATCAACGATATACTGGACTTCTCCAAGATAGAGGCCGGCAAGCTGGATATAATGCCCGCGGACTACGACCTTGCCAGCATGATAAACGATTCCATCCAACTAAACATTATGCGCGCGGGGGATAAGCCCATTACATTTAATGTGCGCATCGACGAGCATATCCCTGCGAAGCTTGTCGGGGACGAGCTGCGCATCAAACAGATACTCAACAACCTGCTCTCAAACGCGTTTAAATACACGGACAGCGGCACGGTTACGCTGTATGTTTCGTCCGAGCCGCGCATGGACGGCGTCGCGCTGGTGGCAAGCGTGCAGGACACCGGACACGGCATGACACAAGAACAGATAGGTAAGCTGTTTGATGAATACTCCCGCTTTAATGAAGAAGGCGGCCAAGCCATCGAAGGCACGGGGCTTGGCATGGCAATCACGCACCGCCTGCTCGCCCTTATGAACGGGCAGATCCATGTGGAAAGCGAGCCGGGCAGGGGATCCCTGTTTACTGTGCGCATCCCGCAAGGCGTGGCGGACAGGGAGATGCTGGGCAGGGAGCTGACAGAAAGCCTGCAGCAGCTCCGCCCGCGTTTTATGACAAGCGGGAAGAAAAGCCAGATCATCCGCGATTCCATGCCCTACGGCAAGGTATTGATTGTGGATGACGTAGAAACAAACCTTTATGTCGCGGAAGGGCTGATGAAGCCCTACGAGCTGCAAATCGAAACCGCTGTCAGCGGCTTTGACGCGATCAGCATGATTAAAGCCGGGAAGAGCTATGATATTGTGTTTATGGATCATATGATGCCGAAAATGGATGGGATAGAAGCGGCAAAACGCATACGGGGTTTAGGATACGACAGGCCCATTGTGGCGCTTACAGCCAACGCGGTGGTGGGCCAGTCGGAGATATTCCTGCAAAACGGCTTCGACGCGTTTATTTCCAAACCGATCGACATTCGCAACCTAAACTCAGTGTTAAATAAATACGTGCGCGACAAACACAAGGCGGAAGGCACGGACAGCGATACAGGTGGGCGGCTCCATACGGACCCCGCACTGCTGAAATCTTTTGAAGGGGACGCGCGCAAGGCTTTGACTGTCATGGAGGGTTTTTCTCAGACAGATATGGGCGAAGGCGCGGTGGAAGAACTCACGGGCGCGGCACACGCCGTTAAAAGCGCGCTGGCGAATATCGGGGAGAGTGGGCTTTCCGCGACGGCGCAAAAGCTTGAAACCGCGGGGGGCGAAAAGGACCGCGGACAGATTGACGCTATCCTTCCCGGGCTTATTACGGGGCTAAGTGAGCTTCTCAGCCGGCTTAACGGCCGCCCGCGGGATGAAGACGGTGAAGACAGGGATATCGGGTGGCTTGTCGGGCGGCTGGCGGCAGTGCGGGAAATGTGCGCCGCGTACAACAGGAAAGGCGCGTTGGACGCGCTGGAGGAAATAGGGCAGGCGGGCTGTTCGGGCACTACACGTGCCGCAATTGACGGGATAACGGGGCTTGTACTGCAAGCTGAATTTGAGGAAGCGGAAAAGGCCGCCGCTTCATATGCGGGGGGGCTTGCCCCGGACAATGGCGAAGACACCACGGGCGGCCTTGCGTCTAAATATACGGTTGACGGCCTGGACATAGAAAAGGGGATTGAGCGTTATCACGGGGATGAGGAAATATATCTGAAGATCCTGCGATCTTATGTCGCAAGCGTGCGCTCTTTGCTCGGCACGATAGAAGAAGCCGACGCCCAAAGCCTCCCCTCTTACGAAATAACAGTCCACGGCATAAAAGGCGTGAGTCGCGATATCTTCGCGGGGCCGGTCGGCGAGAGCGCCTGGGAGCTTGAAAAAGCGGCAAAAGCGGGCGACCTGGGATATATCGGCGAGCATAACCCCGCTTTTTTGGAAGCCGCGTGGAAGCTGATAAAAGCCCTGGAAGGGATGCTTGCCGATATCGACGACGGCCATCCCAAACCGCTGAAGGATACGCCGGATGAAAGTGCGCTCAGGGAACTGCGCGTCGCCTGTGAAGATTACGACCTTAACGCGGTGGAAGCGGCAATGGCAAAAATCGACGCGTATAAATATACGTCCGACGGTGGGCTTGCCCTTTGGCTTCGCGAAAACGCCGACCTTATGAATTTCCTGCAAATAGCCGAGAGGCTCGAAGATATTTAGAAGCTGTGTCCATATTTTTAAAGAGGAGGTATTTCCATGCCTGCAGCCCGAAAAAAAATCATTTATGTGGACGACATTATGATGCACCTTGTTTCGTTCAAGTACAGGCTTGAAAAGCTCTATGAGATCTATCCGGCGCAAAACTCCGAAACGCTGTTCAAAATACTCAACAGCACCATGCCGGACCTCATCCTGCTCGACGTCAATATGCCCGATGTCAACGGCTTTGAAATCCTCGAGAAGTTAAAGCGCAATCTCCTCTACTCGGGTATCCCGGTCATCTTCCTCACATCCCAAAACGACAGGGAAACTTTTATAAAGGCGATGGAGCTGGGCGCGGTGGACATTATCAATAAACCTTTTTCCGACACCGCGCTCACTGAAAGCATCGAAAATCAGCTCGACCCTATAAAACGGGACGAGAACAAGCCGGTCATACTCGCCGTCGATGACAACCCAAGTATACTTAAATCTATCAACCACTCGCTCAGCGGGAAATACAGGGTGTATACCCTGCCCAAGCCTGAGATGCTGAAAAGCCTGCTGATGCGCCTGACTCCGGACCTGTTTCTGCTGGACTGCCAAATGCCCGTAATGAACGGTTTTGATTTGATCCCGGTTATCAGGGGCTTTGCTGTCCACGAGGAAACCCCCATTGTCTTCTTGACCTCCGAGGGGACGGTAGACAGCTTCAACGCGGCGATAAACCTGGGGGCAAACGGGTTTATTGTAAAACCGATCGACGAGGCGGTCCTGAATGAAAAAATGGCCGCGCTCCTGTCGGATTTCATCATGCATCGGCGCATAAGGGCGCTTTAGAATAGACAGGGAAAAGGTGTGGATAAAATTGGCCGGCACCAGGGATCACAGCGTCCTTATCGTGGACGACGAAAGCTCGAACATCATGGCGATTACGCATATTCTAAGCCCTAATTATATCGTGTACGCGGCGAAAAACGGGCAAAGCGGGATAAAGGCGGCGCATAAGTATCTGCCGGATATCATCCTGCTGGATGTCATCATGCCGGAAATGGACGGTTACAGCGTTATCGCGGCGCTGAAGGACAGCGACGCTACACACGATATCCCCGTTATTTTTATCACGGGACTAAGCGGCGTAAACGATGAGGAGAAGGGCCTGGCGCTTGGCGCGGCGGATTATATCAGCAAGCCTTTCAGCCCGTCGATTGTAAAACTGCGGGTAAATAACCAGATACGGATGATCGAGCAGATACGCACGATTGAGCGTCTGAGCATGACAGACCAGCTCACGGAACTGCCGAACCGGCGCTCTTTTAACCTGCGGCTGGAGGAAGAGTGGGAGCGGGCGGTCCGCAATCAATCCCCGGTCAGTATCCTACTAGCAGATGTGGACAGATTTAAAAATTACAACGACACATACGGGCATCAGCAGGGGGACGCCGCCCTCCAGGCGGTCGCGGGGGCTTTGATGGGGGAGCTGCAGCGCCCCGGGGATTTTGCCGCGCGGTGGGGTGGGGAGGAATTCGCCGTACTGCTTACCGACACGGATTTGACAGGCGCGCAAAGCGTGGCGGAAAAAATCCGCCTGCGCATCGAGGGGATGGAAATACCGCGCGCGGACGGCAGGGAAACACGTGTTACAATCAGCATAGGTATTAGCACGCAGATACCGCCGCGCAACAGCGCGTATGACGATTTTATTACCTGCGCGGACAAGGCGCTGTACCTGGCAAAGGAAACAGGGAGGAACAGGGTCTGCACGGCGGATATATTTAAGTTAAAGTAAAGGAGATATAAAAGCTATGCTGAAACCGTTGATCGCAATTGAGCCGATGCCCCATGGTCGCGTGCTGGTTGTGGACGACACCGATTTTAACATTTTCGTGGCAAAGCGGCTGATGGAACCCTACGGGCTTACGATAACGTCTGTTTCCGGCGGCGGCGGGGCGATTGAGAAAATAAGCGGCGGCGCTGTGTATGACATTATTTTTATGGACTATGTCATGCCCGGGATGGATGGCTTAGAGACGACAAAGCGGCTCCGCGCGATGGGGTACACGGGTCCTATTGTCGCGTTTACGGCAACAAGCAAGGTCGGCCAAACGGAGGTTTTTTTGTCAAGCGGCTTCAACGGGTTCATCACTAAGCCTATAAACGCAAATGAGCTGGACGCAATGCTCAAAAAGTATATAGCGGGCAAAAATGCCCCCGGTCCCGCGCAAAAAGGAAGCGCGGAAAAACGCGCAGTAAAAGGCGGCGTGCGGGGACCTGCCGGCAAGCCCACGGCGAAAACCAAAAAGTCTACCAACTTAACCAAACAAACTAAGCGCAACAGTGTGCTTCTTGTAGACGACGACAGCCTGAATATCACGGAGCTTACACGCATACTAAGCCCGGATTATACAATTTATGCGGCAACGGACGGGCAGAGCGCTGTTTTGGCGGTGGAAAAGCACTGGCCGGATTTAATTTTGCTCGATATCATCATGCCGGATATAGACGGCTACGCGATTATATCCGCGCTGAAAAATTTTGAAAAAACAAAAGACATCCCCGTTATTTTTATCACCAGCCTGGACAGCGCGAACGAAGAGGAGAAGGGGCTGGCGCTGGGGGCGTCTGATTATATAAGCAAGCCCTTTAACCCGGCGATCGTAAAACTTAGGGTACGCAACCAGCTTCAAATACAAAATCAGCTCCGTACAATACAGGAGACCTTGGTATCGCTGGAGGAGGCTTCTAACGCGAAAGCGGCTTTCCTTGCCGGGATGAGCCATGAGGTCAGGACGCCCATGAACGCTATCATCGGTATGTCGCAGCTGCTCTTGGGCGAGGAGCTCAACAGCCGCCACAGGGAATATGTGGGCGATATCAACCGCTCCGCTTACCTGCTCCTCGACAGCTTAAACGGCCTGATTGATATGTCCGCTATAGAGTCGGGCAAGCTGGCGCCGGCCCCGCGCGATTACGATTTCGGCGCTTTCATGAAAAATATCGCCGATATGTTCGGGGCATCAGCTAAAAATAAGGGGCTTGATTTCACTTATGAAACCGGGGGCGCGCTTCCGAAATATCTTTTCGGCGATGACGCAAAGCTCAGGCAGATACTCATGAACCTCTGCTCAAACGCCGTCAAATTTACGGAAAAAGGCGGCATTGGGCTAAAGGTTTTCACCGTGGGCGGTTCGCTGGTTTTCGAGGTGAAAGATACAGGCATGGGAATCCGCGGGGAGGATATCCCGGGGCTGTTCACCGCTTTTTCGCAAACCGAAAAGCATAAAAACAGGGGGCAGCTCGGGATCGGGCTGGGGCTGGCGATAGCGAAATCCTTTGTTGATATGATGGGCGGGGAGATGCGCGCGGACAGCGTATACGGCGAAGGCTCCGCTTTTACCGTTATGCTCCCAATCGTACCGGGCAGCGGCGATAATATATCCGATAACCCGACGGGGGGCAAGGAAAATACCGCGCCCGCATTATACGCCCCGGACGCGAGGGTCCTGGTGGTGGACGACAACGACTTCAATTTAAAGATCGCCCGCGGCCTGCTTGAGCTTTTCGGGGTCAGCGTCACGACCGCTTCATCCGGGCAGGAAGCTATAAAGCTAGTAAAGCAGGGCGCATATGATATTATTTTCATGGATTACATGATGCCGGAAATGGACGGGATAGAGGCCGCAAGCGAAATAAGGAAGCTCGGCGGTGATTCCTGCCGCATACCGATTGTCGCGCTGACGGCAAACGCGGTCCCCGGCGCGAGGGAAATGTTTTTAGAAAACGGCTTCGACGAATATATCTCCAAACCGATAGAAATGAGCGTATTTAATGAAGCGCTGGCTAAACGGCTGCCGGAAGACAAAATAAAACCCGTACCGAAAAACCGTGCGCCCGCCCGCCCAGGTACTGATCGGGACAGCGCCTTTTTGGAGCTGCTTGGCGGCGTCGGCGAAATCAACACAGAGCTGGGGCTGGGCAATGTTTCCGGCATGGAGGATTTGTACCGCGATGCGCTGGGGCTTTTCTGCGCTAAAATCGTGCCGGTATGCGAGAGGATGGACGCTTTCCTGGACAGCGGCGAAATCGGCAAATTCGCGGTCGATATCCATGGGATGAAATCCGTGCTTGCCACCGTGGGCGCCGCGGACTTGTCTGCCGCCGCACTTGAAATGGAGCTTGCGGCGAAGGGCGGCGGCATCCGTTTTTGCAGGGAGAAATACCCCGCGTTTAAGCAAAGCCTCCTCAGTGTACACAGCAGGCTCGCCGTTATTTTTTCCGAAGAAGAAACGGCGGTGGCGGAAAAAGAAAAGGGTGATGCCGCTTTTCTGGGGAAAAGCGTACAGGCCGCACTGGATGCCGCCGCCGAGTTTGATGACGAAGCCGGCACAGAAGCCCTAAAAAGTATTACAGCATACACCTTCGGAAAGGGCATCGACACTCTGCTGGGGCAGGCGATGGAGGCGTTTAACGGTTTTAACTGTGACAGGGCCGCAAGTATTTTAAGCGAGATACAATATCAACTCAAGAAGGAGATGGATTTATGACCGACCGGGAAAAGCTTCTGAAAATCTCAAACCTTACCCTTAACGGGGTCATCGGGCAAATGGACGAAGAGCAAATGGGGCAATATCTGGAAATACTGCAGGGTTTTACCGGCAGCTTCCCCAAACAGGAAGAAAAGCTGAAGGCGGAGCTTTCGGCGGGGGACAACACGGGCTGCGGGCAAAGCCTTCACGCCTTACAGGAAACGCTGGGAAGCATACACGCGGATGTTTTGGCGCAGGAGTGCGGGAGGCTGGCGGATGGGCTTGCGGATACCCCGCACGAAAAAAACGTAGCGTATATAACTAACCTGCTGGCGGCGGTGTCGGCGCTCTCAATCGATGTGCAGATGGCTCTCCATAAAAATGAAAAAGACGCTGAGCAGGCCGCTAAACCCAAGAATACGCCGGAGGTAAAAGCCGGCAGTATATTGGCGGTGGACGATGTGGCGCTTTTCTTGAGTACGCTGCGGTCATACCTTAAAGGCACCCCCTGCAAGCTTACCTGTGTAACCTCGGGCTGGGATGCGCTGCGGTTTATCCGCCACCATACCCCGGACCTGTTCCTTTTGGATATTGATATGCCAGATATGGACGGGTACGAGCTTGCGCGGAAAATCAGGGAGAGCGGGCAAAAAGCGCCGATCATCTTCCTGACCGGGAACGCGGCGATAAATTATGTCATGAAGGCAATTGAAGTCGGGGCGGCAGATTTCATCGTCAAGCCCCTGAAAAAAGACCAGCTCTTTGAAAAAATAAGCAAGTATGTAAATCTGGAAAAACCAAGCACGGAAGACGGTGAAGATTAACCCGCAATCTCAAAAACAGAGCGGATTGTAACAAAAACCCGCCCCTTCCCATAAAATGAACCAGAAATCAATGGGAGAGGATGGGTTTTTAAATGGCAAACAATCCAAGGAGATGCCCCTACTGCGGAAGGGTGATCACAGAGAGGGCACAGCAGGCGCAGGAACCCGTGGAGCCCGGGAGGGCACTTAGGGAATGTGACGCAGTCATCGGGCCTGTCACGCGGGAGCTTTACAATTGCCCCGCACCTAACGGGGAAAGGCGCTGCCGACACTTTTGCTGTGACGCGGGCGGCTGCCATACATACGGTCCGAATTACCGCCGGCACAGCTTTTGGCCGAGCTTCTGCCGCCCGCGCTGGCTTAGATGCGACAGGCTGTACTATAGAGTGAGATAAAGGCTACCGCTCAGCTGATAAAATCCTCGATCATGGCAGAGAGCGCGTCATAGTCCGGCACAGGTATCCCCCGGGCGAGCATTGCCCTGTCATAATCCGGCAGGAACCTTACCATAACATCCAAAATTATCTGCGGTTCGTCCCCATCAGGGGTAAATACAGCGATATGCCCATCATATTCCGCCAGGATATATGCATACCCGGGATCCGGGATTTCGGCGGGGGATTCGCGGGCGGGGATATCCGCTACAATGCCGGCGACAGGCTCTGGCTGCGGGGGCGTTTCATCGCCGCCGGGGATGCCGGCGAGCATAACCCCCGATACTGCCGCCAGCGCAATTCCCGCCAAGGTACACCAAAAACGCTTATCAAACACGGTGGATGCTCCTTTTTGCCGTATAATAATTCATATAGGGTAGAATTGGCTGTTTACCCTTTTTTATACAAGCTTCAAAACCATTTCCCTTTTACACAGTTTTGTGGTACAATATATTCGGACAGCTATACATAGGTGTTTGAGAGGGAATATATAATGAGCGGAAACCCCGTGAAAAAGAAAAAGCGAAACCCGTTTTATTATCTTTGGCTTGCCGTTAAGGCAGTGCTGCTGACAGTGTTCAGGCTGGTTGCGGCGGTGATGATGGTAGGCGCCATTACTGGATGTATCGTGGCTTCGGTCATGACAGTTTACATCCTGCAATATGTCGGCGCGGAAGAGGAAATCGACCTTCAGCAGATCAGGCTGGGCTATACCTCCGTGCTGTACTACTTTGATGAAAACGGTGAGGAGCAGGAGCTTCAGCGGCTTTATAACCGCGACGGCAACCGGACCTGGGTCAGCTACGAGGAGATCAACGAAAATACAAAAAAGGCCATGGTCGCCATCGAGGACAAGCGGTTTTGGGCGCATCAGGGCGTGGATTGGCGGCGCACGCTGGGCGCGTTCGCTAACCTGTTCAGCCCGGGGGCGTCCACCGGCGGCGGCTCCACGATCCACCAGCAGCTTATCAAAAACCTCACTGGGGACGACGATTACAGGATTGACCGCAAGGTGCGCGAAATTTTCCGCGCGCTCCACTTGGCGCAGACCGCCACGCACGAGCAGGTGCTGGAGGCGTACCTCAACGTAGTGCCGTTCGGGCAGAACTCCAACGGTATACAGGCCGCCGCCAAGACCTACTTCGACAAGGACGCGAAGGACCTGACATTGGCGGAATCCGCCGCGATTGTCGGCATCACGCAAAAACCCACCGCGCACAACCCGTTCCTCTATCCTGAAAGAAACAAGGAGCGGCAGCTCTATGTCCTTTGGGAGATGTTGCAGCAGGGGCTGATCACACAGCAGGAGCATGACCGCGCCGAGCGCGAGCGCCTTGATTTTAAGAAAACCGAATACTTTGAGAGCATTTCCAACGCTACAAGCTGGTTTACCGACCATGTCATCGAATCCGTCATAGACGACCTTGCGGAACTGCGCGGCTGGACACGCCCATATGCCGAGGAGCGGCTGTTCCGCGACGGCTATAAAATATACACCACCGTTGATATGCGCATCCAGAACCTAATAGAGGATTATTACCTCACCTGGGACAATTTCCCGCAGCAGGTGCGCAACGAGATTCATCCGCAATCGGCGTTTGTTGTGCTTGAACCCAACGGAAAGATCGTCGGGCTGGTGGGTGGCATCGGTGAAAAAACCTGGGCGCGCGGCTGGTGCAGGGCGACCAGGGCAAAGCGGCAGCCCGGCTCCTCAATCAAGCCTATCAGTATGTATGCAATCGCGATGGAATACGACCGCATAACTTGGTCAACAATGATTGAAGACAGCCCCTTTGAGGAAAACTGGCCGCTGAACTTCGATCGGGTTTACCGCGGGCCTATTACGGTTGACCACGCGATAAAAATGTCAGTCAATACAGTTGCCGTAAAGCTTACCGATATGCTCACGCCCCGTGTTGTATTTGACCATCTGAAAAACAACCTGCGCATGGACAGCATTGTCGAGCGCAGGGTGCAAAACAACCAGATTTTTTCCGATATCGCGCTTGCGCCCATGTCGCTGGGCGCTGTCACGGACGGCATCACGCCGCTGGAGATGATCGGGGCGTACCAGATGTTCGCCAATGGCGGCAATTTTACTAAGCCGTACAGCTATTACAGGGTCCTGGACAGCAACGGCAGGGTCGTGCTGGAGCCGAACACAATCCCCAACATCGTACTCAGTTATGATACATCTGTAGTCATGAACAAGCTTTTGCAAAGCGCCTCGCTTCCCGGCGGCACCGGTTCCCCCGCGCAGATCGGGTCACAGCCGGTAGCGGGCAAAACAGGTACCTCCAGCGACGATGTTGACCAGTGGTATATCGGCATGACGCCGTACTATGTCGGCGGGGTATGGCTTGGCTATGACGAAAAGACCAGGGAAAACAACATGGGTACAATCCGTTACAACCTCTACCCGCCGCCGCTGATATTCAAGGACCTTATGACGCAGATTCACGAAGGCTTGGAACGCATGGAATTCACAGACCCCGAAAGCGCCGGTGTCGTATCCCGGACCTATTGCACATTCAGCGGCGGGATTGCGTCCGCCCGCTGTGAATCAGTGGCGTCCGGCTGGTATAAGCGCGGGCATGAACCCGGCACCTGCCACGGCATCCATTATGTCCCGCCCGAAAACAATGATGACGATGATGATGCGGATGACCGGGCCGACCGCCCGAGGCCGCTTCGGCAGCCCGATAACAACGCGCCGGACGATGGGCCGTTATAGCCTATAAAATAGTATTGACAAAAACCGCCTTGCGGTCTATAATAATAGTAGGGAATAATCTTATTACGGAAAGGGGCGCTTCTTTATGAAACGCAAGTATTGCGTGCCGAAAATGCTGGGCTGTATGCTCTTTGCGTTTGTTGTCATGGCGGCCGGGTTTTACGTTGGCGCCCCATATAACGTGAACGCGGTCGCGGTTAAAATTACAGACAATGCCGTGCCGCTTTCCTCCGGCATTAAGCTGCCTGCGACAGGTTCGAAGAAATACAGCGGCGGTTCTGCCACGATTGATGTGTCCAACGCGTCCGACGGCTACATCATGGCGAAATTTACCGGAAGCAAGGCAGCAAGGATACGGCTTACCCGCAGCGGTAAAACAACGTATACCTACCGTTTGCGCAGTGACGGCGCATGGGAGACTTTCCCGCTTTCAAGCGGCAGCGGAAGGTACAATATCGAAGTGCTGCGCAATGTTTCGGGCAACAGCTACTCGTGGGAGCTTACGCAGAGCATCGAAGTAAAGCTCGACGACCCTTACGGGCCGTTCCTGTATCCTAACCAATTTGTCAACTTCAACGCTAAATCCAAGGCGGTTGAAAAAGGTGCGGAGCTGGCAAAGGGCGGTACAAACCAGCTGGAAATCATCTCTAAGGTCTATAATTTTGTGATCGGGACCGTGCAGTACGATAACGCAAAGGCAAAGAAGGTAAGTGCGGGTGACTTGGCGGGCTATGTGCCTGATCTCGACCAAGTTTTAAAAACAAACAAGGGCATATGCTTCGACTACGCCGCGCTGATGGCAGGTATGCTGCGCTCGCAGGGGATACCCACAAGGATGGAATTCGGCTATGTATCAGGCGGTGTCTACCATGCTTGGCTGAGTGTCTTTTTAGAGGAGCGCGGCTGGGTAAACAACGTGATACAATTTGACGGAAAAAGCTGGAGCCTTATGGATCCAACCTTCGCGTCGAGCCAAGGGGCAAATTCGCAGTACGTTGGTAAAGGGTCGAATTACCAGGTCAAATTTTTATACTAACAAAAAAACAGTAAACAGCCCCGGTTGGTCACACCAACCGGGGCTGTTTTTAACTGTAGACAAAGCGAAAAATTACGGTGTCCGTAATTCCCCGAAGGCGAATTCATTTCGCCGAAGGTTTCCTTAACCCGCGCCATCGGGCGCGGAACCGGGGGGAATATGGGGGGTATTGGATACCCCCCATAAAGACCGTTTACTGGTTTTCCTCTTCCTTCATCTTCGCAAAGCACTCGCTGCAATAAACAGGCCTGTCTTCGCGGGGGCGGAAGGGGACTTTGGCTTCTGCGCCGCAAGCGGCACATACAGCGGTGAACATCTCCCTGTCGGAGCGGCCGGCGCTTTTACGCGCGTCACGGCAGGCTTTACAGCGCTGGGGTTCGTTTACGAAGCCCCTTTCTGCGTAAAACTCCTGCTCGCCTGCGGTGAAGGCGAATTCCGATCCACATTCCTTGCAGATTAGGGTTTTCTCTTCATACATGGTCTTTTACCTCGCTTAAAGTAAGATTTTACCCGTGGATCGGATACGCCGAGACGTTGCTCTGTTCCAAGGCCATGGGCACTTATTAGCAGCCTCCCGGGCTGATAACCAAAGAAAAATGGGTCTTTCTAGCTCCCTGCGGAGCCGGGTTCGGTATGCCGCAGTTTCCGCCTTATCCTCTGCAGGGCGTTGTCAACTGCTTTTGCGGTGGTCCCCGATGCCTGCGCAATTTGGTTGTAGCTGTGCCCGCCTAAATAGAGCCGCAGTATTTTGCGTTCAAAATCGGAAAGCAGGGCTTCAAGCCATAAGGCGCTTTCTTTTTTTATAAAGGCATCCTCAACAGGGCTTGCTAAATCTACAGGCTTGTCCAAATCCGAGAAAGAATCCACCCGCGGGGATTTTAGGTGCCGCTTTACATATGCGGCCATTGAATTGCGTATGGCGGTCTGCGCGTATGTAGCAAATTTAGCGCCGCCATCAGGTTTGTATCCACGGACAGCGCGGAAAAGCGTCAGCATCCCTTCTTGGGCAAGGTCTTCACCGTCCGCCCCGCCGGCGGTACCTGCATAACGCCGCGCCATTGCCCGTATAGCAGGCATATGGCGTTCCAGAAGCTGTTCAAAGGCATCGGGGTCGCCGGTACGGGCAAGGGCGACAAGCTCATCCTCATTCCGGCTTAACATCAGCGAAGGCTCCCCCTTAACCGCTAAAACCTCGGTCAATTTCAATCTTACCCCATTGCAAACATAATGTCAATAGAAATATACAGTTTTTCTTCATCATATCGCGGTATTTTTCTTTTTTTCAATGTAAAACAAAAAAACGCGCGAAAAAACTCTCGGTTTTCTCCGCGCGTTACCCCCGCCTTACAAAGGGGCGTATACGGTTCGCCCTTTTTTCGCTTTCCCTGCGGGTTTCGGGCAGGACCGCATATGGCCTTGTGCCGGTGAAATCGCGGTGGGCTTCACTCAAAGCGGAAACCCTTGCAAGCCCCATGTCTTCACCGCCTGACGCAGCGGTTTCATTGGCAGGACCCAATGCACCAGACGCTACAGTCACGATGCTGCCGGCATGGATCGCGCGTACTTCTTCTTTTGACCTTGCGTTTCTGAGCTTTTTTTCATATGCGGCGCGCTCTTCTATGATACGCCTTGCTTGGCTGTATAATTCGGGCGCGTGAAGGCGGAGATGCTCAAGCTCGGACGGGGAGAGCTTTTTGCCCGTCTGCATCCTTGCGGCAATCCCGGACGTCTGCTCCCGGGCTTTGCGCGCGGGGTCGTTCAGCTCTGCAAGCCAGTGGTCGAGCCGATCTTTATCCGTTATGTTCTTTTTGCCGCCCCACTGCTTTTCAAGCGACATCTTATTGATGTGCTGATTAATTGTCCCTGCCGGGAAAATCACTTGCCCCACCGCCAATCTTGGAAAATCCTACATAAATATAATCGGCATAATTTCACCGGACTTAATGGGATATACTAGAAAATAGATAAAAGATCCGGGGGTTATAAAATGTTTGTAATCATGTCGGGCGACGGCAAATGCGTTGTCAGGGGCAAAACCAGAAAATACCTGTGCGGAATAGACGAGCCGACGAAAAAAGAGCTTGTATCATACAATACGCACCAAAACGCAAAAAGCGCGGTGATGCGTATGTACTTGCTTAAAAGCCCCGCCGCGGAGCAGCTTTACGGCGACGCGATGCCGCCGCTTGTGATATCGGAGCAGCCCATGATACACTAAAGCTATTCAATGGTCCTGCCGATAAATTCTTTTACCTTGCGCTCCAGGCCGTGGTTATTGCTGTAGGTTTCGCGCTGTATCATGCGCACCAGGCTTGCGGTGTAGTCATGGAGCGCCTTGTTCACAGGGGAGATGTCGGTTGCCTTAAAAACCGACTCCAGCCTGCCGTACTGAACGCGAAGCTCTAAAAACCGCCCGTCCTTTTCGATTACCGTGACCAGCATTTCTTCCCACTCAAGGTGGAACCGGCCCTGCTTATCGCAGATCCAGTGGAGCTTGCTCTTCTGCGTCCCGCTGCAAAGTGCCATAAAAAGGCCGCTGACGGTCATCTCGGTAAGCCCGACCTGCCATATCTTATCCATAAACATCCCTCTTTTCGTAACAAGCTAAACAATTACTTCGCTATAAGAAAGCGAACTTCATAGGGCTGCAGCCGGACCTCATCATAAAACGGCTCGCCCGTTTCATAATCTTCGACAGGGCTGTAGAGCAGGACGGTCACAGGCGCGTTGTTAAAGTTTTGCAGGACCGCCACGGTTTTATCGCTGACACGGCGAGACGCTGTCACACCGGCGGGGAGCTGTGCGTCCAGCGCCCTTTCCAGGGACATCTTTTCCGCGAGCATACGGTAAAAATCGCAAAGGAAGCACTGCTGTGTCCTTGCGGCTATGTAGTATGCCTCCCCTCTTCCGAAGCTGTTGACGCTGAGGACAGGCTCCCCGGCGTAGAAATCGCTGCCGTAGACAGCCAGCGGTTCTGCCGATGTCAAGTGTACGCGCTCACAAAGCTCAGTTACAGCATAGGTTTTACCGTTCCAGTCAAGTGAGTTCTCTTCGCCGTCGTACAGGCTGTCGATTTCCTCGTAGCGCAGGCCGTAAACATCGGACAAGCCGTGGGGCGTTTCTCCAAGGAAGCACAGGTCAGACTGGTCAACAAGCCCTTGTAAATATGTACCGACCAGTACGCCGCCGCGCTCAACGAAGGTTTTCAGCTTTTCCTCAATCCCCGCGCGGTACATATACAGCATCGGCGCGATTACAAGGTCGTAGTTATCAAGCTGACATTCCATGTCGATAAAATCAACAGGGATGCCCATCTCCCAGAATGCGCGGTAATGCGCGATGACGGTTTCCTCATACCGGATGCCGCAGTTGCGCGGACCCGCGCTGTCACCCAATGCCCAGCGGTTCTCCCAGTCGAAAAAGATCGCCGCCTTTGCCTCCGGGAGCGAGCCGCACAGCCCGCCAAGCCCTTTCAGCCGCTTGCCGACACGGGCGACATCCCTAAACACGCGGGTATCGCTGCGGCAATCGTGGCTGACCGCCGCGCCGTGGAATTTCTCGGAGCTGCCGCGGCTTTTGCGCCACTGGAAATACTGCACGGAATCACTGCCGTGCGCGACCGCCTGCAGGGACGAAAGCTCGTGCATACCGGGTTTTTTCAGCTTGGAAACAGGCTGCCAGTTAGTCATGCTCGGTGTGCTTTCCATCAGCAGGAAGGGCATATTTTTTATAGAGCGCATAATATCGTGGTAGCAGGCGGCGGCGACAGCGGCCTCAACATCCCCGCCTGTCCCGTGCCATTGCGGATATGCGTCCCAGGAAACGATGTCAAGCTCATCCTTAAACTTAAAATAGTTCAGGCCATTATAAAATGTCATAAGATTCGCGGTAACGGGCAAATCGCTTCCGCCCGCGCGCACCGCCGCAATCTCATGGCGCATAAAGCTTATCGTGCGGTCGGTGACAAACCGCTTCCAATCTAGGTTAAGGCCGTGGACGCCGGTTTCGCCCTTTGGCACAGGGGCTTCAACCTGGCTCCAGTCGGTGTAGTTATGGCTCCAAAACGTCGCCCACCAGGCTTTGTTGAGGGCTTCGAGCGTTTTATATTTTTCCCGTACCCATACGCGGAATTCCTCTTGGCACAGCGGGCAGAAGCACTCGCCGCCGTATTCGTTGGAAAGATGCCACAGGATCACGCCGGGATGCCCGCCCAGCTCTTTTGACAGGCGCAGGTTTATCTCATAAATTTTCTGCCTGTAGACGGGGGACGTGTAGCAGTGGTTATGACGCGCGCCCATAAGGTTGCGGGTCAGGTCCGCTGACACGCGCAGAACCTCCGGGTATTTTTGCGCCATCCACGCGGGGCGGGCGGCACTGGGCGTGGCAAGGATAGAGTAGATGCCGTTTTCGTACAGCTTGCCAACAATGTCAACGAGCCACCCGAGGTTGTACACGCCTTCCTCAGGCTCGAGGGCCGCCCAAGCGAAGATGCCGACAGAAACGCAGTTTACACCGGCTTTTTTCATATACTCGATATCCTGCTCAAGTATTTCCGGCATATCGAGCCATTGATCCGGGTTGTAGTCCCCGCCGTGTAGCATATGAAGCCCCTTGAGATCCGGTTTCATACCCAGCCGCCTCCTTTAATAGTATAAGATTTCCATCTGCATTGTACCACAAGCTTGGCTGTGCCGTCAAATCGTCACAGCATGGGCCGCCCCCTGCCTATACGCGCAAGGCGCGCTTTCCTGCGGCGGTACCGGCGCAGGCGTGCCATCGCCAGAAACGCCGCCAACAGCACCACTGCGCTTATGCCCAAAACCAGCTCCAAGGTATGGTCCGCTGGGGTACGTTCGTTTATCACCACCGAAACCAGCGCGGGCACGGCGTCAAGCTCTATTTCCGATGTCAGCGGCATGGACGCGAGCGCGGACGGCACAGCCTCCAATTCGCAGTCTGCGGTAATGTTTACAGCCGCCGCGATCTTTTCCGAAACGCCGTAGGACAGCGGCAGGGCGGCATCGGTGCTAACATCCGAAGGCGCCAGGCTGTTGTGCAGCAGGTACGGCATACCGGAAGCCGCATACAGCCGCACCGCGCCGACCGTTTCGCCGTCCTCTGTCAGCGGGACAGTGTAGCTGCCAAGCTCATCACTGTGGATTACATGGCGCGTGAACTGCTCAAAGCCGAAATCCAGCAGTTTTTTTGTGTCGGTGAATTTTTCATCCCGCCCGCTCCCCATTACAATGGCGATAAGCGTGCGGCCGTCTTTTTCCGCGACCGTACTCATGGTATGCCGCGCGGGATGGGTATAGCCAACCTTGCCGCCTGTGACGGCTTCGTTATAAAAGCGCGTACCCGGCACAAGCATATATTGGTAATTTGTGAAGTATCGCTCCTCGGATTGCAGGTTTGTAGCTGCCATCGTATGTAAATCCGCGCCGAAGTATCGCATAAACATTGGATTTTCGGCGGCGTGACGGGTAATACGCGCCATATCACGGGCTGTTGTGTAGTGCATCGGGTCGTGAAGGCCGTGGGCATTGGCAAAATTTGTGTTCACCGCGCCGATTTCAGCGGCCTTGGCGTTCATCAGATCCGTAAAGGCTTCCAGCGAACCCGCTATGTGTTCGGCGATTACATTGGCGGCATCATTGGCGGACGGCATCATCAAAGCGAAAAGCGCATCGTCCATCGGAAGCTCCTCGCCGGGGGTGAGCGCGATGTGGGAGCTAAGCGGCTCTGTGATAGAAAAGACGGCGGTTTCCGACACAGCGATTATCTCATCCGGGCGGCTATTCTCCACAGCGAGCAGGCAGGTCATGATCTTTGTAGTGGAGGCGGGGAAAACGCGCCTGTTCATGCCCTTGTCGAATAAAATCTGACCGGTTTCAAAATCCATCAGCACGGCGGTTTCCGCAGCAATGTCACCGCGCGAGAGGGCCTCCGCCCTTGCCCCGCCCCAAAAAACAAATAGCATCAGGGCAACGGCGGCAGCCATATATTTTTTCATAGGCACCCCTAAACAGTTGTAATACGCAGCATATATTTAATATTATAATATGTTTGTACCAAATATTCAACTCAGTTCTTTTAGTATTTTTTGGCGGAATAAAACCATTTCATTTTTCAAAGGATAAAGCCAGCAGTTTACGCACCGTTTTAGAATCACTTAGTTATAATTACCGTATATTATGTCTATTTTACCGAGGTAATTATCTTGATATGTGTAATATTGTCCGCCGATAAAGGCATAGACCGGTTCCGCGAAGCCGTTTCACTCGAGCTGGAAAAGCATTTTTCGGTAATCAGGGCGCATGGCGGGACGCTCGACACCTCCGCATACGGCGCCGAGCTTCTGCTCACCGATATAAAAAGCTTCCGCCAATTTACAGGGGATGCGACAATCATCGTCTTAAAGGACTGCGGAGGCGCGCAGTTAAGCGCAATAGCGGGCGCAAAAATCGCGGTTGTAGATTCCGGCAACGGCAAACTTATGCGCCACATGGCACAAACAGGCATCCCTGCGATAACCTGCGGGCTTTCGGCGAAGGACACAATCACGCTGTCCAGCATGGGGATTGACGGCGCAGTCGTAAATTTACAGCGTTCGATAATAAATTTACACGGTACAGTAATAGAGCCGCAGGAGATTCCGGTACACATCAGCGGGGAAGCGGACCGGTTTGCGGTCATGGCGGCGGCGGCGGTTTGCCTGTTATGTAAAAAATCACCGGCCGGCATTAAACCGGGCCCCGCAACAGAAACAATTGCCAGTCATAATAAAATAACGCATGACCATACTAGTAATGCAAACGCGTGATACAACACTTTTAAGGAGTGAAATAAAAAGATGGCTAACAGCAATCGAATCATGGTCCCCGAAGCGAAAGAGGCTATGAACAAGTTTAAGATGGAAGCAGCAGGCGAGGTTGGTGTATCTGCCACATATTAGAATTGATGTTACATACCGTTCCACACTGTAGAAACGCAGGGGCGCAGGGAATTTCCCCACGCCCTCAGAGCGATGACAAAGTCATCGCTCTTTATGGGGGGTATCCCATACCCCCCATATTCCCCCCGGTTCCGCGCCCGATGCGCGGGCCAAGGAAACCTTCGGCGAAATGAATTCGCCTTCGGGGAATTACGAACACCGTAATTTTTTGCTTTGTCTACAATTTGAGGGCGCAGGGAATTTCCCCGCGCCCTTTCCATGTTTACAATATCACCGAAATAATCTACAACCGCGCCCGGACCCCTTTCCAGATATGCGATGCAAGCACGCTGTTTTCGCAATCTTCCAGCATTTGCTCAAAATCCTTGCCCGATACGGTGAAAAAAAGCGTATCAGGCGCGAAATGCGGCCTGGAAAAAACGTCGATGTTTCCGATTACCGCGCGCGGCCGCTCCCTTTTCAGCTCACCGAACGGGATGCGGAATATCGATGCGCAGCCCGAAACCATCGGCGCGATCACATCGTCGTAGCCCGTTTTGCGGAAACAGAAAATATGTATCAGCGCGGAAAGCCGGTCCGGCGTTACAAGGGCGGTTACGGTATCGGCGTTGTCGCCCGGTTCATACGGCTTTACGCATATCGCGTTGTACCCGCCCATAACATCCCGCGGCTGCCCGAGCAGCATTTCCTCGCCGATTTCCGGGGAGGCTTTTACCTTTTCGCCGGGCGGGAAGCCTTCGCCGCGCCCATGTGAAATAAAATAGCCGAAGCCGCCGGGTACATTCGGCAGCCCGTCCGCGAAGCCGAAATTCGCCGCCGCGCCGTGACAGGTGAGGTTTTCGACCGAGAAATACAAAGTCTCCCCGGCGAATGCCCGCCCCAAAATTGCAAGCGTACAGCCCTTTTCCGCAAAAGCATCCGCGTGCGGGATAGTTGCCCGCTTGATTGAAAGGAAGCCGCCCTCAAGCTTCAGCGCATTGGCAAGCGTATCGCTGCTTTTTATTATTTTTCCCTTATTCATCGCATATCCTCACTGTGTGTTTTTTGCCCCCTTCGCGCATGAAGGGGGTGCTGTCCGCAGACGGCGGGGGTTGTTTCGGTAAATCGCGCCAAGGTCAACCCCCGGCGCTTCGCGCCACCCCCTTAAAAAGCAAAACACCCGTAGGACGTACCCTCTTTTTTAAAGAGGGTGGCGCCGCGGCGACTTGTCGTCGCGGTGACGGATGTTTTGTAGGGGCGGGCCCGCGTGCCCGCCCGCATTGTACG
>Ga0099364_10002208_pt1 | contig 31200 bp, 31 predicted proteins | sample TergutTh196P3_FD_73070 | JGI IMG/M metagenome (GOLD analysis project Ga0099364, IMG submission 73070) | Microcerotermes parvus P3 segment gut microbial communities from Pointe-Noire, Republic of the Congo - Th196 P3 | ecosystem: Host-associated > Arthropoda: Insects > Digestive system > Gut ... | reverse complement strand
CACCATCGATAAGGAAAAGGGGGCAAATCCGCGCCGTGTTGCGAAAATCATCCTCCGCTTCGAGTTTCCCGAAAGCGTCGATGCCGGCAACCGCAAAAAGTACATCGCATCCGTCAAAGCCTGTCCGGTTCACAACAGCCTCGGCAGTTGCGTCGAAGTCGAGATTCACTCGAATTGAGAAAATACTGGAACCTGTTGATGCAACTTGATCAGAGCCGCAATCGTAGTATTGCGTATTTATCTTCCGCAATACTACGATTGCGGTTCCGTTTATGATTGCGGCACTCTGATGTTTTCCCCAAAATGTTATTTCTTGTTGGTCAAATACCTGAATGGATGACATCTCATGACAACAACATTTCAGGGTTTCACGCAGATGGGGTTGGATTTTTTGCGCGATTTGGCGGCCAACAACAATCGCGAGTGGTTTGCCGAAAACAAGGCGGTTTATACGGAGCATCTTTACACGCCGATGAAACAGCTTGTTTTGGCGATCAACCCGGTCATGGAGGAGCTTGACCCGAAGGTTTCGACCAATCCGGTCGGCACGGTTTCGCGGATTTATCGTGACACGCGGTTTTCCCGCGACAAGTTGCCGTACAAGACTTGCCTGTGGTTCGCGTACAAACGACCTGCGGAGAACTGGGCTGAAATCCCCGTCTATTTTTTTGAAATCCAGGCGGCGGAATATTCCTACGGCATGGGATTTTACCTGGCCTCGCGCGCGACAATGGAGCAGTTTCGCGGCATGATTGACGCCGATCCGCAGAAATTTCTGGCCACGGTTCCGTTTCTCAAACGCAGCCGGACATTCAAGCTGGTCACGGAAGACTACAAACGTCCGACGCCCTGCCCGCATGGAGACGAGATCGCGCCGTGGTACCGGTGCAAGTCATTTGCGATCATCTGCCGCAAAACGCCGGACAAAACGCTCTTCTCGCGCAAACTGGTCGATGTCCTCACCGACGGCTTCGTGCAACTGAAGCCGCTTTACGATTTCCTCTGGCAGGCCTACACCCTGGGGCGTCCCGTTTGAACAAGGGGGCGTACCCCGACAAGCCCTTACATTGCGCGATCGACTTTGATATCGAACTTTTTCGTCTTTCCATCGACAGTCAAGGTCAAGCCTGAACTGTCGGGGCTTTGATATTTGCCATGAATCAACGCTTTACGCTGTTCGATTTGTGAACCTCCCGGTCCTTCTCTCTTCGTGATCTCATCGGCTCCGCGAATACTAACACGATAGTCACCTTTGGGCAAACCATCTTTCAAACCGGTTTGGCTGTTCACAATGATTGGGAGTGCCGCCCAAGTCCTGGGGTTGCGCAGCGTTGGTTAAAGTCCCGGATGCGTTTCTGCGTGTGGGGCAGTAATATATCGGAATTCTTGCCAGGGAGCGGAGGAACTCAAGTTTTTCATCCTGCGTGGCACCGGGCAGTTCACCGTTACAGTTGGCTGTCGGGTTGTCACGAGAACCTTCCGCGTTGATTCCCAAACTGTTATTGAGCCCGGCCACTTGATTGTAGGATGCGGTTTGCTCCATGTACGGCAGAATAACAAACCAGAACGTAAGACGCGAGTAGGCACCAAGCGTTGCCGGTGGAACACCTCGCTGGGCGTCGCCAAAAGTATGCACGGCGAGGCCGATTTGCTTCATGTGATTGACACATTGCATGCGTCGCGCCGCTTCGCGGGCCGCCTGAAGGGCGGGCAACAGAAGTGTGATCAAAATGCCGATGATCGCAATGACGACAAGAAGTTCAACAAGGGTAAAAGCTCTTACATTGCCCCCCTCCCCCCCATTTTAACATTTTCTGATTTTTTCATAACAAACCCTTTCAAAAAAGGTGATTCTGAAACAAATTCTCAAGGTATCCACAATAACACCTCAACCTGAATAAATATAGTATTATGGCAGAGTTTCCGTCTTGCAAGCCTCTCTGAACTGTTTTCACAAAAAAAGAAAGATTTTTTGTGGAGGTAAAATATGAAAAACTGGTGTTTTTTTCTGCGGGTTTTTGATTCGGTGGGGGGGGGGATGGGAATCGTCCGGAGTTTGGCGGGTTACCTTGTGATTGTCACGCCATAACAACTGCCCGGCTTTTTACATCCTGACCACCGTATTGGCTTCGCCGCGGCGGATGAGGCGGCGCATTTCGAGAACGCCGAGCGTTGCGAGTACTTGGTGCGGAAGCAAACCCGAATGGACGATGATCGTGTCAATCGGCGTCGGGGAAACTCCGACCAGTTGCAACACGGTTGTTTCGGGTTCGTTGAGTTGCAGTTCGGCGGGATGCCGGATAGTGCCTGTGTCAAGCTTCGGATGTTGTGCCGGTTTGATGAGCGGGCCGAGGTGTTCGAGAATATCATCCGCCGACTCGACCAAAATCGCACCGTCACGAATCAGACGGTGACAACCGCGTGACGATTCGTGATCAACCGGGCCTGGCACGGCGAACACTTCGCGGCCCTGTTCGCCGGCCTGCGACGCGGTGATGAGGGCACCGCTTTTGCGCGGGGCTTCGACGATCAACACGCCAAGCGACAGGCCGCTGACAATGCGGTTGCGCTGCGGGAACGTGCCTTTATCCGGACGCTGGTCAGGAACGTATTCACTGATGAGGGCACCGTGTTCGGTGACCTCGTCGGCCAGTTGGCGATGTTCGGCGGGAAAAAGATTGAGCAGGCCGCTCCCCAACACGGCGATGGTGCGACCGTTGGCCGCGAGTGCCCCGCGATGCGCCGCACCGTCAATACCGCGTGCCAGGCCGCTGACAATCGTAAAACCGCTTTGCGAAAGCTCGGCGGCCAGACGTTCCGCTTGCGTACGGCCGTAATGCGTTGTGTGCCGCGTACCGACGATGGCAATGGCAAGATCGTCGGCGGGCTTGAACTCACCCTGCACGAACAGAAACACCGGCGGATCGTGAATCTTCCGCAACAACTCCGGATAACGCGCGTCTTTCTTCGCGATGAGCGAAATGCCGTTTTCGCGGCACTGGGCAATGAGTGCTTCGGGATTGCACAACGACCGGGCCAGCGAAATGCTTTTCGCGATTTTCGACCCGATGCCCTCGACGGCCTGCAACTGCGACTCGCTTGCGGCAAGGATCGATTCAACATCGCCGAAATGATTAATCAACCGTTGCGTCAGCATCGAACCGACACCGCCGACCATACTGAGCGTGATTTCAGGGATCAGTTCCTCCGACTCATAATGCCGCCGCGATTCCGGCGGTGAGGTGATCGAGTCGTCGTTTTCGCGGTCGCCCGTGTGTCCGTCAAAGAGGGTGTTCATGGCGACGTTTCTCCGTCGGGAGTGTCGTCTGGCTGCTCAGATAGTATGTAATTTGCAACATGCAATTTGCCTATAACCATACTATTTGCCCCATTGACGAATAGTTCAAATGGGCATTCATCGGTGTGGGAGAATGGAATAGATACAACGAAAATGGTGCCATCTTCGTCCTTGTTTTCAGCAATGTTTTTAGGTTGGCAGAATATTATCTCGCTTTCTTCTTTCATATCGTCAACTTTTCGATAAAGAGAGAGATCGAAACGCTGTATCTCACCTGGTATTTTGGGTTGGCGTTTGAGAAGTACAACCGGCGGTTGCTTGAGTTTTTCATGAAACTCAAAAACCAAAGAAAATGTGCCGTCTTTTTCAATTCCCATGAGTGTGACTCCGCTGGGATCAAGAGGCATCGATTGACGTTGGCATCCCTGTATGGCCAAAATACAGATGGCAAAGATGCAACAAAGTGAAAACTTGTTAATCATTTTTGATCCTTGTGATTTTGATTTGAAATTCTTCTTGCAATAAGCAACATGGTCAATCCGGCCATCAGGCAGACCATTGGAAACGTTCTCGTCAAGTGCACAACATAATGCAAGTTTGACGTCGTAACTACTTGCTTGCCATTGTGAGAAGCACTCGTCGGAAGTAAATGCCGGACCAAACCGGGGAACACATAGTCGAGCACGACGACTCCCACCGCAATCAGGATCAGCCCATACCCGCCGATGGTCAGGCAAAGAGGCTTGCTATTCTGTGTCATTTTGACCTCCTTTGGAAGTATTGTAATCGTTGTAATTGTTCCTTTGGAAGTATTGTAATCGTTCAGGATACTTCCTGCCACCTTGCCAAACTGATTTTTGTGAATGGCTGCCGGGAACGTAAGCAACCGGTTCCACTGCGTCGTTCCTGGCAAAGCCGACTTGCCCGAATTTCGCTCTCAACTACAATGATAAGAGCCGGAGTGAAAATAAAGCAATTCCAACCAATCAGAATCTGGAACGAATTTCCATGAAAAAACGCAAAATTCTTGTGACAAGTGCCCTGCCTTATGCAAACGGCCACATTCATATCGGCCACTTGGTCGAGTATTTGCAAACGGATATTTGGGTGCGTTTTCAAAAACTTCGCGGCCATGATTGCCGGTATTTCTGCGCCGACGACACGCATGGGACGGCCATCATGCTTCGTGCCCAAAAAGAAGGCAAGCCGGAAACGGAAATCATTAATGCGATGCAATGTTCGCACGAACAAGACTTTGCGGCAATGGAAATTGCGTTCGACAATTACAGTAGCACAAATTCTGAAGAGAATCGCGAGATTTGCACGATTATTTGGAATGGTGTTCGAAAATCAGGCATTATTGAAGAACGTGAAATCGAACAGCTTTACGACGAAACAGCGCAAACCTTTCTGGCAGACCGCTTTGTGCGCGGAACCTGTCCCAAATGCAAGGCTGAAAATCAATACGGCGACAACTGCGAGAAGTGCGGTGCGACCTATTCGCCGACCGATTTGATCAACCCGGTCAGCTCGGTGTCTGGAACCACACCGGTGATGAAAAAATCGTTGCACCTGTTCGTGGACGTGGAAAAAGAACACAAATTTCTGGACGAATGGACCGCGAAAAGCGGTGCTTTGCAACCGGAAGTCAGCAATTATCTCGCCGGGCAGTTCCTCAATGAGCCGCTCCGGCCGTGGGACGTGAGCCGTCCGGCCCCGTATTTCGGGTTTGAAATCCCGGATTCGCCGGGCAATTACTGGTACGTCTGGTTCGACGCCCCCATCGGTTACATCGGTTCGACGCTCGACTGGTGCAGGAAAACCGGCGAAGATTTCGATTCCTGGTGGCATGATCCGAACACCGAGGTCTATCATTTCATCGGCAAGGATATTGCCTATTTTCACACGCTGTTTTGGCCAACGATGCTCAAACTCGGCGGCTTTAGCCTGCCGACGAAGGTGCATGTGCATGGCTTTTTGACGGTCAACGGCGAGAAAATGTCGAAGCGAAACGGCACCTTCGTGCTGGCGTCGAATTACTACAAACATTTAAGCCCGTCGTATTTGCGCTATTATTACGCTTCGAAGCTGACCAACCGGAACGAGGACATCGACCTGAATCTCGACGAATTTGAGAACAAGGTCAACGCCGATCTCGTCGGCAAGGTGGTCAACCTGGCCAGCCGGACGGCCAAGTTCGTGCATGAGTGCGGTTTGTCGAAAACATACCCTGATGATGGCGGCTTGTTCCCAAAGGCGGCAGAATCGGGCGACGAAATCGCGGAAGCCTACGAGCAAATTGATCTTGCCCGGGCCATGCGGCTGGTTATGGAATGTGCCGACCGTGCCAACAAGTTCATCGATGATTACGCTCCCTGGATACTGAAAAATGATCCGACGAAACAATCGCAGTTGCAGGATATTTGTACGATCGGGCTGAACCTGTTCCGGCAGTTGGTGATTTACCTCGCGCCGGTGTTGCCGACTCTCGCGCGGCAGACCGAAGAACTGCTCAACACCCCGATCAAGCATTGGGACGATTCCAAAACGCCGCTGACCGGAACACCGGTGGCGCAGTTTACCCATCTGATGACCCGTGTTCCCCGGAAAGGAATTGAAGCCATGATTGAAGACTCCAAAGAAATTGACGCCGCCGTGCCGGATGCCGTTGCGGATGCCACGAAAACCTGGAGTGATTCTGCGGAAACGCTCACCGCCGAACCGCTTGTGGAGGAGAAAATTTCAATCGACGATTTCGTCAAAGTGGATTTGCGCATCGCACGGGTTATCGACGCGAAGGAAGTGCCGGAAGCCCGCAAGTTGCTGCAACTGACACTCAGTCTCGGCGGTGGCGAACGGCGCAACGTGTTTGCGGGCATCAAATCGGCCTACAAGCCGGAAGACCTCATCGGGCGGCTGGTCGTCTGCGTGGCGAACCTTGCCCCGCGTCAAATGAAATTCGGCCTCAGCGAAGGCATGGTCGTAGCCACAGGACTTGGCGGCAGCGACATCTTCCTCATTTCCCCCGACGACGGTGCCAAACCTGGCATGAAATTGCATTAAGGAATCGTGCAATCATAAGTTGTCCGTTTCATCAGAGCCGTGTCGGCAACTGAGCGGTTATTCCGCTCGATAACTCTCGCGGCTCCGATGGAACTTTCCTGATTTTCAGTAGTTCGTTTCATCGGACATTGCAGTTGGATTGATTTAACTCATTATTTTCATGGTGGTTACGTTACCTTTTCGTGTCTTGTTTTGCGAGGTCGATTTCAAGGGATTTGTCAAGTCTCAGGAGCAAGTCACGAAAACTGATGTAATCGCCGCGGGTTTGTTGGCGGCGGCCGTTCTCCGTCACGCACACCAGCATCATGCAAGTGCAGAGTGCAAAGAGCAAAGTTCAGAGTGACTTTTTCCACTTTGCGCTCTGAACTTTGAACTTCCGCGTGGCATCGGCGTGAAAATGACTCGTGCCGCTTTTCGGCTGACAGCGATAAATTTCGTTTTCATGACGATAATGTGCATTCGCAACCGTGATGTTCCTTATCGAAAAGTTTTCCGACCTCGCAGGTGAACCGATCTTGAACATGCTGAAAACTTTTGCTATCATTCCTCCGTAACTTGCCCATTGTTTTCCTCCTGAAAATGGCTGTTTGTAATTGACACAACCTTTTTACCAGAAAAACCTTGGGCTTGTCTATACCAATTTTTTCAATTTCTTCTTGGATTGGGAACTACTGAATTGGGACTCGCGCAGAAATCAGTTGTTCGATCAATCAGAGCCGCGACGGTACTGGAGTGGTCATTCCGCTCGATAACTCTCGCGGCTCTGATGGAAATGTTCACGTGATTATTGTGTGGCTCCTTAATTCACACACGGACCCCCTTACCATGACACGCTTCCTTTGCTTCATCGTTTGCCTCGGCTTGACCGGGATGCTCCAGGCAACAGATTATTACGTTGACTCCGAGTCAGGCAACGACATGCACACCGGAACCTCGCCGCAACAGGCATGGGCTTCACTCGATGCTGTCAACACCGCCGTTCTTGCGCCGGGAGACCGTGTATTGTTCAAACGAGGCGGAATCTGGCGGGAACAACTCAAACCGAAATCCGGCGAAGCGGAACGCCCCATTCTGTACGGTGCTTACGGCGAGGGTCCAGACAAGCCGCAAATTCGCGGTAGCGTACCACTCGACAAACCGACCGATTGGATTGACGAAGGAAACGGCATTTGGGGAACAAAACTTGCCGCCGTTCATCATGCTTCAACCATCGGTGGTTTTGAAAAACTCACTTGGAATATCTACCAGGAAGAGGGTGCCGTTGTTTCGATGGAGATTCGAGAAGAAGATGAAAGAGAATACCGAATCGTCAGCCGTTCTGCCAGTGAGCGTTCGCAACAAATTGAACTCTTCACCGTTGGTGGTTTCAAAGTCGAACGAGACAAACATTATCTGTTCCGTTTTGAGGCGAAATCGAGCAAGCCGTTTACCTTCGCTTCAATTGCTTTTTGTGAACCCGAAGCCCCGTGGAGGAAAATCGGCCGTGTACTCCGTCGCCCCGGTGAAATCGGAACCGGGTTCCAAACAATGGAGATTTTGTTTCGTTGTACCGAAGACCATGACAATGCCCGATTCGTGTTGTCGCTCGGCGGAAGGCTGCCGCAGGATGCTGAATTTGTCTTTATTCCGAAAGAACTCTTATCGGCAACAGTCGAAACAAACGGAATCGACACCGACGTGGGCAACATCATCCTGAACGGAAACAAAGCGGCATTCAAACGGTGGAAGCGGGACGATTTGAAAGAACAAGATGATTTTTGGTACGATCTGGAAACGAATCGTGTTTTCTACCGTTCAGACCGCAATCCGGCGGTACTTTACGAAAGTCTCGAGGCGGCACTGAATCGGTATGTTGTCGATCATTCCTCGCGGCGTTATGTCATTTTCGACGGACTTGACATTCGTTATGGAGGGTCGCACGGATTCGGCGGATGGAACGCGGATCACATCATTTACAGAAATCTCGATATTTCGTGGATCGGCGGAGCGGATCAAAACATGGATGGCCGCAGGGTGCGGTTTGGAAATGGAATCGAATTTTGGGCAGACGCGTCGGACTGCCTCGTTGAGGACTGTCGGTTTTGGGAAATTTACGATGCCGCCCTGACAAATCAAGGTACCGGAACAAATGCTCAACGCCGATTGACTTATCGCCGCAACGTGATTTGGAATAGCGAATACTCTTTTGAATACTGGAATCGCGGACCGGAGTCGATGACGGAAGATATTTTGTTTGAACACAATCTCTGCGTTGATGCCGGTTACGGCTGGGGACATGCCCAGCGACCGGACAAAAACGGGCGGCACTTGATGTTCTATGATAACTCGGCAAAAACCACCCGGTTTGTTGTCCGCAATAATGTTTTTTGTAACGCAACACACAGCGTCGTCCGAATCGACACGGACTGGCGGGACGGTTTGACGAGGGATAATAATGTTTATTGGCAACCCGCCGGCAAGGATTTTATGTTCTGGCTTAACAAGGGGCAGACGCGTTATCAAACGGAACAGTTTGGCGAATACCAAAACGATCTCGGACTTGATCGTTCTTCAACGTTTGCATTGCCGGATTGGAATCAATATCCGGCATTGCCTGTTGAGGTGCGAAACCGGGAACGGTAGTACTCCGCCAGACCTTAGTTTTGTGAATCGCTGTCGGGAAAGAGAACCGTCACAGGGAATCAGAAACAGGGGTATGAACATAAGCCACCGACATTTCACTGCGGTGTTCCACCCGGCTTGTATTTGCCGTTCAGCAGACGTATAATAAATTTGTTTTAAAATCCTTTCCCTCAATCCCCCCCTCAAAGGCACCCCCCTTAACCCCAGGAAATACGATGAAACGACGAAATTTTCTTCAGACCTTTCTTGCCGCCCCGCTTGTGGTCCGGGCGGCTGTTTTGGCTCAATCCCCGAATGATCGCATCGGCATTGCCCTTGTCGGTTGCGGCGGAATGGGAACCGGCGACATCCGGTCCGCCGCCCGGTTCGGTGAAGTTGTCGCCGTAGCCGACGCCGATTTCGCACACGCCGAAAACGTCCAAAAGATTTTTGACGGCAAACCGGCTGCGTATCAGGATTACCGCAAACTTCTGGAAAACAAAGATGTGGACGTGGTGATTCAGGCAACGCCCGACCATTGGCACACGAAAATCAACATCGACGCCATGCTGGCCGGAAAAGACGTTTATGGGGAAAAACCATTAACGCTGACCATTGCCGAAGGACAGAAACTCTGTCGCGTGGTTGAAGAGACCCAACGGGTTTTCCAAACGGGAACACAACAACGCAGCACTCCGGAATTTCAAACGGCGGTTGAACTTGTCCGCAACGGACGCCTCGGCACTCTTCAACGGGTCATTGTCGCTTTGCCGTGGTGCAGTATGCTCGGCGGCCCGTTCACGGAACAGCCGGTCCCGCAAAGTTTGGATTGGGATTTGTATCAGGGGCAAGCTCCGGTACGTCCCTATTATCCGCAGCGGACGCATTCGATTTTCCGCTGGTGGTACGAATATACCGGCGGGATGGCAACCGATTGGGGAAACCATCACATCGACATTGCCCATTGGGGAATGGACGTGGAAAACACAGGGCCGGTGTCCGTGGAAGCCCGTGGACTTTTCCCGAACGCCGGGAAAGCGGACTGCTTCAACACCCCGGACAGATTTTACTCGGAAATGAAATACGCCAACGGCGTCACGCTGTATTTCTATGTTGTGTTAAGCGACCAGTTCCGGTTTGGCGGCATCGATACGTACCCGGAAACGACGGCGGAAGAGAAAGCGTGGCTTTGGGGCAAAGATTATCCGCCGGAACTGGACGAAAACACCCGCAACGGCATCATGTTCATCGGGGACAAGGGGCGGATTTTCGTCAATCGCGGCGCGGTCTATGGCAAACCGGCCGAACAACTTCCGGAGAATCCGTTGCCGGCGAACGCGTGGAAAGTCAAGCCGGGCGACGACCACATGAAGAACTTTTTCGATTGCGTCCGAAGCCGGGAAGAACCGGTCTCTCCGGCACGCATTGAGCATCGGTCGGTTTCGGCGTGCCATTTGACGAACATTTCAATACGTCTCGGCGGCGTAAAACTGCAATGGGACGCGGAGAAGGAGCGTTTTGTCAACTCCAGCGAAGCCGACGCCATGCTGCAACGGGAACAACGCGCACCCTACACGATTTAGAACTCGCGAAAGACCAGGTTCTCCCACAAAACAGCAGCCGGGAACGTCCGTGATCGGTTTCTGTGGGGGTGAATTCCCGGTTGGAGTTAGCCGCGTCGTTTTGCGATGCGCATGGCAACCGTAAAATTGGTGTAGCGTGATTTGAAACCTTTTGTTATTTTGTCGAAACGAAAATGTGTCGCCCTAAAGTTTATCTGGAATCTTCGACGATCAGCTATCTGACCGCGAGGTCATCGGAAGTGTTGACTCGAAAATTCCGCCAGGAACAAACCCGGCTGTGGTGGGAATACCGGGATCGTTTTGAACTGTTTGTCTCGGAAACGGTCATCGACGAAATCCGGCTTGGCGATCAGGAAGCTGCCCGGTTGCGGTCGGAAATCATCGGGGGAATCCCTGTTTTGCCGCATTCCGACCAGGTGGAACTGTTGGCACAGGTATTCATTTCCGTCAAGGCAGTGCCACCTAATGCAGTCGCGGATGCATACCACATCGCTTTCGCTGCCATCCACCAAATGGACTATCTGTTGACATGGAACCAAAAGCATATTGCCAATCCGATCAAACTGCGTCAGATAGGAAATCTGATTTCCGATTTTCAGCTCAAGCCGCCGCTGATCATCACACCGGAACAACTTTTGTTTGAACAAAACCTTATTGAATTCGAGGATTAATTATGAAAGACCTGAGCGAACTGGATTTGGAAAACCAGGCGGACGAAGGTGACCCGCTGCTTTGGCTCAGAAAACATCGGGATGAGATGGCCCAAAAGTATCCGACAGCCCGTGAATATGGGGAGTATTTGAAAACGGTTCCCCCGTTGAGCGAGATCATCCGGGAAGTGGACCGGAAGATCGCCGAAAAACACCGTCTGGGTTACAAATCGACCGATTACTATTCAGGAGAGGAAGGAGTAGAGCAGAGTGCAAAGAGCAAAGTTCAAAGTGCAGAGTGATTGGTTTTGTCCCTGTTTTGAACTTTGCGTTTACCTTTGTTTTGTGTGCAAAAAGTCTTGGTTTTATTTCGAATGAAAGAAATTTTTTGTCGGGTTTTCGTGATTGAGAGTCGAAAATTGGAAATTTTGAGTCGAAAAAAGAAATTTTTAGTCAACAGTAATGTGTTTTCGAGTCGAACATTCGACCGGAAAACTCTGCAATCGTGAATAAAATCTCCGTGATTGGTACTTTGCGCACGGCTTTTTGTACATATATCGCGTGTTTTTGACCGAAAAACAACGCATTTTAACGCACAGATGGATTATTCCGGCGAAATATTGCGTGAAATTGGCACAAAACCACCTGTTGAGAAGTGGGGAGTGACGAATCGTGATCAATGGTCACGGCAATTTGGGTGAAAAGTGAAAAGTTCGGAGTGCAGAACAGCAGCCGGGAACGCTAGTGACCGGTTCGCAAAGAGCAGAGTGCAAAGGCAGGTTAACCGAGTCGCCCTGCGACGCGCATCAATGCCGGACGAGCTCGCCGTGACCACCGCATCAACATTGAAGTGCAGGTCATTGCCAAAAGGCTTGCAACCGCGTATGATGAATGTGTGGGCATAATGGATCAATGTATGGCAGAGGAAACGAGGTGACCCATGAACGAAACGATTCAAACGCTCCTGGCACGGCGAAGTATTCGCAAATACAAGCCGGAGCAGTTTTCCAACGAGATTTTGCATCAAATCATTGAGGCCGGGCTTTATGCTCCCAGTGCGATGGGACGCCAGCCGTGGCATCTTGTCGTCGTGCGGGGACATGACAAGATCGCCGGAGTCCATCGCGAAGTCAAAGCGGCAACCGCCCGAATGCCGGATAATCCGTACAAAGAGTTTGTCGGTAGCGAAAGCTACACGATCAACTACCACGCTCCGACGTTTATCATCGTTTCCGGCGACACGACGCTTTCACCGCGAAACGCACCGTTTGATTGTGCTTTGTTGCTCGGCAGCATGTTTCTTGCCGCCCATGCACTGGGAATCGGTTCCTGCTGGATCAACCAACTGAACGTGCTCAACGACGAGCCGGGATTTCGTGCGTACATGACGCAACTCGGCATCCCGCCGGAAAACCGCATCTTCGGTTGTGCCTGCTTCGGCTATGCCGATGGTCCCCCTCCTGAACCGGCCAAACGCAAGGAGAATGCGGTCGTTATTCTTGAGTGAAACGATCCTGTTTGTGTTGCCCGGACCGCTTCGCTTGGGTGGAGATCGATTATGTGTGGGGGGGGGCCAGCGAGTGCGTCTCGCCCCTGGTTACCTTATGTGCCCCCGATGAAGGCAAGGAGATGTCCACAAAATTTTCCGCGCCCAGCCAAATCATAAAATACCCCACGGAATGTTGATGCAAGCGTTTTTCTACACAAGTGCCGGGCTGGGATTCATTTGGCTGATGACCTGTCTGGGGGCGGCGACCGTATTTCTTTTCCGAAAAGCCGCTCCGGGCAAAATGCAGCAAGTTTGCCTCGGATTCGCGGCCGGGGTGATGATGGCGGCCTCGGTATGGAGTTTATTGCTCCCTGCCATTGAAGCGGCGAAAGACATGGGACTGCCGGGGTGGTTACCCGCCGCAGGAGGATTTATCCTCGGAGTCTTCTTTCTTTTTGGTCTGGATCAAATCATTCCACACCTCCATCCCTTGACCAACGTCCGGGAAGGTCTCCCTTCCAAATCCAAGCGAACAACGCTCCTCATTTCCGCCATCACTTTGCACAACATACCGGAAGGTATGGCCGTGGGACTTGCGTTCGCTTTGGCGGCTCAAAACGGCGGTGAACCCGCGATATACGGGCCGGCCATCGCATTGGCACTGGGCATTGGGATTCAAAATTTTCCGGAAGGTGCCGCAGTTTCGCTCCCGCTGCGCCAGGAAGGGGCTTCAACGGGCAAAGCCTTTTTCATGGGTTCCATGTCCGGTGTGGTGGAACCTGTTTTTGGTTTCCTGGCCGTGCTTCTGGCGATTTGGGTTGCCCCTCTGATGCCCTGGCTTTTGTCTTTCGCCGCAGGCGCAATGATCTACGTGGTCGTTGAAGAGCTAATCCCCGAGGCAAACGCGGGCAAGCATTCCCATGCCGGAACCATGGGAGTCATGGCGGGGTTTTTAGTGATGATGGTATTGGACGTCGCCCTGGGATAATATTTTTGCATCGTGCAAATTCCACAGTGCGATCACAATTCGCCGCGAAGACACAAAGGACACAACATTTGTTTCACGCAGAGGTCGCTGAGAACGCAGAGGCTTTGTCGTCGGTGCCACCTGCCGGACACAAAGGACGCAACATTCTATTTTTTCAAAAAACCGTATTCATACACTTTCGGCTCGATCTTTGTTGCTAACACCTTCAATGCCGAACGAAGGTTGCCGATCAGTTCATTGTACGTTTCGTCATCGGACGTGTTGTTCATTTTGCCTTTGTCGTTGCGTCCCTGAAAATGCTCCCTGATATCGTAGAGGCTGGCATTGACGTTACAACCAGGTTGTGCGTGATAATACCGCCACAATGGGCGTCCGGCGTCGAACACTTTTTTGGCTGTCGGTGAAAATTTCCGCTTTTGAAACGGTTTCTTTTTTTCCCGGTCGAAACAACCAAGAAACGGCGGCGGCGTAATGTTATCGAACATGCGTGCCTTGCTGCGATTGGCGAATTACGGCGTATGCGACAATGCAATCATACGATGGGACGTCAATAGCGGCGAAATTGAAGTGTTTCCCAACCTTGTGATATGGAAGGTTTTCGTTAGAATCGTTTTGTTTTTCATTGTTGGGAATAGCATGGAAACGACTGACACACGAAATCTCATGGAACGCGATGTCTTGGTGATGAACGACCGGCTCAAATCTCTGGGGATAGCAGGTGGCTATTATCCTTTGCTCACGTGCGATTCGACAAATAACGTCTTGAAAAAACTGTCACAGAAAATCATTGCACGAGAATCTCTGCCAGACAATCCCAGTACTGATACCCCTGTTGTGGACAGTCAAGAGTTCTTTTTCCAAGGCATGACGCCGGAAGCACTACCTTTTGTCATCACTTCAGAAGAACAGACCGCCGGTCGCGGACGCCACGCAAACACTTGGTGGACCGGTCTGGGCGCACTGGCATTTTCGATGCTCTTGGACGCAAAACAACATGGCCTGAAGCCGCAAACTGCGGCTCTGCTTTCACTTGGGATTGGTTTTGCCGCCATGCAGGCATTGAGAGCGATTGTAAGAGAGGACGTTCTGGCCGGATCGAAAATCGATTCAGAAAACAAAATTAATGCCATGCCGAACATCGAAATTCGTTGGCCCAACGACGTTTATGTCAACGAGCGAAAAGTCATCGGGATTTTGATCGAAGCACCGAACATGCGTCACATTGTGATTGGTATCGGCGTCAATTCAAACAATTCGGCCAAAGACGCACCGGGAGAGATTCGCGAGAAAATTGTGACACTGCGCGATGTTTTTGGTAAAGAAATCGATCAAGATCGGTTGATTTTCCTGTTGTGTCGGGAAATTATGGAAATTTTGAAATATTTTCCGGAGCAATTGCCCCAGTTTATCAAAGTCGTTGAAGCAACTTTGTACCAAGTGGGAAAAATAGTGAATATTTCTCGTGAATACGAACAGATTACCGGTTTGTGCCTCGGGCTGAATCCTGACGGATCATTGCGAGTGCTGACAGAAACAGGCGAAAAGGCGGTAATGTCCGGTGTTGCGGTGTGAGCCGCTTGTTTTTTGGTCAAAAATCGAACAATCTCAAAACTCATTTTTATCAAGACAAAAGCGCAGTTTTTTCTTGCCGGATGGGATTGACAATCTCCGTTTTTACGATAATTTTATTCTTTCTCTATGTTTATCTATGGTAACAAGTGACTTGATTCATCTCTGCCTCGTCAAAGCTGGGTACGGTTTGCATAATCATTTCAAGCAATTACACGAAATAGAATACAGTTCCAGGGAAACAGAAATCATTTTCGAGAATTTTCATGCCGACAATCAATCAATTGGTTCGCAAAAATCGCGTTCAACAAAAATCGAACAGCAAATCGCCTGTTCTTGATAAGTGTCCGCATAAACGGGGCGTGTGCCTCCAAGTGCGTACCATGCCGCCGAAGAAACCGAACTCCGCACTCCGAAAAATCACACGTGTTCGTCTTTCCAATGGGAAAGAAGTCACCGTCTATATTCCCGGTGAAGGCCACTCGTTGCAGGAACACTCGATTGTCCTCATTCGCGGAGGTCGTGTCCGCGACCTGCCGGGCGTTCGTTACCATGTCCTCCGCGGCACACTTGACGCCACGGCTGTTGATGGACGTCGTCAGGCACGTAGCAAATACGGGACAAAAAAAGGTGCTGCGGCCGCCAAAAAGAAAAAGTAGGCCGTTTGTCGAAAAAACTCAATCCATTTAGTCGATTTAAGTTTTGCAAGGAAAATAAGTTATGGGGCGTATCACTGCCAGTCAAAAACAGCTTAAGGGTGATCCGGTTTACAATTCCACCCTGGCAAGCAAATTTATCAACTGCCTGATGCACGACGGCAAAAAGACTGTCGCGCAGGCCGTCTTTTATGAAGCGTTAAACAAAATTGCTGAAAAAGTCACTGACAAATCGCCGATTGAAGTCTTCACCCAAGCGGTTGATAATATCAAGCCGGACATTGAGGTTCGGTCAAAACGGGTCGGTGGTGCTTCCTACCAGGTTCCCATGCGGGTGATGCCGAACCGCCGCTTGTCGTTGGCCATTCGATGGCTCCTCATTGCCGTTCGTGACAAAAAAGGTCAACCCACTTCGCAAAAACTCGCCACCGAATTGCTCAACGCTTACAATAAAGAAGGAGCCGCCATCACGCGCCGCGAAAACGTCCACCGCATGGCCGAAGCGAACAAGGCGTTTGCCCACTTTGCCAATTAATCCTGGAAATTTCCCCTTTCACAGCCCACCAATCATTGACAGATGATTCGGTGGCGTTTTTGTGATGGAATCATTTCAAAATGAGCAAGAATATTAACACGAAAACAATACCGATTTCAGGATATTCAATTTATCGTGTTGAATTTCAAAAGCGAACAAAATTAAACCCGCTTGAAGAGATCTATCCAAAACTGCCAACAACAACTTATGACATCATTTATGCCGATCCGCCTTGGGACTATAACGGTAAAATGCAATACGACAAGTCCAGCATAAAGACGGAAAATGTTGGTTTTGAAAAAAATATTTTTATCAGTTCCGCGACTTTCAAATATCCAACCTTAAAATTGCGGGAATTAAAGGAACTTGATGTTAATACGATAGCGGCGAACGACAGTTTATTATTTATGTGGACAACCGGCCCCCAGTTGTCCTATGCGGTTGAATTAGGGCAAGCCTGGGGATTTGAGTATAAAACGATCGCATTTGTTTGGGATAAAATGGTACATAATCCCGGAAGATATACGCTCTCTCAAACGGAGTTGTGCCTGGTATTTAAGAAAGGGCGGATACCCATGCCGCGCGGAGCGAGAAATATCCGGCAGTTAATTCATATTCCAAGAGGTGAACATAGCGAAAAACCTGTCACCGTCCTGGATGGAATCACAAAAATGTTCCCCACGCAGAAAAAAATCGAATTGTTTGCAAGAAAAAATTATCACGGGTGGGACAACTGGGGATTGGAAATTCCGGATTCCAAGACAGACATTCCGTGTGGTCATGAAATGGATAGTCAAAAGACAACGATTCAATCTTCAAGATACGATGTTATCGTCACCTAAGGGTTCGCTCATCAATATTCGATCCGGATGTTTTTTGTACACAGAGCACACGGTTGAAACGGGATGATCACCGAATCATCCGTGTGCCTTGACTTTTACGGTACGTGATTTTTGAACAAGCCCTCACATCGTATCCTCAACGGAAGAGCAAGGCTCACTTTTTTGTTTCTTTCATCCCGACTTGTTCTGGGTTATGAATATCGACCGGCCCTTCGGGGAACGGCCGGCCGGTCAGTTCTTTGTACATGGGGCAGTTGGATCGCATCGTGATTGGGCAGTCCTGCTCGTTCCACATGATGACCGAATCGTCGGTCAATCGCCAGCCTTGCCTTTCGTAAAATGGGACAAGCGACTCTTTGCAGAAAAGCACCGCATAGAGATAGCCGCGTCGTTTTGCTTCGTCGAGCGCGCGTTCGAGCATTCGGGTTGCCAGTGCAATGCGGCGAAATTCTTCAGCCACGGAAACGCCCTGGATACTGGCCACATTGTAGCGCCAGTTCCAGGTCGTTGTGATCGTCCGAATCACCACGGCAACATGGCCAATCACGGAAGCCGTTTCATTGTCCGGGAAACCGTTACCGCAGTCTTGGGAACGCGCAAGAACCGTATATTGCGGTGAGAGATTATGCCAAATCCGGTGAGACTGAAATTTCTCCGGACTGTCGGGAAAGCAACGACTCAACAGCTCACGAATCCGCGTATCCAACACGGCGTCGATGTCATTTTCGTCAAGGGTCTCCAAGTTGTATTGTTCGGTCATGTCCGATTCCTGTTTCCGGAAAACAGCAACTCTCAATTGGCATTTTTCTTCGCGACTTTGGTGAAAACCTGATGATGAATCATTTTACCACAAAGTCTGCATTGCGCCACCACTTTTGTTTCGTGACCGCTGAAATCAGAGCCGCGAAAAGAATTCAGAACTGCGAGAGGAATTCAGAGCCGCGAGAGTCATCAAGCGGTCGAATTGGAAAAACCGCTCCATGCCTGACGTGGCTCTGAATTGAGAACTTACCTTGCCGGAAGAGAAAGTTTTCCGTCGCGGTCTGCGTCGTCGTCCCAGGCGTCACGCCCGGTCTTTTTCGGAGCGACCAGCGTTTCCTCCTCCAAACGGGACGGCTCATCTTCATATCCGTTGGCCAGTTCCTCGGACATGTTCATAAACTGGAAGAAGTAATCGTCATCGGCGTCTTCGCGTCGTCCCCAGGGGAAGAAGAGTTCCGCAGCGGCATGAAACCGGGCAAATTCCGGGTCGTTGTGCTGACGTTCCTTCGCTTCGTACAGGAACTTGTTGCGCAACAGCGACGTGATCAGTCGCCCGTATGGCCAGCGAACCATGAGAATATCGTTGATTTCATTGAGCAACTGATAAATGCGTGCCCGTGCCAGACCAAGTGCCCGTGCAGCCTGCCGGATGCTGGTCACTTCCCCTTGGAGGCCGATGCGATTTTCGGCCAACCGGCAAATCTGTTCCGTCGCGTCGATTTTCAATTGTTCCAACAGCGGCCTGATATAATTGGCTTCAATGTCCGCCTTGTGGGGCGTACCGCGTTTGTTGAGAACCTGTAACGACCAGGTTTCAACGCGATCAATGTCCTTGGGAACAAGTCGCGCGATCAGATGTTTCGAATTTTCCACCTTGTTCACGATGGCACAGACGCAGTGAAAGATTTTCAAAATGGCCGTAACACGTTTTTCCCCGTGTGTGCGAATTTCCCGCATTTCAACCAGCGTCTTGTCGCAATAATCGCCAAGCGTGTTGTTCCAAATCACACGGGTCAATTCACTGAGCGACGGGCAGAGTCGCCCCAGTTTTTCGTTGGCCAGCCCTTTCTCCAAAATGACGGCCTGCCACTTTTGCCATTGGATTTCTGAAACGAACGTCGAGTCGGTAAATGAATCGTTTTCTTCGAGAAACAGCGTTGATGACGAGTCGGCTTTCAAAGGCAGAGCGGAGTCCGGGATGTCTTCCACATTCGTGTTGACCGCCCGGGTGAGCAGCGTTATGAACGACTGGATTTTCTTTTCCCCGATGCTGGGCGTGCGACACAGTTCATCAAATGGGATTTGGAGCAACTCGCCCAGCGTCCGGTTAATCAGGATGAGCGGGAGACGACGATCCGTCGGCAATGTCCAAAAGGCAAGCGGCTTGGTCAGGTGCAGCGCATATTGCTCCTGGAGCAATGCGTTGCGCAATTGCTCGTATTGTGGAACAACCTGGATATCTTCAAAAAATGTGACTCGCGGGGAAGGCATGGGATGACGATCCTCGGGCTTCAGGATTCAGGCTTCGGAACTCCCATTGCAACCAGAAGTCCAAAGCCTGCTCCCCGACATGGCCTCTGATTGGGCAATGTTGAAAAAAGGCAACTCGAAAAATTCTTATTTATTACTATTTTTTTTAGAACGAGGCCAAAATGCAAGCATTTTTCCTGAATAACTTAAAAAAAGAATATTACCCAAGTTATGACGATTGGATTGTCAGGAAAAAAATGTCAAATTTTGATTTTTTGACGTAGTGAGAGCCTTGCACAAGCCTGTGAAATTCTGCACAAATGACAACCAGAAAAGTGTACTCAATATTGTTCAGGAATTCAGCTCGACAATATCTTTATCGTGCAGAATATAGTCGCCTTTGACAGGCGTGCCATCATGGACTGCTTCGCCCCAGACCCGGGCACCACGGAAATTTTTGACATAATCATTATGAATTAACTCTGCTAATTCAATCAACGTGCCACCCCGCTTGATGGTGAACGGGCGGTCGAAATCCGCTTCTTTTTTCTGCGGCAACTTGGTGTAAATACGAATGACGCCCATTGCGTCATAAATCACTTTGCGAAAAGGCGTTAGAGAATCATTGTCGGTCGCGTTGATACAATATTCCTCAAACGGCAGGGGACAAAATTCGTGCAATAAATCAAGCCGCGTCGTTGCGTCCGGCGTGTCGATCTTGTTGCCGATCAGAAAAGTTCGCGTAAATGTCAGGCCGATGTCGTCTTCATCGATGTAAGTCTCTGTGCCGAGCCGGGTTTTGCCGGAATTGAGCTTTTGGAGTACTTCCTGCAACTGGTCGATACCGTCGTCACTGTCGAGATCGACCATGAGCAGTACCAGATCGGCAGCCCGGATGTAGCCGGTCATGTACGGCTCAAAAAAGTCAGGCGTAATCGGCGGCGTGTCAATTAATTGCACAAAAACGTCTTCCCAGTCCATCATGCCCGGTTGCGGCTCGGTGGTCGAAAAGGGATACGGCGCAACTGTCGGGTTGGCATGGGTTAATGTCGCCAAAAGTTGGCTTTTCCCCGCGTTGGGGCCACCGATAATCACCGCCGTGCCGGCACCTTGTCGCGGAATTTTGTAAGACTTTCCGCCGCTTTTCTTGCCGCCTGTTTTGCGGAATTGCTCGATTTCCTGCTTCGCCTGAGAGATTTTCTGCTTGAGTGTCGCCTGGAGGTGGTCGGTGCCCTTGTGCTTGGGCATCTCGGCCAGCATGACCTGGAGCCACTTCAGTTCGTCTTCAGGCGTCGAGGCTTTGCGGTACTCGGCTTCCGCTTTATGGTACTGCTGTGTCAGGTTTGCAGGCATGGGATGAGCGATAAGGGGTTAGGGAAGTGCAAAGTGAAGATAAAGTGAAGGTAAGGAAGCGGAACACTTTGCGTTTTGAAATTTGAACTTAAAACACTTTAAACTTTGAACTCACCCCTTCCCCCGGTTTTTGTCAACGGATTCCAGTCGTCCGCCCCAGCCGAGTTTTTCGCGGAGAGTGCGGTAATAACTGAAACCGGGCAGTTTGATCATTTTGAAACGTTCCGGGGCGCGTTGGACCACAATCCGGTCACCTGACTCCGTTGTGGCGACAGCTTGGCCATCGAGCATCACCGGGGCATTGGCTGAGCGAAGCAACAGCCGATAAATGCGGTTGGCCGAATCGACGACCGGCCGATGACTCAACGTATGGGCACTGATTGGCGAAATGACCACGGCGTCCAGATCGCTGCGCAGAATCGGCCCCCCGGCGGAAAGGATGCGGGCGGTCGAGCCAATCGGCGTACTGAGAATCAAACCGTCGCAACGATACGTTGTGATTCGCTCGTCATCGACCGACAGTTCGACTTCGAGAACGCGGTACGGCGGCCCCGACTGCACGGCCACTTCGTTGAGTGCCGTTTTTTCAACGACCAACTGTTCCCCCCGCCAAAGCTGACAGGTGAGCATCAGGTATTCTTCGCGGGGAAGCGACAGCACGTCATAATCCCGCAACGTCGGTATCAGCATTTCCGGCGTAAAAGTGGCCAGAAATCCGAGTGTGCCGAGGTTGACCGAGATGACCGGACGTTGGCGGTTCCGCATCTGGGCAGCCGCCCGCAAAATCGACCCGTCACCGCCGAACACAATGGCCAGATCGGCCTCGACCCGCTCCAGGTCCTGTTCGCAACGAAATTCTTCCGCAACAATTGTGCAATACTTCGCAATTTTCGGACGCAAACGCACGACGGCCTCAAGAACCCCCTGGCGTTCGGCATTTCCCAGTAAAATGACACGCATGGCTTTCGACCCGTGGGTGAAGTGGTGGTTTCGGGATGCATCGGTGTGACAACGGGGTCGATTTTCCAAACTCACGCCAAAACAAGTTGTTCGATCCATCAAAGCCGCGACGGTAACGGAGCGGCCATTCCGCTCGATGACTCTCGCGGCTCTGACTGAAATGCACAAGTTATTCCGGCAAGACTCCATAACGGCGGTTCAAGCTACACACTCGAATATTCGCCGTGGTGTGTTATTTTGCCTTTTCGATCTTCGTCACCCGGGGGGAGCGGATATTTTTCCCATGTTTCGGGCCGAGGAGGGCTTCGGCATATTCGGCCACCTGTTCGGGCGTTTCAAAATACTTGTCGTAAACCCAACGGTCTTCATATTCACATTTGTTGGTCTTGTAGTTGCGGCAAATGCTCGGCCGGGTTTCATAAATGCCGCAAAGGTTGTCGTTTTGCAGCATTTTGCATTTCGCGTGAACGAGCAGGAACCAATCGTCCCCGTCGAGAAAAACAGTCGCCTTGTCATGCAGCAGATACCATCGCATAAAATCAAACTCGCGCCAGCCTTTGGGCGTATCAATCGGCAGCGCGAAATAGCGGCAACACTTGGCCCCGCAAAATTCGCAAAGGCACGAGCCGTCCGGCAGGTTGTCACGTGTTGGTTTTCTTGTCATCGGAGAGCCGGGAGCATGTTTGTTGCGTTGCACTCAAAAAATAGCCAATCCTCTTTGTCACTCATACTTTGCCAAAACTTTCGTTACAGTATTATAACGGTTAAGAAAACCACTTCAAGGGAAGATCGGGATATTGACCCAAGCCTCAAAACACACGGATGACACAGATGGAACAGATTGCCGCAGATCAAGCAGATCAATCTGTGTTACTAACCATTCAAATCATGTCAACGATTCAGGATGTTTTCGGGCTTGAATTGAGTTATTGTCATTGATGAGTCTGCCGTGAAGCCAAATTGCCCCGAATGGGGCAAGATTTCCATAACCCCCCCGGATAAATTGGACATTTCGTCCTTTCAGGACGATAGCAATACTGCATCCTTTCAGGACGATTGAAGTTGCGTCTTTTCAAGATGAACCTCACATTCAAACCAGCATCACCGGGAGTGATCCCTGTGCAAATATTTCTTTGCCAGAAAAATTGCGATACTTTTTTTTCCGTACGTTGTTCAATACTTTTGGGGGTACCCGTCACCTTGACGATTTGGTATTATCTGCAATAATCAAAAAGCCGTTGTCGATACTTTACTGATTTTGAGTATTTTTCGCGCAGCGAACGCAATGGCAGAGATTCAATTCTCTGCGGACTTTGCGTCCTCTGTGAGAAAAGGAGAAAAGGATTGAGACAAACGGCGCAACGCAAAACAGGAGATCAAAACATGCAAAACCGGAAAAGAAACAACAGCGTCCGCGAAGGCTTTACACTCGTGGAAGTCATGCTCGTGCTTTTTATCATCATGACACTGGCAGCGGTCGGAATGGTTGCTGTGCGGAATGCACGCAATAACTCAAGAATTGATCTTACGAAAGTGCAATTGAGTGAGCTTGCGCAATCGCTGGAACGCTACGAGTTTCGTGCTGGTGCATTTCCCAGTACAGCGGAAGGTCTCGAAGCTTTGGCCCTGTCCGTGGATGGGTACGACAAAGAAGTGAAATGGGATACGCCACCACTGGATCCTTGGAAAAATAATTACAACTATCAATTTCCTGGAAGCAGAGGGATGGACAATTTTGACCTCTGGTCAAGTGGACCGGACGGGCAATCCGGCACGGAAGATGATATTTGGTACGACCCGAATAACAGGTAACCATGTTTCTTGATGAAATCGAGCTGGACCTGGAAGGCGGCAAGGGCGGTGATGGCTGTGTCAGTTTCCGGCGGGAAAAGTACGTGCCGCGCGGCGGGCCCGACGGCGGGGACGGTGGTCACGGCGGCAGCGTCATTCTCAAGGCCGACGCCTCGCAGACCAGCCTGATTCATCTTGCGCAACGAAAAACATGGAAAGCGGATCGCGGACGGCACGGCATGGGGTCACAACGTGTCGGGGCGTCTGCGGACGATTGTCTTCTGCTCGTGCCACCGGGGACAATTGTGTATGACGCAGCCCACGATTTTGTGCTGCGCGACCTTGCTCATGAAGGCGATACGATCATTGCGGCCCAAGGCGGCGCGGGCGGCAAGGGCAATTTGCGGTTCAAAAGCGCGACGAACCGCGCCCCGCGAATGGCCACTCCCGGCGAGCCGGGCGAAATGCGCCGTGTGCGGCTTGAACTGAAAATGATCGCCGACGTCGGGCTGATCGGCAAGCCGAACGCGGGAAAGAGTACGTTGCTCAGTTGCGTGACCAAAGCCCACCCGGAAATCGCGTCGTATCCGTTCACGACGAAATACCCGAACCTCGGCCTGGTCGCGGGCTATGGCGACCGCACGTTTGTCATGGCCGATATTCCCGGCCTCATCGAAGGGGCGCATCGCGGCGTCGGACTCGGACACGACTTCCTGCGGCACATCCAACGGGCGGGGATTCTCGTCCATTTGGTCGAACCCCTGCCGGACGACGGAACGCAACCCTGGGACAATTACCGCACCATCCGCCGGGAACTCGAACTGTTCGACCCGTTGCTTGGCGAGCGGCCTGAACTGGTGGTTATGACGAAAGCCGATATTCCCGAAGCGGCACAAGTTCGTGCGCAATTTGCAGAGCAACTCGCCAAAACGCCTTTCCTCATTTGCTCGCTCAGCGGCGAAGGTCTGCCCGAACTTCTGTACGCGATTCAAGCCGAACTTGCCCCGCCGTTGACGTGGTGAAAAATCCGCCAATGGCATTCCAACCTGTCGCCCTCATTTTTTACGATCCATATCCAACATGTCCAATTTTCAGAACGATCCTGATTCCGTCAATCCCGAAACTCCGCCATCACGCGAGTTGGTGTACGAATATCTCGGAACATCCGAACCGACGGCAAATTTCGCGTCTCATTCGACGAACGTTCCGCCGGCCGGAAGTTTCCCCCCAATGCAGGCCGAACAGCGTCCGCAACAGGAACCGATTGTCATTCGCACGAGTCCCCTTTCGATTCTCTTGTTCGTGCTTTGCTTTCTGCTGGCTTTGTTTTTGATTCCGAACATTGCACAACAAATCAGCTACTCGCTCACACGCGGCAGCGAGCGGGCCAAAGCGGAAATCGCGGCGGAATTTCTCAAGGCCATTCCCGACAACAAACAGATCATTCCCTGGGTTGTTAAAAACACCGCTCCTTCCGTGGTCAGCGTCAAGGTCATCGGCAATGTCCGGAGTGACGAAACCACGATCAGGAACGTCCCTGTCGGGCAAGGTTCCGGCATCATTGTTGACAAGGACGGCTACATTGTGACCAACCATCACGTCATCCGGGATTCGCACAATTATCGCGTTTCTCTTTCCGATGGCCGCGAAACGGATAACGTCCGGCTGGTCGGGTTCGACCCCATCACCGATTTGGCCGTGCTGAAAATCAACCTGTCCGAAATCATGCCCATCACCTGGGGAGACAGCAACAGTCTCGAAGTCGGCGAGTCCGTCCTTGCCATCGGCAGCCCGTACAGTTTTGCGAACACGGTGACATGCGGGATCATCAGCGCGAAAGAGCGTTATGCCCAGGAATTTGAGATGCCTTTTCGCATGCAGCCGCAGGAATACCTGCAAACCGACGCGGCGGTCAACCCCGGCAACAGCGGCGGTCCGCTCATCAACATGCAGGGCGAAGTGATCGGCATCAACACGATGATCCTCGGCGAAACATATCGCGGCATCTGCTTTGCCATTCCCAGCACGCTGGCGAAACGTGTCTATGAGGAAATCCGCGAAAAAGGACGGGTCACTTATGGTCAGCTTGGTATCTACATGTCCGATCTGCCTGTGACCGACTCCAGGGACGAAGGAAATCGTTCCATCGGCGTCCGGGTGACGAGTATCGTTCCCGGCGGGGCCGCCGAAAAGGCGGGCATGTTGGCCGATGACGTCATTACGAACTGGAACGGCCTTGAAATTCGCGGTTATGTGCAGCTCAACCACGCGATCCTGTTCACACCGCCCGGCACCACGGTCAAAGTCACCTGCCTGCGCGACAACAAGCCAATCGAATTTGAGGTCACCGTTGACCAACGCCCGGTGCGGAGATTTCGATAAGGTGATGCGATCCATCAGAGCCGCGAGAATTGTCGAATCGAGGGGAATGACCACTCTGTTACCGTCGCGGCTCGGATGGAACTTTGCACTCTGCTTACCCTTTTTCTGTTCATTTGTTCGGTTTTTCCGGTTTTTGTCAGATTTGTTGTCATTTTGGCCGGAATGACCGGCACCGTCGGTAAAACACTAATCCCGTGGGGTACTACGAATACCCTGTGGGGGTACTACAAGTACCCCGTGAGGGTATTACAAGTACCCCGTGAGGGTACTACGAGTATCCCGCCGGGGTAGAACAAGTACCCCGTGGGGGTATTACAAGTACCCCGTGAGGGTACTACAAGTACCCCGCGAGGGTATTACAAGTACCCTGTGAGGGTACTACAAGTATCCAGCGGGGGTACTACGAGTACCCCGTGGGGGTAGAACGAGTACCCCGTGTAGCCACTAGCCACTTCCCCCCTCACTCTGCGTTCTGCTCTCTGCTCTCTGCGCTCCCTTTTTTACCACGAAGGTCACGAAGAACCACGAAGATTTTTTATTTGCCACGGATTTCACGGATGAAACACGGATTTTGAACGAAAATCCGTGAGAAAATAATATGTCCCCCTATTGATCTAATACTGTATTCTGCTAACGTATTTCTTGTGGGGATGAAATCCCCATTGCTTGAACCTCTGGAAATCTTCACAAACCGTTGTTTCAAGCAAAACAATGGATCGTGAATTTCTTGCGAATTTACGACGGCTTTCTGTTATGCAGACATATCCACAAAAGCGCGAATCTAGCAACCAATCATTTGGGAGCAATGTTTCGCGTCTGTGGATAGGGCCGTGAAGAGCCTCCAGAGGGGACGCATTATGAACATGCTCCCTTTTTCTATGCGCTGGCGGAGGCACCCATGATCCATTTTAATTGTGACCAATGCGGTAAGTCGTACAATGTTAATGATACTATGGCAGGTCGCACGGCACCATGTCGGCAATGTGGACAAACGGTCACAGTTCCCACGCCAAGACCTGCGGGCACAGTGCCAGTACCACCGCCTGTTCCGAACGAATTTTATTGCACGAATTGCGGTAATTCCATTTCCGAACGGACAATGGTGTGCATGTCATGCGGTGCCAGACCTGTTGGTCATCGGAAATTCTGCCGCCAGTGTGGGGTTGCGCTGAATCCCGAGCAGGTTATTTGTATCCAATGCGGTTCGGCCATCAATAATACTGAAGAGTTCCAACCTTTTGTTAAAGCGATGAGTTCATTGACCAGTTTCAATGGCAATGAAATAACGATTGGTGAAGCAACGATTTATGCTGCCGCTTTTCTTGCTTTTTTCTCATTTTTTCTGCCATGGGTAGTAATACCAGATATGATGCTGTTGGAAGAGGAAATAACAACTTCACAGAACGGATTCTCTTCATACGGTTTTTTGCTTGGAATTTTATTCATCTATCCTGTGTGGATTGCTTTGACAAAAAAGAAAACAATCTTCTATAAAATTGCCGAGACTGCTTGCGCGGTAATTACTCTTATTTTTGGGACAACACTCCCCTTTGTTTTACCCATCCGTTTACTTGACCAGAACGGTCTTCTCGGTCCTTTCAACCCTATCAGCGAACTGGAAAAACTTAATGATTTTTTACGAGAACCGGAAGGACTTGAGATTTTACGAGATGCTGTTGGGACAGGTGCTTACTTATTCATTTGTGCCTGCATCGTATTGATTGTCGGAATAGTATTGCGTCGTTTGTCACCCCGCAGTTTTGGACTGAATGTTAAGTCGTGGAACATTAACATGGCAGCATCGCAAAATGCAGTCGTTTTGATTTCTGAGAAAGCGAAGGCATTGCCAAAACCAGTCATTATTGCGGGAATTGCCATTATTGTGATAGCGGTTTATGCCATTACCTTTGGCAGAGATACGTTGAACGGTACGTGGGTAGATGGACATGGTGAACTTAAAATTTCAGGAAATTCGTTTACTATGAGAGAAGGACGTGATGTGGAAAAAGGAACTTACTCCTTATCAAAGGACAAAACAAAACTCGAGTTTAAATTGTCAAACGGCAAAATTGTTGTCGGTGAATATAGACGTGCCACAAACACAATAGTGATAAATGATCATCCTTTAACCCGTAAACGGAAATAGGCGTCGTCAGTTTCGGCGTGACCGCCCTACCACTTTGCATTCTGCATTCTGCATTCTGCACTCTGCACTCTGCATTTCCTTCGTGTCTTCGTGGTGAATACCTCGTGAACGATTAATAGATATTCCACGAAAAGGAAAATGAGGTCATGAGGTTCATATTTTGCTCGCGGTTATCATTGCTGCTGAGGTTGTTTTCTTGGGAGAATGATGTATAAATGAGGTTATGGAGCAGTCGCACCGGATGCAATTCCAACCCACTTCGACCGCTCGATGACTCTCGCGACTCTGATTTTTGCCTTCGTGGTGAGAAACAAAATCCGTGAACGCTTTCGTGAAATAGACAGTCGAATGAAACAAGGAGCAACTACGATGAAACGACGTGAATTTATGACGACGGCTTGTGTCGCCGGTTTGGTTGCGGGTTCCCTGGCTTCGGCCTCCGCCCAACAGCAGGCGAATGAGCAAACATTTTTTGAAATCCGCAAATGGCGTGTCAACGGCGATACAAACGTGAAAAAGATCGTCGATTTCGCTCACGCGGCATTGGGACGTCAGGAAAACGGAGTCTCGCCGTTCGGTCTGGCACTGGCGGATCCGAAATTGAACAAAACCGACGAAAACGCGCTTCGCGATCTGTATGCTTTCATCCCCTGTCCATCGTTGGAGGACGCGGCCAAGCCCGACACGAAGCTTCTTCAAACCCCGGAAATTTTGAAGAAGTATGCGGAATTTCGTGAAGGTGCATCTTCGAAAAATCCGGTTTATGAGTCGATGGAGCGGACGCTGTACCGCTCTTACAAAACGTGGCCCAGGTTTGCCGTTCCACCGCATTCGGACGGCAGAATTCTCCAGTTGCGCATTTACCGCAGTTTCGACTTGAATCGGCTCCACGCAAAAATCCACATGTTTGAGGAAGGGGGCGCGATCGATCTCTTTCATGAGTGCGGGATCAACTCGGTCTTTTACGGCGAAGCATTGTATGGGACATTTCTGCCAAATCTCGCCTACATGGTCTGGTTTGAGAGCGTTGAGCAGATGGATGACGCCTGGGCCAAATTCCTCAACCATCCAGACTGGCCGAAAATGAGGGACGATCCCTACTACGCCGACACGGTGACGGAGGTCATCAATATCGTACTCCGGCCTTGTGAAGGATCGCAAATCTGAAATCTGAATTTGCGGTTTATCAAATCAGTCACGCAGTGTGGCCGCTCCGTAACCGTCGCGGCTCTGATTTGCTGTGCCTTTGTGCGAAACCACTATGCAAAACGAAATCACTCCATCCATTTCGGATTACCTCACTGAACTCGAGTGTCAGTATGAGATCGGCTTTGCGCGGGAGCATACGTACCGGCCTGCGTTGCAACAACTGCTGGCGGCGATGTTGTCGCATCTCATCGTGTCGAACGAACCGGCACGTCAGGCTTGCGGTGCGCCGGATTTGATTCTGTTGCGCAAGGAGGACAATATTCCTGTTTCCTTCGTCGAAGCCAAAGACATCGGTGATCCCGACCTGACCGGACGCAAAGCCAATCAAGAGCAGTTCGACCGTTACAAACGCTCGCTTGACAACATCATCTTTACCGACCCGCGCAAAAGTGGCTGAAAGACCGCAAAGGCCGCAAACTGTCTTATGACGACGTCCGGCATTACCAGCGAATCATCCGCGCGCTGAAAGAAACCGGGGACATCATGCTGGAAGTGGATGAAGCGATGAGGTAGAATGACATAGAGAATGATTTATGTCATCCGCGATGAAAAACTTTGTACCCAAACCATGATTTTCAGGGAGACCACCAATGACCCACGTGACCCGCCGTGTTTTTTTACAATCAAGTACTGTTGCTTCCGCCGCCGCGATGTCGGCGATGGTGTTGCCGCGACATCTTCTGGGAGGTGCCGGATATGTCGCCCCGAGTGAAAAAATCCATATCGCCTACGTCGGATGCGGAACGCAGGGCATGAGGCAAATGCTGGAGGCACTTCCGAATCCCAACATCCGCATTGTGGCCGTCTGCGACCCGAACCGCATCGGGGACGACTATCCCGAATGGGGGCACAACGAAGTGAACAACAAGATACGCAATTTTCTCGACGACCAAAATTGGGCAAAAGACGCCCGGGGTGGTCTTTGCGGTCGGGAAGTCGGACGCGATGTGGTGAAACGTTACTACGTCAGGCAATCCGGCGACAATCCTGCGAACGTTGCGTTGGGCGAATACAGTGATTTCCGTGAAATGCTGGATGCCCAAAAGGGCATTGACGCGGTCTATAACATGACGCCGGAACATTTGCACGGCGTGGTGGCCATGCGTGCCATGCGTGCCGGGAAACACATCATCACGCACAAGCCGATGGCGAACATTCTGGACGAAGCGCGGCAGATGCGCGACCTGGCACAAAAAACCGATGTGGCCACGCAACTCTTTTGTTCCGCCGGCCAGGCGGCGACTGCACGTGTGGCCGAGTGGATCGCCGCCGGAGCCATTGGGACGGTGCGCGAAGTGGTCAACGTTTCGACTCGCCCGTTTTGGCCGCAGGGAATGCTGAGTTACCCGACCGACACGCCTGCCGTGCCCGACGGCTTCGACTGGAATCTCTGGTTGGGACCGGCTGCCGAACGCGCGTACCATCCCGCATATACCCATGCCGTTTTTCGCGGCTGGTACGATTTCGGCACCGGGGCACTCGGCGATATGGGGCATTACAGTTTCCACCAGATTTTCAAGTGCCTGGGGCTGGCGTCGCCGCTCACCGTTCAGGCGTCGCACAGCGAGTTCTGGAAGGTGACGGAACAAGGCTGGAGCAAGCAGGTCAACAGCGTTTCGTATCCGCAGGCTTCGCGCATTTCGTGGGAGTTCGCCAACCCGAAGGCCGCCGACGTGAAAATCCGCTTGCACTGGTACGACGGCGGAATCACGCCGCCGGATGTGGAAGAATGGTCAGCGAACGGTTCGATGCCGGAGGAATACACGCTTTACACCGGAAGCGACGGCATGATTCTCTGCGATTTCACAGGCGGAAATCCCCAATTGCTGCGACGCCCGCGCAGGCCGGAGTTC
>Ga0099364_10002207_pt1 | contig 31212 bp, 24 predicted proteins | sample TergutTh196P3_FD_73070 | JGI IMG/M metagenome (GOLD analysis project Ga0099364, IMG submission 73070) | Microcerotermes parvus P3 segment gut microbial communities from Pointe-Noire, Republic of the Congo - Th196 P3 | ecosystem: Host-associated > Arthropoda: Insects > Digestive system > Gut ... | reverse complement strand
TTTGTATTCGCTTAGATCCCTTAAGGCAAGTTCCGCAGCTTTTCCAAAACCTATTATGCCCAGATTATTGTAAGTACCTGCCCTGAAACCTTCTTCCTGATGACCTCCGTGAATCAGAGGATAAAGGGGAGCGCCTTTTTTAACATAAAGTGCGCCTATGCCTTTGGGGCCGTAGATCTTATGGCTGGAAAGTGTCAGGTAATCAACGCCCAGCTCCTTTACGTTTAAAGGGATTTTTCCTGCTGCCTGAACAGCATCAGTGTGCATATATGCTCCGGCTTTTTTAACAAGGCTGCTTATTGCCATAATATCTTCGATGGTGCCTGTCTCATTGTTAGCTGTCATTATTGAGGCAAAAAGGGGTTTGTCTGATAGCTCTTTTTCAAGAACATCCGTTTTTACTTTGCCGTATGTGTCCACAGGAAGTATTGTTACAGAAACCCCCTTATCCCCCAGATATTTTGCTGAATTTAATACACAGGGGTGTTCCACAGCTGTTGTGATAATGTGATTCCTGTCTGTTCCTTTTGCCTTGTCTTGAGCAAGAGAAGCCATGGTGTAAAAAACAGTATTATTGGATTCTGAGCCGCCGGATGTAAAAATAATCTCTTCCGGGCCTGCTCCAATTAAATCAGCTATTGATTTACGGGCTTCCTCAATCCTGGCCCTGGCCTCACGCCCAGAAGCATGCAGGCTGGAAGCATTCCCAAACAAATCAAGGCCCTCTTTCATTGCTTGTTTTACTTCTTCTTTTAGCGGCGTAGTGGCATTATAATCTATGTAAATTCTTTTTTCTTTCAATTTTTAGCAACTCCGTTTGAAAACATTTAAAAGCTTACTTACATAATACTATTGAAAATGATAAGTTTTGTGAATATGGATAATATCCTTGATAATATAATCCTCTCTGCTTCAGGTTTTAGGGGTATTTTTACGGAAAATAACGATGAGGAAAGCAAGCAAAGCAAGATTCCTGCAACCAAAAGCATATTTGCAGCTGCCTGCGCCCTTGCTTTTTCAAATTATACCAAAAGCCTTGGATTAAATGGTGATATCATCCTGGCAAGAGATACACGCCCCACAGGCAATGCAATCGCAGATGCAATAATTCCTGTGCTATTAAAACAGGGGAGAACTGTGCGCTGGCTTGATGTATGCGCAGCCCCTGAAATTATGTCTTATGCAAAAAGCCTTGACAACCAGAACTGCCAGGACAGCTTGAATACAGCCAGCGGTTTTATTTATATTTCCGCAAGCCATAATCCAATTGGTCATAATGGCCTTAAGTTTGGTTTGACTGACGGTGGTGTATTGCAGGAACTGCAAGCCAATGTTTTAATTGATGAGCTAAAAACCATATTGAACTCACAGGATATGGTTATGAATCTGGAAAATATACTTAATAATATTGATAAAGATTTATTAAATGAAGTTTATAAATCAGCAGCAAAATATAAAAATCAAGCCCTGCGTACTTATGAAGATTTTACCCGCAAAGTGATCACTGGTTTTTCCAGCGAACAAGGAACAGACGACAAAAAAACGAATGATGATGATGATGAAAAAGTGATGGCAATAATCCGCAAAGGGCTGAATGATTATCCTTTAGGGGTTTGCGCTGATTTTAACGGCTCTGCCAGAACAGTCTCTATAGACAGGGATTTTATTGCTGGTCTTGGCGCGGGCTTCAAAAGCATAAATGACAAACCAGGAGAAATTGATCATAAAATTGTCCCTGAAGGGGATTCATTAATTCCCTGCAGGGAGTTTCTTGAAAGCAGCAACAAGAATAACCCTGAGTTTATCCTGGGTTATATGCCAGACTGCGATGGTGACAGGGGAAACCTGGTAATATGGGACAATAAAGAAAAAAAAGCACGCGCCCTTGAAGCACAGGAAGTTTTTGCCCTGTCATGTGTTGCAGAACTCTCTTTCATTGTATGGACAGGACAAATAAAATACGACAGCAAAGGGAACGCAGCAGTCAAGGCTGCGCTGGCTGTTAATGGCGCTACTTCCCTTAGGGTTGACCGTATAGCCGAAGCTTTTGGCATAAGCATATTTCGCGCAGAAACAGGAGAAGCCAATGTTGTAAGCCTTGCCCGCAGGCTCCGGGGAAAAGGCTTTTTTGTCCGCATACTTGGCGAAGGTTCCAATGGCGGAAGCATCACCCATCCTGCGGCAGTGCGTGATCCCTTAAATGCTCTTTCTGCCATTATCAAGTTACTTTCAATAAGAAGCAAGGATTCAAAAAAAGGTCTTTATGAAATCTGGTGTGAAAGATCAGATCAAATGGAAAATTACAGGGAGGATTTTTCTCTTGGGGACATTATCGCTTCCATGCCAGTATTTCATACAACAAGCGTAGTTTCAGCTAACGGAGTTCTTAAAGTAAAAAGCACTGATCACAGCATGTTAAAGAATGCATACCAGGGCATATTCCTCAAAGACTGGGACGAACGCAAGGCAGAACTTTATTCAAAATACGGCATTGCAAACTGGGATGCTGAAAGCTATAATGGCAGCGAAGAAAGGCAGGGTTTAAAAAACTTCAGCGAATCCAAAAGCGGTGGTTTAAAGATCAGCTTTTTCAATGATAAAGGCCGTAAAATAGCGTGTATATGGATGAGGGGATCAAAAACCGAGCCATTATTCAGAATAATGGCTGACACAGAAGGGCCTTGTCAGGGCTTTGAACAGGATTTACTTGACTGGCAGCGCAGTATGCTTATAAAAGCTGATACTTGAGCAAGGGTTTAAATCGAAAAAAGAGGTACACTATGGGTATACGGGGTGAATTATTTTCCACAAAGGTTTCTTTGCAAAACAGAACATATTTTTTCAATGTTAAAGAAAACCGCATGAACGATCTCTACCTCAATATTGTTGAAAGTAAAAACCGGGAAACAGGCGGCTTTGAACGCCAGTCAGTAATAGTCTTTGCAGATGACTTGCGCGATTTTCTAAAAGGCTTTGACGAATCCCTCAAAGTTATGGAAAAAGCTGAAAGGGATAAACGCAAAGGTGATAAACCCAGGGCTGCTCCCAAAGAGTCTTATCAAGACCCTGCACCCGGGCGCAGAGACAGGCCGCCTTCAGGGGATAGAACACCTGGGCGCAGGCCTCATGGTGACGGCCGTCCTCCCAGAGAAAAAAACTTTGGGGACAGAGCACATGGCCAGGACAGAAAGCCCCGGAGAGAAAGGTCTTTTGAAGGCAAGCCTACAGGAGACAGAGCTCCCAGAGACAGGCGGCCTCAAGGAGACAGAACATCTGGCAGCCGATCTCAAGGAGAAAGGCAGCAGCAAAGACCCAGAAAACGGGTTGTAAGAAAAAAGGATTAGAAACCTATAACAACGCGTGTGTTATAACACTGCTTTTAAAAAACTTGCAGCTGCTTTTTTGTCAGCCTCTGGGCCCACACAGGAAGGGCAGCCGTTTTTACACGGGCAATTGCTGACAACCCTGTAGACATGGGAAAAAAGCTCGTTTATGCGACGTGCAAGAGCTTCGGAAAGGCCGGTGCCGCCTGGGTATTTATCGTAAATGTAAATACAGGGTATGTTAAAATGCGGGTCTCTTACCCTCTCGGATGTGCCAAGGTCTCGTGGGTCGCATAAGATAAAGACAGGCGCAATCTGGCGGATCAGGGTGGCGGCACCGGAAAGAACAGTCCCAGCCTCTGCTTCATCCATATTTGCAAGGATATTTCCTCCGGCTGTATCTTTACCAAAAAGCAAAACCAAAGAACGGGTCTGCATTTCTTCTTCCGGTACATCAATATCACCATAGCCAAGATTCTCGTGCGTGTAAAAACGGAACTTCTTGAACTTGACTGCCTGGGAGCGTACAAGTATGTCTCCCAAAATACCAAAAGCAAAAGTTTCGTCTTCTGTAAGGACTTTAATGTCAGTTTTTACTATACCGTCTGTAAAGTAATTTACTTCTGCCTCTGTAACAAGGCATTTCAGGTTTTCTATGTCCAGCTTCTCAACAAGGAACTGCCTGCCGCGGTGCATGTAAACAGCATTGTCAAATATCAATTCCTTGGCACTTGGTCTGTCCATTTCGCCTATAACTTCGTTTTTGCCCTTTGTAATGTCTATGATTACGATATTTTCCGATCCAGCTGATCGCAGGCTCACAGATTCCGCAGGGTAGGATCGATCAGCCCAGTGCCATTTGCCTGAAACATGGCGGACTATGCCCTCTTCTTCAAGAAACTCCAGAACAGGAACTGCATCATCCCTATTAAAACTGTCTGTGTTTTTTTCAAGAATTTCATCCCTAAAAGGCAGTTCAAAAGAAGCGCACTTTACATGATCAGCAAGTATATAGGGATTATCCGGGTCAAGCCTTGCCTCTTCCATGCTTTTTCCAAAAAACCATTCCGGGTTATTCATAATAAACTGATCCAAAGGAGAAGCTGACGCAACAAAGACTGCCACAGAAATACCACCCCTGCGTCCGGCGCGCCCGGACTGCTGCCAAAAACTGTTAAATGATCCTGGAAAACCCGCCACCACAGAGGCGTCAAGACCGCCTATGTCTATGCCCAGTTCCAGGGCATTTGTCGACACAACACCCTGTATGCTGCCATCACGCAGACCTTTTTCAATTTCGCGGCGCTCATTGGGAAGCAGCCCTCCCCTGTAGGTTTCAACGCGTATGCGGGAATTGTCTGTAAAAATATTTTTGAGGTCCTGGTTTACATAAGAGGCAGCAACTTCTGTTTTAACTCTGGAATGGGCAAACATAATGGTCTTGATTCCAGCCTTGAGAAAGGCCAGCATCCAACGCCGGCTTTCTGTAACAACGCTGCGGCGTATGCCTTGGACAGCATCAACAAGGGGCGGGTTATAAAGTATAATGCGTTTTTCCCCGCGGGGCGCACCGTTTTTGTCAACAAGGCTGACACTTTCGCCAATAAGTGTTTCTGCCAGCTCCTGGGGATTGGCAATGGTAGCAGAGCAGAGTATAAACAGAGGCTTTGCATTGTAAAAAGCAGCTATGCGCTTAAGCCTGCGTATAAGGTCAGCAACATGGGAGCCAAGAACACCCTTGTAAGCATGGGCTTCGTCAATGACAATATATTTTAAGCCTGAAAAAAACCTTATCCATTTGGGATGATTGGGCAGAATTCCTGCATGGAGCATATCAGGATTGGAAATTACTATACGGCCTGTGTCCCTTATGGATATACGCAAGCTTGTCGGTGTATCTCCGTCATAGGTGGCAGCTTTGATATTAAGCCCTTCAGCATTGCTTAGGGTTTCAGTAAGCTCTGACTGCTGGTCTTGAGAAAGGGCTTTTGTGGGAAAAAGATAAAGGGCCCGGGCTTTTTCATCCTTTATTAAGGCATCAAGCACAGGAAGGTTATAACACAGGGTCTTTCCTGAAGCAGTCGGGGTAACAACAATTGTATGGAACCCGTCCTGGACATTATTCCAAACAGCTCCCTGATGCGTATATATCTGGTTTATCCCCCTTTTTTCAAGGGCTAGCTTGATTCTGTTATCAAGGTTGGCAGGCAATGGTATAAACAAACCTTCCTGGGCCGGAAGCAGTCTTTCCATGACTATATTCGGGGCAAATTCAGGAGATTTTAAAATTTTATCCAGTAATTCTGCATTGTCCATTGAGTTATAATAACAAAATTATAAAAAATTAACTATCGACAACTTTGCATATATAGTGTAAAATTGGTCAGAAAAAAAGTATTTTATAAATATTAAGGAGAAGCTGCATGACCGATGTATTATCCATTGTTCTGGGCGGTGGCAAAGGAACAAGATTATTTCCTTTAACACAGAACCGGGCAAAACCCGCAGTACCTTTTGGCGGGAAATACCGGTTAGTGGATATTCCCATATCCAACTGCATAAACTCCCACCTGCGCAAGATATATATACTTACACAGTTCAATTCTGCCTCGCTTCACCTTCATCTTGCCCAGACCTATCATTTTGACGTTTATTCCAAAGGTTTTGTTGAAATCCTTGCCGCAGAGCAAACCCTGGAACATTCCGGCTGGTTTGAAGGAACAGCAGATGCAGTCAGAAAAAACCTCAAGCATTTCAGGGTACATAAACCTGCCTATTACCTGATACTTTCCGGGGATCAGCTGTACAGAATAGATTTACAGGATCTGTTAAAAAAGCATAAAGCGTCCGGCGCAGCCATAACCATTGCCTGCACATCAGTTAATCGTGAAAACGCAAGTCAGCTTGGAATATTAAAAACCGACAAAAACAGCATAATTACCGAGTTTGAAGAAAAACCCGGACCAAGCAAGGATATTTCTGATTTTAAGATTCCTAAAGAACTGAAAAAAGATAAAAATCATGAAGAAGATGAATTTTTGGCATCCATGGGTATATATATCTTTAACGCGCAAACCATGGAAGACTGCCTTAATAATGAATTAACTGATTTTGGCAAGGAGATAATCCCGGATGCCATAAGCAGGCTTAAGGTCAATGCTTATGTGTTTAATGGATATTGGGAAGATATAGGAACCATTTATAATTTTTATGAAGCAAATCTTGAACTGACCACTGTAAGGCCGCGCTTTGATTTTTATGATGAAGAACATCCTATTTATTCCCATCCCCGCTGTCTTCCTCCGTCAAAAATGAATTTCAGCAATATGAATCAGTCCATAGCTGCGGAAGGATGTATCATAACAAATGCATCCATTACCAATTCCATTGTAGGGTTAAGAACTATTATTGAAACTGGTTCAAGCCTTAACGGTGTAGTCTGTATGGGTGCTGAATATTATGAGACAGATGCCATAAAGCAGGAGAATGCGGAAAATCGTATACCCAATCTTGGAATAGGCCGCGGCACAATCATTAAAAGAGCCATTATTGACCACAATGCCTGTATTGGAGAAGGCTGCCGCATAGGTGTTGATGACATCAGCCGTCCTGACGGCAATTACGGCCATTACCATATTGTTGACGGGATTATTGTAATTCCAAAAAATACAGTGCTTTATTCCGGAACAATTATTTAACCGGAACCATGGATGGTTCTTTTGTTTCGATTTCAGTCTTTATTTTAATTGAAATTTTTTCTCCGTCCGTATTAACGGAAAATTCAATATCTTTGAAAACATTTGCTTCCAAAAGCATAATCGAAAGCGGATCTTCCAGTTCCTTTTGTATTACCCTGCGCAAAGGCCTTGCCCCGAACTTGGGGTTCCAGGCTTTTTTAATCAGCACCTGCCTTGCTTCCTGGCTTATGTCAAGCGAACAATTCTGCTGAAGCATACGGTCAGAAAGTTCTTTAAGCTGTATATCAAGGATGGCTTCTATTTCCGGTAAATCAAGGGGACGGAATACAACAATCTCGTCCAGGCGGTTGATAAATTCCGGGCTAAGAAAGCGTTTTAATTCAGTCAAGGCAGAAGATTCAATTTCTTCAAAATCCATTATTCCGGAATTGCTGCCAAAACCAAGCCTTGATTCACGGCTTATCTCCCGCACTCCGGCGTTACTTGTCATTATAATAATTGTATTCCTGAAATTGACTGTAACTCCAAGATTATCTTTGAGTTCACCTTCTTCAAGAACCTGCAGCAATAAATTAAAAACATCCCTGTGAGCTTTTTCAATTTCATCAAATAAAATTACCCTGTAAGGGTTGCGCCGGATTTTTTCCGTAAGCACGCCGCCCTCCTCATAACCTACATACCCTGGAGGAGCACCCACAAGGCGTGATACATTATGCTTTTCCATATAATCGGACATGTCTATTCTAACAAGGGAATCCGAGCTGTTAAAAAGGTATTCAGAAAGCCGTTTTGCCAAAAGTGTTTTCCCAACACCTGTGGGCCCAAGGAAAACAAAGGAACCCAAAGGCCGTTCCGGCGAGGATATCCCGACACGTGAACGCCGGATTGCTCCGGATATACGCATAACAGCATCGTCCTGGCCTATAACACCGCGGCACAGTTCTTTTTCAATGTTTATAAGTTTCTGCGATTCATGTTCTTCAAGATGGGACAGGGGAATACCTGTTATTTCAGAAGTTACACGGCGGATATCTTCTTCGTTTACAACTGGCCTTAAAATCTGTGCGCTTTGTTCCCAGGCAATACGTTGCGCAGCAAGCCTTTGCCTTAAGCCGCGTACCCTGTCGCGCAGTTCCGCTGCATGCTCGTAGTTCTGCTCCAGTACCATTGTCCGTTTTTCTTCCATAAGCTTTCGGATTTCATTTTCTATACCATCATTCTCAGGCAGGGCAAAAGGAGGTTCAAGTTTTTTCATAGCGCCGGCTTCGTCAAGAAGGTCAATGGCTTTATCAGGCATGCAGCGGCCTGTGATATAACGGCCTGCCATTCTTGCAGCAGCTTCTATGGCTTCTTTGCTGTAGCTTACACTGTGATACTCTTCATAGCGGTTTTTAACACCTTCAAGAATTTTTATGGTTTCATTCAAAGCAGGTTCTTCCACAAGTATAGTCTGGAAGCGCCGTTCCAGAGCTCCGTCTCTTTCAAAACGCTTGCGGTACTCGTTTAATGTTGTAGCTCCTATACACTGAATCTCTCCGCGTGAAAGCCCTGGCTTAAGCATGTTTGAAGCATCAACAGTTCCCTCTGCACCGCCTGTGCCTATTATTGTATGAATTTCATCGATAAAAAGAATAATATTGCGGGCTGTCCGTATTTCCTTGAGTATTCTTTTAAGCCTTTCCTCAAACTCACCTCTGTACTTTGTTCCAGCCACAAGCGATCCCATATCAAGCGAAAGAATCCGCCGTCCCTTAAGCGCGTCTGGTACATCATCGTTTGAAATAAGCTGCGCAAGCCCTTCAACAATGGCTGTTTTCCCGGCCCCTGGTTCACCTACAAGAATGGGATTATTTTTGGTTCTGCGGCACAGTATTCTGACCATTCTGTTTATAAGTTTTTCCCTGCCAATAACCCTGTCAAGTTTTCCGGAAAGGGCCTGACTTGTAAGGTCGCGGGCAAACTCATCCAAAAAAGGGGTAAGCGCAGGATATGAGGCAGGCCTTATTTTTACTGGCTGGGAGTTTTTTTTCCTTGTGTTGCGGGCAAAGGGCCGCATATTTTTATCTATCAGATCTTGATTTGAACTGTCTTGAACTTCAGTATCTTTTTCACGGTGAATAAAGTATGGCTGATAAACACTTCCCAAAAACGCTCCCCTTCTGAACGAGGTCTTTATGGCCATACGTAAAAACTCAAGCCTTAATGCCCTCTTGTGCAGATAGGATTGAGCAGGAGAATTATCCTCTCTTAATGCAGCAAGGAGAAAATGCTCTGTCCCTATATAATCTGTACCCATCATGGTAGCTTCATCAGAGGCAAGGCCCAGGAGCATTACAGTTCTTTTGGATGGTATTACCTCTCCCTGAAACAGAAGATTTCCGGAATCCGGCAAAGAGTCTTCCATGATATCCCGGAATTCACTTAATTCAATTCCAAATGAAACAAGGATTCTGCATGCAGAACCCGCGCCTTCATTTAATAATGACATTATGATATGTTCCGGCAGGAGTTCTTCAGAATTAAAGCGCCGGGCTTCATCCTGCGATGTGATGCACAGGATTCTTTGAAAACGCTGGGAGTAATTTATTACAGCCATAACTAATCCTATTATAAACCATCCAGTATAATTCTGTCTCCAACTGTGATATCCACCCTTGAAAACCAGCCTTGAGGTACTTCCAGGGCATAACGGACAGAACGGCTTGAGACAACTGGGTTAAGATTGCCTGGTTCCATATCCCTTATTTCCACAATTCTGCCGTCTGATAAAATAAAAGCTATGGAAAGCGGAATAAGGGTATCCTTCATCCAGAAGGACTGAAAGTCATCCCTTTCAAAAACAAAAAGCATACCCTCCCCGTCAGGAAGTTCTGTACGGAACATGAGGCCCTGGGCCCTTTGTTCACTTGTTTTGGCAATTTCTGCATTTATTGATACTGAATGGTTTGTGCCTTCAATCACAAGGTCTTGGGTTTCAAGTTTTGTTACTCTTTGGGCAACACAGCTTTGAATAGTAAATGAAAAAATAAAAAAGAGAAAAAAATACCTGTTTCCAAGCATCCTAGAAACCACGCAGGAATTCCTCACGGAGAATTATACCCTGGGACTCACGTGTCCTTGATTCATCAAGCAAATCATTAAAAACAGTTCTATCCAGGTACTTAACAGTTAATGGCCGTTCCAAAGACAGACGGGTTTCATCTGATTCCCAGACTGCTTCGTGCGGATTAAGGGAAATTGGCTCGCCGTATCTTCTTACAAGCGAAGTATAAACTGAATAATGATCTATCAATCTGGCATTAAGTGAAAAAGACATTATATAGACATTTTCTTCGTGCAGCTGAAAAAATGCCCTGCGTATAAAAGAGCGGCCTGTTGTTTCGATAATTGTTTCCTGCTGAACCGGCAGAAATGACACATCCCTGTCGCCCCGGAAAGCAAAAATATCATCTTCCAAAAGTGCCTGTTTAAGCTCTTCCAGGCCCATGCCTAAAAAAAGCTCCCTGAATTGGCCAGGAATCTGCTCAGGGTTTTCCGGCGCCAAAGAGGGCCTTTCTGGCCCTGGCAGGACAAAATCAAATGTTTCCTGCCCATGGATTGGAGCCAGAAAAATTAGTGTAAGAAAAATGCCGGGTAAAAAAAATGATAGATTTTTCATCTTATTAAATTATCGGTAATTTATTTGCGAGCGTCTTCGATCTTTTGCATTTTCCGGTAGAATTCAGTTTGCTTGACTATTTCCATAACATTTATTGTGTGGATTTTATCCACTTGAATCTTGATATTCTGGTTTTCAAGCATTTTCCTGAGTATTAAATTAGCTTCTTTTTGTTCAAGACCAACCATATTGGCCAGTTCTTTGGGGCCAAAATCAAAAGTATAGGGAGATTTTTCAATAAAAAGAATGCGGTTTTTTTCAAGCTGAATATGAAGCGCATCATACATACGTCCAAGGGGATCCTGAATAAGGGTATTGGCAAGCTGCTTGTAAATAAACCATATTCTCTCTGAAAGCAAAATTGTAAGCCGGGCGATCATCTGTGGCTGGGTGCTGATCATTCTGACAAAATTGGCATGGTTTACAGCCAAAACCTCGCAATTTTCATAAGCAATTGCAGAAGCAGCCCTGGGTTTTGATTCCAAAAGAGCCATTTCTCCAAAAATATCCCCTGCTTTAAGCACTGCAAGGAGAATTTCCCTGTTATCTACGATTTTTGCAATTTTTACAGAGCCTTTTTGTATGATATAAAGCTCTTCGCCTGGTTCACCTTCAGCAAAAAGCATGGAATCCTTTGGATATATCCTTGTTAAACTGTCAGGAGGGCGTACCTGGGATGCATTTTTGGCATAGGGAGCTATTTTCATCATTCTCTCCCTGGCTGTATTAACATTTTGACCCTGGGGACAATATTTCATATATTTCTGATATGCATAAAAAGCTTCGTCATATTTACTTTGCTTGACATAATACTCAGCAACATTAAAAAGATGGGATGGGTTGATTTCCGCAGTATCATTTAAGGTAAGCCTTGACAAATGTTCGTCAAGATAGCGCAGCCTTTTGGAGAACTCAAGGATTATCTTCATGGCAACAGGTGTATTATTCTGGATTAGCTGGCTGTACTGGTCTTTTAAAACAGAAATAAGGGTAACATCAGTGACTGCCTGAGCTGTCTCAATATGGCTGTGGGAAGACATGGTCGAAACAACCCCGAAAAAGTCCCCTGGCCCCAGCATATTTCCCTTTTCCTCTGCCACAACTTCGACAGACTTGGAAATTCTAACCTTCCCGTCGCGGATAATAAAAAACCTATCTGCATTCTGTTTGCCTTCTACTACAATATATGAGTCTCTTTTAAAACTAACGAAGGTCAAGTGGAGATTGGACATTATATTAAGTATGGTAGCCTATTTATGCTTTGTCAACCCGACCACTTAATCTTGGATCTGTCCAATCATTAGCAAAAGATAGCTAATAAGATTAAGTGGTCGCCTTGGATCTTTTAAGGAATAGATTATATGGCAATCAGTATGCAGTAACGCTATTGTAATATAGTTCATCAGGGCAAATATCCTGTCCATGTAACCATTCAATGCTCAATCCAGCTGGTTTTACAGTGTTAAACAAGGTAAGATTTTTTAATTCGCTAAAAGGTTTAAAATCAAAGTAAGGTTTTACGTCAAATATACGTTTTTCGTTGTTACTAAAAGTGATTAATAGACAGTAATCAGGGCGGATTTCTACATCAATAGCTTTTGGTCGTATCATTCAACTACCTTAATCCTTCAATTTTAATTACTTCGCCGCTTTCATTCCAAGCTACCCAAGCAGCATTTAACTCATCTTCATGGATTAATGTCCAGGCTTCAACAAATTTTCTTTGTTTTGGTGGCAATTCACCTTCTATGAGATTGGCTTTAAAGTCAAATATGCCTTCAAATTCGGAATATTTAGCATGGAAATGTGGTATATGATGTTTATTATTTAGTTCTTTGTAAATATATATCAGTATCCCGTAAAATTGCGATATGAGAGGCATTTGTCTACTCCCTGTTCATACTTGATGATATTGTAATTCACAAAAAACTTTGGGTCAAGGAAGGTATCTATACAAGCTGGATCTTCGCTGACACAGGAGCAGGCGCGCCTTTTTCCACTGACACTGGCGTGGGGCTTGCGTCTGCTGCAATCACCGTATACAAGCCTTTGTTCAGCACAAACTCACCCTCGGAATTCACCATTTCAAAAGCAGCAGCAGGAATATCAAATTCCACTGTTATATTTTTGCCCGCAGGAATAAAAACTCTGCGGAAATCCCGCAAGGAATATAAGGGGTCGTCTTTTCCTCGCTCGTCTTTGGAAATATATATCTGAACAACTTCATCAGCATCCTGCTTGCCTGTATTGCTTATTTGTACATTTGCTTTTATCGAAGCTCCTGCAGAAACCTCAGCAGCGGAAAGTGATATGGAATCAAAACGAAAGCTTGTATAAGAAAGGCCAAAACCAAAAGGATAAAGCGGCTTTTCTGTCATATAGCGGTAAGTCCTGTTCTTCATGGAATAATCTTCAAAAGGCGGAAGCTGGCTTGTGGATGCAGGAAATGTTAGAGGCAGCTTGCCTGATGGAACCACATCGCCGAAAATAATGTCTGCAAGAGCCTTACCGCCCTTTTCACCCGGGTACCATGCAAAAATTATCGCATCAGCTATATCAGGAGGAATTGCAATGGGGCTGCCGCCTGTCAAAACCAGGATTACAGGTTTTCCTGAATCTTTTAGAATCTTTAGGTAGTCAAGCTGCCATGGTGGAAGTTCTATATTATCCCTGTCACCATTGGAGTCAGAAGCAATAGTATCGCTTTCCTCCCCTTCAATGCTGCCATCCAATCCCATGACAGCGATTATAAGGTCTGTATTTGCTCCTGTAAAAAATCCGGTTTGCGACCCGAACTGAGCCTGGTTGTTTTCCCTGTATTGCAGACATCCGGGCCTATATTCAATATTGATAGCATACTTGTCTCTAAGCTTTGTACCCAGGCCTTCCAGGAATGTCACAAAATTGGGGCTTATCCCATAATAATTTCCAAAAAGCGTTAGTGGATTTGCTGCACTGGGACCAACCAGGGTAATCCGCTTGGCGCTGTCATCAAGAGGTAAAATGCCTTTGTCATTCTTTAATAAAACAATGGATTTTTCAGCTGCCTTAAGTGCAAGCTGCTGATGTTTTTCGCAATTTATTACACTGTGACCCAATTTAGCGTATGGACTTTTTTCCGGAGGATCAAACATTCCAAGCTTAAAACGGGTATGCAAGAGCCGTGCCAGGGCAGTGTCAATGGTTTCTTCGCTAACCAATCCTTTTTCATGGGATAAGGTCAACATGGGATATGTACAGCCGCAGTTTAGGTCGCAGCCTGCATTCAATGCCATGGCTGCGGATTCCTCCGGTGTACTTGTAATCTTGTGATGTTCGTGAAAATCCCGTATTGCCCAGCAGTCAGAAACCACATGCCCCTTAAAAGCCCAGCGGCCTCTGAGTATATCTTTCAACAAGAAGTTGCTGCCGCAGCATGGTTCGCCCAATGTACGGTTATAAGCGCCCATAACTGATTCAACTCCAGCATCAACCAATGCCTTGAAAGCAGGAAGATAGGTTTCAAAGAGGTCTTTTTTGGAAACAATGGCATCAAAACTATGCCTTAATTTTTCCGGGCCGGAATGTACAGCAAAGTGTTTGGCGCAGGCAGCAGCCTTCATATTTTCAGGGTCATCGCCCTGCAGACCCTGAACAAAGGCAACTCCGATACGGCTTGTAAGACAGGGATCTTCGCCGTATGTTTCCTGGCCCCTGCCCCAGCGCGGGTCGCGGAAGATATTTATGTTAGGCGTCCAGAATGTAAGGCCCCAGTACTGCCCACGGTTCCCCCGCTTGATTGCCTCATTATACTTTGCCCGCCCTTCATCAGAAATTGCCTGTGCCACTTCTTTAACAAAATCATCGTCGAAAGTAGCAGCTAACGCAATGGCCTGGGGGAACACTGTTGCCACGCCTGCGCGTGCAACACCATGCAGACATTCGTTCCACCAGTTGTATTCCGGAATCCCCAGCCGCGGGATAGCTGCGCTGGCATGGCTAAGCTGAGACACCTTTTCCTTAAGAGTCATTTGAGAGATTAAATCTTTTATTTTTGCTGAATAGTCCATATATGTTATGAGAACATAGCATGGCTGGAAAGATTTTGCAAGAGGGCTAAAACTTTAGCTCGTAAAAGGGCTGGCTTTTACTGCCATCGCTCTCTTTGAAAGAGCCAAGTTTTTTTCCTGGAAAATCAGAAAGAACTTCAATAACAGAGCCGGAAACAAGTATCTGCGTATGATAACGCATATTAAGATTTGCAAGAAAGCGTGAGCGAACCACAGGACGGCCAAACACTGAATACCCGGATAAAGGTGACCAGGAAAAAGCGCATAATCCAAAATCAAGGCCAAAAGCCCAAAGCCTGCCGTCATTGGATTTGACAAAATCTGCAAGAAAACCCGCTGCCCTGTTTACAGGAGCGCCTTTTAAAGAAATATCAGACAAAACAATTTCATCCTTTTTGGAAATAATATGTTCCAAAGGTGAGCCAAAACAGGCCAAAACAAGATCGCCTCCGTTTCCGGCTATTATGCCTCCGGCATTTTTAAAAGCCATGGCAGCAGAATCCTGAAACGCCATAACAGCAGCAGCAGCGGAATTGGACTTATCCATGTCTTCCTGTATAATCAGCTCTGGATTTTTTATGGAAACAATTGCTGCGTTTTTTACAATAATTTCCTTTGGCTGTGGTTTTCCTTTGCGAATAAGGGTTTTAAGCCCCTGAGAACTTATAAACGGACCATAAGAAAAACGAAACTTGCGGTTATAGCTGAAACGCAATGCATTGGCCCATAAAAAAGAAACCATGGTAACTGTTCCAGCAGATAATAAAGGTATAAGCGGGTCAAGCCATAATCCAAAAAAAATAAAACTCAAAGAAAAACCAAAGCCTATTATAAATGAGAAAAATATTCCCAATACAAGGCTTGAAAATGGTTTTTTCCTTCGCAGCAATAATGCGCAAAAAAATGCAGCCAATACAGCACCGCCAAGAAGCGGTAATTCATCTCCAGGCTTTATGGAACGGCCCAGAAGCATGCTGTTTGCCAAAAGCGCAGAAACTTCAACATCGCTTAAGTTCCGGATGGCTACAAGGTCTCTTATGGAAAAGAGATTCCTTATATTTAATAAAAATTGGTCAAGACGCGGAAAAAGCGTGCTAAGCGTAGTAATGTTTAAAAATGCTGCTTGTTCTGTTCTAAAACCCGGGCCAAGTATGCAAAAAGAATCCTGGAGAGCTTGATTCAAAGCTGTTCTTAAATCAAGAACTTCAAGATATTTTTCAAGCAATTCATCATGACTGTTAATCTCACTGGATCCATAAAGAAAATAATTTTCTAAAGAACTGAAATAATCATTCCTTGCCCTTAACCAGAGAGCTTTTTTTTCTGTGTCCGGATCTTCAAGCAGATCCTCAAGCAATGCATGTGCATAGTCATATAAAAACACAGGGTTTTCTTCTCCTTCAATACGCGAAAATAATCCGCTGCTCTGGGCTTCACTTAAAAGCCTTCTTAAGTTTTGATTTTCTTCATCATATTTTAGGAATTCTTCCATGTTAATTCGTCTAAAATCATTCTTTTGCGGAACTTCAAAAAGCAATGCTCCGTTTAAATCCAGATAATAATAAAAAAAATCATCCATGGGTTGAAGAATTGGATTTAGCGCGCTGTAAATTATATGCTCCTCGACGTTGTCACCCAGAAAACGCAATGGCGCAATGCGGCGGATTACCCCGTCCCTGTCAGGCATGGGCCTTGAATAACCGCCTGATTCTGCAAGCGCACCTGGCCTGCCACCCTCTCCTGTGCTGATAACCTGAATAATCAAATCCTGGGGCCGCCGCACATTTCCAAAAACCATGGCAGCTTTTTCAAGACGCTCAAGGCCTTCTTCGTCGCGATTAACCAGGGTATTTATAAGACGCTCTTTTCCCCTTTCTGTAAGCTCTGCTAATTCCCTTACAAACATAAAAGATTCTGAAGGAGATATTGAACCTGTACGGATCGCGTCAAAAAAGTTTGTTGTATTTCTGTTTATCAGCCCAAATTCCCTGTTAAAATGATAGCGAATTTCCTCTTCTCTTGCAGAACTGCCGGCAGTCAGGCCCAAAATTGGCACCTGCAGAATAAGCGCAGAGGCCTCAAACTCTGTAAGCACAAGAATAAGAGATGCTGCTGCAGACGGCTCAAGTATATTTTCCCCTTGATCTGTCCCAAAAGGCAGGGTATCAATAATTAATATTTCTCTTGCAATTGGAAGCTCCGGCCTCTTTGTTAGAAGAAAGTCATAGAGAAAACCAAGCTCCGGACCCCTGAATAAAATTAAGAGCAATATAGCCATTGCAGTGCCGATAATAAAAGATGCAGAAAACCTAAACAATGATTGCTTTCCGGAAATATAGGGAGGCCTGTACTTCATTGTTTAAATTTCGGCATATATACTGTAATATAATAGAGAGGTTTTGGTCTTATGAAAAAGATAATATTTTTAATTACAGCCGTGTTTATCTTGTTTTTATCCTGTGAAAGTCCTCCTGAAGAAGAGATGAACAGGGCCATAGAGGCATTAACACGGGCAGAAAATGATTATAATGCAGTAAACTATGGCGGAAATTTGCTTGACCGCGCAAGAAGCGCATTAAGATTAATGCAGGAAGAAGCTGGTTCAAGACGCTTTGATTCAGCAAGGTCTTATGCAGCGGAAGTTGTGAATTTTGCAGAAAGGGCCATGAGTGAAGGCAGACTGAACGCAGACAGGGCGCGCTCAGACGCTGTAAATATGCTTAATGGTCTTGCGCAGGGCTTAAGTGAGACTGAAACAGCGATTAATGCAGCAAGATTAAACAATATGGAGCTTGATTATTATGAATTAGATGCTTTATTTGATTCAGCAAGATCAGAATATGAAACAGCTCAGCAAAATATTAATGATTCCAGGTTTCAGGATGCTATAGAAAGGGCGCAAAATGTCCGTTCTTTGCTTAATATCATAAATACACGCATAGGCGGAGCTACAAGGGCAGTTTCCGGCAAGGAATAAGGCGGGCTTAATCCTTAGTTTATTCGCGGCGAGGCTTATTCAATAACAGAAGAAAAGATTTCCCTTACTGCTTTTTCATCCAATTCCATAAATCCCGGCACTTTACCATTATTGTGATTTATACAGCGTTCAACCATTTTTTCCAAATCTTGTTTTGGCACACCAAGTTCCTTAAATGTCAGGGGCTGGCCTATGGACTTTAACCAGGTCCTGAAAGCCTTTATGCCTTCTAAAGCAATGTCCTTGTTATTGGGCATATCCGCCTTTACGCCAAAAACCTGAATGCCAAATTGCGCAACCCTTGCAAGCTGCTCTTTACTGCCATTGTTTGCAATATAAGCAAGCCAGGCAGGCATTATTATGGCAAGGCCAGCCCCGTGCGCTGTGTCGTAAAACGCAGAAACCTGCGACTCAAGGGCATGCTCGCCCCCGCGCGGCCCTGAACGCCCCATGCCCATAAGGTCGCTGTGGCTTAAAAAAGAGGCCATCATCAATTCCGCGCGGGCTTCGTAATCATCGGGTTCGTCAATGGCAGGGGCTGCGAATTGGATAACAGTTCTCATAAGGCCTTCGCAAAATGCATCCCCAATATGGCTTACAGGATTATCCTTAAAAAAGTAGCGGCTTATAGTGTGCGCAAAAATATCCGCAGCCCCTACCCCTGTCTGCCAGGGAGAAACAGTATATGTAAGTTCAGGGTTTAAAATTGCAAAAGCAGGCCTGCACGAATCATAAAGAAGGCTCATCTTACGGCCTGTGTCGATATCATCTTTTATCACACAGGAACGGCTTGTCTCGCTTCCGGCGGCAGCTATTGTGGTGATTGTTCCCAAAACCGCCATGTTAAAAGGTTCCACGCCGTTTAAGAACTTCCAGTACTCACCGTTATTCGCAATGCCAAGCGCAATGGCCTTGCCTGTGTCTATAACGCTGCCGCCGCCTATTGCAAGGACAGAGTCTGCTTTTTCTTCCAAAGCAAGTTTAAGGCCCTTTTCAACAAGAGAACGTCTGGGATTGGGCTCAACTCCGCCAAGTTCCAGAAATGGAATCTGTTTTTCTTTTAAGGAAGTTAAAACGCGATCATAAAGACCCGATGTCTTAATTGAACCGCCTCCGTATATTAAAAGGACTTTTTTAGCGCCATGCTTTTGGAGCATGCTTCCGGCCTGTTTTTCAGTATCTTTGCCAAAAAGAATATCAGTATAAAAGTGAAGGTTATAATTTGTAAAGTGTTTCATGGGTAAATTCTGCCCATGTAAGCTGTTTTAGTCAACCCAAAGGTGTCAGTCACCAAATTTCCCTAGTGTACCCGTCTACTCTACCTACGCTATATATAGCGTAGGTGACTGGCACCGTAGGCGTTGACCAGACACTGTTTTTTCGCCATAATTACCCATGAGCTTTCAAGAATCCTACTCCTACGATGATGTTCTTTTAATGCCAGGATATTCCGCTGTCCTTCCCAAAGACTGCGATATTACAACAAAGCTTTGCGCTGATATAAAACTTAATATACCAATAATTTCCGCTGCAATGGACACAATTACAGAAGAAAAGATGGCCATAACCCTTGCCCTTGAAGGAGGCGCGGGTGTTATACACAGAAACCTAAAACCAGAAGAACAGGCCAGCCAGGTTGCTTCTGTTAAGCGATATTTAAACTGGATTATTGACAACCCCCATACAATAAGAGCTGATGCAAAAGTCCGTGATATAAGAAAAATGATAGAGCAATATAATGTTTCCGGGTTTCCTGTATTGGACAATGACAACAGGCTTACAGGTATTGTAACAGGCCGTGACCTTCGTTTTTGCAGGGATGATGACCTATCTGTCATGGAAATAATGACAAAAAATCCTGTGGTGGAAAAAGGAACCCCTTCTGTAACAAGTGCCAGGGAAAAGTTCGCCAAACACCGCATAGAAAAACTGCCGGTTGTTGACAAAGATGAACGCCTTACAGGGCTTATAACATTTAAGGATATGGAAAAGCACGAGCTTTATCCCTGGGCTGCAACAGACAAAAAAGGCCGCCTTATTGTAGGTGCTGCTGTTTCTCCCCAGGATTATAAAGTACGGCTCCCGTTTTTAAGCAATGCGAAAGTTGATTTTATTGTTCTTGATACAGCGCATGGTGATTCAAAAAATGTAATGGAAGCTGTAAAGGATATAAAAAAACAATTTGGAATTCCTGTAATCGGCGGGAATGTTGTTTCTGCTGAAGGTACAAAGCGTCTTATTGATGCTGGAGCAGATGCGGTCAAGGTAGGCATAGGTCCTGGCTCAACCTGTACAACCCGTGTTGTTGCAGGCATTGGTGTCCCGCAGTTTTCTGCTGTGTGGAATTGCGCGGAAGAAGCAGCAAAAGCCAACATACCTGTAATTGCAGACGGCGGCATAAAGTTTTCAGGTGATATAACAAAGGCAATTGGGGCAGGCGCGGATGTGGTAATGCTTGGCAATCTGCTTGCAGGGCTTAAGGAATCTCCCGGAGCAGAAATTATTTTTGACGGAAGAATCTACAAGGAATACCGCGGCATGGGAAGCATGGGCGCCATTGAAGACGGCTCTGGTGACCGTTACCAGATGAGCAAGGATGAAACAATAGCACCGGAAGGCATAGAAGGCCGTGTTCCGTATAAGGGCGAGTTAAAAGAATTCCTGCATCAGATGATCTCGGGGCTTAGAAAAGGCATGGGCTATTCAGGCTGCAAGAGCATTGCTGAACTTAAAAAATACCGCAAATTCGTAAAGATAAGCGCTCAGGGCCTTAAAGAAAGCCATCCGCATGATATCAGCATAACGCATGAGGCGCCTAATTATTCCCGGGTCTATTAAAAGTTGACAGCTAAAGAAGCGGCTTTAAAAAAAACCCTTGACACCTGGTATAAAAAAATCAATAAAAAAGAATTTATTCAAAACGATCCTGTGCAGTTTCCACATGCATTTAAAAAACTACAGGACATTGAAATTGCTGCATTTCTATCCGCAAGCATTGCCTGGGGAAGACGTGACCTGATACTCCGTTCATGTAGGCGCATGTTCTCGCTTCTAAAACCAAGCCCCTATGCATATATCATGTCAGGCGATTATACAAATCTTAACAAAAATTGCGTTCACAGGACATTTTTTGAACATGACCTGTTGTATTTCTGTAAAGGTTTAAAGACCTGTTATACGCAATACAAAACCCTTGAGTCCCTTTTTGCTTCTGCTCCTGATATCTGGGACTGCCTTGTACTTTTCCGCGAGACAATGGCAGCTGGGAACAAGGGCCTTTATTCAAAGCATATAGCCTCTGCCCTTTCCAATTCTGCCTGCAAGCGGCTTAACCTTAGTTTGCGCTGGCTTGTGCGCAGAGAGGGCCCAATAGACCTTGGCTTGTGGAAAAAAATATCTCCAGCTTCACTTTATATTCCACTTGACCTGCATGTGGGCCGCGTTTCCAGACAGCTTGGTTTGCTTGACCCTGGCCGGAAGGCAAATGATAAAAGGGCTGTTTTTGCCTTGACAGAAAGGCTGCGTACTCTATGTCCTGAAGATCCAATTAAATATGATCTGGCTTTGTTCGGTATGGGGATTGAGACTTAGACTTTTAAAAATTTAGCTCTTGAGGCCTGTTGTTGCAATTCCTTCAACTATATACTTTTGGAATATAAAGAAGATAATAAGTGAAGGTAATATTGACGCTGTTCCCATGGCAAAAACAGCGCCCCAGTCTGTAAAAGTGGGGTCTGCAAAGTTTCGCAGTGCCAGAGATACAGTAAGATTGCTGGGCCGGTTAAGGTAAAGCAGGGGGCCCAAAAAATCATCCCAGCGCCAGTAAAAACTAAAAATGGCAGATGTTATCAATGCAGGCTTAATTAATGGAAAAAGTATATTGCTGTATATAATAAATTTATTGCTGCCGTCAAGCATGGCTGATTCATCCAGTTCCATGGGTATACCGCGGAAGAACTGAACCATCATAAAAATAAAAAAAGCCTGGCCTCCAAACTGGGGTACTATGAGCGGTAAAAATGTATTTATCCAGCCAATTCTAAAAAACATTACATATTGCGGGATCATAACAACCTGAAATGGCAGCATGAGTGTAAGGAACATAATGCTGAACCAGAACTTCGAGCCTCTGAATCTTATCCTTGCAAAACCATATGCTGTAAGCGAAGACATAAGCACTGCACCTATGGTTGATACACCGGCAATAATAATTGAATTTCTAAAAAACACAGTAAATGTAGTAACATTATTATAATTCCATCCGCGGATAAAATTATCCAGGGTCCATTGTCTTGGAATAAGGGACAAGGTACCGAACAATTCTTCTTCTGGTCTAAATGAACCAAGTACCATCCACAGAAGCGGATAGAGCATAAATGCTCCAATAACCAAAACTATTATATGAAATATAGCAGCGTCCCTGTAATTTAATATTTTACGCATTTGATTTTTAGTCATATTACACCTTATGATTCATAATGGACCCAGCGGTCAGATGTTTTAAAAATCATCGTAGTAAATATGGCGATGATTATTACCAGCACCCAGGCCATGGCAGAACCATAACCCAGCTCAAAATCATAAGTAAAGGCTCTAAGGTAAAGATAAAGGGAGTAAACAAGGGTACTGTCAGCTGGTCCGCCCCTGCCTCCTGAAACTATAAAAGCCTGGCTAAAAACTGTAAACCCGTTGATTAATTGCATAATTAAATTAAAGAATATAATAGGTGTCATCATGGGGAGCGTTATACGGAAAAATTGACTTATCCAGCCTGCACCGTCAATGGATGCAGCCTCATAAAATGTTTTGGGAATTTGGCGGAGCCCTGCCAAAAATATAAGCATGGATGAACCAAACTGCCACACCGCGAGAAGTATAATTACGCCTAATGCTGTGGATGGGTTTCCTATCCAGCTGTTTGTGCTGTTTATTCCTATTGCATTAAGAAAAATATTGAATACGCCAAAGGGTTCAAATATACGGCGCCATATTACTGCAATGGCAATACTCCCGCCAACAAGGGAAGGCAGATAATAAGCAGCCTGATAAAACCGTATCATTTTTGTGCCGCGTTTAAAAAGCGCTGCCAGAAAAAATGCAAAGACTAACCTGGCTGGAACTGAAATAAACGCATAAGTAAATGTAACCCTTATAGATGTCAAGAACCTTGAGTCGTTTAACATGCGCTGGAAGTTCCGCAGGCCATTGAATATGGGGGAGCCGCCAAAAATACTAAAACTTGTAAAAGAGTAATAAAGGGACAAAGAAATGGGGATTAATGCAAACGCCAAAAAACCAATAAGCCAGGGACTTATAAAAAGATAACCTGCAATATCTTCGCGGCGCTGTCGTTTTGGTGAATAATAACCTTTCATCAATACTCTTTTAAAATAAGGCAGGGATCAGGCTTTATAAGCCGGATGATCCCTGCCTGTTGCTTATTTACCTGCTCAAGATATCATTGGCAGAAGAAATCATCCTGGTCACAAAGACTTCAGAAGTGATCTGTCCCATCATACATTGAAGAAGAAGCTGTCCTACTACGTCCTGGATTTCTCCGGCTCCTCCTGGATATGGAGGATTAGCAGGGGATGTAAAAGGCATGATCTTGTCAATAAAGTCAAAAAGATACCTATTATCTGCATCAACCCTGGATGCAAGGTCATCACGTACATGGGAGGGAAGCGGTATACCGCGTTCAGCAAGAAGGACTCTGTTTCCGTCAATATCATTGATAAAGAAGTTAACAAACCTTGCAGCCAGATTCTGGCTTGTGGATGTTGATGTAATTGAAGCAAATTGGGAAGCTCTTAAATAAGCTCCAAAAGGATTTCTCTGTCCAGCCACGCTTGGGAAAATAAAGTAGTCCATGGGCTGTCCGGCTGCTGCCTGATGTCCAATATGCTGGTTGCTCCAGTGGAAGTTATTCCAGACTCTGCCCTGGGCATGAGGTGCTTCTGGCATACCGCGGCCCAATACAGCAGCGTCTTGCGGATCATACAGAGCTCCTGCTTGCCTAAGCCTAAGCTGCATGTCAATAACTGCCCTGATTGCTGCCTGAGCCTGTGTATTATCTGTAAAACCAAGGCTTCTGCCATCAGCAGAATACAGGGAAGCTCCAAACTGGCGCACTATGTTTTCAAATACAAACATGAATTCCATTGAGTTGACAATTGGCATGGTCTGAACACCGGTTGCCTGGAAGATCTGCAGGGCAAATCTTTCATAATCTGTCCATGTCCAGGTAGTATCATCAATTGAAACTCCAGCTCTCTGCAATACGCCGCGGTGTACGCCCATACCCCAGGTATTTGTACCAAGAGGAATTGCTATGAGCCTGTTATTGAGTCTTCCTGAGCCAAGAGAGGCATCTGTCCAGTTGGAGAGATCAATAAGGCCCCTCTGTGCAAGAGGAGCAAGGTCAACAAGCTGATTCCTGTCATTATATTGAACAATATATGAAAGATCCTGTTGAATAACATCAGGTAAATTCCCTGCTGCTGCCTGTGTGCCAAGCATAAGCCAGTATGCATCAAAACCAGCTGTTTCAGTTTCAACTGTAACTCCTGGGTTTCTCTGTTCAAAGAGCCTTGTCATTTCAATGGTTCTTTCGTCACGGGTTGGGTTACCCCACCATGCAAAGCGGAGATAATTACCTTCATCATCTTGCACGGTTTCTCTTCTACAAGAAGTAATGCCGAAGGCAACTACCAATACTAATACCAATAACAGGTATTTTTTCATGAAATTCCTCCATAAATTATTAATTTAGATCTATTTTAATGTAATATAAATATAATGTAAATATATAAACGGGCAAATTCAGGTTTTATTGTTTTAAATTTGAGCATCCAGGCAGCTTTGCAGCTTTAGCAGTTCCACTCCAGCAAGCAATACAATCCCTATTCCATGGGTATCATTGAGCCTTGGAAGAAGGTGTTCGCTATAATATTGCGGATTAAAGGCGAATTCCGAGCCGCGGCACACTCCATGGACATTGCCATCCTTATCAATAGAGTGTTTTTCAAGGGCTCTCCAGGCTTTTTCCGCAGCAATGCGATAAGGGCTTGTATCAATGGGCCTTGAACCCTGGTCAAACCAGCCAAAGCGTATAGATCTGGAAAAAGCACATATAAACATGGCTGTACAGGAGCTTTCAATATACGATGAAGGCATATCAAGCACCTGATGCCACATTCCATTTTCATTCTGGCAGGCCAAAACCCCGGCTGCCAGGTCATAAAAAAAATCAAGCAGAAAGCTTCTTTTGGGGTGGTCTTTTGGCAGATTCATCAAAATTTCAGAAAGCGAGAAGATAGTCCAGCCATTTCCGCGTCCCCAGGGGATTCCTGTATTCATATTCCTTTTAAAATCAAAGACATGGGCCATGAGCTTTTTTTCTTCCATATAAAGATATTTTTTAAAACCTTCAAATTGTAAGGCAGCAATATCAAGAATAGCCGGAGCATTTTTATACGCAGCATAACGCAACAGAAATGGCACGCTCATATAAAGGTCATCTGCCCACAGGGTTTGGTTATGAAAGTGATGCATCATGTCCCTGCGCCAGAAACAGCCCTCTTCGCGGCGATCCTGTTTTTTGAGTATATGTTCTGCTGTATATTCCACAGGAAGTGCAAAATCCCCGATATCAAGGTCTTTGGAAAGTTCGAGGATCAGGGAGCCAAAAGAGCCGCAGTCGTCCAGGCTGTCTATCGAAGTTAAAAGGTGATGAACAGCCGTAGCTCCGCCAAATTGTTCCTTGTCAAAAAGAGCGTATTCCAGGGTACGCACAGATTTTGCAGCATGGCCTTCTACATAGGAAGATATATCCTTTCCAAGTGCTTTCTTTGCATCATTGGCTTTGAAATACCGGGCTGTCTCAACAAGGCCGTAAAGTGTTACACCTAAGGGGTAATTCCAGTGACCAAAAAGCGGGTTGTCATTGTAAAGCCTGACCCATGCGCCCGGCAGATCAAGACGCCAGAATGTTTTTTCATCTACGCCGACAAGCAGTTCGCGGTCAAAGCCAGGCGTTTTATTGTCTGCAAGCAATATACTGTTTAAAAGTTCTTCGGGCGATGTTTTTACAAAAGGCCCGGCATATATCCAGGCAAGGGTCTCATTATCAAAAAAAGGATTTATAAAATTAACAGGTTCATTTTTATTTGATTTAATGTCCAAATTAATATCCCAGGCAGCTCCTTTGCCCTCCGGGCATGCTGATATGACAGCTAACAGGGTTTTGCCTGCTTCAAGCTTATATTCAAAATTAAATTCCCCGGCTTCATTAAAGTGTTTTATTAGAGTCTTTCCAGTATAAATGCTGCAATTCCCTGTTTGAAATCCTGAAAAAACATAGTTTCCGTCCACAGGGAGAGAAACCTCGCTTAGAGCCAGGGCCCGGCTTTTGGCCAGGGCATTTGGGAATATCCTTGCAAATACACCAAGGTTTTTTTCTTCTTCTGTCCAGCTTGGCAGAGGGAGGCAAAGGGAGCTAAGGTTTTTAGCACATGGAGATTCAAGGGGCTTGAGCATGGGAGAAGTAATGTCGAAACCTTCTATTTGAAGGTCGCCCTTTCTTTCAAGGCCCCGGAAAAAATAATAACACAATTTGCCAAGCCAGGTTCCAAACTCCGCGCCAAAACCAGTCTTTGTTTTTGTAAAGCGCAATACAAGATTATTCCAGCCAGCTTTTATAGGCAGGTCTATGGATATTTGTTCATTGTCATAACGCTCGGATTCCACTGTAGTAGCGTATACAAGTTCATCATTCATCCAGATCTTGACAGGGCCTTTTGGTATAAGAATAAATTTTAATGCAGTATCATCTTCTGAATAATATTTACCCCAGGCATATACATAGGAATATAAAGGTGCTTGTGGAAAAATTTTATTAAAATCCGTATCATAGCGGTAATCTTTGTTTCTTTTTATTTCACCTGTAAAAAAAGGCCTGGCAGTATATTCGTTGCGGGGATTGGCGCTCATATAGCGAGATGCAATTAGTTCCAGAGTTTTTTCTAATTCCAATATTTTTTATTCCCCAAAATAATGATGTGCATTATCAAACGCAATATTGCAGACAATCTCCATAAGCCTGTCATTGTTTGGGTATTCTCCGTTTTCAACCCAATTTGCGATAAGATTACACATAATGCGGCGGAAATATTCATGCCGGGGATAGGACAGAAAACTGCGGCTGTCTGTAAGCATGCCGATAAAAACTCCAAGCATGCCCATATTGGCAAGAACGCGCATCTGTTCTTCCATGCCGTCCCTTGTATCGCAGAACCACCATGCAGTGCCAAGCTGTATTTTGCCCTTAATACCCTGTGCCTGAAAACCTCCCATTATGGTAAGCAAAGGATAATAGTCCTTGGGGTTAAGTGTATACAGTATTGTTTTTGGCAGACATGATTTTGCTTCTGTTGATTCCATAAGGTTAAGAAGGGCTGCAAGGTTTGTACTCTGTTCCTTATCACCTATGGCATCATAACCAGTATCAGGTCCCAGGAGCTTAAACATTCGATCATTGACATTTCGAATTGCCGAGAAATGAAGCTGCATAACAATATTCTTTTTTGCATAGAGTTTTGCAAGACCTAAAAGAATTTTTGTTTTATAGGCATCTGATTCTTCCCTTGAAACTTCCTTACCAGCCATAGCATTCTTAAATGTCTTTTCAATATCGCTGTCAGAAGCAGGTACAAATGGAGCATATTCAAGGGCATGATCCGAGGCCTTGCAGCCAAGGGATATAAAGAAGTCAAGGCGTTTTTCAAGAGCTTCCAATACATCATCTGTAGTCTTTATTGTTGTATTGCTTGCTGCCTGGAGGGCATTAATGTATTCAGTAAATCCGCTTAGGTTTATATTAAGGGCCTTGTCAGGACGGAAAGAAGGTATTACTTTTGTTGGGATTTTTCCTATGGGAGCTGTTCCACAAGCTATGGCAGCGTGGTGTTCCAGGGTATCAATGGGGTCGTCAGTAGTGCCTACAGCATAAACCTTGAACTTTTCAAATATGCCTTTTACAGATAGATCCGGGGTTTTAAGAAGGGCATTTGCTTTTTCCCAAATTGATGGCGCGCTTTTTTCTGTCAATGGCTCAAATATACCAAAATAGCGCTGTAGTTCCAGGTGTGTCCAGTGGTAAAGCGGATTCCCGATAAGGTTTTCCACAGTGCGCGCCCAGGCAAGAAACTTTTCATAAGAAGGAGCAGAACCTGTGATAAGGGACTCATCAATTCCCATGGTGCGCATCATGCGCCATTTATAATGATCCCCGGAAAGCCAAACTTCGCTAAGGTCAGAAAACTGCCTGTTTTGTGCAATGTGGGCTGGGATAAGATGGCAGTGATAATCATAGATGGGCTTGTCTTTTACTGCGCTGTAAAGGGTTTTTGCAGTTTCAGTTTCCAGTAAAAAATCCTTGTCCATAAAAGCTTTTGCCATTATTTAACTCCTATAAAATCCTTTCGCATGGGAGTAAAAAAATCAAGTAAAACTCCTTTTTCAAGGCATACGCATCCATGCTTGACTTCATTTTGCTTACAAAGGCTGTCTCCCCTGCCTACTTCTTTTTCTTCATCTCCTATGGTAAAACGAAATCGTCCTTCTGCAACATATGTAATTTGAGTGTGTGGATGACTGTGTATTGAGCCTATAGCGCCTTCTTCAAATTCGTTTACAACGCACATCAGTTCATCACAATAAGCAAGAACCTTGCGGACAACTCCTGGTGCAGCAGCTTCCCCTTCAATGTCTTTGAAAAAAACCCATTGCTCGTCTTTATGATTCGCAATCATGTGTTATGACCTTTACTTGCAATTTAATCACGCAAAGACGAGAAGATGCCAAGATTGGAGCATACTTTGGAAGTGCTGCACATCCTCTGCGCCTTTGCGAGAGATTCTTTAATTAAATTCCTACTGGGTTTCCCTTACACGCCTTACAATGTCAGCAAACTGGGTATAAGCAGGCTGGTTGTAAAGGGGAGCCAATGCATTTGCCCACAGTTGCTGCTCAGCAGGAGTAATTTCAGTGATGGTATTTCCGGAAGCTCTGGCCTGGGCTTCGTATTCCCTTTCCTGTCTAAGCCATTCTGCCCTTTCAACTCTTGCGCCTTCCTGGGCAGCAGCCATTACATGTCTCTGATCTTCGGCACTCAAGCTGTTCCAAACACCGGTATTGATCAGGAACATTTCCGGAGAAGCCATGTGCTGGTTAACTGTAAAGAACCTTGCTACCTCAAAATGACCGGCAGTAATGTATGAAGGCCAGTTGTTTTCTGCCCCGTCAATAATACCGTTCTGGATGCCGGTATATACTTCACCGTAAGCCATGGGGGTGGGAGAAGCACCAAGGAAGCGAACCATGTCCATCATAAGCGCGCTTTCCTGTACGCGAATTCTCATGCCAGCCATGTCAGCAGGAACCCTGACTGCCCGCTGGGAATTATAGAAATTGCGGAATCCGGCATCAAGCCAGACAAGACCCAAAAGGCCCTGATCCTGCAGCGATTGCCTTATTTCATCTCCAATGGGACCGTCAAGTACAGCGAACATATGCGCACGATCACGGAAAAGGAAAGGCATGGCCAGCGCGTTCATAATCGGATTGAGAGAGGACAGGGGATTGATTCCTACACGGATAAAGTCAATAGCGCCGGTCTGGGTCATTTCAATAGTTTCCCTTTCCTGACCAAGTACCGCATTATTATAAACTTCAATTCTCAATCTGCCGTTTGTGGCACGCTCAAGATGAGCTGCCATGGCCAAAGCTCCGACTACTGTTGGATAACCATCGGGCTGATTACAGGCCAGACGAAATACCCTGGTTCCCTGTTGGTTACCGCCTCCTGCAAAGAGCGTAGTTACCGTTACCAGCATAAATATTGCCAGTACTAAAGCGATCGTTTTTTTCATTCTTTCCTCCGAATGTATTTTTTATTTAACCTGTCCAGGACTGGTTAGGTACAAAATTAATTTCCGAACATTATATTCGGAATAGTCATGCTGATAGCTGGTATAAAAGTAACCAGCAAAAGCCCAATAAGCATTACAATATAAAAAGGTATCAAAGCCTTAAATGTTTCCTCAATCTTGATTTTCCCTATGGCACTGCCTACAAATAATACTGTTCCAACAGGCGGGGTCAAAAGCCCCATGCCAAGGTTGTAAATTAACATTACGCCAAAATGCACAGGATCCATGCCTATTGCCGGTGATGTTACAACCCTTATCAATATGGGCGCAGTAATAAGAATTAAAGGCGCCATATCCATCATTGAACCCATAAATAAAAGCATAAGGTTAATTAAAAGCAATAGAATAATTTTATTGCTTGTTAAGCTCAAAAGGCCGTTTGTAACAAGTTCAGGAATACGGAGTATGGTCATCATATAACCAAAAGCACCGGCAGCAGCTATAAGTGACATTACAAGGGCTATGGTTCGCAATGTACTCTTTAGTATTACTAAAGTATCTTTTAAGGTGATTCCCTTGTATATAAAAAGAGCAACTATAAATGCCCAAAGACAGGCAAGGACAGAGGATTCATTTGCAGTTACGACTCCTAAAAACACACCGCCTATGATAATAACTACTGTCATAAGACCCATAATGCTGTCACCTGCGATCTTAAATGATTCTTTTAGGGTAAACTTACCGCCTGCGGGGAAATTATGAATTTTAGCCATAACATAACAGTAAATCATAAGAAGCACAGCCAGCATATATCCTGGAATAAGACCAGCCATAAAAAGCCTGCCTATGGAAACTCCCCTGCCTACTGCAGAAGCATAGATTATCATATTGTGACTGGGCGGAATTAACAGGGCCATGGTTGCGCTTGTACAGGTCAAGGCAACAGAAAACGGGAGGGGGTAGTTTTGTTTCCTCATCATCCGTATTTCAATTGGACCCATGGCAGAGACTGACGCAACAGCAGAGCCGGAAATCATGCCAAAGAATGTACTGTCAAGGACATTAACCATGGCAATACCGCCCTTCATCCTACCGACAATTACATTAGCCAGATTAAAAAGGCGGTCAGAAATCCCCCCCTTACCCATTATTTCTCCTGCAAGTATAAAAAATGGTATGGCAATAAGGGCTATGGAATCAACGCTTGCTACCATTCTTATTGTTATTGTACTTAAGGGTATATTCATGTAAGCAGCAGTTGCAAAAGCAGATATGGCAAGACAAAAAGCAATGGGAACTTTAATAACAACAAGAAAAAGAAATAGTCCCATTAATATGGTAATTGCTAAAGGATTTGTCATTGCTTATCTCCTTTATTTGAAGACAGGGCTTCTGCCTGCTTTTCATCAGTACCGAATTTAATATGCTCATAGATCTGGTAAATCGCAACAAGGGCAATCAATATACCTGTTGCTGTTGGGATAAAATAAACCCAAATTTGAGGAATTCCTGTTCCTGGGAGCCGGTTATAGCGAAGTCTGTCAAATAAAAGACCCATGTTTATGCTCATCATAATT
>Ga0099364_10002206_pt1 | contig 31220 bp, 26 predicted proteins | sample TergutTh196P3_FD_73070 | JGI IMG/M metagenome (GOLD analysis project Ga0099364, IMG submission 73070) | Microcerotermes parvus P3 segment gut microbial communities from Pointe-Noire, Republic of the Congo - Th196 P3 | ecosystem: Host-associated > Arthropoda: Insects > Digestive system > Gut ... | reverse complement strand
GTGGTGAATTATTTTCCTGATATAAGCGATGAGAAAGAAGCAAGTCCGTGTTTCGCTTTTCTACTGGAGAATAATGGACATTACGTTCTGATCGATACAGGTATGGCAGATTCGGAAAGGTCTTCCAAATACCATCATCCTGGTTCCTGGCAAGAACCCGGTCAAGCTATACACGAACATCTGGCGGAATTAGGTATCGGCTGCGAGCAAATCGAACTGATCATTTTGACTCATTTACACTGGGATCATATTTATAATATCGAAAAATTCGGCAATGCTCGTATCGTGGCGAGCAAGACCGAGTATGATTTTGCGATGGATCCCATACCGCTTTACTACAAGAGTTACGAGGCCTCTTTTCTTGGCATCAAACCGCCTTATCACGGCATGAAAATTGAAACTGTGTCAGGAGAGCAACAGATTATACCCGGTATTGCCGTGTTTGAAACGCCCGGACATTCGCCTGGTCATATGAGCGTCGAGGTGGATACGCATGATGGCAAGTATATCCTTTGTGGAGACAGCGCTTTTCGCCTCGATAACTTTAAGCCTGTCGAGGAAATCGGCTATACGATAACGCCTCCTGCACGATTCGCGGATATTATTGCATGTTGGAAAAGCATCGAGCTTCAGAAAAATCGTTGCGAAAATATTGACAAACTACTTTTGACCCATGAAGCGAATTTGCTGGAAAGGTGCAAAGAAACGCCGGTTTTTGGGACGCCAAAGATTAAGGATTAAATGGCGATTCAGTCGATTGCGATTATCTGTTCTTTAGACACGAAGTATGCTGAGGTTTGCTATGTCGCGGAGTACATTCTCGCGGCGGGGTATAAACCTTTTTTCATAGACTTGTCCATTTTAGATCGCGGTCGGTATCCCGCGGACATAAGAATTGACGATATTCTTCATGAAGCCGGCGTAAACGCTGACGATACATCACGCTATTCAAAGAGTGACTGGGTCAGTTCCGTTAGAAACGGATTGGCGGCGCTCCTGCCAAAGCTGTATGCCCGCGGGGCATTCCGCGGCGCGATTGCATTGGGAGGCTTGCAGAATACGATTATGGCGACCGGCGGCCTCCGAGAGCTTCCGTTAGGCGTACCTAAAGTCATGTTGTCAACAGTGGCTTCAGGGACAAGGCAAATTGATCCTTTTGTCGGTACAAAAGATGTCACTCTGATGCATTCCGTGGTTGATCTTTCGGGCGTAAATCCGGTGACCGAGATAGTGATGGGAAATGCTGTATCTGCGGTGATCGGTATGCTTAATCATTCAAATAAAACGATTTCGGACGTGGATGAGCCGTTGGTGGGCGTCACTACAATGGGTGTAATCGGACGTTGCGCCGCTGAAGTAATTACGCGTATTAAGCAGGCTGGATATCACGTTGTTGCTTTCCACACCACAGGCAAAGGCGGGAAGGCAATGGAAGAAATGATTGAGACCGGGAAAATTTCGGCGGTAATGGAACTTTCTCTCCATGAATTGGTATGCAACGATATTGTTTTTGGCGGTTTTGCAATGGGCGCGCCAAACCGGCTTTGTGCGGCTGTTGATAATGGAACGCCCATGCTGGTGACGCCCGGCGGAGTTGATTTTATAGATTATACCGCTGAGGAATTTGAGAATGGCGCCTGCGGTGGCCCGAAAGGCGGAAGAAAGTTCATTTATCACAATGCGAATGTCGTGCATATTAAGCTTGATCCAAAGACCGCAAGCCATGCCGCCCAACTGATAGCGGAACGGCTCAATCGCAGCTCGGCGCCTGTAACGATGCTGTTGCCGCTTCGAGGCTTCAGAACGGATACCGAAATTGGAGAGGCGTTATATGATCATCAAACGGACGCTGCAATTATTGATACGTTCCGCGAAAAGTTAACGTCTAAAATTAGGCTCGTAGAGGTTGACGCGAATTTTAATGACGATGCGTTTATTGACGCGGTGGAGCGGGAAATGTTGATGCTGCTTCGCCGTTGAAATTTTCAGGGAAAGGGTCGGGATTTTCCAGATGTCAACGATCATAAAGCATGAAGCAATAATAAAGAATCTGACAACTGCCGCTGAACGCGCATACCGCAGAGGTATCCAGACAGGAAGCGGAGGAAATTTGAGTATGCGCATAGAGGGAGAAGAGCTGATGATTATCAGCGCTTCCGGCGGATCGTTTATCGATTGTGAAACATCCGGCTCAGGTTGGGTAATTACTGATTTCGACGCTGTTAAGAAGGACAAAAATGCTGCTTCGCCTTCTAAAGAGTCAATTTTGCACGGTTATCTTTACAAGCAATTCGCAAATGTGAAAAGTATCGTACACTGCCATTCACCTTGGGTTATAACATGGGCAAACATTGCGGATGAATTGCCGCTTGTTTCATGGCAGGCTACATTGAAACTCAAATCTCCGGTACCGGTTTTCAGCCAGAAGCAGCCCGCGGTATCTGCGAATGAATGTGAGATTATCTGTGATTCACTGAAGAGAATGTCCGATTTCACTTGTTTTATACTGCGCGAACATGGATTGATCGCTACAGGAAATTCGGCGATTGAAGCGGAACATCAGGCTGAATTCCTGGAAGAATGCGCACAGATTGCGGTCTTAAAAACGCTTTCCGGAGCGCCGCTCTTTACAGGTAAAGCATAATATTATATCTAACCGACTGTGCGTTAAGTGTGACGCGTATTCGGACTGTCGAAAAATACCGTTCCGCGTGATCTTTCTGAGTTTGAACAACTAAGCTGCGAAAAACAAGCAGGCGCCGAAAGTAATCCTGACAATATAAAATATCTTAACTTTAAAGTTTACAGTACCTAAGCCTGCGGGAGAAAAGCAGGTTAGATAAGTAAATGGAAGTTCTAAACTCGAATAATGAATACTAAGGGGGTAACCGGATGGAAACCTTGTTTTATTGGCCCAGGAGTTTAAACGAAGCTGTTGCGCTGATGAATAGATCGGATGGCGCGGTGATTGTAAATGGCGGTTCGGATATCATTCTGGAAATTGCGGCAAAAAAGAAATCTCCAGCGGCGATTGTATATATAGCGGGTATTGAAGGAATGGATACGATAACCGACGACGGGGAATGCGTCAGGATCGGCGGTTGCGTTACCTATCGACAGATGCAGCGCTCCCCTGTATGCAGACGTATGACGGGACTGATGGAATCAATCCGAAACCTGGGCAGCCCGCCTATTCGAGCAATTGCGACGCCGGCCGGAAACATCGCCACCGCAGCGCCTTCAGCTGACTGCGCCACCATGATGCTTGCGCTTGGAGCCGAACTCGTTCTTGTAAGCGCGGACGGCGAGCGGGTAGTTCCGCAAAAGGATATTTACGTAAGCGCTTACAAAACTTCGATACACGAAAATGAGATAATCCGCGAGCTGCGTTTTCCGAGTCCTGGAAAAGGAGAAGGAAGCGGCTATTATCGTCTTGCCCGCCGCAAGGCCCAAGATATCGCAAAGGTTTTGGTTGGGACGGTTGTGCGATTGGATGACTCAGGACGTTGCATTGACGCTGCGGTATCGCTTGGGGCGCTCAACGCGACAATTGTATCATCGCCCGTCACAGAGGAATTGATCCGGGGCATGAATAAGGAGGAAGCCTTCCAGGCGGCGGAGAATCATTTCCCGCCGGAAGCCGGTTTGCGTGAAAGCTATTTTAAACATTATAAAGAGCTGACAACCGGCGCTGCGGTCGCGCGGTCGCTGGCAATGGCTTATGACGAAGCGCTGGGGAGGATACAATGATATGATGAAAGTATCTTTTAACTTGAACGGCAAGGATGAATGCGTGGAGGTTGACGGCAAGGAACTGCTTGTGGATACTATCCGCCGGCATTTCTTACTGACCGGTACCAAAAAAGCCTGCGGTTCCGGTGACTGCGGCGCTTGCACAGTGCTTGTAGACGATGTGGCGTTGCGTTCCTGCGCATATCTTACCTGCATGGCCGAAGGCAAACGGGTGGTCACCATTGAGGGACTTGGTACGCCGGAGAAATTGCATCCTCTTCAGCAGGCATTTATCGACGCCAGCGCCTTGCAGTGCGGCTACTGCACTCCGGGAATGATTTTAGCCGGTTATTCCCTGCTCAAGGAAAACCCGCGCCCAACCGAGGAAGAAATCCGGGAGGCGCTTTCCGGCAACCTGTGCCGGTGTACCGGGTACCAAAAGATTGTAAAGGCGATCCAACTGGCCGCCGAGGCGTTATTAAGGCAGGAGGGAAACGAAATATGAGCGATTCTTATATCGGAATGCGCTATATACGTCCTGACAGCATCGGAAAAGTGACGGGAACCATACAGTATACCGCCGACCTGTTTCCAAACCGGAAGGACATTCTGACCGCCAAAGTAAAAAGGGTTCCCTGTCCGCGTGCGAAAATCATACGGATCAGCACAGAAGCGGCTAAAGCGATTCCAGGGGTTGTGGCCGTTTTGACGGCGGACGATATTTCCGGAACCTCCCTGTATGGATTTCCTACCCCCGATAAACCTCTGATTGCGAAAGATGAAATTATTTGCGACTGCGATCCGGTAGCGCTTGTCGCCGCCGAAACAGTTGACGCCGCCGAACTGGCGATCAGCTTGATAGATGTGGAATATGAACCTCTGCCGTTCATAGAAGACCCGCGCGTCAGCAGCCGGCCGGACGCTGCTCTCATCCATAAAGACCACCCGATAACCAAGGGCACAAATATATCAACCACTGTGCGCACGGCGCGCGGTGATGTGGACGCCGCGCTGTCGCAGGCGGCAGTTATTGTTGAAAACGATTACCGAACGCCCATCGCGGAACACACCTGTATGGAACTGGATGTTACAATCGCCGAACCGGATCGCTCAAATGGGGGTATTACGCTATACAGCCCGGTGCAGGACGTACATCTGCTGCGAAAAGGGCTGTGCAAAACACTCAACCTGCCTATGAGCAAAATCCGCGTGGTTAGCCTTGTGGTAGGCGGAGGCTTTGGCGGGAAGGAATGTTCTTCAACCGATTGCGCCGCTTATGCCGGCATCCTGGCTCTGAAAACCGGACGTAGCGTTATCTATGAAATGACCCGTGATGAAGTGTTCCGCTACACAAGCAAGCGTCATCGCAGCTACATCCATTACAAAGTGGGGGCCGATAAGGGCGGCAAAATTCTTGGGATGCGCGCTGAGGGGTTGTTTGATAAAGGCGCGTACAAATCGGTCGATGTTATCCCCCACCGTTCGGCATCATTGGCTGCCGGGGCTTACCGCGTGCCGGCAGCGGATGTGTACAACTACTCGGCGTTTACCAACCATGTCTACGGAGGGGCTATGCGCGGGCTTGGGGCGCCCCAGCAGTATTTCGCCCTGGAATGTACTATCGATGATCTTGCTTTGCAGCTTGGTATGGATCCCATAGAATTACGGCTCAAAAACATTCTGGAAGATGGCGACTATACCATTTTCGGGCAATGTATACGCGAAAGCGGCGGAATAGGGATACGGGAGTGCTTGCTTGAGGTTCGGGAACAATTGAATTGGGATACTCCCCTGGATAACAACGACCCCGTTATCAAACGCGGGCGCGGCGTGGCGTGCTACATGTACGGAAGCGGTACCGCCCACGCCCTTGACAACACGCATGCTTATTTGGAACTGAATGAAGACGGCTCTCTGAATGTAAATATCGCGCAAAACGAATTGGGACAAGGCCTGGTTTCGGCTATGACTCTGATTGCGGCGGAAGCAATGGGCGTTACTCCGGACAAGGTAAACATCGGTTTGTCGGATTCTCTTTCATCGCCAAAATCCGGCCCGGCCTCCGCTTCAAGAACTACTGTGTTCCAAGGAAACGCCATCATAGACGGTTGCTCCGCTTTGAAGGGGAACATTTTAAAAGCCGGTTCCGCACTGCTGAACGAGTCTGCGGAATCGCTGGATATCAGGGACAATATGGTTTTTGCCGCGAACTATCCGAACAAACGCCTGCCGCTTGTGGAGGCGATAGCCAAGGCAGAGCTGATGCTTTTGCCTTTAGCCACAATGGGGCACTGGTATCCGCCGGCGTCGTGCAGAGATGATCCAGCCGGCATGAATCAAGCGGCCCGCTGGCCCGCTTTCGCCTTCGGAGCTCACGGCGTGGAAGTTGAAGTAGACACTAAAACCGGCGTAATCACGATCACCCGTTCGGTTCATGCTATTGATTTAGGCAAGGCCATCAATCCCGACACGGCAGAGGGGCAGATTGACGGCGGATCAGCTCAGGCGTTCGGCTGGGCTCTAATGGAAGAAGTATTTCTGAAGGACGGCCGCATAACCAACAATTCCTTACATGAATATTTGATTCCAACCGCCATGGACTTGCCGAATTTGGAATCCTTCATGGTGGAGCCGGGCAATGTTACGGGACCTTATGGCGCAAAAGGGATTGGCGAACCCGTTATTCTCGGCGGAGCGCCCGCTTTGCGCAACGCCGTACTAAATGCCACCGGACTTGCCATGTACGAAATTCCTCTCACCCCTGTACGGGTTATGGCAGCCCTGGAGGATATGAAAAACGCAAAAGAGGATGAGTTGGTTCCTTATTTTAAAGTTCCTTTGGAAGAGGATACGATCAAATAATGGAGCGCGTAGGTTTGAGCCCGACCAAGAGCTAACGATTCAGGGACGAGCAATCTCGTCCCCGAATTTTTGTGACCGTCGGTTATTGTTACAGCCCTGCTTTGTAATATGAATCAAAGTCGGAATAAGCGGGAAAATCCTCCCCTATCAAAGGTTTGCAATACTCTTCAAATTCCTTTGTAATACCCGCTTTGTTTTCAGTTATCCATTCAAGCGGAAAAGTTTTTTCGTGGTTTGCGACCGCACTTAACGGCACATCCTCAAGGGAATAAGCATAAGGATCATTGGATTGTCGAACGATAGAAACCATCCTGTCAGTCTTTCCTTCGGCCATTGCTTTCACCGCGTATCTTCCGCAAGCGATTGCCTCGTCCCTGTCAACAGTGGATTGCAGTAACGATAACGCTCTGCCAATCAGTCCGGGCCGCTCGGCTCGAGTTTTAATATTCATATCATCTAAGAGCATACGTGCCATGGCCTGTGCGGTTCCACCCGGCACAGGGTGTCCAAATCCGTCGACGAAACCTGTGTCCGCCAGAAGTTTTCCGTCCGGATATGCTAACCCTTCACTAACCACAATAAGCAGCTCCTTTTGTCGGGATAACCGGTTACTGACGTCGGAAAAAAAGCGGTCTTTATCAAAAGCTGTTTCCGGCAGATAGATCAACTGAGCGCAAGGCCTGTCGTTAATTTTTGCAAGACTTGCCGCCGCCGCGAGCCAGCCGGCATTACGCCCCATCGTTTCAAGGATGGTCACGTAAATCGGCAGCGCCTTTACTTCACACCATAAATCCCTTGTTACCGATGCGACAAACCGCGCCGCGCTCCCAAAGCCCGGGCAATGGTCTGTGTGGGCTAAATCATTGTCAATGGTTTTTGGTATCCCGAAAGTATATAGTTTCATACCTGCCTCCCGCGCCACGCGGTTCACCTTATCGCAGGTATCCATGGAATCGTTGCCGCCGTTATATATGAAATAGCCAATGTTGTGCCTCTTGAATATATCCATAACAACCGGGTAATCTTCCTCGGTTAGTTTGCGTCGGCACGAACCAATGGCGGAAGCCGGAGTGTAAGTCAACATGTCAATGTTATCCGCGTCCGCATTTGTCAGGTCGATAAAGTGTTCATTTAAGACGCCTTCAATTCCATGAACAGCGCCGTACACTCTTTCTATTGAGTTAACTTTCTCCGCTTCCTTGATTACGCCGTACAAAGACGCGTTTATTACTGCCGTCGGGCCGCCGCCATGCGCTATTATCAGATTTTTTCTCATAATCTTACGCGCGGTTGTTGGAGCCGAACAGCCTGATTTTCTCTTTCGCCACTTCCTGAACTGCATCAATGGCGCTTTGAGCGAGTTTGATGGGTTCCATCTCGCCGTCGTTAAGTTTCTCCCGCATCGTATTGCTCCACATGTACTTCAGTTCGGTTCCGACATTTATTTTCCTGACGCCGCATTTGATGCTTTTCTTTATCATCTCATCCGGAATTCCGGATCCGCCGTGCATAACCAGAGGTACTTTGACAGCTTCGTATATCTCTTTCAACCGGTCAAAGTGTATCGTGGGTTCCTTTTTATACATTCCATGCGCGGTACCTATTGCGGGAGCCAAAGAATCCACGCCTGTTTCTTTTACCAGGCGAACAGCTTCCTCAACATTTGTGATTTCAGGTTCATCATTCTCATCTTCCGCGCCTACGCGCATAATTCTGCCCAATTCTCCTTCGGTATAGATATCCAGCGCTTGCGCTACTTCGACTACCTTCTTTGTTATGTTAATATTTTCGTCCAGAGGATTTGCCGAACCATCATACATAACGGAATTGAATCCACAGCGGACTGCCCGCATCACACACTCATAGTTTGAGGAATGATCCAAATGGAGCGCGATTGGCACGTCGGTTTCTTCTATTTTTTTCAGGGACGCGGCGGCAATCATCGCTCCTTTGTCATAATGCAGAAAATGTGTGAAATACATCGCCACGATAACAGGCGACCGCTCAGCTTCCGCGGCTTTGATAACAGCCATAAGCGTATCAAGGTTATAGTAATTAAATGCGGGCACGGCATAGTCTTCATTAAGCGCATTCGCGAGTAAAATTTTGGGTGAAATCAGCATATTCAAACCTCCCTGTAAAATAAAATAACCTGAAAATTGTCCTCAAAAGAGGAAAAAATTTTCTTTAAAAGATGCGGCAGGGACATCTGCCTGCTGCGGATACTGTTACTCCTGTCTTGCCGCAATGCCTCCGTCCAGCAGAATTGTCTGACCTGTGATGAATTCAGACGCGTCGGACGCAAGAAACAGCGTCAGCCCCATAAGGTCACGAAATTCTCCGATTCTTCCCACCGGTATACGCTTGACCAACGGGTCATGGAATGAGGGGTCTTCCAACAGCGACTTGTTGATGTCGGTTTTAATGAACGTCGGCGCGATCGCATTGATGGTAATGTGATCCTTTGCTGTCTCACACGCCAGTTGTTTCGTGAGCATGTTAATTCCTCCTTTGGATGCGCAATAGGCTGAATGACCGGTAAGTGCCGATCCGAACACGCTCTTCATCGAGGATAAATTAATTATCTTACCGTATTTTTGTGGAGTCATTGCCCGTACGACAACCTCGCGTATGACTATAAAGGTTGAGCGTAAATTCATATTAATGACCGCATCCCACGATTCGTCATCCATCTCGGGCAGGAATTTAAGAATGGATCCGCCTGCGGCATTGATCAGGATGTCTATGCGCCCCATCTTCTCCAGCGCGTTCTCCACCATTGTAATGACCGAGGCGCTCTTTGTAGCGTCACAGGAAGAATAAAAACAATTACGACCAATGGTTTTTGCATACTCAGCCGTTGAAGCGCAAGAGGAAACATTTCGGCTGGTCAGATACACATCACAGCCGTTTTCCAAAAGGCAGACCGCCATTTCATGACCAAGACCTTTGCTTCCTCCGGTGATAAGCGCCTTTTTGCCTTTCACGCTGAAAATATCATTGGATGTACCGTATTTCATTGTCATTCTCAACACTCCCTTATCAGGGCGCCCATCGGCAACCCAAGAATTCGCCATCGACGAGAAACCGCCGATTTACATTACTGCGCCGATTTTTATATACCGTTGCGGGTATATCGCCATTTCGGCAATGGCGTCCGGAAGCATATCAAATTCAACACATTTGTTGAGGATATCCGAAACATTAACAATCGACCCGGCTATCATTTGCATTGCCTCGGAGAACAATCCGGAACTATTGCGCGAGCCCAGGACTGTCAGTTGTTTTCTGGTAATAAGGCTGGTGGGGATTTCAGTATCGCTGCTCGGCCAACCGGTCAGTGCAATCCTGGCGCAATATGAGGAAAGCGATATCGTCTGCGCAATCGCGATATTCGCGCCGGAAGCCTCTATTACAGTTTCCGGCATACGGCCGTTTGTGATTTCACTCAAGCGCCGTTCTATAGGCTCAAAAAGGGAATTAATCGTATGAATGACGCCGATTTTTTTCGCAAATTCCAGCCGTTCCGAGATCACATCAACAAGTATAGGAATTCCGCCATATGCGTTTTTTGCAGCCAGCGCAGCTAATAACCCAATGGGACCCGCTCCAAATATGAGCAAATTCTCACCTTTTTTGAGGCTTATACGCTTAATGGCGTTAAGCGCAACTGTCAGAGGTTCTGCAAGCGGTATATATTCCCATTGCAAAGACGTATCAGCCCGAACAAGGTGTGATACCGGATGAAGCAGCAACTCACGCATAGCGCCATCAGTCTGTACTCCAAGACATCTAAGTGTCTCGCAGCAATTTGGCTGACCCAGGCTGCACGGGTAACATGTTCCGCAATTGAGATATGGATTTATTAGTATGCGTTCTCCTTTTGAAAAACCGGTGCTTGCAGAGTCTTCGTCTGAAATCTCAACAATAATTCCCGCGCCTTCGTGACCGGGGATAATGGGGTAATCAACCTTACTTCCCCGTCCGCAGTACGCGTTAACGTCCGAACCACAGATGGACAGGGATTTCATTTGAATAACGGCATATCCCGGTTTAAGCGTCGGCTCCGCCATTTCCTGCATGCTGATTTTTTCGACTCCCTGTATAACAACTGCTTTCACTTGTATACTCCTTCCTTGCCCATCCGGTCTATATCTTCAATACGCCAATAGTAATCCTCAAAGCTTTTTAAATTAGGGTAAACGATGCCCGCTGATATGTTCGCATGGAATCGCTGAATAAATAACCCCCCTAAGCTTACAGGTATTTATTCAGCGATTTCCTAAATCTATGGACGAAGCGCTGTCTTGAATCCTATAAGCGAAGTCGCTCGCCTGAAGCCTTCCTGCCAGTCCTCAAGAGACAGCTCGTTACTAAACAACGGTTTCAATTTGATCTTTTCAGTCTTAAGGATGCTCATCAGTCGATCCCATGACGTAGGTTCCGACGCAAATGTTGTGTACAGCGTTAGCTCTTTAAATAAGAAAGCGTTGAAATCAAACATTATAGGCTGTTCATACAACGCAACCTGCGTAAATCCGCCCCGTTTCTTAAGGGCTTTCAAACAGTTATCAGCAGAGACGGCGACGCCCGCGCACTCAAACGCAGCGTCGACTCCGCCCGGACAAACCGTTGATATAACATCAAGCAGTTCATCCGCTGAATCCACTACACGCTCGGCTCCTAACTCTTTCGCGAGTTCCAGACGTTCGCTGTCGCGCGGTGTTCCGGAAACGATAACACGGGCGCCTTGCATCGTACATAACTGAAGGGTCAAAAGTCCGATTGTACCCGGCCCGCTAATCAGCACAACATCGCCCGCCGAAATACGACTCTGCTCCGAAACCGCACGAATGCAACAAGCAAGAGGTTCGCACATCGCCAACTCATCCCCGTAGGAAATGCTGTCGGGAATGCTGTACGCGAGCCGGGCGGGAACTTTTACATACTCAGCCATTGCTCCATCAAGCCCGGAGCCGATTGACTTACGTTTCGGGCAGAGCATATAAAGCCCGTCCCTGCAATATACGCAACGTCCGCAAGTACTCACAGCCGTCAGTGAAACAACGCGTTCTCCCACCTTGAAATTATCGACGGCGGAACCAACTTCGCTAATGATTCCAACGTATTCGTGCCCCAGTATTACGGGAGGATTATATGGATATTCATCTCGCATGATATGGATATCCGTTCCGCAAATGCCGGCGGCTGAAACCCGCACTTTGATCTCGCCTTCACAAAGGGAAGGTTCGGGAACCTCGATTAATTCCATCCCTTCCATTCCGGGACCTGTTTTAGCCAACGCCTTCATAGATTATCAACTCCCCGCGACATATCCGCCGGCGACTAAATCGGAATATGCAGGTGCGACGGCTCGTGGCCGAATGCCAGATATTCGGGTTTCCATTCAGGCGTATGAGCGCGGACTTTGTGGTAACTCTTGTAATAATCATAATAGTTATATACAAGAGTGGAAGGGATCGTAGGCCAGCTTTCCGGCGCGGGCGTTATTTTATGAACTTTGCCGCGGTAATCGCACATTTCAGTTTCCTGCGGGAAAGCGCTGCAGCGGAGATGGAACATATCGCCCACAAAAATACGTATCCCTTTTGTGGTATTAACGACGATGCACTGCGATCCGCGAGTATGCCCCGGCGTCTTTATCAGCTTTATTCCTTCTGCGAACTCCATATCGCCTTCAACCAGCACAATGTTTTTGTTTTCCTTGAGCATCGGGATAACCTGAAAATCAAAATCGCGGCGTGGAAGCTCAGCGGGGCATGGATTGAGTAAGTTATCCCAATCATCCCACTGCGCGATGCTCACAGTGCTGGGAAACAATTGACAATTGCCGACGTGATCATTGTGCAGATGCGTGTAAAGTATGATGTCAATATCAGACGGTTCGAGTCCATGCTTTTTGAGCGAGTTTACAATGTCCTTTTCACCGCAGTCAGCAGGCGCGCCGCCCCAAGCTTTTCCGTCAATCAGGAATCTTTCGTTGATACCATTGTCAATCAGTATATTTTTCTCGCCGTCCTGCAGCAAAAAAGCAAGATAGGGAAGCTCTATTTTCATATCGTCCCAGCCCGGACTCAAATTGATTTTGTTTGCGACATGCCAACCACAATCCAAAGTAAATGCTTTCCATTTTCCAATTCCGTAGTTATTCATTTCTACATATCCCTTTCTTTTTTTAGATTTTTAAAAACATCAATATGGGCATACCAAAGCTCCATGAAAATTAATTTTTCTTCAGGAAATAACGCACCCCTTTCCGTATTAGTCTTTCATCACTTTTACCATTACTTTGCAATAAGATTTATCATTGACGCAGAATAAAAACGCGTCGTTTATATGCTCAAAATCATAATCATGGGTAATCAGACTGCTCATGCTGCTCAAGAAAGCCTCGTCAGCCTTCGTAAATAATTCTACTGTCATGCCGAACACCGACTGCTGATGAACACGGGTGGTTTTGATATACATCTCGTTTTTCATGATCTCTCGGGGAATTAGAGGTACCGGACTGTGGCTTACGCCGATGCTCATCCCCTTTGCGCGAAAAGACGCAATTTTTGGCATCAGGCTAAATCCGGATTCCGTGGCAGTCGCCTCCATAACGCATTCAAAGCCTTTACCGTCGGTCATTTCCATTGCTGTTGCCCGCGCGTCGCACGTCAAGGGATTGATTACGTCAAAACCCAAAGAGCGGATGCGCGCAACCTTTTCTTCTTCGATTTCCGAGACAACCACATGTCGCGCGCCCGCGCGCCTTGCGGCCAATGCGGTACAAATACCAATCGGACCTCCGCCGATGACGAAAACGTTATCCCCCAACAAAACCGGAGTTTCGCGCACCGCGTAAACTGCCACCGCCAATGGCTCCACCAAAGCACACAACCTGAGGTCGGCGTCGTCCGGCAGTTTATAAAGCATTTGCAGCGGCGCTGTTATAAACTCGCGGAGAGTGCCGTCGATCTGAGTTCCGTAGCACTTAAACCGCCTGCAAACATTTGTATGTCCGGCAATGCAAGCTTCACAGACACCGCAGGATTTCACGATCCAACCCGCAACTTTGTCGCCGGGTTTCAATCCGCGTGGATTTTCCGAATTTGGTGCGATTTGATGAATTATTCCACTGTACTCGTGACCAAGGACAGCATTCTCTTTAGCTTCAGGATTTTGGCCTTTGTAAACATAAACGTCGGAACCACAAATACCGGTATATGCTATACGCACGACGGCTTCGCCCACGCCGGGAATCGGAACAGGTTCCTCCCTGAAAGCTATAAGGCCGGATTGTGCAACATACGAAATTCGATTAATAATAATTCGTCACCTCGCTTAATTATAAAAGTTACGCAAAGAGAATATACATATAAAGCAAACGCGCCTGCCGTAATTACGGCGCAGCCTCACCGTCAGAGCGCGGCGCATGCACAATAAATGCGGGTAAAATGTTCGCCCGGTTCTCCAATTCGCTGGCGATAGTATAGCACATGGTAAAAGACTGCGTTGCTCGCAAGACGCGCGCGTATCACGAGAAATTAATATGTGATAATATCCTCCCGGCAACGCTGCCGGCGATTTTCGAATGAATCAGTCAAATATTGCGAAAAAGTGAGATAATATATGTGACCATGAGAAATCAGGAATAAGGTGACTTGGAATAGTGGGAGAAGAACAAAAAATAACCGGCGGTATTAAGATTGTCGTAATAATTTCAGTACTTATGCTGATGACCACGTCGCTTGCTTCCAATTACAGCGGTTACGTCGTGCTTCCCAGTTACCTGGCTAAGATTAACGCAATGGATTTTTTCTCGGTCTGTACTGCCTCCGGCTCAATGGGAGTGATGTTTGTCCTGCCGTTAGCCGGGGTTCTTTGTTCGAAATTCGGCGTTAAAGCCGTTACTCTGTTTGGTGTGGGATTGCAGATACTGGCGCGTATCGGTCTTATGTTCACCGATTTTTTCATCGTATTTATTGTTCTTTGGACGCTGAACGGCGTCGGTTCCGGCCTTTTTATGTCGACTCCTTATGCCATTATGTCGGATATTGTCACTGTGGAGGAACGCCCAAAATATTATGGTTATATCTCGGCTTTTTGCGCTATAGGCGCCCTTGCCGGCGCTCCGGTTGCGGGGGCGGTGCTGGACTGGGGATATATTAATATTGCAATGATTTCTTATGCTATATTCGCCATAATCCCTTTTATCGGACTAGGCTTGTTCTATCCCAACAAAAAGCGCCCCAGCCCCGGTAAATTCGACTTTCTTGGGGTATTGTTTTTGATCATTACAATAGCGGGCGTAGTTATGTGGCTCAGCTTGGGCGGCAAATTTTTTGGTTTTATCAGCCCTCTCGGTTTGCTCTTGGCGGCAATGGGGATTTTGGGCGCTGCTGCGTTGGTTATTACAGAGCGTAATTGCGCCAATCCTTCCGTACCCATTCATATGTTTAAGAAGCCTAGCTTTCGCGCGGCATTTTTAATTCAGATGCTTATTATGGCTTACATCTCCTGCGCGGCCGTTTATGGAACCGTCTATGTACAGCAGGTGATGCACGGTTCTTCTCTGGCCAGTTCCACCGTTACCATGCCGCAAACCTCTATACAAGCCATCCTGAGTTTCTTTGTGGGCGGCTATATAGGCAAAAATTTTAGAAAACGATTCCGTCCGGCGGCGCTGTTGGCGCTTGCCGGTTATGCGATTGCCTTGATCATGTTTTCATCGTTGCAGCCTGCCTCTTCGATGATGATCATCTACGTTGCGACGGCATTTGGCGGTATAAGCCAAGCCATAATAAATTCTACTATAGCCCCTTTTTTTCAGATAGATCTGAAACCTGAGGAAATCGAAAGCGCGCTGGGCATGTTCCAATTTGGTTTAACCGGCGGGTCTTGTATATTTGTAGCTGTTTGCGGGATGGTTCTCAATGCCGGCTTTACCTTAAACCACGTTTTCATGCTGGGAACCGCGTTTTGTGCGATTGCCCTGGTAATCGGCTTTTTCTGCTTCCGCTTCTCCAAAACCGAAACCGCAAAGAAGCCCGCCGCCGTATAATGCGCGCATCACATCTGCTCGCGAGAATAACCGGCAAGCGTTGATTGTTGTAGTAAGATATGATCAATAAGCGCGGAACATTATTTTTTATTTGTAGGAGGATTACTGATGGATAATTTTACCTTGCACATGTACACGGAGATTGTCTTTGGAAAGGACGCGGAACTGCAAATTGGAAAAAAAGTAGCAGAGCATGGCGGGACAAAAGCTATGCTGGTATACGGGAAGGGCAGTATTCAACGCTCAGGACTCTACGACCGGGTGGCGAACGCGCTAAGCGACGAGGGAATACCTTTTGTAGAATTGGGAGGCGTGCAGGCGAATCCTCTGCTTTCAAAAGCGCGCGAAGGCGTCAAGCTTGCAAAGGAGGAGAATGTTGATTTTCTGATCGGGTTAGGCGGGGGCAGCGCTATTGACACTGCCAAAGGGATTGCTCTGGGAATTGCGAATGACGTGGATTTCTGGCAGGAGTATTATCTTAAAAAGTTAAAACCGCCGCGTATGACGCCGGTAGGCGTAGTTTGCACCCTTCCAGCCACAGGCACTGAATGCAGCAGGAGCAGCGTTCTGCGTGACGCTGAATCGGGAGTTAAATCCGGGTTTATGCACGCGCCATGCCGCCCGGTCTTTGCCATGATGAACCCGGAGCTTGCCTATACCCTGCCGCCTTACCAAATCGCGGCGGGCGCGGCCGATATTTTCGCGCACGCGCTTGAAAGATATTTTCATTCCGGCGAGTCATCAATTGCCGACGGCTTTGGAGAATCTGTTATGCGTTCTGTGGTTAAATACTCGCAAACAGCCGTTACGGAACCGACAAATTATCAAGCCATGGCCGAGCTGACGCTGGCGTCGGCAATGGCTCACAGCGATATTACCGGCATGGGACACGGTAACCTTGGATTGGACTCAACCTGTCACAGTCTGGAAAGAGCTATGGGCGGCGTTTTTAACACGACACACGGCGAAGGGCTTGCCGTGGTAATGCCCGCGTGGATGGACTATGTCGCTAATAAGGGTAAGTATGAAAAGCAAGCGCAAATTGCGGAAAATGTGTTTGGGGTTTCACCCGATCCGGAAAATCCACTCAGGACAGCTCTGGAAGGCTCGCGCCGAATGCGCGCCTGGCTCGCGAAGTTAGGTCTTGCGTCTACATTAAGCGAAATGGGAATCGGCGAAAATGATATCATGACGCTGGTTAACAACGAAACTACTCTGCCAGGTGGCGCCGCGGGTTCTTATTATCCCATTGGCAAGGATGATTTTGAAGCTATCTATCGCAGCGTCCGGTGAATCTCAAATCCCAAAACGCGAAAATAGGTAGGAGTATTATAGTCATTATAATATAATGATGCTGATAACGCTGAGAAAGCGAGGCAGGATGGTTTCTTGTTTTTATTGCTGGAAGATAACGACGTCATTTTGATGGATAAAATTGTTGCGTTAGTCAGGCATGAGGGCATGACCATCATAACGGGCCGTGATAACCTGGCGGGGAAGTCCGTCTTCACCCCGGCGACATTGTATAGAAGGAGTTCGCGTTTGATATCGCGCCAAAACCAGAAATTTAAATTTAAGCCGGAACGGCGGCAAATCGAACGCGCCGAACCGAAACAACATTGACGGAGGAGATAATTAAGATATGGAGGAAGCAACGTTGGGCACGGTTACGGAGGATTCGATAAACTCCGATTACGGCGCGAAGGACATAGAGGTACTGGAAGGACTCGAAGCGGTTCGAAAGCGTCCCAGCATGTACATTGGGGATCAGGGCTCGCGAGGGTTGCATCATCTGGTTTACGAGGTAGTGGACAACGCTATCGACGAAGCTCTCGCGGGTTTCTGCGAAAGAGTGGACGTGGTGATGCACGAGGACGGGAGCATTTCTGTAAAAGACGACGGGCGCGGCATCCCGACGGAACTTCACGAATCGGGAAAATCGGCGGCGGAGGTTGTCTTGACCGTTCTCCACGCGGGAGGAAAATTCAACAAGGGCGCCTATCAAATTTCCGGCGGACTGCACGGCGTGGGAGTTTCAGTTGTGAACGCGCTGTCGCAATGGCTTGAGATTACCATCAGGCGCGACGGCGGAATTTTTTTCCAGCGTTATGAACGCGGTATCCCGGTCACCGAGTTAAAAAAAACGGGCGACTCCGACAAGCACGGCACGGACATACGGTTCCTCGCGGACGAGGAAATATTCGGCGACAACGAATATTCGCCAGATATTCTGAGAGGACGCCTCCGTGAACTCGCGTTTCTGAATCCCGGCCTGACAATCACGTTCGAGGACAAAAGACCCATCACCGAAGGCGAGCAAAAGAGGACGTACCACTATGATGGCGGTCTTCGCTCATTCGTGGAATATCTCAACAGGGGTAAAAACACGACCTTCAAGCCGCCGGTTTTTATTCAGGGCTCCAGGGAGGGCACAAAAGTGGAGGTTGCCCTTCAGTACAACGACTCATTCATCGAGCGTTTATTCGCATTTGCCAACCTTATCAACACTGTGGAGGGAGGCACTCATGTGTCGGGCTTCCGAGCGGCGCTGACGAGAACAGTAAATGACGAAGCCCGCCGCCAGAAGATTTTGCGCGACAAAGATCCGAACCTGACGGGCGACGATCTCAAGGAAGGGCTCACCGCGGTCATATCCGTCAAGCTGCTTGAGCCGCAGTTCGAGGGACAGACAAAGACAAAGCTCGGCAACAGCGACGTGAAAGGCATCGTGGACTCCATAGTCTACGAGGGCATGAAGATAGCCTTCGAGGAGACGCCGGAGATTTTAAAACCAATCGTCGAAAAGGCGCTTAAAGCGCGTCAGGCGCGCGAGGCTGCCCGCAAGGCAAGAGAAATGGTACAGAGGGGCGGGCTCATGAACAAGCTGGATCTTCCGGGCAAACTCGCCGACTGCTCAAACCGGGATCCGTCCCAGAGCGAACTTTTTATTGTCGAGGGAGACAGCGCGGGAGGCAGCGCGAAACAGGGACGCGACAGAGCTTTTCAGGCGATACTGCCGTTGCGCGGCAAGATTCTGAATGTTGAGAAGGCTCGGCTCGACAAGATACTCTCGAACGACGTCGTCAGGACGATCGTCCAAGCCTTGGGATGCGGCATTGGCGATAATTTCGACCCGTTGAGACTCCGCTATCACAAAATTTTCCTGATGGCGGACGCCGACATAGATGGCGCGCATATAAGGACGCTGCTTCTCACCCTGTTCTACAGATACATGCCTCAACTCATCGAGAACGGGCATCTCTACGTGGCCCAACCGCCGCTCTATAGAGTCCAGGAGGGTAAAAACATCACCTACTGCTATTCGGAGCGCGAGTTGAAGGACGCCACCGCCGGGCGGGAATCATCAAAGCGGACGAATATACAGCGCTATAAAGGACTGGGCGAGATGAACCCCGAACAGCTCTGGGAAACCACGATGGATCCGGACAACAGAATAATACTGAAGGTTCATGTCGAAGACGCGATACTCGCCGACGAACTCTTCAGCGTACTGATGGGAGACGCGGTGGAACCTCGCCGTGAATTCATAGAGAATCATTCCAGGGAGGTTCGCAATCTTGACGTCTGACGCAGTCACAGCGAGACCGGAGTGGGACGCCTATTTCCTGGCGATGGCCATGATAGCCGGCGTGAGGAGCACCTGTATCCGGCGGCACGTAGGGGCCGTGATAGTGACCGGCAACCGCATACTCGCGACAGGCTACAACGGCTCGCCTGCCGGCACGAATCACTGCACGGACATCGGATGCCTGAGACAGCAGCTGGGTATCCCTTCCGGCGAGCGCCAGGAAATATGCCGAGGCTCGCACGCCGAGATGAATGCAGTCGCGCAAGCCGCGGCGTCGGGAGTTCCGATTTACGGATGCGAGATCTATGTGACGCACGAACCGTGTTCCATATGCTCGAAAATTTTAATTAACGCCGGGTGCAGACGCATTGTCCATATGCACACATATCCCGACGAACTGTCGCGCGCATTAAGAGAAGAAGTCGGTCTTAAGTCGGAAATTTTCGAGAATCACGATGAGGTAACAAAAATATTGACGACAGCCGCAACACAATAAAAAAGCTCAACGTAACGCGTTGGATTGTAACGACTGGAGGTTCTGGGGAAAATATGAAATTTTCAAGGAACGAATCAATAGCTTACTTCAAAGAACACAACAAAGATCCTATGCACTTGAAACACGCTTTCGCGGTAGAGGCGGCGATGCGGCACTTCGCGAGACACTACGGCGAGGACGAGGAATTTTGGGCGCAAGCCGGCTTGCTGCACGATATCGACTATGAGATAACTATGTCGGTTGAAGGAGGGCATCCCGTCAAGGGAGGAGAAATGCTCCGCGAGCAGGGATACGAGGAGGAGATTATTCGCGCCGCGCTCGCTCACGGCTGGGATCACTCCGGCGTGGAACCGGTAAGCCGCATGGAAAAGACCCTCTACGCCGTAGACGAACTCACGGGCTTTATTACGGCCGTCGCGCTCGTACGGCCAAGCAAATCGCTCTCTGACCTTGAGGTTAAATCCGTAAAAAAGAAATGGAAGGACAAAGCGTTCGCGCGAGGAGTAAACCGCGACGTCATAGAGCGCGGCGTCGAACTCATGAATGAACCGCTTGAATGGCTGATTGAGAATACAATAGAGGGTTTAAGGCCGGTGGAGAGCGAAATAGGACTCGGTTCCGGGTATGGTAAGTAAACCGATGGATAAGGAATCGCTTAATGCGATTTTAAAAAATACGCTGTATTGCCGATATGAAAATGTTTATAATCTGCATAATCAGTTGTAATTGAAATTCCTGGAGGTGTATTAATGTCCATTACATTGGTACTAGCGGATGACCACCCGCTGACAAGAGCCGGGTTAATGGCTTATCTGGCCAAGGAGCAGGATTTCAACGTCATCGGCGAATACGAGGACGGAGAATCGGCGATGAATGGCATAAGGGAACTGAAACCCCAGGTAGCCCTGCTTGACATCAGAATGCCGGGAATGGACGGGGTATCGATAACTCGCAAGATCAAGGAGGAGGAGCTTCCCGTAATATCGCTGATGCTCACCAGCTACGATGCTCAGCAGTACGTGCTGTCTTCACTGCGGGCAGGCGCGCGCGGTTACGTATTGAAGTCGTCGTCCGGCGATATACTGTCGAGAGCTATACGGATTGTGGCTCGCGGCGGGCTATACCTGGACAGTGAAGTCGCCAATACCGTGGAGGAAGGAGACGGCATGTCTCCGGAACCGATCTCCGTCCGCGAACGCGAGGTTCTTTTGCTGGCTGCAAAAGGCCTTTCCGGTAAGGAGATTGCAAGTCAGCTTTTCATAAGCGAACGAACGGTTCAGACGCATCTCGCGTCCATTTATGACAAGCTTGGCGCTCGCAACAAAACGGAATCCATGCTGCTTGCTCTGAAATACGGAGTCGTGATGCTGGAGGAACTTCTTGACTGATCAGGAAGGAATGTTTGTTATCCGGGCGGAGAAGCATATTTTTCCGCCCCGCTGAAACCCGAAAGGGGCGTCGTCAGTGAAGCGTAAAAAAAATCAACTGCTGCCGGTCGCCTTGTTGCTTTTGTTGCCGTCTTTGGCAATTTTTGCGTTCGTAATAATGGATATGATTTATTCAAGCAGGTATGCGAGAATTTTCCAGCCGCTTATCGCTTTTATGGCTCTGCTCAGCATCCTGGCCGTCACACGGCTTGTGCGCAAAGTGTTGTACCCCATTGATAATCTCGAAAATTCCATTTCCTCGCTTAACTGGGGCCGTGAACCGCTTGTATCCGACATGTCCGGCGCTTCGCCGCGGATCTGCGAAATGGGTGAGACCCTCAAACGAATATCGCTCGCCGCGATTGCCGTAACCGATGAACACAGGATTCACGTGAACGATATGGTTCACGTTCAGGAGGATGAGCGAGCAAAAATTTCCCGCGATATACATGACGGGCCGCTTCAGGATGTGACGGCGCTCATTCAGCGTATACGCCTTGCCAGGCGTTCCGACAACACGGAAGAGGACAAAGAACGGGAGCTTGATCTCGCGGAAAAAATCGCCTTCGCAACCGTCAAAGATATGCGCTCGTTTTGCAATTTTCTCAATCCTCCATGGCTTGAACTGGGCTTGTCCCAGGCACTGACGGAACTAACAGAGCGCCAGTCCCTGCAATACGGCGTGAAAATATTCCTGGGCGTCGACGAGGACGTAACGCTCTCCGATACGGCCACGCTCGCGTTCTTCAGAGTTGTGCAGGAAGCCGTCACCAACTCTGTCAAACATGGGGAAGCAAAGAATATCTGGATTGACATTTCACGCAACGAAGAAGGCAGTATCACACTGACCATACAGGACGACGGGCACGGATTCGACACGAATAAATCCAGCAGGGCCGAACTTAGAACAGAGGGACACAGAGGCTTGTTCAATATGGAGGAGCGTATGTCATTGATTGGAGGAAGGCTCAGGATTATCTCGTATAGAGGGGAGGGAACCTGCATACGAGCCCTTCTCCCTTGAGGAGGAAGAGAGCCTCGAACGTATAGACGCCCCCTCTTCAAAAGAATATTTTTATTGAATATAAAAACCTTGATGCGCCGCAACTCCTTTCACATTTTTTATTGAATTTGCGATAAAATAATTTATGTAATATTTTCCGAAAAATATCTCTTTAGGGGGCGGTATTATGTCATCGGCTAAGATCAGTTTTCTGGGTGGAATCGGAGAGGTTACAGGGTCCTGTTATTTGCTGGAAAGCAGAGATTGTCGCGTTCTTGTGGATTGCGGGATGAACCAGGGGCATAACTCCGACGAGCGAAACGCCGCCGAGTTTGCTTTTTCACCCGCCGACATAGACGCGGTGGTGTTGACGCACGCTCACATAGATCACAGCGGCCGCGTACCGCTTCTGGTATCCAGGGGATTTAAGGGCGTCGTATGGGCCACCAATCCCACCATAGACCTCCTGTCGGTTCTACTGCGCGACACTGCCAGGCTGATGTCAGAAGAAGCGGAGTGGCGCACCAGGAAGAACGCGCGCAAGGGACTCCCGCCCGTCAAGCCCGCGTACGGTGAACGCGACGTTGAGGAAACGCTGAAGCTGGTACGCGACACGCGATACGACGAGAGGACGCAAGCCGCTCCCGGATGCGAAATCAGATTCCGGGAGGCCGGGCACATTGCGGGCGCCGCCATAACAGAGATATGGCTCAAAGATGACGAAAGAAACATCAAGATAGTATTCTCAGGCGACATAGGGCCGCACGACGTGGTCATAGAGCGTCCGCACACCGCCATAGAGGAAGCGGATTACGTCGTCATCGAATCCACCTATGGCGGGAGAAACCACAAGAACCTCGCCGACACGAGATCCGAGTTCCGCGAAGGGATCGCCAAGGCCATTGAGGCCCGGGGCAAGATACTGATACCCACCTTCGCGGTTGACAGAGCGCAGAGGCTTCTGTACGAGATCAAGAGACTCCAGCTCGACCCAACCTTCCCGCGTATTCCGCCCATATATTTCGATTCGCCGATGGGAGAGCGCGCGACCCGGATATACGAGAAATACTCGCCGCTCCTGTCCCGCGAACTGCAGGAACTTGTACGGAACGGGCAAAACCCGTTCGCGCCCGAGGGTCTGTCGTACACGTCAAGCGTCCAAGCTTCCCGCGCAATCAACGAGACAACCGAAGCCATAGTGCTCGCCGGAAGCGGAATGTGCAACGGAGGCCGGATTATCCACCATCTGAAGCACAATCTTTGGGACGAAAAATGCAACGTGTTCTTCGTTGGCTATCAGGCGCACGGCACATTGGGGCGGCGGCTCGTGGAGGGCGAGCGCCACCTCCGCATCGCAGGCGAGGACATTACGGTGAACGCCAAATTGCATACCCTCGGCGGATTTTCGGCTCACGCCGGTCGTGACGATCTGCTGAAATGGGCCTCGAATTTCAGGAAAGGCGCGTCATTCTTCGTCACTCACGGCGAGCCCGAGTCATCCGACGCCCTGGCGGGAGGAATTCGCGAGATGGGTTATGAGGCGGCGGTTCCGATGGCTCGCGCCGTGTATGACCTGTCGGCGGCTGAGACTGCCATCACCCGCCCGGTTTTCCAGGCCAAACCGGAAATGGACGGGGATCACAGGACTGTGATGCGAATACTCGCCGAGATTGCTTCAGAGACTGCGTCAATAATGGAGGGAATAGATTCGCGCGGCGGCGACTTCGGAGCAGTCATCCCGCTGCTCGAATCGTCGCGGCTGATTCTTCAATCCGTTAAAAATATCAAGCCGCCGCAGTGAAAGATTTTATAAGACCCGAACACGCTAAACAGATCGCCGAAAAAATAATTCATATCCGCAAATGGCTGAGAAGCAATTTTGGAGGGAAAAATGCCATAGCGGCGCTTCTGCTTATGGTCGTAATCACGACGGTGCTCGTGCATACGACGAGGAACCGCCGACCGGCCGTTCCGCAGCACGATCTTCTGGAAACCATTCCCGCGCCGGAGCACGGTTCGCCGGCCGCTGTTATCACCGCGCTGAAGGGCGAGTTTCCGCTGGACTTTGCGCGCCTTATTACAAGCAGCGCTTCCACTCCGGATAAAATTCCAGCCGGATCGGCGTTCATCCCAATATTCAATTCCGCGGAGGCTATGGCTCTCGTCGTGACCGAGCGGGTACACGGGCCGGTCATATACGGCGCGCTTGTGCCGACGCTGGAAGAATACGACCTGCTTCGCCTTGGGGTCTTACCCGCCGAATGGGGAAAAAATTTCGACTCTCCTTCAATGCGGAGAACCGACAGGAGAAACCTTTACAGACTTCTCTCCGGCGGTTCTCCGGTCTATCTTCTGGCAGAGGACGAGCTTGTTTATGTCTCCGACTCCGCGGCCGACGTCAACAGAATAATGGACGTGCGCAACGGGGTGGTGAGCGGAATAAAGCGGAAGTGGCAGCAACACCCCGAAACCGGCGGGCATGCCTGGTTCTCGGATGCGGGACTCATCAGCGCAATGATAAAGGGTGATGCGACAGAGCCCAACCCAAGGGAATCGCTGGAGTTGGAGGTCGCGTGGGTAAAATCGGCCGGGCAGAACGTCGCGCAGGCGCACTGGCAGATTTCGGGGATGGAACAAATATTGCCGCGCGCATTCGTGAATGACTTAAAACCACACGACTGGTCCAAAACAGAGACATTCATACCGGATCCGCTGGTGCTCGCCTTCGGCATAAACCTGCCAAATCCCGGCAGGTCACTGGCAAATATCCCAGCCTCCCTGAAATACTTCGCGGATCAAATGAGAAACATGGGCTTGCGCAATTCCGAAATACAGTCGATCCTCACAGGACCGGCGACGTTTTCCATAGGAGGGAGAACCCAGCTTCTGTGGTTTGAACTTCCCGGAATCGCGCTCGACATCTCCGGGCGCGGCGACAGAGGCCCCAAGCTTATAGAAAAATTCTGGTCGGAGATGTTCGTCGACGCGTTTCCCGAACCAATCACGGGATACAGTCACGGGGGCGTAACCAATCTCCCCTTTACCATTCTCGCCGCCGCAAACGAAAACCGCGCGCTGCTGGGATTGGTACCCCACGACACAGATCAGAACTTCGAAATACACGACTTGCTGTGGGGATTAACCTCAGCTATCGCGTGGATTTACGTTGATTTCCCGAGATTAGGAGCTTCTCTGCTGGAAATACCGGCGTTCAATCCCCTGTTATACGAAGAGGATGAAGAGCGCGTACTGGACGAGGAGTCCGCCGACAATCTCAACAAAGCGCTCTCGGCGCTGGGTCGCCTGTTTGTAAAGTGGGATACGGCTACTACCGGCTCCGCGACATGTTATTATTAGGATACAATCCTGTAACAGGGCTGACTCATTAAAAAAATGTATTAATGCAGGGCGCGCATCTGACGGACGCGCGACGCGTCCCCCTGCAATTACCTTGAAATATTTTTTTTATCTATTATTCTTGTACTAATTGTTTGTTACGAAGGAGAGATACGATGCCTCAGAATTTTTGCGAAATAATGTCGAAGCGCGGCTTCATGGAGTGGTGCAGTAACGCCGGGGAACTGGGCGCGAAAATGGAGCGGGAGATGGTTACCGGATACGTAGGTTTCGATCCCAGCGCCGACAGCCTCCATGTCGGCAACATGGTTCCAATAATGGGACTCGCCTGGCTTCAGCGGCTCGGACACAAACCTATATCGCTCGCGGGCGGCGGTACCGGCCTGATAGGCGACCCATCCGGCAAAACGAAGGAACGCCGGCTTCTGTCAGTCGAGCTCGTCGCTCATAACGTCGAGTGCATAAAAAAACAGCTCACTCGATTCCTGGACTTTGACTGCGGCGAAAACTCGGCGATAATGCCCAATAACCACGACTGGCTATCGAAGATCAGCTTCATCGAATTCCTTCGCGACACGGGCAAGTACTTCCCCGTAAATGTGCTTATAAATCGCGATTATGTCCGCAACCGCATCGACGATCCGGACAAGGGCATAACGTACACCGAGATGTCGTACATCCTGCTTCAGGCATACGACTACTGTCATATGTTCGACACAATGAACTGCTCGCTTCAAATGGGGGGCAACGACCAGCAGGGGAACATAATCGGAGGAATCGACCTCATCAGGCGACGGCTCGGCGGACAGGCTTACGGACTCACCTTCCGGCTTCTCCTGACGGCGGCGGGCTCAAAGTTCGGCAAATCGGAAGAGGGAGCCGTGTACCTGGACCCCAAAAAGACCAGTCCGTACAAGTTCTACCAGTTCTGGATAAACGCGGACGACCGCGACATAGAGCGGCTCCATAAGATGTATTCTTTCGCAAGTCTGGAGGAGATAGCGGAACTGGCGGAGCGGCACGCCGCGCACCCCCAGAGGCGCGAGGCGCAAAAAGCGCTCGCGTGGGATATGACGGTGCGCGTCCACGGAGAGGACACGGCGGCGCGCGTGCGCGACGCGAGCTCTGTTCTGTTCGGCGAACTCGACGTCAGATCAGCGGATCAGGCGCTGTTGGATACACTCGCCTCCGAGATACCGACGTGCGATATTGCGAGTCCGCTTTCGATACCTCTTATAGAAGGACTCGTCGCATCCGGCGGAGTATCCAGCAAGGGCGAGGGGCGGCGCAAGATACGCGAGGGAGGTATTTACCTGAACGGAGAACGTGTCACGGACGAGGCAAAAGCGATCACGCAGGACGACCTGTTGCCCGGCGGTTACGCTCAGATACGCGTCGGCAAAAAAGATTTCCGGCTCATACGCTTTAACAGATAGACCTTGAGCATCAAATACAATGCCATAAAAATACTGACGCGCTTAATAAAGCCCGGCTTCGCCGCAACGCTTGCGGCACGGATTTTCTGCGGCGCGCTCAGAATTTTCCCAATAAGGCGGAAAGTAGCTTTGCGCAATCTGGAAATAGCGCTCCCTGATTCACGCCCGAAGGAACGCCGCCGTATACTGAGGGCGACATACGACAATCTTGTGTGGATAGGCGTGGAGTTTATCGCTCTTCAGAGCGATCCGAAGCAGGCGCTCGAATGGGTGGATGTGGAAAACGAAGAAGCGCTCGATGACGGCGTCGGCGGGGTATTTCTGGCCTGCCACGTGGGTAACTGGGAACTCGCGGCAGCCTGGGCCGCGCAGAGCGGACACAAAATATCGGCAATAGTCCGCGAATCACACGACAAGGGCGAGCGTGGTATTATTGCCGAAATGAGAGCGAATGCCGGGGTAAACTGTATTCCGAAAACAGTTCCGATGACGAGAGCGCTCGGCGTACTCAGACGAAACGAATTCCTCGCCATTATGCCCGACCAGTACGGAGGGAGCGAGGGCGTTGCCGCACCGCTGTTCGGCTTGGATACAATGACATCGCAAGGTACGGCGGTGTTTGCTTATGTTACAAAAAAACCGATAATACCGGTCTACATTAGCCGCGTCGCCCCTTTCAGGCATCGCCTGAGATTTGGTAAACCCGTAAAGTGGGAAGATAAAGGAAACAGGGAGGAAACGATCCTGGGTATTACGAAAGCGGTCAACGAGGAAATAGAACGCATCATCCTTAACGCGCCCGACCAGTGGCTCGCGCAACACAGGCGTTTTAAGGAATACTACTGAGCGGAGGGCGGACGAATGTTCGAGCGGGAATTTGGAATCCCATATTACGGACTCGACGAAACAGGACGGATAAAGCCCGAGACACTGCTGCAATTCCTTCAGGAAGCGGCGGGACTCCACGCAAACTCCGCAAAAATCGGGGTTGCGGATCTGTTAAAACAGGATATGACGTGGGTGCTGAGGCGTTATCGCGTCAATATCAAAAGCCTTCCCGGCGAAGGCGGCCTGATTGTTCGAACCTGGTTCGAGCCACAGCGAAACCTGTTCTCTGTCCGTGCTTTCAAGGTTATGACTCAGTCCGGCGATCCGATTGCCGACGCGTGGTCCGCGTGGATAGTAGTCGACTTTAAGCGAGGTCGCCCGATTCGCCTTGACCGCGCTTTGCCTGATACCTACTTCGCGATGACCGAACCGACCGGCGAACCGGTAACGGAAGAAATCGCGCCCATTGAAAACAGCTTCGACTACGAAAGCGAATTTCAAGTCCGCAGGCGCGAGCTTGATTTGAACGGTCACGCAAACCACACCGTTTATTTCGACTGGGCGTTGGAAAATATCCCTGACGACGCCATCGAAGGGCTCTCTCTCGTAAGGCTCGACGCCGAATTCATATCTTCCGTCAAAAGGGAGCGCGTTAAAGTCATTACGAAAAAAACCTGCGATCATCCAAGGAGTTTTATTCACGAGATTACCGCGGAGGACGGCAGTCAGGCGGCGCGTATAGCGACTCTGTATTGTTAATTTCTTTCAGTTTATCAAAAACCAACATAGACCGGCGAATCCCAGGAATAACTTTTCTGCTAGCGGCCGATGTTGGCGGCAAGGGCGGCGAACTTGTGACAAACGCCTGCGGTTATCAGGTATCACGGTTTATCAATTTGAATTTGACGAATTGATTGTTGAAACCCAACTTTAATATATAGAGACAAATATATTATCGAGGGGTGCGTTCAGATATGCCTAACGAAAAAATAACCTGCCGAATCGCCATACAAACTTGCGTGGGGTACTTCCCGGACGGCCGAGAGAGGCACAGAACCTTCTCGCTGCGTGGCGTCCGCCCGGATGTTTCCCCGGAGGCCATCAGGAGCATAATCCGCGCGCTTGCGCCCCTGCTCAAATATCCCATAACGAAAGTCACGAAGGTGATAAAAAGAGAGATGTTTTTTGACGGGGAGGAACGAAACGCCGGGCGGAACGCCGGGGACGCCCCATACATAGCCGTGCCGACGCCGCGGATTAGCGACGGGCCGGTTTCGGAGCATCCGCCCGTCCTTGCAAAACCGTCGATCGGCGGAACCGTCGTTAAATCATCGTCATGCGCTTCGCGAAGGCAAAAGCGTTTTACGGCGAACAGAGCGCCGCAACGCCGCCGCTGCTTGCCGCGCGCTGATTCAGGTTGACGGCGAATGGCATATTATATTGGCGTTACTTGTCAAGACGCGCGTCCGCAATACACTTGTAATCACACTATCACCATGATATTATATTACAAAAGTATGAATGTTATAGATAGTGGCGTCATAATTAAATTAAATATTAAGGAGAATAGGTTTTTTGTTTAAAATACCACTTGACAAATTGAGACATGCGGACATAATCCTACGGGCTACGGGCTACGGGCTACGGGCTACGGGCTACGGGCTACGGGCTACGGGCTACGGGCTACGGGCTACGGGCTACGGGCTACGGGCTGTCTTGCGTTCTCGAATGTAAATCCAACTCTCGGTACGGTAAAATTTTTGATCCGGACAATTTTTTCAGCGAACTTCCTGTATGGAGGTTCGCTGATTTTATGTGTGCCTGGTGAATTTTAAGAAGGAGGCTTTCTTATGAAACGCATCGCGTCTTGCGCCCTTGTTCTGGCCCTCGGCCTGTTTTTCGTCCCCCTGCCCGCCTTTGCCGGGCAGCACATCGTCATTGACAGAGAGGTCGACGGCAGCGTCTACGGCAACAGCCCCGACTCGAACGGCATGGTGCTGCCTACTGAACCCACGGCCACGGGCAACAGCGTTATCGTGAACAGCAGCGGCGAGGTGACCGGATACGTCTACGGCGGGTTTGCCTCTAGCGCCTCCGGTACAGTCACGGTCACAGCCACGGGCAACAGCGTTACTGTGAGCGGCGGCAGGGTGGTGAACGGAACCGTAAACGGCGGGAAGGCCAACAACACTTCAAAGGGCAATGCCGTAGTCACGGGCAACAGCGTTACTGTGAGCGGCGGCAGGGTGAACGGAGGCGTCGCCGGCGGGGATGGGAATGCCACCAGTGGAACAGCCACGGTCACGGACAACACCGTAACCATCAACGGCGGCGAGGTGACCGGAAACGTAGACGGCGGGTATGCCTCGGCGGGCGCCGATAGTACAGCCGTGGCCACGGACAATACCGTAACCATCAACGGCGGCGAGGTGACCGGATACGTTTACGGCGGGAGGGCCTCTGGCGGCTCCTCCAGCACAGGCACAGCCACGGGCAACAGCGCAACCATCAACGGCGGCACGGTGACCGGAGACGTCAGCGGCGGGCAGGCCGCGGCGGGCGCCGGTAGTACAGCCGCGGCCACGGACAATACCGCAACCATCAACAACGGCACGGTGACCGGAAACGTCTACGGCGGGGATGCCATAAACAACAGCGGCGCAGCCACGGCCACGGGTAACAGCGTGACCATCAACGGCGGCACGGTGACCGGAAACGTCTACGGCGGGGGGGCCATAAACAAAAGCGGCGCAGCCACGGTCACAGCCACGGGCAACAGCGTTACCGTGAGCGGCGGCAAGGTGGAGGGGAACGTCTACGGCGGGTGGGCCGAAAGCGGCAGCGGCACAACCACAGCCACGCACAACACCGTGACCATCCGCAACGATCCGAACTTAACAGCCTCCTCCCTCTATGGCGGCATCGCTGACGGCGATGCCTTTACCGGCAACACCCTGAACGTCTGGAATTACAACGGCTCGTCCGTGGATAATATTGAAAATTTCCAGTTCCTCAACTTCGTTTTTCCCACTTCCCAGAACAGCCCCGTGCTTAACCTTAACTCGGATGGCGCAGCCAAGCTGTACGATGAGTATACGGGCGGATTCTCCTCAATCACGGCCGGCACTTTGGGCGGCCCTCCCCCCTTGCAGCCGGGGGCCGAGGTGACTCTCATCGAGGGAACCATTGAAACCGGGCCGCCCGGCATTTCTATGAACGCCACGGGACTGCACGGCGCGACTTTGAGCTACAACTGGACGCTGGACATGCCGGGCGACGCAGTGACCGCCACCCTGGACGGCGTAGAGGCCAACCCCCAGGCCAAAGCCCTGTCCGAAGGCTTTTTGGGCGGCATGGCCCTCGTCACCCAAGGCGGCGATTTGGCAGCCGGGCCGGGCATGAGCAATGCGGTGAGCGCGGCCG
>Ga0099364_10002205_pt1 | contig 31227 bp, 22 predicted proteins | sample TergutTh196P3_FD_73070 | JGI IMG/M metagenome (GOLD analysis project Ga0099364, IMG submission 73070) | Microcerotermes parvus P3 segment gut microbial communities from Pointe-Noire, Republic of the Congo - Th196 P3 | ecosystem: Host-associated > Arthropoda: Insects > Digestive system > Gut ... | reverse complement strand
TTTTTCGGGGTATAGCGAGAACGACGCTCCATACTTGCTTCGCCTGTCGCGCATACCGTATCCGTAGTATCCGCCTACCGAGAACCAGGGTGACAGCCGCCGGTTCGTGTACATACCAAGCCCGATACGGTATCCTTCGTGATAATTCTGCTGAACGAATTTTTCAAGCGGGAGATTTATTATTTTTACAGGTATAGCCGAATGATCGGATAGCCCTTCTGAAAACCGCAACAGATAATCGAACTGGCCTTCCTTGAATAACCTGTAGACAGAGTCCTCGCGCATAGTTAGTTCCACCTGGCGGTAACGATCAATAAGTGCTTGATTCATATAGGCATCATCGGCTAAGGTGAGGTTGCGCGCTTTGATATTCCTGTGCGCGAGGTCGGTCGTCAAGTCTACATCGCTTATCAGACTCTTACCCCGCCAAATAAAAGTAGTCTCATTGTTATTTAGACCATAGATTAATTCAAGACTTAATTCCGAAGGAAACCATACGGAATCCGTCAGGGCATATTGCTGTTTTATTTTCAGTCGAATGGGCGAATAATCGGCAGGCTCGGCTACAACGCTTTGTATTGCCCAACCATTACTGTTGATGTACAACAGCCCTTTTAAACCCTCAAAGTTGGCTGTCCGTCGCGGTTGAAAGGATATCACGAAAGTGGAATCGATGCCGGAAATAATGGTATCGCACAAAAGAAAAAAATATTTAGATGTACTGCCCGGACTGATGGGATTCAGGTAGAATTTGACGGGGAATTTCCATTCTAATACATCATAGTAAAAATGGAAAAATTGTAACAGTGGATGAAAAAACGACATCTGCTGATATTCCTTAAATCCGCTGAAACGGGAAGACAGAATGTGCTCGCTCACATTCCCCTTGTATTTATATTCGCGCTTAATGACCGTCTCGTTAATCATATATAAAAAACCGGTATCTTTGACTGCTGGCATATATAATTCTGCGTTATTTTCATCCGGTTGTATACTTGCAGAATCGCGTCGGGCTTCCGTTATCATTTTATTATAAACCATGCAAGTATAGTTTTGCAGGTTTTCGGGGTTATGCCTGTTGCGATTGGCAATGGCCAGATTGATGATCCGGTGCGCCGGATTTTCACCGGGCCGAATCACTACCTCGCTAATCTTAAAAATATCCGGCTTTAGTTTTACATTGAGTAAGGAAGAAGTGCTTACAGTAATTGTTTGTTTTACATAGCCCACGAATGAAAACTGCAACGTATCGCCTTGTTTGACTTCAATCCGGTAATAGCCATTGACGTCGGTAAATACGCCCTTCGAGGTTGTCAGATTATAGACATGTGTGAAAGATAAAACTTCATTATCGTTCGCATCCATAACGATGCCTTCTACTACTTGCGCATAGCCGGCAACCGTCCAAATCATGCTTATTAATAAACAACAAAAACGGCGCTTTTTCACTTTTACTCCCTTAAAAAACCATACGCATACACTTTCGGTTCGATTTTCTTAGCTAACTCTTTTAGCGCCAAGCGTAATGCACCGATTAGTCCGTTAAAGGTTTCGTTGTCGGAGCGGTTGTTCATCAAGCCCTTCTCATTGCGTCCCTGAAAATATTCGCGAATGTCGTAGAGGCTTGCGTTGACGTCGCATGACGGTTGTGCATGGTAGTATCGCCACAATGCACGACCGGCATTGAAAACGTTTTTTGCCGTTTCGGAAAACTCTCGCTTTTTGCTGTAGGCGTCTTCTTCCTGTGCGAACAAGTCCGAATACCTGTTTTGAATTATTTTCCCGCTTATAAAACTCATCATAAAATGACTGTCGAATTTATCGCGTGCGTCGACTTCCTGTTCCATGAAAGGTATCCAATGGTTGACGCCGTTTTTTGAAGATATATTATTGTTAAACAGCGTGTAGGCAAGACAATTGTTTTGAAAATCCGTATCGGACTGCCATCCGTCATTGGGATAGAGAAATTGGTCGCGGTCGTTTAGCCATGAAGCGGGAATGACTTTGCGGACAGCGAAATAAATCGATGATTCAATCAGGTTTTCTGAGGTAATATAAGTCCATCTGTTCGGGTGAACATCAGGGTTTGTTATTCGGATGAAATTGTTATGCTGAAAATCACTTCCATACAAACCTATTGAACCGATATTTTTCTTGCTTTCAGTCCGCGTGTGATATTTTCTGAACCAATCGGTGATGAAAAAACTTTCATCAAAGGCATAAAATGTTTTTTGTCCTGCAGGATTACTGTTCTTGTCGTACAAATCAAGGTTAATATGTTCTATTTTCTTTTCACCTTTTAATTTCCATATCATAAATGCGATAGGGAACTCGCCTTTCACATTATCAAAAGTATTGGCAGGAACAGCAAAGCCTTTTTGAAACTCGACTTTGAAAAAAGAACGAAATTTAATAAAATTTGGCCCTTGCACAATTTTCAAAGTTGAAAATTGTGCAAGCATTGCGCCGGGAATTTCCATGTAAATTCTTGCTAAAAATTGCGCAAATAATTCTTTGGTTGCTATCCCAATTATGTTTGCATACGCTTGTTGTGTTTTTGTAAATGAAACGCTTCTTTTATTTATCCGGTCTTTATTGGCCATATCTTTTGTCGCTGTTTCCGCGTAGGGCGGATTAATATAAACGATCAATTTTTTACGTAGAATCGGGTTGTTGATGATGTCTTGCAAGCCTTTCGGCAGTTTTGAAAAGTCATCGTTCAGGAAATCGAATTGAAACAAATGGCTTTCTAACAGGATAGCGCCGTTGTGGATGCGCTCTTTCATCACATCGACGTCGGCCTTGTCTAAAGTCGAAGCCCATATATTGTATTTATTAGTCAGTCCGGCAAGCAGGTTGCCCGTTCCTGCGGCGCAGTCCCACACGTAATACTCGTCCTGCCAATCCTCGCCGAGTGTGTCAGTTAGATATTTTTGAGACAATTCGACCCAGATTCGCGGGGTGAAAAACGAGCCTTTGCGCTCGCGCACATCCTGCGACACAAGCAAATCGCGCCGCTCAATGATGTAATCCCAATATTCCTCAAGCGGCGGTCGTTTGTATTTCGCCCAAAACCTTGTGTGCGCCACTTGGTTGTCGGCAAACTCCGCCCGTTTGGAATTGTAGAAATCATCTTCATCAATAATGCGGTCAAACTCATAATGGCTGTCATGTAAAAGTACAAACAGCTTCTCTTTCAGCGTTTTGTTTTCAATTGAAAGCAGATCGGCAAGAAAGAAATCGCCGCTGATAATGCCTCGCGCCTTTGCCTTTTCCCACTTAACGGCAATAGTCGGCTGTACCGTTTCCAACCATTTGTTGTAGACAGTGATGAAATTGTTTTTGTCGATTCGTATTTTGTCAATGGGATAAATCCCATTGTCATCAAAATTTTGTCGTATAAACCGTTTCAGTTCCTTTTCGTCTTTTTCAAAATCGAACAGACAGGTTTCCCAGGGGACGTCGTTGTTGATTATTTTGGCTATCCGCGCGTATACCTGTTTAAATTCGCGCGTTTCGTAATCGGATGGCGCCACTTTCCAGTTGAAATCGTTCAGGTAAAAAATATCCTGAACGTCGGCGTATGGCACGAAAGCTATTTTTTCGCAGTCGAAGCAACCGAGAAAATGCGGGGGCAGTAATTTATCGAAAGTACGCGCTTTGCCGATGGTCAGCACAAGTTGGGTAAGCATCACAAGAATATCGGTCGGTTTTTGCTTTGCCTCAGCCCACAGCAAATAATTACCCTCCTTCGACGAGGTATAAGCAGGTCTCCTGACTGCAAAATCTATGTCCCTGATTATCTCGGTACAATCAAACCTGCCGAAAAAATCCTGCCCGACCTTGTTTTTCAACTCCTCCTCCCGAATGTTACGATATTTCATTTTCCTTTATTTTTGTACAAAGGTATCATTTTTATTCAAAAAAGTAAAATCGGAAATAAAAAGCGTTGCTATTTTTGGGAGTGCGGACGTCCCGTCCACACATTTTACATACGCCCCTCGATGTTCCAGACAAAAGCGTTCAGCCCTTGTTGTTCGGCCTGTTCGTTGATGTGGAGGAGCGATTCAAGCAGGTTGTCTACTTTGGCTTCGTCCGCTATGACGAGCATCGCTCCGTTTTTGGTAGGCCAAGCGTGTGTCCCGTAATGCGGTTCGCCGTTTTTATCGCCGCGTCCCTGTACTTCTTCCCAGCGGGTGAAGCCGCGTATATCCAACTTGTTTAATAACTGCTCAATAGGTTCTTTGAGCGATTGACCATATACTATAAATACTGCTTTCATACTTGAATAGTTTTCAGTTTTCAATTTTTCTAATCACCTAATTCCTAATTAATTAAACTTCTATTCTGTTTGAGGCGCGGTCTTTCTTGCCTCCGCCGGCATTGAAGACGGAATAGACGGCGGGAATGACTAACAGGGTTAGGATCGTTGAGAAGGTCAGGCCGCCGACTACCGCTATGCCCATCGGTTGCCAAATTTCAGCGCCTTCGCCCGTTCCGAAGGCTAAGGGCAACATCCCGAAAATGGTGGTGAGGGTGGTCATCAGTACAGGTCGCAGGCGCGATTTGCCGGCGGTGATCACCGCCTCGTTGAGCGGCAGTCCGCGTTCGCGTTGCAGGTTGGTGAAGTCGACGATCACGATGCCGTTTTTCACTACAATACCTACTAACATGATAGCGCCAATCAGGGCGATCAAACTTAGTGATATCCCGGTTATCCATAAAGCAAGGAAAACGCCCGTAAAGGCAAAAGGCACAGACAGTATAATAATAAACGGCATTGTGAACGATTCAAACTGCGTGGCCATTACGATATATACCAATATGATGATGAGCATTAATAAGGTAAGCAAGTCGGTGAACGATTCCTGCTGGTCTTCGACGTCGCCCGAAAGCACCACTTCTACGCCGGCAGGTAATGTCAGGTTGTCGATTTCTATTTGTGTAGCAGCGGCGACATCTCCCAATGCTGCGCCTGACAGCGCCGCTGATACCGTTATGACCCGCTGGCGGTCTTCACGCTCAATGGTAGGTTGCGTAAATTGTTCTCTAACAGAAGCTACTTCGCTTAAACGAATAGCGTTGCCCTGATTATTATAGAGGATAATGTTCTGAATATCCTCAATGGATTCGCGGAACGGTTCGTCATAACGCACCACGATATCATACTCCTGTCCGTCTTCACGAAACAGGGACGCTGTCAGTCCGTTGATACGGTTACGCACAAAAGTGGAGGCTGTGGCAGTGTTGATGCCGAATTTGGCTAATTTTTCCCTGTCAAAATCCACATGTAACGCTGTTCGCATGTCTTCGCGACTGACTGTCACATCCCGCGCGCCCTTGATAGTACGCATTCTTTCTGCTAACTGGTTCGCTATCACTGTCGTTTCGTCGAAATTGTAACCAAATATTTTAACGTCGACGCCGCCCCCCATCATTCCCATACCGCCACCACTGGTTGACACGGTAAATTTCACTATTTCGGGCAGTTTGGCCATTTCCTGGCGCATCATCTCGCCTATTTCTTCTACCCCGCGCTGGTTGTTCTTGCGGCGGTCTTTTATGTCGTGCAACCTAATCATATAGCTGATAACGTTGGTGCCGCTATTACCGAAAAGTGCTGCAAAACCAGCCTGGTCATCGGCACCCGAACTTATCGAAATGTTATTAATCTCAGGGCATTTTTCTACGAATGCACGTTCCAACCGATGCGCTAATTCAGTTGTTTGAGCAAGGTTAGCGCCAACGGGCAATTCGACGGTTGCGTTGATCTGCCCATTGTCAGATTGAGGGAAAAAATCTGTGGGTACCTGCGTAAGGAGCAACAAACTGGAAATGAAAATTAAAGTAGCAAGAATAATTGTAAACGAGCGGTGGGTAACAGTCCATGTAAGCAATCGGGCATAAGCGTTATCTAACCAATCCAGAAACCTGTCAATCGGTTTGAAGATAACTCCCATTCCCCTGTAGGTATGTGTGGCCTTGAAACGAAGCATCAGGGCTGTCAGGGTCGGGGTCAGAGTGATGGCCGTAACGGTAGAACTCACAATCACGATGGATACAATCCATCCTAATTGTTTAAACATAATACCGGCAATGCCACCCGTCAATGTAAGCGGGAGGAACACAGCTACTACAGTTAATGTGGTAGCAATTACCGCTATCCATACTTCGTTGGTGCCATAAATGGCGGCGTCGCGGGGACGCGAGCCGCGCTCCAAGTGTTTTACAATATTTTCGAGCACCACAATAGCATCGTCGACCACCATCCCTATCGCAATGGATAGCGAACTGAGGGAAATGATATTGATAGTCTGGCCTGTGAACATCAGGTAGATAAAACCTGTAATCAACGATACAGGAATAGTCAGTGCGACGATGATCGTCGCCCGCCAGCGTCCCAGGAAGAAAAGCACCACTAAAACCACAAAGAGAAAAGCATACAGTACCGTTTCGGTCAAACTGTTGATACTTCCCGTGATATACGTAGAGGTGTCGAACAGAACGCCTATTTGTACGTCCGGCGGAAGCGTTTTCATCAGGTTGGGCAATGCTGCATTGACTGCTTTGGCTATTTCAACCGTATTGGCGCCCGATTGTTTTTGGATAATGATACGAACACCACGCCCCCCGTTCACCGTTTCTTCGATAGTCATTTTCCGTATCGTGTCTTTCACAGAAGCTACATCGGATAGGCGTATTTCTTTCCCTCCATAATTGGCAACAATGATATCTTTCAAATGCATGCTTTCTGCAAATTCCTGTTCGATACGCACAGAAAGACGCTCCGAGCCGATGTCCATTGAGCCAGCCGGGATATTGCTGTTTTCCATCGCGATGATTTGCCCGATTTGTTCTACCGTCAGATTATAGGCTTCAATTTTTTGCGGATTGACATTGATTTGCACTTCCCGTTGCGGCGCGCCCCCGATGCTTACCGCTCCTACACCCTCGATACGGTTAATAGGGTTGGCTACTTTTTCATCTAACAGTTTGTACAGCCCATTATAGCTTTCATCAGCTGTAGCATACAGGTACATGATAGGCATCATGGTAGTACTGAACTTGATAATCATCGGTTTATCAGCTCCGTCGGGGAGATATGTCTCGACGCGTCCCAAAGCGTCGCGCACATCATTCGACGCCTCGTCAAGGTTACTTCCCCATTCAAACTGAAGTATGACAACCGACATATTATCTCGCGAACGGGAGATAATTTTTTTCAAGTTCGATACCGTATTCAGGTTATCTTCCAACCTTCGAGTAATATTTTGTTCGATGTCGGCAGCGCTGGCTCCGGCGTAGGATGTAATGACCGAAAGCATAGGGACTTCAATATCCGGATACAAGTCGATAGACAGGCGACTGAGAGAAAAACCACCCAATACGATAGCTCCAATAAAGATGAGTATCGTAGAGACCGGTTTTCGTACCGAGGTTTCGTATATTTTCATTTTTTAAATAATTGAATAATTGAATAACTGAATAACTGAATTAATTGTTCATTGTTCATTAATTAATCATTAATCATTAATCATTAATTAACCACTTTCACCGTTGTTCCGTCTATAAGGCGGCTGGCGCCGGCTATGACTACCTTGTCGCCGTCATTGAGTCCTGATAGTATTTCATAAGCATTTCCCAGACGCTGCCCTAAAAGTATTTTTGTATAACTGACTGTGTTGTTGGCGTTCAAAACGTATGCGTAGCGGTCGTTGACGCCCGGTTGCCTGACTACGGCCATGTCGGGGATAACGATGTGTTCTGCGCTGCCGAAGTTGAACGTAACACGTGCAAACATGCCCGGACGGATTTTCATTGCGGCGTTATTTACCACTAACTCGGTCGTAAAAGTGTGGGATACGGGGTCGATGGTCGGATATATCAGATTGACTTTTCCTTCAAACACTTCATCCGGATAACTCTCCAACCGGATAGCGGCTGACATCTGACGTCGCACAGACGGGAAATAGTTTTCCTGAATGTTGATAGAAACTTTCAGCGGGTTCAATTGTTGTACCTGCAGGATGGCTTGTCCGCCTGTCAAATCGCCGTTGTCGAAGTTACGTTGGGTTATGATACCGTTAACGGGCGATTTAAGGAAAGTGTTCTTCTCTAAATTATCCAGCGTCTCCTGCGTTACATCCAATTGTACTTTCAACTGGTCTAACTGTTGTTTCGAGATTCCGCCGCTTTTATACAAGGCTTCAATACGTTGATAGTCGACCTTCAGGTTCTCTATTTGCATTTTTGCCTGCAAGTAGTTCGACTGTTCCATTTGTACCAGCAACTGTCCGGCAGTCACATTATCGCCTACTTCCACCATTATCTTTTCGATGCGCATGGTAGACTGATAACTGGCTATCATGTTTCTCGAATTGGGAGCAATAGTAGCGGTATAAATCTGTTCTTGCTCTACCATTTGCTTAAATACGGTTTGCACCTTTACTTCCGGGATGGAGGTTTCTACCGTTGTTGTTTGTTGCCCGCCACTGCTACAGCCGGTTATCAATAATACGAGCCAAAGCGCTAAAACACTGTTTTTCTTCATCATATACTAAATTATTTATTTTTATCCACGAATTACACTAATTAACACGAATTCCTAATTCCTAATCCCTAATTAAAAAACTCCTATGACTTTTTCGTAATCGGCTTTTGCTGACAGGTAGTCGGCAATCGCTTGGTTATAGGCGAGTTTGGCTTGGGTGAGGGCTTGCGAAGAACTGCGTAGCTCCAGCATGGTGCCCATACCATTGTTATAGCGTTCCTGAGAGATCGAATAGCCTTTTTCGGCTAATTGGATGCCTTTCTTGCTCGCATCCATCTGCTCTACGGATTTAGTCATGTTGTCAAGGGTGGCGGTGACCTGCAGATTGAGATTATCTTCCACATAACCGCGTTGTAGTTGCAACGTTTTAGCTGCCACTCCAATACTTTTTTCACGTGTAGCGTTGGTAAGGCCGCTAAAAATAGGGACATTTAGTTGTAAGCCAACCAACAAACCGTCGGAAAAAAAATCTTTTCGCGCCTGTATTTGCATAGGTAGCTCGCCAAAGTTGATAAGTACATCCTTCGTAGCCGAGAGGCTATAGCCGTATCTTCCGAAACCAGCCAACATAGGCAAACGCTGTGTGCGCTGCAATTGAAGTTGTTTTTGCAGTTGTTGCTGCTGAATATCTATTTGAATCAAATCGGTGTTGTTGCTCAACGAAACAGTTTGGGCATTAATTGGTCCCGTTATCCTGTTTTCAAAATCCATCAACTTCCCTTCCACGTTTATGGGGATGGCAAGGTCTAAACCCATCAAAACCTTCAGAAATAATTTCGCCTGCGTGATGCCGTTTTCCACCTGTGAAATTGTAGGTATCAGATTTTGCATCTGCACTTCGGCGGAAATATAATCATATTCGGCCGCCAAATCCAAGTCGAAACGCAACTTGGCTTCTTCATAATTTTGTTTGGCGAGGTCGAAGCCTTCCTGTAGCGTGTGATGCGAATCCTGCGCCAGCAGAATCTGGTAATAGGCTTTTACCACTTCGCTACGAAGCGTAATTTTTGAAGAACGCGCCTGTTCCATCGCCATTTGCATTTGAAGTTCTGTCAGTTGAATAGACCTCCACAATGCAGGAACAATAAGGGGAAGGGATAGCGTCAGGTTGGCTGAGCCCATATAATCTGACGGATTATCCATTATCATGCCAAACATACTCATTTTTGCAGGTACGGCATATTTAGAAATCTGTCCCGTACCGCTGATAGTAGGTATCAGTCCGTACCACGCTTCCTTCTTGGAGTAGTCCACCCGCTTTATTTCCTCCCCTGCAATCTGAATCAGGGGATTGTCACTAAGCGCCACCTGCAGGGCTGTCTCTAAGTTAATCCGCAAAGTATCGCGCCTTTGCCCTTTTCCTGCAAAGGGAATGAGCGCCAATAATAATACCCAGCCTGCGTTTTTAATTCGTGTTATCATACTTCATTTTTTTTATATTCTTCTATATGTTCGTCTAATATTTGCAGCCCTTTTTCGGTGAGCATACCCCGCGTAATACAACTCATGCAGGTCTGCATCGCCTCCTTTTTGCTAAATCCGTAATCGGCATATATATCTCTCTGTACGACCATCACAAACACTTCGTTCATTAGTACGGATAAGATTGAAGGATTTATGTCTTTTCTTACGATACCGTCTGCTATCCCTTTGTGAAGCAGTTTTTCGGTGTTGTCAAGATGTTGGCGCTTAAAGACTTTTATTGTATTATTATGGGTATCAGGGTAATACTTCTGCACTTCGTTGAAAAAATTGAACTTCAACTGGAAGAAAATTTTTGAGGTATTTTCCAACAGTTTAAATATGGCTGAGATGATATTGTCAGAGCTTTGCAATATTTGCTTGATATCCATCCTGCCTTGCTCAAAAAAATATTGCAGACATGCTCCCAAAAGCGCCTCTTTATCCTTGAAATTTTCGTAAATAGTACGCTTAGATATCCCCATCGAATTGGAGATGTCATCCATCGTAATTGCCTTACAACCATTGTTTGCGAATAGCGTCGCAGCATGTACTATCAAACGGGATTTTGTCGCATCCATAAAAATTCTTTTCAAATCGGGCGCAAAGTTAAAACAAAAAACTTTGTAAACCAAAAAAGTTTTCAAATTTTTTTGGTTTCAGGCATTTATATCTGACCGTCATTGAGGCGAACGGGTGGATGATAGTAATTAAAAAAGTTCGGAATGGGAGCCTAAACGGATTAACTTAATGAGATTTTTTTTTGTATCAAACCAAATAAGCAGCAAATCATTCTCTATGTGACATTCCATACATCCCTTGTAGACGCCTTCCAATTTATGCGGAAAGTATTCTTTCGGAATTTTTTTGCCCTTTTTAAGTATATTTACAACAGTAAAAATTTTATCAACCTTTGAGGGTATGTTGCGATACTTTTTGAAGTCTTTTTTGTACTGTCTTGTAGCTATAATTTTCATTCCAGGGATTTCAAAAAGGTTTGCATATTAGTCATGTCAATTTCCGTTAAATTTATGTCTTCCTGCGCTTCTTTTATGGCCGCCAGCGTTACTTTGTTAGGTTTACGGTAGACAATCCTCATTAACGCGCTCTCAACATAATTATTGAGGCTTCTGTTCTCTTTTTTGGCTTCCGCTTTCATGCGAATAAGCAAATCTTCATTTAGACGAAATGCTGTTACTTTCCTGTTACTTAAAGTTTCTGTTCTCATATTTGTTATTTTTAGTACGACAAAAGTATTACATTTTTTTGAATAAACAAAAAATTATTTATTTTCGCTCACACCTGTGGCTGATCCGCGATAGGAATCAAAGAACCACTCTGCCGCTTTTGACATGGTTACTTGTAATTGACCGTTGGCAAATGTCATGGCTAAATGTATGGACCCTAAGTGATCGTCAATGGAATAAATAGCGGCTGTCAGCGTGTTTCCGTCCTGCCATGCAGCGGCGACGATTGTATCGTAGTTGGTGTCTCTGATACCTATCCGGGCGCCGAAATATTTTTCGGGGAATTTTTGGTAGATGTATTTGCCCATGCCGAGGATGATGCTGTGTTCGCCGGTATTGTTCTCATACTGAAGGATACATTTCACGGGCGTAATATTGAGACGCATCCATTTGATTCCCATGCTGTTTTCACCCATGACATACCGTATGCCGGAATACTGCGCCGCATGAGGGGTGGTTGTCGCGCCGGTCGGAAGCGGGATGGATACATTTGCTATCTGATTGGCTAAAAGTTCGCGGGCTGCCGGATTATCAGGCAGCGCTTTTGCCCCTGTTTTTCCGGCAAGCCTGAAAAAGGCTTCGATGATAGGCATGATACCGTTCGAGATAGCCTGATTGTCGGCTGTCGTGACAAGTAATAAATTTTTTGACGGAAGGCACAACGCCAATTGTCCGCCCATGCCGTAGCAGGCGAACCCGCCGTCGCGCAGACACCAGAACTGATAGCCGTAACCGAACTGGAACTCAGACCCGTTTTGCGTGCCGTTATCTATCCGGGAGGATGTGGCTGCCTCCATGTATTCGCGACTTATCAGTTGTTTCCCGTTCCACGCACCCCGGTTGAGGCAAAAGAGTCCGAACCGTGCGAAATCATGGGTGGTAGCCATGATTCCCGATCCGGTCCAGGATCGTCCGTCGGGCGACCTGATACACCAGATATCCTGGGAGATTCCGATTTCGTCCAATACAGGCCGCATATATTCAAGCATGGGCTTCCCGTTAAGTTTTTCAACAATAGCGCACAGGACAACGGTAGCCGCCGTATCGTAGCTGAACTTTTTCCCCGGCTCATGTTTTTCCCTGGGGTCCTGAAAAAAAGTAGCGACCCAGTCGGCGTCGTATTGATTATAAGAGGTGGATGGGTTAAATGTGGCCATCATCAACAAATGACGAATGGTCGCTTCAAGTATAAACGGGTGCGGGTTGGCCGGCAGGTATTCGGGAAAGAAATCCGCTACCTTATCGTCCAACGAGATACGGCCTTCATCGATCATCATCCCTATAGCCACAGAAGTAAAACTCTTACTTACGGAATACATGCGGTGTTTTTTCCCCGCATTGAAATAAGGCCAATAACATTCAGCAAGGATTTTTTCGTTCCTAATCAGCATGAAGCTGTGCATATTCAGGTTATTCTCTTTTAACTCATCCATAAAGGCGCTGATAGCCTCCGACGGTACGCCCTGGCTTTCGGGAGAGGTATAAGCCAACGTATTGTCATTTTTCGTAAAATCTACGGTCATACTGCCTGATGCTTTGTCAAAGTCTACGATCTTGGTCACGTTCCCCGCTGTAATCCTGTATTTACCATAAAAGGCGGATGTGGAAAAATTTCCGTTACGGTCTGCTTTGCCTGATACGTTCGTCCACCATTCCTTGAAAACCAAGTTACGGTAAGCGTCGGCAGTGGGGGTGGCTGTCCAATCGGCCCGATACATGGACGAGACGGGAATCCAATTGGCTTTTTCCCAGAATCCCCACATTAGAATACCTTTAACAGCAGGATGGGCAAAACATATCCGGTAGAAATCAACCAACTCCGAGGCATTTAACGCCTCTTCCTCCGCTGTCATTATTAATGATTTGTCCTTCAAATATTTAGACCGTTGTCCCGGCATGTTGAATTCTGTAATGCAAATGGGCAGGTTAAACTGAGCCAGCGAATCCAAGGCTCTTTTCAATTCATGCCGGTCGAATGTTTCTGCATGAAGATGTCCCTGTACACCTATTCCTGCTATGGGTACACCCTGTTGGAGCAATGTGCGTATATGCGCCATATATTCGTTCAATTTATTGCCGGTAGTGATGTCATAATCGTTCAAATAAAGGTTGGCGTCTGGGTCGCCGTTGTGCATCCATTCCGCCATCTTTTTGGTAATATCCGGGCCCAGACGGTCTTCGTAATAATTGCGGTGAATCATTTCATTATTCAGGTCATATTCGGCAAAACGGCCTTTATAGCGCGCTGAAAGCGTTTCCCCTCTATTTTTTAATGTCTGTTCTAATTCCTGATCGCTCATCTCCTTCAACCAGGGCTGTACATAATTGGGAATACCCCAATAAACATTATGCGCGCGTAAAGGAATATCATTTTCGGTTGTCCAGTTGAGGATGGCGTCTACAATCGCATAATTGACTTTCCCTTTTTCAAGCTCCATGCTTAACCATTTAACGGCGTTCTCGGTAACGGCGGAATTGAAATTCGCCAGAAATTTTTCTTTGAATTGTTTGATGTCGTCGTCAGACATCTGCCCGTCGCTGAAAGGGCTGTTGGAAATGGCGCAGCCAAACCAAAACTGATGGCGCAACTGTTCAATAGTGATTTTCTCACCCTTATTAGCTTTTACAGTCAACGCGCCCTTGCGAATTTCAGCTATCGACCGGTCGGATTCATTCATTTCAAGTTGCGCGCATCCCGTCATACAAATAATAGCCGCAAGAATAAGACCGTAAGAGCGGAAGACTTTTCGTGTTTTTTTACATTTTTCCATATTGATTGATTAATTATTGGTTATTATTTTGCAAAAGTACGACATTTTTAAAAAAACATACTATCTTTGCATCGTTACTTTTAAAATGAAAGTTTTGTGACCCATTTTATTCTTATATTTATATGTATTTCGGTGGGCGCTGTTTTCTCCCGGTTGCGCGTATTACCGGAGGGCGCTTACAAAAGCATTAATGCGTGGGTTATCTATGTGGCATTACCTGCGCTTTCACTGCGATATATTCCTGATATCGAATGGAATAGCCAAGTGTTACTGCCGGTGATAGGGCCGGCGCTTATCTGGACGGGCGCCTGGCTGTTCGTCCGGTTCTACGACCGTAAGAAACGGCTTACCATCGGTTCACGCACAGCCTTGTTAGTGACCTGCGGGTTGGGTAATACCTCGTTCCTCGGATTACCCATGGTTGCCGCCTATTTCGGTGAATCGGAGATACGTCATGCCGTTGTATTCGACCAGGTAACGTTTATTATTTTCTCCACTTTAGGCGTCATTACCGTTTTGAAAGCTTCTTCAGGACAATCCACAGACTTGAATTTTTCATTTTTCGTGAAAAAAGTGTTGCGTTTTCCGCCGTTTCTCGGCTGTGTCGTCGCTTTGATTTTTTCGAGATTTATCGACTTCTCTCCAGTAAATCCGCTATTGGACAGATTAGTAGCTACGATGACGCCTATGGCTTTGTTTTCGATTGGATTACAGTTGAAATTCGGCGCGCTCCGGCAGGAGTGGAAATTAGTGTCTGCCGGCCTGTTCTACAAACTTCTGTTAGCGCCTGGTTTAGTCCTGTTGTTGGCTGTCCTGCTTCATTCCTCCGGTAATTCGGCCAGGATCAGCATATTTGAAGCAGGCATGTCTTCACATATTACAGTCAGTTTGTTAGCCAGTCAACATGGATTAAATCCCCGCTACTGCTCTTTGATAGTAGGGACAGGTATTGTAGCAGGTTTTATGACTGAAACCGTCTGGTATTTTTTGTTAGGAAATTTTTTTTAAAAAGAAAAATACCACCCCTGTCTATCATTTTTATAATGCGCTTCAACCCCCAAGAGTACGCATACGGATTCAAGACAACGTTAATTTTTTGATTTTTTGATGATAATTATTTCTTTTTTCAACTAAAAATACTACCTTTGCGGCTGTGAAAAATTAATAATTCATGTTAAAGTAGCCTGTATACAAACGTTTTAACCATGGAACTACAAGAATTTCAACAACGCTACTCAGTTACCGACCTTTTGGGTGAGGGCGGTTTCGGCGAAGTATTCAAAGCCTACGATACAGTACGCGACCGTTTTGTGGCTTTGAAAGTATCGAAAGTAAGGCCCGAACTCGAAAACGTCCGTTTGCGCAAGGAAGTAGAATTGATAAACTGTTTGCCCGAACACCCTAACATTGCCTATTATGAAGCCTGTTATACCTTCCATGACAAGATGTTAGGCGAGTACGATTATGGTATATTGCAATACTACGAAGAAGGCAATCTGCTTCAATTGCTCAGTAGAGACGCAACACGCTACTTCTCCTATGAACAGAAGACCGCCATCCTGACCCAAATGCTGGACGGCCTCGAATTTTTGCATAACCAGGGTGTCATCCACCGTGACTTGAAACCGCAAAACATCCTGATAGTGCGCCGTCAGAGCGGCGAGTACATTCCCAAAATCACCGATTTCGGTATCAGTAAAAAGTTTGACGCCAACCGCAGTACCGTATACAGCAATTCGCTTACCGGTGCGGGCACGTTAGCCTATTCATCGCCCGAACAGTTGGCCGACCGAGAGATACGCAAAAACTCCGACCTGTGGAGTTTTGGCGTCATCGCCTTTCGAGTGTTGACGCATCAGTTACCATTTACGACAGGCGACCATGCCGCCACCAGCGAAGCGGGCAGGCTGGAACTGTTCAGTCAGATCAACAGCGGTCGCTTACCCGACTGCATCCGTCAGATTGACGAGCCATGGCAAACGCTGATACGCTGTTGTCTGATAACCGACCCCTCGCAACGAATTAAGAACGTACAGGAGGCGAAGGCGCTGTTGGCGGTTAGCAGAGGTAACAATTACAGAGACGGTAACCACGGTAGAGACGTAGCTTTCTACATCTCTACAAATACAAATACAAACGACAAGACCAAAATTGAACGCCCTTCACCAGAACCGGATAAATCCATAGTACCACCCAAACAGGAGGCTTCAATACAAAGTTCGCCTGTGCTGAAATATGTGTTCATTGGTGTCGCTTCTGCCGCTTTTGCACTGATAGCGGCTTATGGTTTGCAACAATGGAATAGCAGAAAAGGCGGAAACGGAAAAAAGGAATTAGCTGTAATCCAATCAGAAGCTGAAAAAATAATGCAGGAGCAGCCGAAACAATCTGACGAGCCTAAAATAACCCCTGAGGAACTGTCCACGCAAGGACAGGCAAGTACAACACGCACACAAACAAACGGTAGCGGGACATCTGCGCAAAGCAATTCCATAGCCGCCTTTCGTTTTGCCCCCTATACGGAAACAGCCTCCAAACCGCTGTCGCGAGTAACAATCGACAAGAACCTGAATTATTACGTTGCACATGGAAACCAACGGGAAAGAAAGGTAGCCTTCAACGAAATAGTCCCGTTCCTGCAGGAACGATTTGAGCAGGAGCCGGATATGTATGTAGCCCTTTATGCCGATGAAGCAGTCCCTTACGGCGAAGTAGTAAAGGTGATGCACATCGCCTATCTTAACAAATTTAACATGTTGTTTATGACACGCCTGCCCGCGAAGGGACTTGAAAATTGAAATTATCTTTTTCCGTTATTCCGTTATTCAATTATTCCGTATTATGGAAATCGAAAATGACGACATTACCGCATTAATCGGTACTATAATTATCCATGTGATTGCGCTTATACTCCTCTATATGGGCGTAATGCGAATCTTTGCCCTGCTTGGTGACGGGGGTACCCCTTTGGCGACAGGAATACAGGGTCGACTGCGCCAAAGGAATAAACCCTTTATTCAATCTTGGCGGACGTCATGTCGGAGATGAAGGAATACAGCACCCGGTATATACAGAATCAGAAGAAGGTAGAATTGTGGTATACATTACCGTCGACCATAAAGGAAATGTCATTAAAGCCGAAGCCGGGCGAGGTTCTAACGGTACTGTCGGCGGTAACATCTCAATGCGCAAAAAGCCGAAGACATCGTTTCACAGTCAGCGATTTTTACATCGGCAAATACGAAGTCACACAGGCACAGTGGCGGGCGGTGATGGGAACAACCGTAAGGCAGCAACGCGACAAGGCCGGTACAGATTGGCCGCTTGCAGGCGAGGGTGATAATTACCCCATGTATTATGTAAGCTGGGATGAAGCGCAGGAATTTATTCGCCGTCTGAATGCCCAAACAGGCAAACAGTACCGACTTCCGACAGAGGCGGAGTGGGAATTTGCCGCCCGCGGCGGCAATAACAGCAGAGGTTACAAGTATAGCGGCGGTAATTCGGAAGGGAACATTGCCTGGTATAGTGAAAACAGCAACAATGCTACGCATCCTGTCGGAACAAAATCGTCCAACGAGTTGGGCATTTACGACATGAGCGGTAATGTCTTGGAATGGTGCAACGATTGGTATGGCGATTATAATAGCAATGCTCAAACTAATCCGCAATGCCCTTCTTCAGGCTTTTACCGCATTTTGGAACAAATTTTGGTGTTTAATATAAAAAGGATTATCTTTGCGACATTATATTAAAAATAAACAAGCAAAGTAATGAAAAATAGAACAGACATAACGCCGGCATCTGCTGAAAGTTTTTGGGCTGCTATGCAGGCGCTAACCGAAAAGATGGCTGAAACCGACCGTCAAATGGCTAAAACCGACCGTCAAATGGCTGAGACCGACCGCAGAATGGCTGAGACCGACCGCAGAATGGCTGAGACCGACCGCCAAATTACAAGATTGGAAAAACAAATAGGTGGAGTGTCAAATAATCAAGGGTTGTTTGCCGAGGAGTACTTTTATAATTCAATAAAAAATGGCGAAAAGGCAATTTTTGGCGAGAAGTATGATAAATTGATAAAGTCTGAATTAATAGAAGACGAAACAAAAATAAAAGGTGAATTAGATATGATGTTAATAAACGGTAAATCGGTTGCTATCATCGAAGTAAAATTCAAGGCTCGCGAAAAGCACATAGACCAGATGTTTAAAAAGGTCAAACTATTCAGAGTTAGATTCCCGGAATATCAAAACCACAAAGTATATCTTGGAATGGCTTCCATTGTTTTTGATGCCCATATCGAAGAAAACTGTATGGAAAATGGAATTGCTGTCATAAAACAGGTAGGCGATACGGTTGTAATAAACGATAAAAATCTAAAAACGTATTAACAATGTAGGGACAGGCATGCGCTTCTCAGCAAAGATAAATTCGCCAATCAGGACGCCCTCTTTTTCCTTTCCCTGTTCGCCGCTTTGTAAAGTAATAATTTTTCGTTCCTGCCGTCCATCGCTGTAATACAGGAATATTTCCGCCATGATAGTTGTTGGGCCGGAGAGCGTCAGTTGTCTTTCTCCGTAAAAGTTGGTTTCTACTTTATAAGTTCCGTTTACCGCTTTTTTCAGCATGAACTGTTCGGGACCGAATCCTTGTGTGAAATCCTGGCTGATACGTCCGCCTGCAGATGTACGGTTGTGGTTGTAAAAACATTTCTCTCCGTTGGGGTCGGTTATCCACAAATCGATGTCCGTATTATTTTTATTCCAGTTGATGACGACGCGAATATTGACAGGAAGGTCGGCGATGATTTTCTGATTGATATTACTCAGATTCAATTTGTTTTTATGCCTTGAAATCAGATTATTTATTTCGCACACAACCGTTTCCTCAATCCCTGTGTCGCGTGAAGTAGCTTCCAGCGAATAGGAGACGTTGAGTATACCGTACAGACAATCAAGCGCTTCCTGATAACGTCCGTTATCCAGCAATGCTAAGGCATAGTCTCTTTGAGCTTGTATGCCAGTGTTTTAAACAGTTCGGCATTTTCGAGGTCAAGCGCTGCGAGACAGCTCAACACTACTTTGGTTATGGCGCGCTCAAGCAGGTTGTTCATACGCGTTTCTTTTTGTATCTGTTTGTTTTTGAGTAATCTATCGTATTCGCTTGCCAATTCGGCCGGAGGTGTGATTTCGTAGCGTACATAATCGGATACCTCTTCCAGAACTATGAGACTTGTATTTCGTGTGACAATACCGAACTGTTTACCTAACAATTCAATATCCTCCTTGTTCCGCTCATATTCGACGTCCATTTCGGCGATTTTCATCTGCGCCCATACACTGTTGACCTGTATGTCTGTATTTCCTGCTTGTAGTTTGACGGTCTTTTTATTCACCGTTTTGCCGTCGTGACCGAAAAGTAATGTTATCTCACCCGATGACGTCCGGATAATACCGGCAACGGCGATATGACCGTTTGTCTCTGTCGGTATCCCGGGGTAGACTTCTGTGACAAGAGATTTTTCCTGTATACCCAGAAATTGCAGGTTGTTACGGCTGATCTGTTGGAAGGCGACGTCTACCGACGTAATCGCGAGGTTTACAAATTTTCCGCCTGTTCGGTTACTGACCGCTTTTAGTGAACTGAAATCGGCTTTCTGTGACGAGCAAATAGTATGTACCGGCTTGTTAATCAGTATAGTATTTTGGCCGAAAGTGGATAGACCGTCGGTAAAAAACAGGTATTCATCAGCCATAAGCGAACGTTCGTTCAGGCGACTATAATCAGCGCCGCCGTCATACGTCAGGTTTTGCAAATAACTCTTCAGATCCGACCAGTCGCCGTTTCTGACAGTGAAGCTTTTAACTTTACTAAAGGTGATATTCAGCAATCCCAATTCGACGGTCAGGTTCTGTTTTTGGGAGATGATTTTATCCAACAGCTCCAATTCCCTGTTCTTGTCGCGGTATAATCCATTCAGCGAGTTATCCCAGATGATGCCGATGCGGTTGCTCCACGTCTTGGGTCGTTCATCTTTTTGCGGATAGGTGTTGACTAAGAAATAATACGAACCGTCCGTATTTCGCTGCATAGCTATTTCGGGCGTCTCTATATCTTTTGGCAGGTTGATTGTCAATGCCTTGGACTGTTTGAAATTTGTCTTTTGCATGGAAGCCTCGTGAATCTGGCTATTTTCCGAGAACGTAAAACTGCCGTCCGGCTGTTCTATCAGTTGCGGTTTTTTAGCCGACTGATACACTTTCACACGGAGCGAAAAATCCTGAATAGCCGTCTTATAATCCAATGGCAAATGATATTGCAGGGCGTTACCGTTTCTGAATGGCAGCGTTTCTTCGTAGGCTACTAACAGGGTACGTTCGCCTTTTGCGGGTAAGGGATACACCCGTGTACGGAAATTATTTCCTTCGACCCTTTCGAGCAGTCCGGGGTCTATTCTGCGTTGCTCAATACTTTCAAATACCTCGGTAGCCTTCGCTTTGGCGACCGGTACTGCTTCGCGCAGCTTGCCGTTGATGTCGAGCGCATAGCGACTTACGGTAACGCCGTCCGGCATCGGAAAAGTCAGTTCGCCTTCCAGCACGCGCGAAGTGTTGTTATAAAAAACCATTTTCATCGTAGTCACAGCTACGTTACCGAAGATTTCGACTTCGATATCCATCTTTTTGAGCGATACGGCAGTCGTGTTTTTTTCACCTGTTACTGTCATCTGCGGCATCTGTGCACCCGCCGCCGCCGCGAGAACTAAGCTGATGTAAAGAAAATTCAATCGTTTCATGATCATTTTTTTAATAGTTCATTTACCTGATAGATGCAATTCGGATAAAAATTCCATAAATAATATTACATTGATTTTTTCATAGAACCGAAGCCTGTTAAAAACTCTTTGGAAAACAAAAAAATAAAAAAAAACCGAAAAAAATTTGGGGATATAAAAATAATGTCTACCTTTGCACCCGTTTCGACATGAACGAAGCGGCTTTTTTCAGGAAACGCCTCTTTAGCTCAGTTGGTCAGAGCACGTGATTTGTAATCTCGGGGTCGTTGGTTCGAATCCGACAAGAGGCTCGGAATGAAAGAATTAGGAGCTCGAAAATGGACAAAAAAACAGGCCTGTGTAGCTCAGTGGTAGAGCACTTCCTTGGTAAGGAAGAGGTCCCGAGTTCAACTCTCGGCACCGGCTCTCTTATGGATAAAAAACGAGGTTTTTAGGTAAATATTTTAATAAAATAAAAAAGGATTTTGAAATTATGGCAAAAGAACATTTTAACAGGACGAAACCGCATGTAAACATCGGTACAATTGGTCACGTAGACCATGGTAAAACAACCCTGACAGCCGCCATCACGATGGTGCTGGCTAAAAAAGGGCTTTCCGAGATACGTTCATTCGATTCGATAGACAACGCACCGGAAGAAAAAGAAAGAGGTATAACGATTAACACTGCTCACGTTGAGTATCAGACAGCTAATCGTCATTATGCGCATGTAGACTGTCCGGGTCACGCCGACTATGTGAAGAACATGGTTACCGGTGCCGCGCAGATGGACGGCGCTATTATTGTGGTTGCCGCCACTGATGGTCCGATGCCTCAAACCCGCGAACACATCCTTTTGGCACGTCAGGTAAACGTACCCCGTTTGGTCGTGTTTATGAACAAATGTGATGCGGTGGACGACCCCGAAATGCTGGAGTTAGTAGAAATGGAGATGCGCGAACTGCTACAGTTTTATGAATTTGACGGCGACAATACGCCCGTTGTTACAGGTTCTGCCTTAGGGGCTTTGAACGGCGACGCAGCATGGGAAGATAAAGTTGTAGAGTTGATGGATGCGGTTGATACATGGATTCCGCTACCCGAACGTGACGTCGACAAACCGTTCCTTATGCCGGTGGAAGATGTGTTTTCTATTACAGGACGCGGTACCGTAGCAACAGGCCGTATCGAAACAGGTAAGATTCATACCGGTGAAGAAGTTCAAATCATCGGTTTGGGTTCGGTAGGTCGTAAATCGGTTGTTACCGGCGTGGAGATGTTCCGTAAGATATTGGATGATGGTCAGGCCGGTGATAATGTCGGTTTGCTGCTGCGTGGTGTCGACAAGAACGAGATTAAGCGCGGTATGGTGCTCTGCCATCCGGGTAAAGTGAAACCTCACTCCGTTTTTAAGGCTGAGGTATATATCCTGAAGAAAGAGGAAGGCGGTCGTCATACGCCGTTCCATAACAAATACCGTCCGCAGTTCTATATCCGTACCTTGGACGTTACAGGCGAGATCACCTTGCCGGAAGGCGTTGAGATGGTCATGCCGGGCGATAACCTGACGATTCAGGTGGAATTGATTTACCCGGTGGCTTGTAATATGGGACTCCGTTTCGCTATCCGCGAAGGCGGTCGTACGGTAGGCGCCGGTCAGATCACGGAATTATTAGATGATTAAAAAAAATGAAGAGATGAAGGGTTGAAAGCGCTATGGGTGAACCCCCACCCCCTTTCGCCCTTTCACCTGTATGTGTTTTCTTCCCTTCTTCGCTTTGTTTTTTTCCCCCTACGGAAGTAGCTCAGTTGGTAGAGTACCGGTCTCCAAAACCGGCTGTCGGGAGTTCGAGCCTCTCCTTCCGTGCATAGTTATACAGGAATTTTAAATGAAGAAGATAGTAGATTATTTTAAAAATTCATACAACGAACTTGTACACAAGGTTTCCTGGCCGACAAGGGCAGAGCTTTCGAGTAGTGCGGTGATTGTTCTCTTTGCTTCCATAATCATTGCGCTCATTGTCTTTGCGGTCGACTTAGTTTTTGAACATGCGATACGTTTTGTATACGAACACATTTAATTTTAGGTATGTCAGACGCTCAACCTAAATTTTATGTTCTTCGCGCCATTAGCGGCAAGGAAAACAAAGTGCGTGAATATATTGAATCTGAGATGAAAAATTCGGACTTAGGTCAATATGTGACGCAGGTACTTATTCCAACGGAGAAAACCTATACTGTACGTAACGGCAAGAAAGTGCTGAAAGAACGCGCTTATTTACCGGGTTATGTATTAGTGGAGGCCAATCTGCTGGGAGAGGTGGCTCACCGTTTGCGCAACACCCCGAATGTGATAGGGTTTCTTGGCGGTTCCAACAAGCCGGTACCCCTGCGTCCGGCGGAAGTGAGCAGAGTGTTAGGCACTGTCGACGATTTGCATGAGCAGTCGGGTGAGATTGACCTTCAGTATTATGTCGGCGAATCGGTGAAGGTGACTTATGGTCCTTTCAACGGCTTCATCGGTATCATCGAAGAGGTCAATGCAGAGAAGAAGAAACTGAAAGTGATGGTGAAGATTTTCGGAAGAAAAACGCCACTTGAGCTTAGTTATGTACAGGTAGAAAAAGAATAGGCTTTTGTTACGGAGAGTCGATGTCTTTTGTTTTTTATTCATTATATTTTAAAAATCAAGTCAAATGGCTAAAGAAATTGCCGGACAAGTAAAGTTACAGATTAAAGGGGGGGCTGCAAATCCTTCTCCGCCAGTCGGGCCTGCTTTAGGCTCGAAAGGTATCAACATCATGGAGTTTTGCAAGCAATTCAACGCCAGAACCCAGGACAAAGGCGGTAAGATTTTACCCGTTGTGATTACTTATTTTACAGACAAATCATTCGACTTTGTTGTCAAGACGCCCCCCGTGGCCATTCAGTTGCTCGAAGCGACGAAAGCCAAAGGAGGCTCGGCCGAACCGAACCGTAAGAAAGTTGCGGAAGTGACATGGGACACGGTTCGGCAGATTGCCGAAGACAAGATGGTCGACCTGAATTGTTTTACTGTCGAATCGGCCATGAAGATGGTGGCCGGCACAGCAAGAAGTATGGGTATCAGAGTAAAAGGGGATTTCCCGGAAACAAACCAATAAAAAGTCAGTTACAAGATGAGTAAACTTACTAAAAATCAGAAATTAGCTTCGGGAAAAATTGAAAACGGGAAAGCATATACATTGCGGGAAGCATCGGCTTTGGTGAAAGAGATAACATTAGCGAAGTTTGATGCGTCTGTCGACGTAGATGTGCGTCTTGGCGTTGATCCCCGGAAAGCAAATCAGATGGTACGGGGCGTTGTCTCCTTACCGCACGGGACCGGAAAGATTGTCAGGGTTCTTGCATTATGTACTCCCGACAAGGAAGCCGAGGCAAAAGCTGCCGGAGCCGACCATGTTGGCTTAGATGAATATATCGATAAGATCAAAGGCGGTTGGACCGATATAGACATCATTATCACGATGCCTTCCATCATGGGCAAAATAGGCGCATTAGGCCGTATCTTAGGCCCGCGCGGTTTGATGCCGAACCCGAAAAGCGGTACGGTGACAAACGAACTCGGGAAATCGATACAGGAGGTGAAACAAGGTAAGATCGACTTTAAAGTCGACAAGACCGGTATCGTTCATTCGTCCGTCGGTAAGGTTTCTTTCCGTCCGGAACAGATTTACGATAATACAAGGGAATTTATTTCTACCTTGGTCAAGTTGAAACCTGCCGTAGCCAAAGGCACCTATCTGAAAAGCATTTATCTTTCCTCGACCATGAGTCCCGGTATTAAGGTCGATCCGAAAACGATTGACGATTAATAATTTAAAAAAATCAGAGACAATGAAAAAGGAAGATAAAGGCAAAATCATCGTCGGGTTGACAGAACTGTTGAAACAGTATCCTCATTTTTACGTGACGGATATTGAGGCGCTTAACGCAGAAGTGACGACTAAGTTGCGGAAAGAATGTTTCAAACGGAATGTTAAACTTGTCATGGTGAAAAATACATTGCTCCGGAAAGCAATGGAGAATGTGGAAGGTATCGATTATTCCGAGTTATACGACGTATTGAAAGGTAACACAGCGCTGATGTTGTCAACATCGGCCAATGTGCCTGCGCGTCTGATACAGGATTTTACACGCGACAGCAAAAAGAAGGAAATAGTGCGGCCAAAACTGAAAGGAGCCTACGTTCAGGAAGGTTTCTATACCGCAGACGATTTGGAAGCATTAGCAACGATAAAGAGCCGCGAAGAATTGCTCGGCGATATTATCGGACTGTTACAGTCGCCGCTGAAGAATGTTATTTCCGCTTTGCAGTCTAACGGCGGTCAGTTGATACACCGTATTTTAGAAACGCTCGAAGAACGCAGCGCCTGACTTCAGGCGTCCGAAGAGCGTAAATTATTATTTTTTACAAACGTATAAACATTTAAAATCATAATTAAAATGGCAGATTTGAAAGCTTTTGCAGAACAATTAGTGAATCTTACCGTAAAAGAGGTAAACGAGTTAGCAACGATCCTTAAAGAACAATATGGCATTGAGCCGGCTGCTGCTGCTGTAGCAATAGCCGCGGGGCCTGCTGCTGCCGCAGCGGTAGAAGAAGAAAAAACGGAATTTGACGTGGTTCTTAAAGCGCACGGCCCTAACAAGTTGGCAATTGTTAAATTAGTGAAAGAACTGACCGGTCTGGGCTTGAAAGAAGCTAAAGAACTGGTTGACACCGCTCCAAGTAATGTAAAGGAAGGCATAGCTAAAGCGGATGCAGAAGGTATTAAGAAAAGTTTGGAAGAAGCCGGAGCGGAAGTTGAGCTTAAATAGTTCATATAACCCTGCCTGGCGGGTAAATGGTTAAGAATCCCATTGTAAGGGGGTTCTTAACCTTTTTGTGTCTATTTTTTATCAATAAGTTCAATTAATTCTATCCATAGATGTCTTCAACAACAATCACACCACGAATTAACTTTGCTTCAATTAAATCGCTGTTTCCCTATCCCGATTTTCTCGAAGTGCAATTGAAGTCATTCCAAGACTTTCTCCAGTTGGATATGCCCCCGGAGAAGCGTAAAAAAGAGGGGCTTTTTAAAGTCTTCACGGAAAATTTTCCGATTGCAGACACGCGCAATAATTTTGTGCTGGAATTTTTAGATTATTATTTAGACCCGCCGCGTTATACGGTGGAAGAATGTATAGCACGCGGTCTGACGTATAGCGTGCCCTTGAAAGCGAAGATGAAACTGTACTGTACCGATCCCGAACATGAAGATTTCGAGACAATAATACAGGATGTATACCTGGGGCCGATACCTTACATGACCGATCGCGGTACGTTTGTCATCAACGGAGCGGAACGGGTGGTCGTCTCACAGCTACACCGTTCGCCCGGCGTCTTCTTCGGCCAAAGCATCCACGCCAACGGGACAAAACTCTATTCAGCACGTATCATCCCCTTCAGGGGCTCATGGATAGAGTTTGCCACCGACATCAATAATGTGATGTATGCCTATATCGACCGTAAGAAGAAACTGCCCGTCACGACCCTGTTGCGGGCGATAGGATTCGAAAGCGACAAGGATATCCTTGAGATATTCAATCTGGCGGAGGAAATAAAGGTTACACGGACGAACCTGAAAAAATATGAGGGTCGTAAATTAGCGGCGCGTGTTTTGAGGACATGGGTCGAGGATTTTGTTGATGAGGATACGGGCGAAGTCGTTTCGATAGAACGTAACGATGTAGTTGTCGATCGCGAAGCTACGTTGGATGAGCATAATATGGATACGATTCTCGAATCGGGTACACAGCATATCCTGTTACACCGCGAGGAACAGAACCTGAGCGATTATGCCATCATTTACAATACGCTGCAAAAAGACCCCAGCAACTCGGAGAAAGAAGCAGTGTTATATATCTATCGTCAGTTGCGTAATGCCGACCCTGCGGATGAAGCCAGCGCGCGCGAAGTCATTACCAATCTTTTCTTCTCCGAGAAGAGGTACGACTTGGGCGACGTAGGACGTTTTCGTATCAACCGGAAACTGTCGCTTCATATAAACGAAGAAATAAAGGTGCTGACAAAAGAAGATATCATTGAGATTATAAAATACCTGATACAACTGATTAATTCAAAGGCGGTTGTAGATGATATCGACCATTTGAGCAACCGCCGCGTCCGTACGGTGGGCGAACAGTTGTATAACCAGTTCGGCATCGGGCTGGCGCGTATGTCGCGCACCGTTCGCGAGCGTATGAACGTCCGTGACAACGAGGTGTTTACGCCTATCGACCTGATTAATGCGAAAACGATTTCGTCGGTCGTCAATTCGTTCTTCGGCACGAATGCGTTGTCGCAGTTTATGGACCAGACGAACCCGTTGGCCGAGCTTACCCATAAACGTCGTCTGTCGGCCTTAGGCCCCGGCGGTCTTTCGCGCGAAAGAGCCGGTTTTGAGGTGCGCGACGTGCATTATACACACTATGGACGTCTCTGTCCGATAGAGACGCCCGAAGGACCGAATATCGGTTTGATATCTTCGCTTTGCGTATATGCGAAAATCAACGAGTTAGGGTTTATTACCACCCCTTACCGCAAGGTCGTTGAAGGAAAGGTTGATTTTTCGGAAAAGATGTTAGACTATTATACGGCTGAGGAAGAAGAAGATAAAACGGTAGCGCAGGGTAATGCACCCTTAGACGAAGAAGGTCGTTTCCTGCAGGACAAGATTAAATCAAGATACGAGGCGGACTTTCCGGTGGTCTCTCCCGAAGCGGTTGACCTGATGGACGTAGCGCCTGCGCAGATCGCTTCTATCGCCGCCGCTTTGATACCGTTCTTAGAACACGACGATGCAAACCGCGCCCTGATGGGGTCGAACATGATGCGGCAGGCTGTGCCACTTGTCCACAACGAGGCGCCCATCGTAGGTACAGGTATCGAGTCGCAAGTAGCCCGCGATTCGCGAACGCAGATCATGGCCGAAGGAGCAGGCGAAGTTATCTATGTCGATTCGACAACGATAAAAATAAAATACGACCGCACGGATGATGAAGAATTTGTCAGTTTTGAGGATTCAGTCAAAACGTATATCGTCCCTAAATGGCGTAAAACGAACCAGAGCACGACGGTCGACCTGCGTCCTATCTGTGTACGCGGCCAGCATGTGGAGGAAGGCGAAATACTGACGGAAGGTTATTCGATACAAAACGGCGAGTTAGCATTGGGACGTAATGTGAAAGTGGCCTATATGCCCTGGAAGGGGTATAACTACGAAGATGCGGTCGTGCTTAACGAGCGTATCGTGCGTGACGACATTTTCACATCCGTCCATGTGGATGAATATTTACTCGAAGTACGCGAAACAAAACGGGGCTTTGAAGAGCTTACAAATGATATCCCGAATGTGAGCGAAGAATCGATCCGCGATTTGGACGAAAGGGGTATCATACGCATAGGCGCACGTGTCAATCCGGGCGACATACTCATAGGCAAGATAACGCCTAAAGGCGAATCCGACCCTTCGCCCGAAGAAAAACTGCTGCGTGCTATCTTCGGTGATAAGGCGGGCGATGTGAAAGACGCTTCGCTGAAAGCGACGCCTTCGTTGTACGGGGTGGTCATTGGTACAAACCTTTTCTCAAAGATTATCAAGAAAAAGAACCAGCGCGGGCCGGAAAAAACGGCTATCCCGAAATTGGAAGATGAGTATGCAAAGAAAATGCACGAACTGAAAGGCATTCTCATAGAGAAATTATTGGTACTGACGGAAGGCAAACAATCGTTGGGTGTGAAAGATTACCTGAACATGGATGTCATCGCCAAAAGCGCCAGGTTTACAAAAAGGGCGTTGGAAGATTTGGATTATAATACGATTCAGGTTAGTAAATGGACATCGGACCTTCGGGTGAATGAGATGATTAAAAATCTGATTGTCAATTACCTGAAGAAATATAAGGAATTGGACGCAGAACTGCGTCGCAAAAAATTTGATTTGACAATCGGCGATGAGTTGCCCACCGGTATCGTTCAGATAGCGAAAGTGTATGTAGCAAAGAAACGTAAGATACAGGTAGGCGACAAGATGGCCGGGCGTCATGGCAATAAAGGTATCGTGTCGAAAATCGTCCGTCAGGAAGACATGCCATTCTTGGAAGACGGAACGCCTGTCGATATATGTCTGAACCCGCTTGGCGTACCTTCGCGCATGAATCTGGGGCAGATTTTTGAGGCTGTCTTAGGCTGGGCCGGGCATGTGCTGGGACAAAAATTCGCCACCCCTATTTTCGACGGCGCCTCCTTAGACGACCTGAACGCCCTGACCGACAAGGCCGGTCTGCCGCGTTACGGGAAAACATACCTCTACGACGGAGGCACCGGCGAGCGATTCGACCAGCCGGCTACTGTGGGCGTGACCTACTTCCTCAAGTTAGGACACATGGTAGACGACAAGATGCACGCCCGCTCGATAGGCCCGTACTCGTTAATCACACAACAGCCGTTAGGCGGAAAAGCGCAGTTTGGCGGTCAACGGTTCGGAGAAATGGAGGTCTGGGCGATAGAAGCCTTCGGCGCCTCCCATATCCTGCAGGAGATACTGACTGTGAAGTCGGACGATGTGGTAGGACGCTCTAAGACGTATGAAGCGATAGTCAAAGGCGAAGCCATGCCTAAACCCGGAATCCCCGAATCACTGAATGTGCTGCTACATGAGCTGAGGGGATTGTGTTTGAGTTTTACATTAGAATAATTTTTTAATCCCTATCGGGATATTTAACATTGTAATTCAGATAATAATGGCATTCAGAAAAGACATAAAAATAAAGAGTGACTTTACAAGAATATCGATTGGTTTAGCCTCGCCGGAAGAGGTGCTCGAAAATTCACATGGCGAGGTGCTTAAACCGGAGACTATCAATTACCGTACCTATAAACCGGAACGCGACGGTCTGTTTTGCGAACGTATATTCGGCCCCGTTAAGAACTATGAATGTTATTGCGGCAAATATAAACGTATCCGCTACAAAGGCATCGTCTGCGATCGTTGCGGCGTGGAAGTGACCGAGAAGAAAGTACGCCGCGAACGGACGGGACATATCCATCTGATAGTCCCTGTGGCTCATATATGGTATTTCCGGACGCTGCCGAACAAAATAGGCTATCTGCTGGGGCTGCCAACCAAAAAGTTGGATTCCATTATCTATTATGAACGGTACGTCGTTATCCAGAAAGGATGCGTCGATTCGGTCAATGAATCAGACCTTTTGGCAGAAGAAGAATATTTGGAGATCATAGATAACCTACCGAAAGACAACCAACTGTTGGATGACTCCGACCCGAATAAATTTATTGCAAAGATAGGCGCCGAGGCTATCCATGAATTGTTGGTACGCTTGGATTTGGACAAGCTGTCATACGATTTACGCGACCATGCTACGAAAGATACCTCGCAACAACGCAAAGCGGAAGCGCTGAAACGTCTGCAGGTGGTGGAATCGTTCCGCTCGTCGAAAGGACGTAATCGCCCGGAATGGATGGTAGTGAAAGTAGTGCCGGTGATACCGCCCGAACTGCGTCCGTTAGTACCGTTGGACGGCGGTCGTTTTGCCACCTCCGACCTGAACGATTTATACCGTCGCGTCATCATCCGCAATAACCGCCTGAAACGGCTTATCGACATCAAAGCGCCCGAAGTCATCCTGCGTAACGAAAAACGGATGCTGCAGGAGGCTGTCGATTCGCTTTTCGACAACTCGCGCAAGTCGAGCGCCGTGAAGTCGGAAGCCAACCGGCCGCTCAAATCGTTATCCGACAGCCTGAAAGGTAAACAGGGACGTTTCCGTCAGAACCTGCTCGGCAAACGGGTGGATTACTCCGCCCGCTCGGTCATCGTAGTCGGCCCCGAACTCAAGATGGGCGAATGTGGCATACCGAAAGAAATGGCGGCAGAGCTATACAAACCGTTTATTATCCGTAAACTGATAGAACGTGGCATCGTTAAGACCGTTAAGTCGGCTAAAAAAATCGTCGACCGCAAAGAACCTGTCGTATGGGATATCCTCGAATATGTCATGAAAGGACATCCGGTGTTACTGAACCGTGCGCCTACCTTGCACCGGTTAGGTATCCAGGCTTTCCAGCCGAAAATGATAGAAGGCAAGGCTATTCAGTTGCACCCGTTAGCCTGTACCGCTTTCAACGCTGACTTTGATGGCGATCAAATGGCTGTACATCTGCCACTTAGCAACGAGGCTATCGTCGAAGCGCAGATGTTGATGCTCGCTTCTCACAATATACTGAACCCGGCTAACGGAGCGCCTATCACCGTACCTTCGCAGGATATGGTGCTCGGACTGTACTACATCACCCAGACGCGCCCCGAACTA
>Ga0099364_10002204_pt1 | contig 31245 bp, 31 predicted proteins | sample TergutTh196P3_FD_73070 | JGI IMG/M metagenome (GOLD analysis project Ga0099364, IMG submission 73070) | Microcerotermes parvus P3 segment gut microbial communities from Pointe-Noire, Republic of the Congo - Th196 P3 | ecosystem: Host-associated > Arthropoda: Insects > Digestive system > Gut ... | reverse complement strand
CATGATGGGTTTGAGCGGAAAATGATCGTCGAAAAAATCTTCGCTCAGGCTGATGTTCTTGACCCCGACTGCGCCGACGCCCGGTTTCCATTCCAGAATGCTGTCCACAAGCAAAAAGCGCATAGATTTCCTGAGATCGTTTTCTTATAGAGTAACCCAAATAATAGCGTTGGCGCAGCAAGCGCCCCGGCGCTTCTCCCGAAGGGGGCTTTCCGGCATTTGAGGCCGTTATTTTTTCTTTTTGCCTCCCAGCAGCGTTCCCAGAACGCCGCGTGCGATTTCGCGCCCTATGGACGAACTGGCGCTGCGAATCACGCTTTTGGCCGCCGTGGTCAGGATACCGTCACGACGGTTGGTGCCCAGAAAGATATCGGACAACGAACCTGCGCTGGCGCTTCCCGTTGTCGGCCCACTGGTATTGGGCGAACCATGCGTCGTCGTTTGTGTTGCCCGTGAGGCCAGTTTTTCATAGGCCGATTCGCGGTCGATTGCCTGATCGTAGACGCCTTTCAACAGTGAATGGGTCTGTACTTGTGCGCGCTCGCTCTCGCTGATCGGGCCGATGCGGCTGGCCGGGGGCAGAATATGGATGCGCTCCACCCTGTTGGGTCGTCCCTTTTCGTCGAGAAACGATACCAGCGCCTCGCCGACGCCGAGTTCGGTAATTGCCGTTTCGGTATTGATTGCCGGATTGGCGCATAGCGTCTGAGCCGCCGCTTTGACGGCTTTCTGGTCGCGTGCGGTAAAGGCTCTCAGCGCATGGTTGACGCGGTTGCCAAGTTGGCCGAGCACGTTGTCGGGAACGTCGGAGGGGTTCTGCGTGACGAAATAGACGCCGACGCCTTTCGAGCGCACCAGTCGCACGATCTGCTCGATCTTGTCGAGCAACACGCGCGAGGCATCCTTGAACAGCAAATGTGCCTCGTCGAAGAAAAACACCAGTTTCGGTATTTCCGGGTCGCCGACTTCGGGCAGTCGCTCGAACAGTTCGGACAGCAACCAAAGCAGCATCGTCGAATACAGCAAAGGCGAGTTGAGCAACCGATCTGCCGCCAGGATGTGGATCATGCCGCGTCCCTGATCGGTTTGCAGCAGATCGTCGATATTGAGCATCGGTTCGCCGAGGAAAAGCTCGCCTCCTTGCTGTTCGAGCGACAACAGTCCGCGCTGGATTGCGCCGACGCTTGCTGCCGATACATTGCCGTATCGGGTGACGAATTCCTTGGCGTTCTCTCCGACGAATTGCAGCATCGCCCGCAAGTCCTTGAGATCCAGAAGCAGAAGACCCTGATCGTCGGCGATCCTGAACGCCATCGTCAGCACGCCCTCCTGCGTGTCATTCAGCATCAGGATGCGCGACAGCAGCATTGGTCCCAAATCCGAGACCGTTGCCCGAAGCGGGTGTCCCTGTTTGGCGAAAACATCCCAAAACAGCACTGGAAACGCGCGATATTCAGGCTCGGGCAATTGCGAAGCCTGCAAGCGTTGCTTGAATTTTTCCGATGGAGCGCCCGCCTGGGACAATCCGGCCAGATCGCCCTTGACGTCGGCCATGAAGACCGGCACGCCGATGTTGCTGAAGCGTTCAGCCAAAACCTGCAACGTCACCGTTTTGCCGGTTCCCGTCGCGCCGGTGATGAGACCGTGGCGGTTGGCGAGGCCAGGCAACAGAACGACTTCCTGATCGCCATGCCTGCCAATGAGTAGGGGTTCAATGCTCATGGGATTGTCTCGAAGCTACTGGTTTTGAGTAACCCCTCCATGATGACAAGGATTGGCTTTGTGGATCAAGTAATGCATTACGGAACGCTGACAGAACGTGGTTGTCGCTCCCGTTCTCACGCCTAAAAAAGAGGCAGGATAGGTGGGGCACCCCAAAATGGTTAATTTTTGTCATGTTATGAGATCATTCCATTAACCTATTCGGGTTGTGATGACATGGGCATATACGAGTATGCACAGGGTTTTTGAGCAACCAGCCAAGGGTTGGTTTTTCGAGAGATGCCCCATACGGGCCGAAAGGACAAACATGAGACCCCCTTTATTGTCGGCTCAATAATGGGCGCCCCCCTTTGTTCCGATTTTCGTTCAGTCAAGCAGGATGTAACTCTTCCCGGATCACTTGCCGCAGGGTTTCGGCTATATCGAAGCCGCGCATGCTCTCGCGCAATGCTGCATTCATCAATGTCTGGTATCCGCGTCCGCCAGCCTTGGCCTTGTACCATGCCACCACATCGGGGTCGAGCGTCAGGTTGATTTTGAGTTTCTTACCAACGGGTTTCAGACCGACACGGCGCGCGGCATGGGCAAAGTCTTCATCCGTCCAGATCGGGGCGTCATCCAGGTCAGACGGATTCAAAGTATTTTTCTCGTTCATGGCGTTCTGCCTTTCGCATAGATATGAGATGTATCTCTTCATCGGTTTCGGTGTGAGCAATCACTACGACCGTATCCCGGAGAAGCCCCATTGTGGAAAAGCGCGCCTCACCATAAGCAAAGCGATGATCCGGACGCGTCAACGTGTAACCGGAAAACACCCGCTCGGCATCAGCAAAGTCCTAAGCCGTGCTTGCGCAGGTTGCCGAGGCGTTTTTCCTGATTCCAAGCGATTTCCATGCCCAAAACGATAAAGATAAATATCTTCCATGTAAAGAGGCATACGACGCGACGGAGCAACTCTGCGAACAGCGCACGGTTGTTGTATGATTCAGGGCAGGTTAGAAAATTATCTTTTAAAAACAGTTTGTTAGGGGGGTATTTGTGGTTTGGCACATCTTGTTCACTCCCCCACATCGGCGAGCACTGCCGCAGTCACAGCCTGCCCAGGATAGTAACCAGATTGCGCCAGCCGTTCCAGCAACGGCCTGGCAGCAGGAATCAATCCTTGCGTTTTAGCCAATCCGATCACTGCTGCAGTGCCAACCAGGGCAATGCCTCGGCTCCTTGCTTCCAGCCTTCCGGCGCGGTCATCCATCACCAGCAGGACACTATCGCCCGCATCGCGCCAACGGCAGGCGGCACAGATGGCGCTGGCTTCGCCGGAATCAACACCGGGATTCAGTGGTTGCCAGTCACCCAGCGGCATATCTATTACCTCGATCCAACCTTCGAGCAGCGCGTGCGCCAGCAAATCGGCATCGGGAAAAGCGGAAGCGGCAGGCAGGATTTCGTCCCGCACCGTTTCCGTAATACACACGCGCCCGAACAAATCCCGAAGCAGGGCTACTGAATCAATCCGCGCCAGCGCAATCAGCGGTCCGGCATCGGCGATAACGACGCGACGGCTCATGTGGCGGGTTTTGCCAGCCAGTCACGCGCCAGACGCATTTCCTCACGCGCCTCGTCGGCAGCGGTCTTGCTTGCGCCGGTCAGCGGAATCCCCTGGCTGGAGAGTAACGTCAGCATTTCCGCCAGGGGCTTGCCCGCCACGCGTGCCGCAAACCCCGCCGACACCGAACTGCTACGGAAGAGCGACACCGCCAGTGCTACCCGCACGGCAGGCAGATCGGGTACGCCGAGTTGCTCCAGGTCAACTAACAATGCCTGCGGGTGGTCGCGATTCATCACGACCACCATGTCGTCTGCGCGCGCCGCAGCCAGTGCGGTGCTGGGATTGTTTTTGAGCTGGCGGATATTGATGCACTGCATGATTATCCCCCGTAAAGAGCTACGGAATGTAGGAACATCGCCAGTCTAGCAAACTTGCCGTTGAATGGCTACCGTGAGTTGAACACGGGTCGAACGATTTATGGCGAGGTCAGTGAGACAAGCGTTTTACGGAGCCGTGGGCTCCCCTGGAGCGTATTGAGGAATCCCCGGTCTTCAGGCCGGGGTGACTCAAAGGGGCACGCAGAGTCGTCTTTACGTCGATTGCGCGGTTCGCCCTATATCTACGCGGGCCGCGATTTTTGATTGAGTTACCCATAAATTTTATGTATAATGGGATTTCCATATTTTTTGATAACGAAGGAGTAAATTGATATGGATGAAAAGAATAAAATCCAGTTATTTGAGAATGAAAGAATCCGCACAGCGTGGGATGACAAGAAAGAAGAATGGTATTTTTCGGTGGTGGATGTTGTTGCGGTTTTAACTGAACAACCGACTCGGCGTAGCGCAAGCAATTATTGGGCGAAGCTGAAAGAGCGATTGATTACCGAAGGTTCGCAGTTGCTGACAAGTTGTCAGCAACTGAAAATGAAAGCCACTGACGGGAAATATTATAGTACCGATGTTGCAGATACTGAGCAACTTTTGCGTATTATTCAATCCATTCCTTCCCCAAAAGCCGAGCCGTTCAAGTTATGGTTGGCGGCTGTTGGGCGTGAGCGTATTGATGAAACCCTTGACCCGGAATTGACTATTGACCGTGCCCTTGAAACATATTTGAAAAAAGGTTACTCCCGTGAATGGATCAATCAGCGTTTGCAAGCTATTCAAGTGCGCAAGGAACTCACGGACGAATGGCAGGACAGGGGTGTGGAAAAAGGTGTTGAATATGCGATATTAACAGACGAAATTTCAAAAGCGTGGTCGGGCATGACTAGAAGGGAATACAAACAGTTTAAGAGACTTAAAAGAGAAAATTTACGAGATAATATGAGTACACTTGAATTGGTGTTAAATATGTTAGCAGAGGCTACGACAACTGAAATATCCAAAGAACAAAAACCGGAAGACTTTGAAGAAAACAGGCAGGTTGCGAAAAGCGGTGGGGACGTGGCCGGAAACGCTCGAAAAGACATTGAAAGCCGTACAGGAAAGCCTGTTATCACTTCAAAGAATGCATTAGATTTTCGCAATTTAATTTCTAATGTGATTGAAGATTCCGGTGAAAAGCAAGCGTAGCAAGCCTGGGTAAACGAAGTGGCATCTGAGGGGGCGTTCGATGCGAAGCATCGCTGATTGTAAGAATAGAGATGGAATGGCGTCAAACGTCAATGTTTGAAGTCAGCGACGCTTTGCGCCGGAGGAGCAGGATTCCTGGATGACGCTTCGCTTATCCAGGCTACGCGGGCTCTTTTGAATAAGCAATCTCGTGATCGAGTTCGGCCTTTGCTTCTTCCGTAAGTAGGCCGCGATAGGTCATGCCCCAAGCTCATGCTTGTCAGACAATTCCTTGAATGCTTCCTCAACGCCCTGCAAGTGATCGAGGTTGTTGAACGCCCGCTGCCGCCGTGCCTGCATTTCCGGGCGCAGCTCTTTCATGTCTACCCGTTCACGCCCAGCCAGATGATCGAAAAAATCGCGCAAGGCTTCCCGTACCAACTCGCTTGCGCTGCCATACATGCCTGTTTCGACCTCTTGGTGGACAAGCCTTTCCAACTCCTGCGGTAACGACACATGCAATCCCATGACATGCCCTCCATTTCATGGTTTGATGGTAGCACAATGTAAAACTATGTCAATCTTTTACATCATGTCCCATAGAACGACTGTGGGCTAGTGTTTCAAACAACCTGATTTATACAAATGCTCTTTATCAATAAAAAGAGGATTATTTAAAAACATTTTGAGTCTTTCCTGAGTGGCTTTTGGGAGAAGATTGTTTGCATCACTAAAGCATTTTGGAGAGGTTAAGCAAAGATTTTCAATGCTTTCAGCAAAAAACTCATTGAATTCAGCATTAGTAGAGTGCAGACTTGCTAAATTGAGAAAACTAGAAGTTGCCTCGATAGAGCGACAATGCTCTGCTTCTTTCAGGGAAGAGTGAAGAACCTTCCAAAAATCAGAATAATTTTTATGATAAAAATCATCAAAGTTTCTCATCAAGCAAGATATGTCTGCTGCGGAACCCGAACATACTGTTTCACCATATGCCGTATATGGACATAGCAAAAAAACCACTACCAAATGATTGATTAGTCTGTATGCCATTTGAGTGTCCTCATCTGTTAATATGCACAGCGAATGTAGTGCATGTAGGTTGGGGTGAGCTTGCAAACCCCAACATCAAAGCGTTCCCAGATGGGAAAGTCATCTTTCATGCACCCGTACATTATACGGTTATTCCTCCTCAAACGTTGGGGTTCGCAAGGCTCACCCCAACCTACGTGTTTTATTACCATGACTCCGGAATATCTTCAACCCAGTATGGATATATTATTTCAGGGTTGTCACTGACAAATTCTGCAAAACATTTCGTGCACACTGCACGAAATGTACTGCGTGCCTTATCTAAATAATGTTCATCTTCAAATATCATGATATATTCGTATTTGTTTTCCTTTTTACTCAGATTTCCTGTTAATGGAAAAATGCCTAGCTCTTCTTTTTTTACATAAAAAGAACGGAGAGTGTAAAGGAGAATTCTAAGTTCTTCTCTAAATTCTTTTTCAAATTCTTCATCAAATTCTTTTCCGCCTCCTTCTTCTGCCCCTTTTTTAATTTCTTTTTCAAGCTCCCCTTCAAGAAGCAGCAAAATATAAACAATATCACTTGATTTATTTTCTTCAATGGCATGAATGACACCAGGGGACACGAATTGACATCCTTGACCACCATGAATACTACAGTTTAGCGCGGATCCCATGACTTCACCTCCTTGATGCTGCTAGTCACATTTCTTAAACGGCTTGAACCCTAGTCGGCGTAGATATTTCTGTTGTCCTCCCTCCATAGTTACCCCCCCTTTTTTTAATACTGTTTCAATGTGAGTAACGCAACTATTTTTAATTTCACAATAAGGACCAAGATCACCCATATACATTTGTCGTCTCTGTTCCCGCAATGCTTCATCGGCTTCAGGTAAAGGGATTTCTACTGAATGAGCAACTGGATAATCCCCCACAGGCTCCTCTTGCACTGTAACGATAGCTGTGGTCATGTCTGAAAACTGAACTTGATGAGTATGAAGCCTGAAGCCTACATCATTCTCAATTTCAATAGTAAAATGCCCTGCTCGTCCAGTATTGTTATCGTATTGACGAATGATAGCCCGCCCTGCCGCCCACCCCCACGGATCAATCCAAGCATCCGCGTTAGCCGCATACTGATAAAGATTCAGCCCTCCAAAGAGTCCTATCGGATCTTCACTAACAAACCGCCCGACATCCGGATCATAGTACCTGAACGTATTGTAATAAAGCCCCGTCTCCGTATCCGCATACTGCCCCTGCATCCGTATCGGCTGGCGCGTGGCATGCTCCGCCCTGGGGTTATAGTCGGGCAACTGTTCCGAAAGGTGCGAGTACTCCGGCACTTCCTCCAGCGCCAGCGCGCCCCATGTCTGGTATCTGGCCCGCCAGAGGGTCTGCCCAGCCTCGTTGGTCAACTCCTCCGGCGCGCCGTTGATGTGATTGTGGAAGTGAAAGATCTTCGCCCGTTCTCCGGGGAGCCTGGGAGCCTGCTCCGCGTCATCGATCCGGGCAAGAGGTTCATGGCTGCCGGGCCGATAGACGTAGGTGGTATTGTCGTCTCTACGCTTCTCCTGCAACAGACGCATGCCATCCCAGATGAAACGCACCTCGGCGCCAGTGGTGTCGCGCCGCGCGATCCGCCTGCCCAGGGCGTCGTACTCGTAACGGCTATACTGGAGAACACCTCGCTTCTCAACGGTGCTCTCGACGAGCTGGTGTTCCTTGTTCCACCGCAACCGCAGGCTGGTGTGGTTGCCGGTGCGCTTTTCGATGAGACGACCGTACTCGTCGTACTTGTAACGCTTGTCTTCAAAGACGAGCAGCCGGTTGTGCCGCACGAAGCCACGTTTTTCGCCGCCCCAGACGGGGTCGAGCAGGTTGGCCGCCTGATCGTAGTCGTATTGTTCGTGCAACGCAGGGGTTTTGCCTGCACCGACGGTGCGAGCGCCCAGGATGCGCCCGGTGGGGTCGTGCTCCAGGGCAATCTCGCCGTGCCAGGTATCGGCGCGCTGGATGAGCTCGCCGTCGGCGTCGTACTGGTAGCGTTTGTTCAACCCCTCGGGAGAAGGCGCGTGGCTGATGAGGGGCTGGCTCACGCGCGCCAGGATGCGCGAGAGCGGATCGTATTGGGTGCGCAGACTCAACCCGCCCTGGGTGCGGCTGACTTCGCGGTGCAGCGCGTCGCGCTCGAAATCGCAGATCACGCGCCCGTCCAGGTTGATCTGGTGTAGATGCCCGCTGCCGTAGAGCAGATGGTTGAGAGTGCGCCCGTCCGGCAGGGTGGTGCTGATGCGATTGCCCAGGGCATCGTAAGCGTGCGTAAGAGTGTGCTGCTCCGTCCTGCCGTTGCGGATGAGGGTCTGGGTTTCCTGGACGAGGTTGCCCTGAGTGTCGAAGTTGAATGCGAGACTGTCGATGGGTTTTTGGGCCAGATCGGTACGTTCGATCCGGGTCACGCGCCCCAGGGCGTCGCGGGTGTAGGTGGTGACGCTCTCCGGGGTGGTCTTGCGCAGCAATCGCCCCAGCGCGTCCCGTTCGAGTTCGGTGATGAGCGCGTGCGGCGTGCCCGCCGCCTCGATGACACGGACGGGAATGCCCAGGGGGTTGAGTTGGGTTTCGGTGCGTTTGCCGTCCAGCCCGATCTGGGCGATGAGACGATCGGCCGCGTCGTGCTCGAAACGCACACTCTCATGATTCTCGTTGGTCACGGCAATGAGATTGCCGGGGGCGTCGTGCTGGTAACTGACGGCGCGGCCTGCGGCGTCGGTGCGGTGGACGAGGCGGCCTTGCTGGTATTCGTAGGCGGTGACGCCGCCCTTGCCGTCAACGGCGCTGGTCAGTTGTCCGGCGGCGCTCCAGCGCCAGGCGCGGGTCGTGCCGTCGGGCAGTTCGACCCCGAGGGGACGATTCAATGGGTCATACTGGTATTTTGCGCTCTGCCCAAGCGCATCGGTGCTGGCAAGCAGGTTGCCGTCGCGGTCGTATTCGTAGCGCGTGACGTGGCCCGAACAGTCGGTCGTCTGCACGGGTTGCCCGGCGGCGTTCCAGGCCCACTTGGTGGTGCTGCCGTTGGCTGCGGTGCGGAGGACGGGCTGGCCGAAACGGTCGAGCGCCCAGGTGGTGCTGCCGCCGCTGGCGTCCCGTGTTTCGACGAGGTTGCCCCAGGCGTCGTAGTGGTAGATGCTCTGGTTGCCCAGGGCGTCGGTGGTGCTTACAGGCAGGGCGTAGAGCGGGTTCCATTCGATGGTGGTGGCCGCGCCCGTGGGGTCGATCTGGCGGGTGAGGTTGCCGAGATCGTCGTAGGCGAGTTGCCAGCGCCCGCCGTTGGGTTGCGTGACGCTGATGATCTGGGCGTTGTCGTTCCATTCGACCTCCGAGGCGTTGCCCATCGCGTCGGTGTACCCGGTCAGGGCGTAGCGGCTGTTCCAGCGCCAACTCTGTGTGCGACCCAGTTGATCGGTGGCATGGGTGACGCCGTTGATGGTGTCGTATTCGATTTGCCAGCGGTTGCCCAAGTCGTCCCATTGCTCGACGACGCGGGGATGGTCGATGAACTTTTCCCAGCGATAGTGAGCCGTGATGCCTTCGGGCAGGTTGTGGCTGGCCAGGAGGTTCTTGCCCGGGCCTTCGTCGTGCCAGGTGAAGCGCCGGGTGGTCTGGCCCATTCGGTCGGTGACGGTACTGAGCCGTCCTTGCTTGTCGTAGGCGTAGCGCACGAGCCAGTCGGGCTCGCCCTGGGGGGCGTCTCCGGTGTCGAGTTCGATGCCGCCGAGCCGTTCCGGGTGGGTGGCGTCGTAGTGGCAGCGGTAGTGCCGACCGGCGCTGTCGGCAAGACCCAGAAGACGGCCCGTGCCGTCTCGGTAGAGGTGGATCGCGTTGCCGTTGCGATCTTCAAGCCCGAGCAGATCGAGGGTGTGCGGGCCTTTTTGGCGCGCCGGGCCGAAATCGTAGTAGAGACTGCCGTCGTCGACTTCCAGGAGGTAGTGCCCGCCTGCGGTGCAGCACAGCCGCAGCCCCTCGACGGTGTTGGTGAAACTCTGCCCGGGTTTGAGGGCGGGGAACGGGACTTCGCGGCCCTGTTCGTCGACGAACACGGTGGGATGCTCGCCAGGGGCATCGAGCTTGAGTTGGACGCAGACGGGGGTGCTCCAGCCTGGGCCGAGCAGGCCGATACGGGTGTTCAGGCTGCTGTAGCGGCGTACCCATCCGAGCGGCAGGCGCGCGGGCAGCGCGAAATCGGTGTCGTCGCTGCCGTCGAGGATTTTTGCGCCGCTGGCGGCGTGGACGGGGTGGCCTACGGTGGTGGGGCTGCCCGCCGTGGAAGCCCCCAGGCAGGCGATGCTGGCGGGGATAGGCTCACTGTCGCGTGTGCCCGCCAACGCGGCAGAGGCCATCTTGGGCGTGGCGCGGGGCTGGTGCGAGGCGGGGACGGGAGAAGGGGGGGTTGGCAGGCCGAATCCGCTGCCGATGAAGACGTTGTGCGAGCCCGATGTTGTCATCGCAGAACAGGCACAGAAGTCGCCTTTGCGGTGCGCGGGGAAACTGTTGATGAAGACGTTGCTGGAGCCTGTGGCCGAGCAGGACGGGTGGGGTACGGGACAGCAGCCGCAGGCAACGACGTCTATAGGAGTGGCGCGACAAGCAGGCCGGTTGTTGATGAACACGTTCCACGAGCAGACAACGTGACGCCCACTGTGGCTGGTGGAGTCGGCTAAGCGAGCGGCGGCCTTTCCCATAGGGCGTCAGGTTTCTTCGTCTGCCTGCGCCGGGGCAAACGCAGGCGAGGGGACGAAACGGGTCAACAATTCCACCCAGCGCGCGCGTAGTTTGTCATCGAACAGATGGGGGCTGGTCAGCGTGAGAATGAGCAGCCTGGCGTCGGAAATTTGTGCCACGCATTGGGCTTGATGAACCTGTTGCCCGTCCTGCTTGTACAGGGTGTGGAGCACGATGGCCGGGAAAATGGCTTCGCCCGAGCCGAGCCAGCCGGCTTCGCGCTTGATTTCCGCGAATTCCGGCAAGCTCCTGGAGAGCTCCCGAACCTGGCGCGTCAGACAGGTCTGGAGGTCTTCGCCAGGCCCGAGCGCGTCGCGGGTGATGACCAGCCTCAACGGCGTGCCGTCTTCGCGCGCGGGAATCTCTAGGACGTTGATACTGCTGTCGTCAAGACTGTCGAAGTCGAATTGGCCTTCGTTGATCTGGTAGGGCATGGCCGTTCTCGTCAGTTTATATCCACCCGCGTGGGGCCGGTAATTTTGATCGTTCCATTCGCGTTCATCACGATTTTGCTGGCCCCTACCTCCAGGATGATCTTTGTGGCCGCTGTAAGTGTGATGCTTCCCGTTTTGCTTGTGACTTCGATGTTCTTGTTGACTACCTCTACATGCTTGCCTCCGACTTTCAAATCCCGGTCGTTTTCGACTTCCAGATTCAGGTCGCGCTCGGCGTGTATCTCTATCTTTTCCCCGCCCTTCTTGTCCTCGAAACGGATGATGTTGGCGTTTGCTTTTTTGCCGTCGAGGCTGCTGCGGCTCTCGATCCCGGATTGGGTCTTGTTCGTGGGCAGTTTCCACGGCGGCATCTGATCGGCGTTGTAGACGCGTCCGGTGATGAAAGGCCGATCCGGGTCGCCGTATTCGTAGTCGACGATGACTTCCTGCCCGACGCGCGGGATGTGGATGCCCCCGAAGCCCGACCCCGCCCACGGGTACGAGACCCGGATCCAACAGGAGTCGTTGCCGTCTTTCTTGCCCTCACGATCCCAGTGGAAGTGGACTTTTACGCGCCCGTATTCGTCGGTGTGAATTTCGGAACCCGACGGGCCGACGACCACGGCTGTCTCGGGGCCGTACGTGCGTGGCTTCGGGGTCTTGAGCGGGCTGCGATATTGCCGGTTGGCGGGCAACGCGTCAATCGTTACGTGGAAGGACTCCCCCTCCCCTGCGCCCTCTCCCGCTACATAATCACTGTTCTCTGCACTGTAATGGGCGTAGGTAATCATGTATTCGCGGTAGTAGGACTCGTCCAGGGGCGCAAGACCCTCCCCGTTAATCAGCTTAAAACGGCAACCGGGTACCGCGCCATGCACGTCGCCATCGAGCGTGATGACGTCTTGCTGGATCTGCAGGGCCTGGAGACGGGCATCTGCGTAGGCTTTGCCATGTTCCGGATCGACGTAATTGCCGGGGTAGCCGTGAACCTCGTATTCTTTGAACAGATGACCTCTCTCGTCTTCAGCATCCCTACCTATGTCTTTCTTGGGATGTTTGAAGTCGTAATCGCGATGCTTGTAGTGACCAGGCACGGGTTTGCGCGCCGCGCTCCAGCCGTGGTACCCGTCTGCTATGTTGTGGGAGTAGTAAGGGACTTCTTCGCAGCCCTCGAACGGCTTATGGACGTTGTAGTTGTCGCCCAAAATCAGCTTTTCGCCGTCTTTGCCGTGCTCAAACCAGAAATAAATGCCTTCGTGCTCGAGTAGTCGACACAGGAAGTCGAGGTCGGTTTCTCCATACTGGACGAGATACTCCCACTTTTTGTACTTGTTCTGCAGATGCCATTGGTGATTCACCACCTTGTTTCGCGCCAAGACTTCATCGACAATCTGTTGTACGTTCTTGTTCTGCCAGATCTCGAACTTGGCGCGCTGCGAGGCGTACCAGAGCGTCGGCCTGACGTCGACCATGTACGTCCAATGCCTTTCATCCTCGCCATCCTCGCCACCCTCGCCACACGCCGTTACCTCGACGATACAGCCGGAAAAATAGCGCACCCTCTTGTCGTCCTGCTCCTTGCGAAGTCTGACTACGCAGGGTTCTCCGAGCAGCGCATTCATGTCAATGTGGCTTTTCCCCGACTCGAACATGAGCGTGAAGGCGTAAAGCTCGGAGAGCGACTCCGTGCCGTCCAAACTCGTTATCCACCAGTCTTTTCCCATTGGAGTGTTGATCGCGGTAAGGAGCCTTGTTTCGTCATTCTTGCTCATTGCACATCCCCGAAGAGACTTCCAGTCAATTGCAGTTCGGTCATGTTGATCTCATATATGCACATATGCCGCAAAAGCGCGGAAGTATCATTTTACATGATTTGTCCAGAAAGTGTAAAAACGTTTTACCCGGATCAAATCAATCGCACACGCAAATACCGTAGACCTCTCAGGAAAATCCATTGCCATCCATATCTTACATAACATCTCCGGCGGTTTTTCGTCGCGAACGCGGGCTGTGTTTGGGGAGGCGAGCCGCCTGTCGCAGCAGGCTGAGCGCCAGGTCGCAAAGTCGTGGCGATGGGGGAAGCAAATGTGATAGAGAAACCAGCCTGAAGACCGGGGTTTCGACCGTAGCAACAAGGGAGGGGATGCAAACCCCTTCCTTGTTTTGAACGGCAGGCATGAATGCCTGTCGCTATTTTTTTGCTGCGCGTGCAATGCCCCCTCGCGTTTTGAAAATAGCGTCTCCGTACAGGCCTACTGGATTATACCGATCCGGTAATCCGCCCCGCTCTTTGCTCAGATCTGCCGTTTTTGCTTTTTTTCGAAATTCCAGATGCAGATGAGGCTTTCCTTTAGAAGCGTTTCCAGTTTTTCCTGTGTGTCCAATCAGGTCGCCAATCTTGACAGTATCTTTATTTTTGACTTCTACGCTATGAAGATGCCCGTAAAATGCGTAGATATCTTTATACCCGGCAAGGGACAGTTTCAGGATTATGAAGTTACCGTAAGAGCCTTTTACGTGCTTATCGAGGGGGGCGTCTCGATAAGTCTCCACAACTACCCCATCAGCGACGGCATAACAAGGCTTTCCCACTTCAGCATGGAGATCCCATCCGTGATGCGGCCATGGTGAGGGTTTATGACCTTCGTATTGTTTGCCATTTACTGGTTTTTTATTATGGTCGAGATATTGACTTCGAACCATTCCATATTTACCACCAATAGGATTGTTATCCGGGTGACACAGCTTGTTATTGTCGAGTGGCCAGTCTAAGCCTTCTACCATGCTCCCGTTATTGGATGAGGCAGCAGGCTTGGAGTCTTGTGCCGACTTAGGGGGATCCTGCTTGGGAGGTTCCTGCTTGGGAGGTTCCTGCTTGGGAGGTTCCTGCTTGGGAGGTTCCTGCTTGGGGGGTTCCGGTTTAGGGGGTTCCGGCTTGGGGGGTTCCGGTTTAGGGGGTTCCGGTATATTGACACTCTGTAACGGCGGATTCGCCGGAGTGGCCAGGGGTTCTTGCGTCGGCATGACGTCGGGGAGTTGGGGTGTCGACATGACGTCGGGGAGCTGGGGCGTCGACATGACATCGGGGAGTTCGGGCATCGGTATGGCGTCGGGGAGTTGGGGTATCGTGACGTCGGGCAGGGACGGGACGGCGATCTCGCTCGGGGACCCCGCCCCCAGTCCGGATGCCACAAGACCGGCTACAGCGGCGCCAGCTACTGCGGCGGAGACGAGCGTTTCGACAGGAAAATCATTGCCGTCCGCATCGTTCGATACACGCGAGGGCGGTGGCGCGGCAGACTGCTCCGGAGGCGCAGCTTCCAGATCCGGCTCCTCGAAAGTCGTTTCCAGTTCGTAGCCGCCGACGCTAATCTTGTCGTTATCCCCCAACTGGTGTACCTCGCCGGGGGCAAGCTCCTTGCCGCTGATGGAAACCTCCCCCCCGTCGCTGATATTGCTCACACAGTACTCATCCTCGTCTGTAAGAGTGAACGCCAAATGATGACGCGAAATCGTCCCGGCCGTATAGGGAAAAACAATGGCGTTATTACGACCCCGGCCTATCGTCGCAGTACCGGAAATCACTCCCGCGACGGAAAGGGCGCTGCAGGCCAGCTTCAGTTTTTTAGGCATTTCAATTCCTCTTTTTCTCGCCGACCATCACCCGCCTGCCGGGCGAACAGCGCCCGCGCAAAACGAGACGGTCGTCTTTCACAATGTAGAAATCCGCCGAAAACGGCGAATCGAACGGGTATTTGATTTGCAATCGGTGGTGTCACGGCCCAATCAACGCGCCTCATTGCGACCGTTGAAACTTCCATCCCTTGCCGTCTTTCTTGACCGTGCCCACGGCGTTCGCAAAGGGGAAATGCATTCCGGCAATTTGCATTCCATTTTTCTCGGCGAACTCGAAGATGCGCTTGCGGGCAAGAATGGCCTTGGGCGGGTCCATGTCGTATGAGGCGCATTCGTCGGGCAGGGCGAATTGCAGCGGCATGGTGTGAATCAGGTCGCCGACGATGAGCAGGCTTTTCTTGTCTGCCGTGAGTTGGTACGCCGTGTGGCCCGGCGTGTGGCCGACGGCGTCCAGCGCCTTGATGCCCGGCAGCGGGGCGTCGCCGAAGGCGAAGGTCTGGATGTCGGCCCCGTAGACATCGGCCACGGTCTTGACTTTGGCCGCGTTGGCGTTGGCGGGGTCTTTTTCCGCAAGCGCCAGCCACGAGTCGAATTCGGGTTTCGAGACCATCAGCTTCGCCTTGGGGAACGCGCGTTTGTCTTCCTGCAACAGCCCGCCGATGTGATCCATGTGCATGTGAGTGAGCAGAACGAAGTCGACGTCTTCAGGTTTGACGCCCAGGCTGGCGAGTGTTTCGGGCAGTTTTCCCGGAGACTTCATCAGAGATCCTGCGCCCGAGTCAAACAGCACAATCTTGCCGCCTGTGCGCAGCAGGAAAGCGTTGATGCCGGCTTCGGCCTTGCCGTCGTTGAAGTGTTTCAGTTTCTCCTGTTCGGAGGCCGGGCCGCTGAAAATGGAAGCCTGCATTTCACCGGGCAAGTCCTGGATGACCGTGACGGCCATGTCGCCCGCTTTCCAGATTTCGCGGCTCAACGTCTCCTGGGCAGAAACGAAGGAGGGGATGAGGGCGCAGGCCAGAATCGCAACGGCGCTGCGTGACAGGTATGTGCGAAGAGAAGACATGGATGGATTCCTCCAGGGAACCTCTGAACGACCCCCCACTGTCATTGCAGCGCGTTGCGAAGCGAAGTCACAAAATCCACCTACCGCATGGCTCCTGCGACTTCGCGCAGGATGACAAGCAGTGGATGCAGGGTTATGCAGAGGTTCCCTGATAATTCAGGGGATTGCACTGCACGTAGCGTATCTCAATATCTCGCACAATTTCAAGCGCTGCGTGCGGGCGGGCAATGTGCTGCGCCGCAAGCGACATCGTGCGCAGCCGCGCAGAATCGTTCAGCAGCCGGTCGATGTAATAGGCGGCATCGGCAAAGTCGTAAAGCCGGGTTGCCGCGCCGCGTTCGAGCAGGTATTCGCAATTGCGCTGTTCCTGACCTGGAATCGGCGCGACGAGCATCATGGGCTTGCCCTTGGCGAGAATTTCGCTCAACGTGAGTCCGCCGGGCTTGGTGACGACGAAATCGGTGGCATCGAGCAACTCGTGGATGAAATTGACAAAACCGTAAACGGTGACATCCACGGGAAGCGCGGCGGCGATTTCTTCGCATTGCGCTCTAAGCTCAGCGTTTTTGCCGGCGACGACGACGAGCGAACAGTCCGCCGTGTGCTCGGCAAAGGAGTGCAGGATCGAGGCGATCGGCCCGACGCCGAAACCGCCGGACATCAGGAGCACCGTCGGTTTTGCGGGTAGACCCAGCGCCGCGCGCGCTTTCGGAGCAGGACGGCTGTCGGCGAAGACGGGGGCGATCGGGATTCCGCTGACCTGGATTCGCTCCTCGGGGATGCCTTTTCGCAGCAATTCCCGCTGGCTGTCGGCGCTGGCAACGTAATAACGGTCGACGTGAGGGTATACCCAGAAACTGTGCGGGCTGATGTCGGTCACGACGCCGATGAGCGGCAGGCCGAATTTGCCCTTGCGCTTCAGGTCGTTGAGCAACTCGAGCGGCAGGAAGTGGGTGCACACGATGGCGGCAGGGTCGATGTCGTGGATCGTTCGCAGAAAATTCTTCGTGTTGATTTTCTGGAGCAGCAGGCGAAATTTCTGGCTTTTCGAGTCGGAACGTTTGGCATCGTATTTGTCGTACAGGTAGCCCCATAGCGCAGGCATCTTCTGCACCAGATTGACGTAAGACTTCGAATAGATGTGTTTGAAGGATTTTCTCGTGCAGTCGAGCGTGTCGACGGTTTGCGCAGGCAGTTCGAGCACGGCAGAGGCGTCGGCCAGTGCTTCGGCGGCGCGTGTGTGCCCCGCGCCGGCGGTGGCGTGCAGGAAGAGCAGCGGTTTGCGCGGAGACTCGGGCGGAGGATTGGGCAGGGATACGTTCATCGGGTTCCAGACATTCCCCTCCGTGGAGGGGTGGCAGGCGAAGCCTGACGGGGTGGTAGCGACGTCAGGCTTCGCAGACTCATTTCAATGTACACAATATGTGCCTATTTAACCCGAAAACGCGCTGATGCGCTTGCTCAATTTCTCCGCGCATTGCCCTTGCCCTGGAAAAAGTCGATGCGGCGGGTTTCTTTCAGGCTTCCCTGGATCATTTCCCCTTCAACGATTTCGTAGCCCATCAGCGCAAAGACCCGCTTCCCGACAAAGAGCGGACGCGAATTGCCGTACCAGTCCGTGCAGGAAGCCTTGCATTGGTCGTTGCGGCCTTGGGCACTGGAGGAGGCGGTCAGCGCACCCGCTTCGGAAAGGTTCAGTCTGTTGTTTTTCAGGAAAATGACGCCGCTCGATGCGTGCCTGAGCTGCTGCCAGCCACTACGACCACTGCCCGCATAGGGCAGCCCCAGCAGGCCGCTTTCACCATCGCCTGCATCGGGTTTGTAGAAAAAACCGTGGCTACGGGTTTCGCCCTGCGCGGCGTCCTTCAGCACGAAGGTGTCGGCAATGCGCGCCATCTGTGTCGTCGCTTGCCTTGCCCCGGAGGGTTGGAGGGCAAGGGCGCTGAAATGCAGGTCGCCCCCTTTTCCGCCTACCAGGAGCGGCGCTTTTCCCAGGGCTTCGATGCGGTCGACGCGGTGCGGCAAAGTAATGCTTTCGACCCGTTCGGGGTTGCTCCACTTCAGGAGATGGGCGAGGTCGGACGCGTTTTCCTGTTCCCGTCGCCAGGTCTGTCCCGCACCATAGACGAGGTAATCGCCGATGTAGCGGTTCTGAAGGCTTGCTCCGCCCTTCGGCGTTGGGAGTGGGTGGTAGTGCTCGCGCGGCGCGGAGGTGGAACCGTCGCCGAAATCGCGCAGGGGCGTCCGCAAAAGGGCGATGTCGTGGCTACCCTGTTCGGATGCCCACATGGAGGGCGTGGGGCCTTCGGCTCGGAGCAGCACGTTGAGATGCCCGTCAGCACTTTCCAGGAAGGAAAACTGGTCGATGGGGCTGCCATAGGTTTTCAGGGCCGTGGGCGCTTCCCACGCATTCAGGGGCAGACGGAAGACCGAGGCAGAAACGGGCTGTCCAGATTCAGAAGCAGTATGGCTACCGTAAAAAGGCACAGTCCAGACGTACACCGCGTCACGGGCAACATAAAATTCGCGTCCGGCAGGCCCCAGCACTGCCGAGGCGGAGCAATCCAGCCGGTCACCGTCAATCTCGCAGGTCGTGACCGTGTGCAGGGCGATGCCCTCCCTCGTGGGGTCGAGGTCGTCCGTTGCGCGGTAAATCCGGGTCGCGGGCGCAATCGGCTTGAAGTCGTTTTTTTCACCTTTTTGCCAGCGGAAGGCAGCAGGGAAATTGTTCAGTGGATTGCCGTAGAAATTGAGATACAGCGGGGTATAGAAAATGAGGGTGTTGCCGATCAGGCGGCTGGCGTAGTTGCGCGAGGAGTAGTAGTCGTTGGAGCGCATGACGTAGGTGGAGCGATAGGTCAGGCGTCCGGCATCGTCGATGCCGAACAGGATGACTTCCGTGCCGCCCTTGCCGTAGCTGTAGCCGATGACCACGACGGTGTCGCCGGATATCAGCATTTCGTCATACCAGGCATTGCCGCCGGAGTCGGGCGCGAAGGCATCCTGCATGTCGACGGGTTGCAGGGCGTCATCGCCGATCTTCACGGTAAACAGCCGCCCACGGCGCAAGATGACCAGATGGTTTTTGTGCGCCTTGACGATTCCGCCTTCATCCACGCCCGCCGTCTGGACGTTGGTGATGGATTCGCCTGATGCCGCAGCCTCGGGGGACGGGGAGGGCGCTTCAGCCATGGATGAGGGCGCTTCCATAGACGGCATTGGCATTGCATCACTGGCGCTGGCCCGTCTGCTCAGATGTTTCTCGTTTTTTTCATAGAGGTTTTTTTTCTCTTGCAGCCAACTCTTTAGCTCATTTTCCGAAGCGAAGGCGCGCAGGCCGGTTGGCTGCGTTGCCTTGTTAGCGCTACAGCCCGAAACAAGTAAGACGAAAAAAACCAGGCAAAACGCCAATAACGCGCTGCCTGCCGATATCGCCTTCATGAAAGGCGGTGTGTGAGTACGCAAACAAACCATGGTTGATCTCCTGTGAAGTGTCCTGAAAGCCGATGCAAATCTGCCTGGAGCGACTTCGGTTGAAATGCTTACGTGTTGCGCAGGCCGTGATGAAGTTGCAAGCCCCAACGCCGCGACCACCCCGTCAGGCTTCGCCTGCCACCCCTCCACGGGAGGGGAATTTCCGAAGCATAAAAAACGAAGAGGGTTTTATTTCATTTTCTCCATGCTGAAACCACTGAAACGTTCGCTGTCCAAAAAAGGGTTGAGATCGCCCGATAAAATTTTGAAGCGAAGCAACCGGCTCCCGGAAACCCGCGCCGGTGGTGTCCTGGCTTGAGCCTGCCCCCGCCCAGCCCTATTTCGCCCGAAGCAGGTACGGCACGCCCCGGATGCCCATTATTTCGCCGAGTTCGAGGTTCCTGTCGAGCGCCGTGGTGTCGCAATCGCCTGCGCCGGAGGGCAACCGCCGCGCCAGCATCCAGTCGTTCCAGGCCGTGGCGGGATCGGAGGCGCACCATATGCGACGGGATTTGGCGACGGAGTCCTCCGAGAGCACGGGGGTCAGGAAGGTGTAGAGGGTGAGGTTGTCCAGGAACTTCAGGCGCTTGTTCAGCTGGACACAGTACGTGCAGTTCGGGTCTTCAAAGCTCACCAGGATCGGTTCGCCGTTGCCGCGAACCTGCTTGATCGCATGTTCCAGAGGAAGCTTCTCGAGCGCTATCTGGCCGTCCACTCTGGCAAGCACGGCCCGAAGAGCTTCTTCGGGCGTGGCGGGTTCCCTGTCACCACGGTAATGAAGGTAAAGACTGATCGCCACGCAAAGGATGAGGATGGCGGCGACGAGGGTGTCTTTTCTTGTCATCGCACTGCGCCCAGGATGTCTCGCAGGGCATCGAGCAACGTTGCGCACTGGCGGTCGTCGCCAACGGTGATGCGCAGGTGTTGCGCGGTTCTCGGCGCATCGAGGTGACGCACGATGATGGCGCGCTCGCGCAGGGCGGCGGCAAGTTCGGCTGCGTCGAAACCGGGGAGGCGGGCAAAGACGAAATTGGCCGCCGAGGGCAGGACTTCAAAACCGAGTGCCTGGAGTTGCGCGGTGAGCATGGTGCGGGTAGTGATGACTTTGCGGCAACTTGCCTGAAACCAGGATTCATCCTCCACCGAGGCCAGCGCGCCCGCAAGCGCCAGCCGGTCGAGCGGGTAGGAGTTGAAGCTGTTCTTGATCCGTTCCAGCCCGGTCATCAGATCGGGATGGCCGATGGCGAAACCGATCCGCAATCCGGCAAGCGCCCGGCTTTTCGAGAAGGTATGGACGACCAGCAGGTTGGGATAACGGTCGACGAGGGCAATGGCGCTGGCTTCGTTCGATTGGTCGGCGAAGTCGATGTACGCCTCGTCGACTACAACGACGGCTTCCCGGTTGGCGGCGACGATGCGCTCGACCTCGGCGAGCGGCAGCAGGCGGCCCGTCGGGGCGTTCGGGTTGGGAAAGATGATGGCCCCGGCGCGATCTTCCCCACGGGGAAGGTAATCCTCCGGGCGCAGGACGAAATCGTCATCGAGCGGAATCTGGCGATATTCGATGCCGTAGAGGCCGCAGTAGACCGGGTAGAAGCTGTAGGTGACATCCGGCATCCACAGGGGACGCTCGTGCTTCAGCAGGCCGATGAAGGCAAGCGCCAGCACTTCGTCGGAACCGTTGCCGACGAAGACTTGCGCCGGGTCGACCCCGTAACGGTTGGCGAGCGCGGCCTTGAGCGCCCTGGCGTCCGGGTCGGGGTAGAGCCGCAGGGTGTCTTCGGTGACTGCGCGAATGGCAGCCAGTGCCTTGGGGGATGGTCCATAAGGGTTTTCGTTGGTGTTGAGCTTGACGAGATCGTCGAGCGCGGGCTGTTCTCCCGGAACGTAGGGGGTCAGGTCGTGGGTGACGGCACTCCAGTAGCGACTCATGCGAAAACTGCGTAAATAAAGGATGGACAGACAATTGATAATGGTATCATGCGACGATTTCATTCATTCGTAGTCGAATATGCGCCAGGCCAGTCTTACCCGTAACACTGCCGAGACCCGAATTTCGGTGCGTATCGATCTGGATGGCACAGGGCTGAGCAGGCTCGATACCGGCGTGCCGTTTCTCGATCACATGCTCGATCAGGTTGCACGGCATGGTTTCATCGATCTCGATGTGCATTGCGAAGGCGATATTCATATCGACGATCATCACTCGGTCGAGGATGTCGGCATCACGCTCGGGCAGGCGTTCGCCAGGGCGCTTGGAGACAAGAAGGGTGTGCGCCGTTACGGTCACGCCTATGTGCCGCTCGATGAGGCGCTCTCACGAGTGGCGCTCGATCTTTCCGGGCGACCGGGGCTGTTCTATTGCGTGGATTTCGCCCGCGAGCGCGTCGGAGGGTTCGATGTCGATCTTGCGCGCGAGTTTTTCCAGGGCTTCGTCAATCACGCCGGGGTGACGCTGCACGTCGACAATTTGCGCGGCGACAATGCGCATCACCAATGCGAAACCCTCTTCAAGGCATTTGGCCGCGCGTTGCGCATGGCCGCCGAGCGCGACGAACGCGCGGTGGGCGTCGTGCCTTCGACCAAGGGCGCTCTCTGAGGCGCTAACGGCCTTACCAGCAATGAGCACGGTGGCAATCGTCGACTACGGTATGGGCAATCTGCGTTCGGTGGCCAAGGCCATCGAATACGTCGCGCCCGATCTCCGGGTGGAAGTCACCGCCGAGGCGGCGCGCGTGGCTGCCGCGAGCCGCGTGGTGTTTCCCGGTCAGGGGGCGATGCCCGATTGCATGCGTGAGCTCGATTCGCGCGGCCTGCGTCCGGCGGTGCTGGAGGCGGCGGCATCGAAACCCTTCCTGGGAATCTGCATCGGCCTGCAAATGCTGTTCAAACACAGCGACGAAGGCGATACGCCGGGATTGGGCGTGTTCGCGGGCAACGTGGCGCGTTTTCCCGCCGAGAGGATGTTCGATGCGGCGGACGTGCGCCTGAAAGTGCCGCACATGGGCTGGAACGAGGTGCGGCAGCGGCAGTCTCACCCGCTCTGGGAGGGAATTCCCGATGGGGATCGCTTTTATTTCGTGCACAGCTTTTGCGTGCAACCCGCCAGCCCCGCCTTGACGGCTGCCGAAACAAATCATGGTATCCGCTTTACCAGCGCAGTAGGGCAGGCTAATATTTTCGCGGTTCAGTTTCACCCCGAAAAAAGCGCGCACGCGGGCCTGCGTCTGTTGTCGAATTTCATCCGTTGGACGCCCTGAGTCTCACGGCGCCGCCTGTTTTCCCTGTACATGATGTCACGCCATGCTTCTTATTCCTGCCATTGATCTCAAGGACGGCCATTGTGTTCGCCTCAAACAGGGCGAAATGAACGAGGCCACGGTGTTTTCGGACGCGCCTGCCAAAATGGCGCGCCATTGGATCGAACAAGGTGCTCGACGGTTGCACTTGGTCGATCTGAACGGCGCTTTTGCTGGCAAACCCGTCAACGAAAAAGCGATTCGCGCCATCGTCGATGAAGTCGATGACGATATTCCCGTGCAGCTCGGTGGTGGCATCCGCGATCTGGATACCATCGAACGGTATCTGGACAGCGGCATCAGCTACGTCATCATCGGCACGGCGGCCGTCAAGCATCCCGGCCTGCTGCACGATGCCTGCGGTGCTTTTCCGGGGCACATCATCGTCGGGCTGGACGCGCGCGACGGCAAGGTGGCCGTCGACGGCTGGTCGAAAGTCACCGGCCACGACGTGATCGACCTGGCGAAGAAATTCGAGGATTACGGCGTCGAGTCGGTGATCTACACCGACATCGGGCGTGACGGCATGCTCTCCGGGGTCAATATCGAGGCCACGGTGCGTCTGGCGCGGGCGTTGCACATTCCGGTGATTGCCAGCGGCGGCGTGGCGGATCTGGCCGACATCGAAGCCTTGTGCGCCATCGAGGATGAGGGCGTGATGGCCGCCATTACCGGGCGCGCGATTTACGAAGGCACGCTCGATTTTGCCGCTGCGCAGAACCGCGCAGACGAACTGACAATGAGGGACTTCTGATGTTGGCCAAGCGAATCATTCCCTGTCTGGACGTGCATGCCGGAAGAGTGGTCAAGGGCACGAATTTCGTCGACCTGCGCGATGCGGGAGACCCGGTAGAAATCGCGCGTCGCTACGACGAACAGGGCGCGGACGAACTGGCGTTTCTCGACATCACGGCCAGTTCGGATGAGCGCGACACCATCGTCCACGTGGTCGAGATGGTGGCCGAGCAGGTTTTCATTCCGTTGACCGTGGGCGGCGGCGTGCGCACGGTCGAGGACGTGCGCCGACTTCTGAACGCCGGGGCGGACAAGGTGAGCATCAACACGGCGGCGGTCAACGACCCGCAACTCGTGCGGGAAGCCAGCGCCAAGGTGGGCAACCAGTGCATAGTGGCGGCCATCGACGCCAAGCAGAAAGCGCCGGGCCAATGGGAGGTGTTTACGCATGGCGGGCGCAAGGGCACGGGGCTGGACGCGGTGGAATGGGCGCAGCAACTAGAGAATCTGGGCGCGGGAGAAATCCTGCTTACCAGCATGGATCGGGACGGAACGCATATCGGGTTCGATCTCGAACTCACCCGCGCCGTGGCCGACGCGGTGCGCATTCCGGTAATCGCCAGCGGCGGTGCGGGCACGCTCGACCATCTGGCCGACGGTGTGAGCATCGGGCATGCCGACGCGGTGTTGGCGGCGGGTATTTTCCACTTCGGCAAATACACGGTGCGCGAGGCCAAGGAATTCATGCGCGCACGCGGCATCGAGGTGCGTTTGTGAGCGCGGATGCGGGTTGGCTCGACGATCTTCGGTGGGATGCCGACGGCCTGATTCCGGCGATTGCGCAGGAAGCGGCAAGCGGCAAGGTGGTGATGTTTGCCTGGATGAACCGCGAGGCGCTCGAGCGTACCGTGGCAACGGGCGAGGCCGTGTACTGGTCGCGCTCTCGCGCGCGCCTCTGGCACAAGGGCGAGGAATCGGGCCATGTGCAGAAGGTGTGTGAGCTGCGCACCGATTGCGACGGCGACGTGCTGTTGCTTTCCATCGAGCAGGTGGGCGGCATTGCCTGTCACACCGGACGACAGAGCTGTTTTTTCCGGCGGTTGTCCGACGAGGGCAGAAAATGGGAAGATGTCGAGCCGGTGCTGAAAGACCCGAAAGACATCTACAAGGAAACCCCTGAAAAGTGAGCGATGCCACGCCCCCAGCCGATGACGTGTTCGACCGGATTGAAGCCACGCTGGTTGGACGACGCGACGCCGATCCGGAAAGTTCCTACGTGGCAAGACTCTACGCCCGTGGGCCGGATGCGATTCTGAAGAAAATCGGAGAGGAGGCCGCCGAACTCATCATGGCAAGCAAGGATGGGCGCTCCGATGGTATCGTCCATGAGGCGGCGGATGTGGTTTTCCACATCATGGCGCTGCTTGCTTTTCACGGCCTGTCGATCGACGACGTGCGCCGGGAACTGGCGCGGCGCGAAGGCGTTTCGGGCATCGCGGAAAAACAGGCGCGGCAACCCGGATGAACCGGGGACACGGAGAACGACATGGGTGATTGCATTTTCTGCAAAATCGCGGCGGGTGAAATCCCTGCCAAAAAATGCTTTGAAGACGAACTGGTCGTCGCCTTCCACGACATTCACCCCTTGCGGCCCACGCATGTGCTCGTGATTCCCAGGACGCACATCGCTTCATTGGCTCACGTAAGCGCAAAGGACGAGCCGGTACTGGGGCGAATGTTGTCGGTTGCGCAAAAACTTGCGACGGAAAACGGCAGCGAGGACGGTTTTCGTTGCATTATCAACACGGGCAGGATCGGCGGACAGGAAGTGCCGCATCTGCATCTGCATATTCTGGGCGGACCGGAGCCGGTCGGCCCGATGGTTAAACAAAGTCATTGAGGAGGTTCAACATGGTTGGCCCATGGCAGGTAGCGTTGATTCTGTTGATTGTCATTCTTATCTTTGGCACCAAAAAACTGCGCAACATTGGCTCGGATCTCGGCGGCGCAATACGTGGTTTCAAGGAAGGACTCAAGGAAGGTGACGCCGCTGCTGCCGGAACGCCGCCACCGCCCCAGGTGACTGCGCAGGAGGGCACGGTGATTGAAGGCGAAGCGCGCGAGAAAGTCGTCAGTGATTCGGAAAAGTCCACCTGACGTTCTGCCCATGCTTCGCGTAGCGTCGATACCGACGATAACGACGAGTTTCTGAAGCATGTTCGACCTGGGTTTTTCGGAACTCGTCGTCATCGCCATCGTGTTGCTGGTGGTGGTCGGCCCTGAACGCCTGCCCGGCGTGGCGCGCACTGCCGGACATCTGTTCGGGCGAATGCAGCGTTACATCTCGGACGTGAAGGCCGACATCCGGCGCGAAATGCAACTCGACGAGTTGAAAAAATTCCAGCAACAGTCACAGGAGTTGGAGAAATCCCTGTATGAAGGGGTGGGAGAGATTCAGTCCGGCATGCAGGAAGCGTTGAGCCTGCCCGAAAACGAAACCTCTTCGCCCGTTGCGCCGCCGCAGGAGGCCGACGCGGCCATCGCTGTGGACGCGCAGGATGGCGCGCAGGAATTGCAACTCGACCTGAAGCTGGATGCGCCTCCCGCTTCAACCGAAACCGCGCCCGCGAAGCCGGTGGATTCCGTATGAGCATCGAGCAAGAGAGCCTCAGCCGGGAAGAGAGTTTTATTTCGCACCTGATCGAGTTGCGCACCCGTCTGCTGCGCTCTCTCATCGCCGTGGCTGTGCTTTTCGTGTGCCTGATGGTGTGGCCGGGGTCGAATGTCATTTACGATCTCCTTGCCCTTCCGCTGAAATCCGCCCTGCCGTCCAGCGCAAGCATGATCGCCGTCGGGGTGGTGACTCCGTTTTTCGTGCCGATCAAGTTGACGATGCTGGTCGCTTTCGTGTTGGCTCTGCCCTTCGTGCTCTACCAGGTGTGGGCCTTCGTCGCGCCGGGTCTTTATGCGCACGAGCGCCGCCTGATTCTGCCCCTGGTTGCGGGGAGCGTGCTGCTTTTCCTCGCCGGCATGGCGTTCTGTTATTTTTTCGTATTCAACATGGCGTTTCGCTTCATCGTCAGCGTTTCCCCCGAAAGCGTGCAAATGATGACGGACATCGATCAATACCTGTCCTTCGTCACGACGATGTTTCTTGCCTTCGGCGTAACGTTTGAAGTGCCCGTCGTCGTGATCCTGCTTGCCAAAGTGGGCGTGGTGTCGGTGCCGAAGCTGCGCCAGGCGCGGCCTTACGTGATCGTGGGCGCGTTCATCGTCGCGGCCATCGTGACGCCGCCGGACGTGGTCTCGCAAATCATGCTGGCGATTCCCATGTGCCTGTTGTACGAAGCAGGCATTTTCATCGCCGCTGCCATCTCGAAGCCGGAACCCGATACTGGGACGAACGGCAATGCCGTCGTGCCGATCGAGCCGAGGAAATCCGGTAACGACTGAACGGCGGTTCAGCGCGCCGTTCGTGGCGTGGGTCGGCGTCCGACTGCAATTTTCAGTTCGATTTTCCGGCTTCCCCGCAGAAGGCGGAAGGCAGCGACCTGCCCCGGCGGCAGCGAGGCCACGAGGTCGAGCATCTCGCGCGGAGCCTGGACTTCCTGTCCATTGATGGCGACCAGTATATCGCCGGGCTGCGCGCCGCTCTTGTCCGCCGGACTGCCGTGCAACACGCTGGTAATCAGCACGCCATGTTCGGAAGCCAGATCGAAGGATTCTGCGAATTCCGGCGTGATTTCGCGCATTTCGATGCCGACCCACCCGCGCACCACTTCGCCGTTTGCGACGATCTGTTCGAGCACCATGCGCGCAATCGAGACGGGAATGGCAAAACCGATGCCGAGTCCGCCGCCGGAAGGCGAATCGCCGCCGCGCGTATTGTTGCCGCGCGAGTAGATCGCGGTATTGATGCCCACCAGTCGCCCAGAGCCGTCGATGAGCGCGCCGCCCGAGTTGCCGGGGTTGATTGCGGCATCCGTCTGGATGTAGTTCTCGAAGGTGTTGATGCCGAGATGGTTGCGGCCCAGCGCCGAGGCGATGCCCATCGTCACCGTTTGCCCGATACCGAAGGGGTTGCCGATGGCCAGCACGACGTCGCCCACGGTCAGGCTGTCCGCCGGGGCAAAGGCGATGGCCGGCAGGGAAGTGGCATCGGCAAGCCTGAGCACGGCGAGATCGGTTTCCGGGTCGCGTCCGATGAGGCGGGCTTCAAACTTGCGCCCATCGTTGAGGACGGCTTCGATTTCGTCCGCGTTCTCGATGACGTGGTTGTTGGTGAGCACGTAGCCCTGCGGGTCGACGATGACCCCCGATCCCAGCCCGGTACGCTCCGGCGTACTGAAAAAGTGGCGGAAGACAGGATCGTTCATCAGGGGATGATCGGGAACCCTAGCCGTTTGCCGGGTGTAAATGTGCACGACCGCAGGCAAAGCCTGTTGTGCCGCTCCGGCATAGGAAACAGGGCTCAACTCACCGGCGGAGGGCGCCAGAGCCGTGGAAGCTTCGACGATTGTGACAGTTGGCAGGGAGTCCGAACCGTCTCTGTGCAACCAATCCGGTTTGAGAGAGCCTATAACAAACAGAACGGCGACGCTGATAGTCACCGCCTGCGTAAAAATCAACCACAAGCGACGCATAATGGAGACCTGCGACGTAAAGAAACCATGTGAAAACTGCTGGAGAAAGGGTATGCAGCTCGATGAACTACGTCAATATCTGAATGATCTACTGGAAACCGCACGTTGGCGCGATTATTGTCCAAATGGGCTTCAAGTGGAAGGCCGTGCCGAAGTTCGGCGGGTACTATGCGGAGTGACGGCTAGTCAGGCACTGGTCGATGCTGCGGCAGCGGGCGGCTACGATGCCCTTCTGGTGCATCACGGATACTTCTGGCGCGGCGAGGACGGGCGCATCACCGGCATCCGTCGCCGTCGGCTCGGTGTGTTGCTCGGCCACGATATTTCACTGCTTGCGTATCACCTGCCGCTCGACGGGCATCCCGTGCTGGGCAACAACGCGCAGCTTGCGTGGCACATGGCCTGGGAGGCCACGGGCCATTTCGGCGAACAGGACATCGGCTGGCTCGGCGCTCCACGGGAGGCTGGACTCAGGGCGTGCGACATTGCGGCCGATCTTGCGGTCAAGCTCGAACGCGTGCCGTTGCTGGTTGGCGACGGTGAGCGCGTGGTCTCAAACATCGCGTGGTGCACCGGCGGGGCGCAAGGCTTGTTTGAACAGGCCATCGCTGCCGGGGCCGAACTGTACGTTTCGGGGGAAATTTCGGAACAGACGACCCACTTGGCGCGGGAATCCGGCGTCCCCTACATTGCCGCCGGACACCATGTCACCGAACGCTACGGCGTGCAGGCGCTGGCGCGCCATATGAATGACGAACTGGGGCTCACAGCGGATTTCCTCGATCTGCCCAATCCGGTTTGAGCGGAGGTACTCCAAAGCGCCAGGGCAGCCATTTCCCGCTTGCCTTCCGTCTCCATGGATCTCTCCAAAAAGACAGACAACTACACAAATCAATCCCCTGTGAACAGCCCCTCGTAAACCATTGATCGTAAACGAGTCCTGCCGAGAGCCGACGACAATCGTATTCATGCGATTGCCCTGACTGCAAGGTACGCGAATTCAAATCTCATTTGAAACGTGATAGAGTTTCGATCATTTTCGGTGCCGCCTGACTGCCGACAAATGGGAATATGGCCGCAATGATAACCGCATGAATACGCAGCTATTTCAAAAACGTTCTACTAACAGGTTGCTCAAAAACCCTATGAGTGCGCACAGATCGGCGAAGCGCCACTGTCATTCTGCGCGTAGCGAAGCGAAGTCGCAGAATCCACGCACCGCATGGATCCTGCGACTTCGCGCAGGATGACAGGCGGTGGGTGTAGAGTTGCTCCATAAAATTATGCATATGTCGCTCTTCAAAAGGTGTACTGGCAGAGTTTTTGAGCAACCTGCTAAAGCCGTTTTCTGTTTTTGCTGCCTGGCCGTTGCCGCCGTCATTCTCGGGCTAGGCATTGCTTCTCCCACTGGATTGACCGGCAAGGACGAATACCTGCTCGGCCTGCGTGTACCGCTGGAGATGATGCAGGACGATCACTGGTGGATACCTTTCGTCGACGGCGAGCCGCGTCTGAAAAAACCACCCATGCTGTACTGGCTCGGACGCGCCAGTTTTGAAGTATTCGGGCCGTCTCTGCTTGCCGCGCGCGCCATCACCGTCGCCTTCGCCCTGTTGCTGCTCGGCTGCACCGCCTGGCTGGGTCGGTATCTGACGGGGCGCTGGCAAACCGGGTTGCTGGCCGCTGCCGTTCTGTTGGGCATGAGCGGCATGGCTTCCGAATCGCGCCGCCTGATGCTCGACGTGCCCGTGGCGGCGCTCTCGACTGCGGCCCTGTGTTGCTACTTGTCATGGCTGGATCGTCCCCGCGTGGCAACCCTGCTGGGGGTAGCCGCTTGTCTTGGTGCCGCCCTGATGACCAAAGGCCCGTTCGCTTTCGTTGCCTGCGGCGGCGGCATGCTGGCTTTATGGGCGGTTCGCCGGGAGACGCGGTCGGTTCTCAGGCAACGCTGGGGCGCGCACCTTCTCATGCTCGGACTGGCATTCGCGTTGCCGGTGTTCTGGTATCTGCATGTGAATTACCTCTACAGCGAGGAATTGGCACATGTGGCCCAGGGCGAACTGGAAGCCCGCCAGATCGGCCTTTCCTTCGCCGTAATCGGCGGCATCTTCACTTTGTCGCTGCCATGGAGCTTCGTCGCCTTTCAGGGGCTTTGGTCTCTTCGACATGAGCCACGGGTGCGCTTTGCCGCCATCTGGCTGCTGGCAACGCTTGTGCCGTTTTTCTTCATCCGCAGCTTTGAGCGCTACCTGATCGGCTCGCTGCCCGCGCTGGCCTTGCTGGCGGCGTTCGCGCTCGAAACTGATCGCGCCGCCATCTGGGGGCGGCGGCTGGGCAGCCTGTTGGTGGCGCTGCCCGTAGCTTTGCTGGCGGCTCTGCTTTTGCGCTGGCAACTCGGTGGCTGGTGGTTGCTGGCGCTGTTTGTGGTCTTTTTTATTTTCGTCTGGTGGCGCCCCGTATCGGGCGGACGGTCGTTCGCGTCAAGTCCCTTCGGTTTCGCTATCGCTGCCGCGCTTCTCTGGAGCGTTGGCTGGGGCATCGCCTTTCCTACCCTCGGCGTTAACAGAGTGCCAGAGGACGTTACGGCGCTTGCAAGCGGCAAGCCGGTGAACCTGTTTGGCGACATGCAGCCGGCTTTGCTGCCCATGCTGGAAAAACGACCGCTACGCCGCCGCCTCGATCCGCCCATTGCGCCGGGCACGCTCATTACGACACGGGCCGAAAATCGCGCTGCTTTGGATAAGCGTCTTGCCGATCTCAATCTGAAAACCGTTTTGCGGCTCGAATACCGGGCGTTGATTTCGGCAGGTTCCGGTATCCGTTTCGCCAAAAAAGACGCGACGCGGGACGACTGGAAGCAGGCATGGAATGAGCGCAGTCCGAAGCCGCTGATGTCGACGGTGCAAGTATTCGAGGTATTGCCGTGAATGTGGGCCGGTACGCCCGATATTTGCCAGTGGCGGTTTTTGCCATCGCCCTGGCGCTTGCCTTGCCGATGCTCAAGCCCTTGCCGGAACCGGCAGCGCAATCGGTGACACCATCAGCAGCGGCAACGCCAACGACGATTGCGCAAAGCAATATGGAACGCCTCTTCCTGCCCAACCCGGCGGCTTCGGCGCATAGCGTCAGTCTCGCGGATCTGGGCGGAGGCCATATTGCCGCCGCCTGGTTCGCCGGCAGCCGCGAAGGTGCGCCGGATGTGAATATCGTCTTTGCCACTTTCGACGGCAAGGCATGGAGCCAGACCAGGCCGATCATGACGCGCGCCCGTGTCCAGGATGACACCGGACGGCGGGTAGCCAAGAGATCGGAAGAGCACACGTCTGA
>Ga0099364_10002203_pt1 | contig 31249 bp, 25 predicted proteins | sample TergutTh196P3_FD_73070 | JGI IMG/M metagenome (GOLD analysis project Ga0099364, IMG submission 73070) | Microcerotermes parvus P3 segment gut microbial communities from Pointe-Noire, Republic of the Congo - Th196 P3 | ecosystem: Host-associated > Arthropoda: Insects > Digestive system > Gut ... | reverse complement strand
CAATTAAACGAAATGGGATTTTTTAGAATAAACAGAAACATACTGATAAACGGAAAATATGTTACCAAAGTAAATCTTTCTTATGAGAGCAGAACTGTTTTTTTGGATAAAATAAAGTTAAAAGTTTCTAAAAGACGCCTGAATGAGATTAAAGCACTTTTTTCATAAATCTCTTTTATGCGCAAAAAATGCCCGCTCATACCCCAAATAATACCGCTTATTCGTTAAAATGCACCGTTTATATTATGTTATAAAAAATAATATTTTTGCAAAAATTATTAACCTCTTAAATATATATAATATGAAAACATTTAAACTCTTTTTTATTAAAACCATATTTTTGGTTTTAATTTTTTGTAATGGTAATCTGTTTGCCCAAACCTGGCCCCCCTTTGGTATGCAGGGAAACGGAACAGAGGATAACCCTTGGCAAATAACCACACCGGCGCATTTGGAAACATTGGCAAATTTTGTGAACGCCGAAGATAATGGATACCAAACTAAGAATGTATATTATATATTAATGAATGATATAAATTTGAACGGATATGCACAAGGTGAAGGTTGGATTCCCATTGGAAGATTTGTCAACAGCACCGATTTTAGTAATGCTTTTCAAGGTAATTTTAATGGGAATGGTTATATTGTACAAAATCTTACCATCAATAAACCCTTAAACGATCCCTTAGGCGATTGTGTTGGTTTCTTTGGCTACACAGCCATCGGTGAAATTAAAAATATAGGTATAGAAAACTGTAATATTGTAGGGCGAGTAGGTGTTGGTGGATTGGTGGGACAAAATGGAAGTAATATTTATAACGGAAGCAATATCAACAACTGTTATGCCACAGGTAATATAAAGAGTAATAGTAACTCCGGTGGTTTGGTAGGGTATCAAAGCGGTGGTTCTATAAATAATTGTTATGCCAAATGTAATGTAAGTGGAGAAGGACAGATTGGTGGTTTAGCAGGAATGGGTAGTGAAGCAGTTATATCTTATTGTTATGCCACAGGTAGTGTAAAAGCAAACAATTTTGATTGGGTTGGAGGATTGGTAGGAGACTACTATACACAAGAAATAAGTAATTGTTTTGCCGCAAACGACAGTGTTGTGATATTTAATTCGGGCACCAACATCTGGCGTATGGGTAGAGCCAACACATTAAGAAACAATTACGCCAGAAACGATATGGTGGTGCAAAACGCAGAGGGAGATGTGCCGGTTACCAATGGGCTTACTACCAAAGATGGTATGGGAAAAGATATAAGTGTGTTTTATACTGTAGATTTTTTTGCCACTGCAAGCAACTGGTATAATGAGGCGTGGAATATCACCTCCACCCCAGAATCTAATCCCGATTTTGTTTGGTTTATCAACGATGGAGAAGATTTTCCCTTATTGATGTGGCAATACTCAGGCGGAACAGGCATTGCATCTCATAATACAACTCTGGAAATAACGGTTTATCCGAACCCGACGAAGGGGGAGTTACGGGTTACGAGTTACGAGTTACAAGTTACGAATGTGGATATTTTTGATATTTACGGGAGAAATGTAGGGGCAAACCTGCGTGTTTGCCCTGCTGAAAACGAAATCAATATTTCAGCATTGTCGGCGGGAGTTTATTTTGTTAGAATAAGTACCGAAAAGGGAGTAGTGAATAAGAAAGTGGTGAAATATTAAGAATTAAGAATTAAGAATTAAGAATTAAAAGGAGATAAAGGAGTTATGGAGTTAAAGGAGTTAAAAATCGCAAATCGGATATCGTAACTTGTAACTCGTAACTTTAAATCTAAAAGTCTAATATCTTAAAGTCTAATGTCTATAAGTCTAAAACAAAAAATTATTAACCCTTAAATACATAAACCTATGAAAAAAAATCTATCACATCACCTCATCTTGTTTCTGTTTTTTGCTTTCGTTTCACTCAATGTGTCGGCGCAAGATTGTACGCCACCCAATAAAACGGCAGAAATAAGTGTAAACAACATTCGCGCCCTTTTGAAAACAAACGGTGCTCATTTCTTTGACAGTACCGGTTCTCAATTTGAAGTGCCCAAAGGGAGCGGCAAAACCTCTTTGTTTTCCGGCGCACTTTGGCTGGGTGCTATGGATGAGCAAGATAACCTACACGTTGCTGCTATGAAGTTTGGGCAAGATGGTAACGACTATTTTGCAGGTCCAATCAGCAATGATGTTTCGGCTTCCTCTTTTTATGACCAATTTTGGCATATTACCAAAAAGGAAATTGATGAGCATAAAGCGCATTATGCAGATCCCAATTATAGCGTTCCCAATAGTATCCTTTCCTGGCCCGCGCATGGCAGAACCCAATACGGTGAAAGTTCATATTTAGCTCCTTATAAAAATATTTCGGGGCAAACAAAGTATTCGCCCCAATTGGGAGATTACCCTGAAATAAGAGGTGATGAAGCCTTCCTTTTTATTCAAAACGACGATTGTTATCATACCGAAAGTATGGGAAGCAAGTTAGGAGTTGAGATTTTGGGTATGGTATATGCTTACGATGCCGATAAAGTGGAATTGAGTAATACTATTTTTCTTTCTTATACCATTAGAAATAAATCTGAAAACAATTATCAAGATTTATATATCGGATTTTTTAGCGATTTTGATATAGGTTATGGTCAGGATGATTATGTTGGCTGTGACTCCACATTAAATTTGGGATATGGCTATAATGGATTAGAAATAGATGGAACAGGACAAATGAATGCTTATGGAGATAATCCCCCTGCACAGGGTGTTATGTTTCTGAACCAAAAAATGAGTGCGTTTATGTATTTTAATAATTCACCAGATTCAGGTCCATATATTTTTCCGAGTATTGTGTGTTACAATTATTTAAAGGCGTACTGGAGAGATGGACGCCCCCTTACTTATGGAGGAACGGGTTATAATCCCACATCAACCGAAACTACAAAGTATGCTTTTAGCGGAGACCCCGAAACAGGAACCGGCTGGACGGAAGTGAATGCAGGGAATACTCCTGATGACAGGCGCGGCGTGTTGAGTGCAGGTCCTTTTACCTTACCCGCAAATGAGAGTATTTGTATTGATATTGCACTACCCTGGGCAAGAAGCACGCAAGGATACTTAAATTCTGTAACACTCCTGAAAGAAAGTGCACAAGCCATTCAACAGTTTTATAACCAACAAAACTATGTGGATTATTGTAATATTCCGGTTGGTATTAAAGAAATTGAAAACAATTTTGATATTACAGTTTATCCGAATCCGGCAAAAAACGAGTTACGAGTTACAAGTTACGAGTTACAAGTTAACAAGTGGATTAATCCCCTTGTCGTAGAAGTGTTTGATATTTACGGCAGAAATGTCACACCTCACACCTCTTACCTCACACCTCAAACCTCACTTGATATTTCCACATTAAGTTCAGGGGTTTATTTTATCAGATTGAGTGATGGACAAAGTTTTTCGGTACAAAAGTTTGTAAAAGAATAAAGAAACTTTATAAAAAGCGGAAATTTAACTTAACTTCTTGTACACAAGGTTACGTGAATTACTATTTATAGCGGGAAACAGTTAAGTTTCTCGCTTTTTTTATTTCATTTTTAAAAGTTTTATTCGTAATAATAGGTTTGCCTGTATCAAAAGTCAAAATTTATTAACCGCAAAGTGCGCAAAGGGTTTACGCAAAGAACACAAAGTTTTGAATATAAAGCATTTATTCTTTACGACCTTTGCGTTAAATCTTGGCGTCTTTGCGTTAAAAAAAGTTATAAGACACTCCCTAAGGGGTGTATAAGTATAAAGGAAACAAGTTTTTCTTTATTCTTTTACAAACTTTTGTACCGTTTTTTTTAAGTTGTTAATAATCTTTTTTTCGTGCTGCAAAAAAACAACTTAAATAGATAACACAGGAAAAAAAATCGGGGTAGTTTATATTAGATATTGTAGTTTTATTAGCCGTACCTACGGTGTGTTTTGTAATATAAAATATTATTACAAATCACAATTATTGGTTTTGTTCATTATTAATTTTAATATTTCATATATTTTTGCAAACTAAAAATTAAGTGGATAAAATAACCACTAAGCCTCAAAGATTACATTTACATCCAATTAGAGTTAATTCAAAACTTATTTAAATGAACCCACTTGAAGTAAATAATTTTTCTTTAGAACTTAAACAGGATGATAATTGGAGTCCCATTTTATCCTCTATTTCTTTTACTTTAAAAAGAGGAGAAACTTTGGGTATTGTTGGAGAATCGGGCTCCGGAAAGTCGGTAACCGCTTTATCTATAATGCAATTACTTTCCAACAAAATTTCGAGAATAACAGAAGGAGGAATCTATTTTGATGAAGTAGGAGGTGTGAGGTGTGAGGTAAGTGATATGGGGGAAAGGGCACTTCAGGAGATTCGGGGGAATCGTATCGCTATGATTTTTCAAGAGCCGATGACCTCCTTAAATCCGGTTATCAGATGCGGCGAGCAAATTACTGAGGTGTTGCTGTATCATACAAAACTGTCGAAAAAAGAGGCAAAACGAAGAACTATCGAACTGCTTAACGATGTGTTGCTTCCCGAACCGGAAAAGGTATATAAGAAATATCCCCACGAACTTTCCGGCGGGCAAAAACAACGGGTAATGATTGCCATGGCAATGAGTTGTAATCCTGATATTCTAATTGCAGACGAGCCCACCACCGCCTTAGATGTTACCGTTCAAAAAAGCATTTTAGAACTTTTAAAAGAGTTGCAGAAAAAAACAGGCATGAGTATCCTGTTCATTTCGCACGATTTGGGCGTTGTGGCACAAATTGCCCACAGAGTGTTGGTCATGCACAAAGGTAAGATTGTTGAACAGGGCGAAGTACAAACCATTTTTAAAAATCCTCAACACCCCTATACCCAAGGGTTGCTTGCCTGTCGTCCCAAATTGGACGAAAAGCCCGAAAGGCTGCCCACCGTGGAAAACACAATGCAGAAGGCAGAAAGCAGAAAGCAGAAAGCAGAATTATATACCAATAACCTTATTTATAAAAGTAACCTTAGTAGCATTTTTTATGTTGAAAATATTAATAAATCATTTCCAATCAGAAAGAAAAATATATTTGAAAAACAGAGATTTTTTCAAGTTTTAGACGATATTAACCTTACCATTTACGAAGGAGAAACGTTGGGGCTTGTGGGTGAGTCCGGTTGTGGTAAAACCACTTTGGGCAGAACGTTATTGAGATTAATCGAATCTGATTCGGGAAAAATTTATTACAAAAATAAAGATTTACAAACTATTTCAATAAAACAACTACGCCATCTTCGCAAAGAACTGCAAATTGTTCTTCAAGACCCCTACTCTTCATTAAACCAACGATTAACGATTGGGCAAATGCTTATGGAGCCTATGAAAGTGCACCGCATTTTGAACAACGATAAAGAGCGGAAAAACCGTGCCATTGAGTTGTTGGAGCGCGTGGGGATGGGCGAGGCGCACCTGCATCGCTACCCGCACGAGTTTTCGGGCGGACAACGTCAGCGCATTGCCATTGCCCGCGCACTGACCGTAAATCCAAAGTTTATCATCTGCGACGAAGCAGTTTCAGCCTTAGACGTATCGGTGCAGGCACAGGTGTTAAACCTGCTCAACGACCTAAAACAAGATTTTAATCTTACCTATCTTTTTATTTCTCACGATCTTTCGGTGGTGAAGTATATGTCGGATAGAATTGCGGTGATGCAACACGGAAAAATTGTGGAACTGAATGATGCAGAGGAGATTTACCGAAACCCACAAACAGCATATACAAAACGATTGATAGAGGCAATTCCGAAAATTTTATGTTAATTTGCCGCACACAAAAATAATGTAGAAATCATGAATGAATCTATTCCAATTTCTGAGCGTATTTTATACGAAGACAACCATTTAATAGTAGTGCACAAACTTGCAGGAGAGATTGTGCAAGCCGACAAAACGGGCGATGAACCGCTGTCGGAAAAATTGAAAACCTACTTGAAAGAAAAATACCAAAAACCCGGAAATGTGTTTGTGGGTATTGTGCACCGCATCGACCGACCCGTGAGCGGCGTAGTAATTTTCGCCAAAACTTCCAAAGGACTTTTCCGTATGAACGAAGTTTTTAAACTTAGAAAAATTAGAAAATTTTATCACGCCTTAGTAGAATACAAACCCAAAGTTATAGAACAGACGTTGGAACAATATATTCGTAAAAATGAAGCACAAAATAGAAGTGTTATTTCAAACGAACCCAAAGAGGGATACTTGACAGCAATTTTGCATTATAAGTTTTTGCACTCCACTATAAATTATCATTTGCTTGAGATAGAGTTGTTTACCGGCAGACATCATCAAATTCGGGCGCAGTTGGCTTCTCTTGGTTCCTGCATTAAAGGCGATTTGAAATATGGAGCCAAACGCAATAACCCCGATGCTTCCATTTCTTTACAGGCTCAAAGGGTTATTTTTGAACATCCCATTGCAAAGAAAATTATTGAGATAGAAACGCCGTTTAAGTTGGTAAAGGATTAATAAAAAACTCATCATTCTAACATCCTCTTAATAGGAATCAGTGCTTTTTGTATCAATTCTTCCTCTAAAATAATTTCCGGCGTTTCGGTTAGTAATGCGTTGTAAATTTTCTCTAACGTGTTCAATTTCATATATTCACAGTTGTTGCAGGCGCACGTTTCGGGGTTGTTTACGACATAAAACCGTTTTGTAGGGTTTTGTTTTTGCATTTCGTACAAAATTCCCGTTTCGGTGGCTACAATATATTCTAAGGAGGTGTCATCTTTTGCAAAATTGAGCATAGCAGCGGTAGAACCGATGAAATCGGCAAGTGCCAAAACGGTGGCTTTGCACTCCGGATGCGCCAAAACTTTGGCAGTGGGGTGTTCCGCTTTTAACTTAAAAACTTCATCGGCAGTAAGTTGGTCGTGCACATGACACGCGCCATTCCAAAGTACCATTTCACGTCCAGTCTCTTTGTTAATGTACGCTCCGAGATTTCTATCGGGTGTAAACACAATTTTTTCATCTTTGGGCAACGAATTAACTATCTTCAACGCATTACCGGAAGTAACAATGATATCGGACAGGGTTTTTACCTTTGCCGAGCAATTAATGTAACTCAACACTTTATGTTCAGGATAGTTTTCTAAGAAAGTTTCTAATTGTTCGGCTGGGCAACTGTCTGACAAAGAGCACCCTGCATTTATGTCGGGGATTATTACTTTTTTTTGAGGAGATAGAATTTTCGCTGTTTCTGCCATAAAATGCACTCCGGCAAACAGAATAATTTCCGCATCGGTGTTGGCTGCCTGTTTCGAGAGTGCTAAACTATCGCCCACAAAATCAGCAACATCCTGCACTTCGGGCAAGGTGTAGTAGTGCGCCAAAATAATGGCGTTTTTCTCTTTTTTAAGTTGTTGGATTTTATTTTTTAATAACAAGTTTTCCATATTATTTTCTTGTAATTAAATTTTTGGCAAAAATACAACATTATTTTGTTATAGGCAAATAATGTTGTGTTCCTGCAAAAACTTGTAAATTTTAACAACTTTCGGCTAAAAATTGTTCTTTATTTTGTCTCATTTATTGTTCCAACCACCCCAACCTCTAACAAAACCACCAATAATTTATTATTTTCAAATAACTCAATTAAACTCCCCCATTCGTCAAAGTTTGTAGTGCATTGGTTCGGCGGCGATTCCATCGCCGCCGCTCTATTTTTGCAGGTTCAGCCTGGCCTTTCCGTACTACTAAACAACTGTTATCCATCTCTTAAATAATCTTGAATTTTCTCCTTCATCATTTCAATCGCTAAAAAATTTCTGGGTGAAATAATATCAATCCACCCCGACTCAATAGGATATACCCGATTCTCTTTTACGGCATCCAACAAAGTATAAGGATAGGTTTTAACAAAAAAAGGCAACTCTTCGGGGCGAATAAAAATAAGATTCGGATTTTGAGTAAATAAATACTCGCGACTGATATTCCATGTTGCCAAACTGTCTCCGATATTTTTCCCTCCCGCATAACTGATAATCTCGCTGATATGCGAGTGGGCGGGTGCGGTAAAATCGCCCGCCGTGCCAAAACTAACAACGTAATATATGGTTGGCATTGTAGGGGCAACCGCAAGGGTTGCCCCTACCGTATTATATTGGGATAATTTTTCCCCATAATATTGAATCAACGAATCTGCAAGTGCTTTCTTATCTGTTATTTTTCCAAGAATATCCATAACCTCCAACATCCCTTCCAATTTTTCTTCCTGTTTCATAGCAATTACGGTTATGCCCGATTTTTCCAATTTTTCTACTTCTTTTTTGGTGATAATGGAACCAATGAGTACCAAATCTGGTTGCAGCGAGATGATTTTTTCTATATTAATATTTTGCAAACCGCCAACTTTGGTAATTTGGTTGGTTTCTTCCGGAAAATCGCAAAAGTTGGAAATGCCCACTAACTTATCCTCAGCGTGTAAAAGAAAAATAATTTCGGTAATGCCCGGCGAAAGCGAGATAATTTTTTCGGGTGTTTGGTCTAATTTTATTTCTCTATTATACGAATCGGTATAACACAAAAAAGTACCTGCCTTATCCTTGGGGGACAGGCAGGCACCACACAGAGAAATAAAATAAAAATATACTAATGCCTTTAACAGGCGGTTAGTCGTGTTCATTAACGCCGCAAAAATATAATTTATTATATAGGTTCAGTTTCTCAAGTACATTATTTTTTATATGCACATAGTCATCAACACCTGCTTTATTCAGTAAATCAATGATTTCAGTCGGATATCCGGCAATAATTACAGGTAATTTTTTTTGATTTTTTTTGATTTTTTCAGTAATTTCTACTCCCAAAGTGGCATATTCTTCATCTGAACTACACAAAACGATGAGGTCGGGGGAAGCATTTAGGGCAGTTTTTACTCCTTCATCCGCATTATTGAAACCGGCATTGTCGATAATTTCGTAACCGGCACATCCAAAAAAGTTGGTAATAAAACTTGCACGCGCCTGTCGCATAGCAAGATTTCCCACTTTAAGCAAAAATAGTTTCGGGCGGTGGTGTTTTTTAGCATACTTTTCGGTTTGCAAACGTAATTCTTCAAAAGCAGCAGCACCGCGGTAAGATTTAAGACCTTCGGAATCGCAAGTTTTTGGTTCTTCAATTTTATCTAACATACTTTCGTTGAGATTGGGGTATTGGTTGGTTCCCAGCAAAATATACTTTCGGGTAGTAATATCCATATCCCGTTTGCGTGCGCTCTCTTCAATTTCTGCTTTAATTTTTCCGTTTTCTATTAATGCAGTAAAACCACCTTCATTTTCAACATCTTGAAACAATTTCCAAGCAGATTCAATAATAGAGTTAGTAAGATTTTCAATATAATAAGAACCTGCGGCGGGATCCACCACTTTATCAAAATAGGATTCTTCTTTTAAGATAATTTGCGTATTTCTACTTATGCGACTTGAAAACTCATCTTCTTGTTTATAAGCAATATCGAAAGGTTTTAAGGCTATAGAATCTGCGCCGCCCAATGCTGCCGACATCGCTTCGGTGGTAGAGCGCAACAAATTTACATAAGGGTCGTACAACGTTTTATTCCAGGAAGATGCCACCGTATTGATGCTGATGTGATACGCGCCATCGCAAGTGGGTTTGTATGGCTCAATTAAAGTAGTCCACAATACACGCGCCGCTCTCAATTTGGCAATCTCCATAAAATAGTTGGAACCCACCGAAAGCGTAAACTGCATCTTTTTTGCTATGATTTCAGAAGGTATTCCATTGTCGGTGGTAAAATTTAGGTACTCATTGGCAACTGCCAAACAATATCCTAACTCTTGCACGATGGTAGCACCTGCGTTGTGTATGGCAAGCCCGTTCACATTGATAATTTTGAAAAGAGGGAGTGCGGCAGTTATTTTTAACAATTCTAAAATTTCACTCAAATCGGTTTCCCTATCTCTATAAAATTTACCTTTTTTTAATGCAAAAAACAACGCATCGAAATCCACAGAACCGGCTATTTTCGATTTATCAAACTTTTGTTCTTCAACATATTGAAGAAACCATTTCATAAGTTCAACATAATTCGATGCACATCGAAATTGAACGGCATATTTTTCTAAATCTATGTTTTGTAATAATGTGGTTAATTCTTTATATGAATTAACATTTTTAGTACAGAAAGAAACCGTATTTGCTCCTTTCGATAGTGCATTTGTGGCAATTACATTCGCTTTCGCAGGATTTTTTTCAGTAATCTCTTGCACAATATTCCATTGGTTATCTTTGGTTTTAAAACCGCGCGTATAAGGAAAATGGTTGGGCAAAGATTCTAAATAATTAATCAATTCTAAGTCTTCGGCGCGGTAATAAGGTTTTACATTAAACCCTTCTTCTGTGCGCCACACCAATTTTTTTTGGTAATCTGCGCCTTTTAAATCTTTGATAATCACTTCTTCCCATTGTTCTGTGGAAACCGGAGGAAACTCTTGAAACAGTTTGTTTTCAGTATTCATTATGGCTCATTTTTTTAGGGTGCGAAAATATAGAAAATAGTGATTAATGATTCATCAATAAAAACATTAATACTTAATCTAAAACAGTTGATCTGTACTTAAAATTATTTCCATTTTTTTAAGGGGTAAGTTACCATCATCGTATCATTGTCGGATACATCAATGCCTGCTACATTAGGGCGAATAATTTCAAATTGTGTGATTTTTTTCACACCAATCTTGGTTTTTTTTCTTTTTTTGCACGAAACTTTTTTCAAAAGTACAAATTTTTCTGAAATCTGCAAACTATCACATCGCCTTGCGCCAAGTTATTTTCTTGGGAATGTATTTTGTTAAATACTCAGAGATTTATTTTTTAGTCATTTTTTATAATTTTATACAAAAATAAAAAATTTCATGTTTATTTGCAGTCTTTATTTTAATTATTTATTTAACTTATTTACATTATGAAAAAACAATTTTTTGCTGAAATGATTGGAACTATGGTTTTGGTTCTTATGGGCTGCGGTGCTGCCGTTTTTGGCTCTGATTTAATGTTTGCTATGGGCGGAATCGTGTCCACCTCATGGGTATTTATGGTTGCTTTTGCATTTGGATTATCAGTCATTGCAATGGCATACACCATTGGACCTATTTCAGGTTGCCACATTAACCCCGCTATTTCATTAGCCGTTTACATCAACAAAGGAATCTCTTTGAAAGGTATGGGTATCTATATGTTAGCACAAGTTATCGGTGCACTTATCGGTTCTTCCATTATTTTTGCATTAGTAAAAACCGGTGCCATTACCAACGAATTTAACATTACTACTACCGGCGCAAACAATTTTGCAGAAGGTTTGTTAATACCCGCATTGATTGCAGAAACGGTGTTTACTTTTATATTTATTTTGGTGGTTTTGGGTGCAACCGACAGCAAAAACAATGCTACCAAATTTGCAGGCTTAGCAATAGGTTTAACATTAGTTTTGATTCATATTGTTTGTATTCCCATCACCGGAACATCCGTAAATCCTGCCCGTAGTATTGCTCCTGCATTATTTGAAGGTATCTCTTCTAAATTTGCAGACCTTGGTGCTTTAAAAAATCTTTGGGTATTTATCGTAGCACCTTTTGTTGGCGCAGCCTTAGCCGCATTTACCTGGAAATGTTTCAAAAAAGAGTGTTGCTGCTGCTGTAAAAAAGAAGAAACTGTTCAAGAATAAAAGCAGAAGGCAGAAAGCAGAAAGAATTAAAAGGAGTTAAGGAGTTAAAGGAGTTAAAAAATTTAATTTGTAACTCGTAACTTGTAACTAAAAAAATCATTAATCACTATAAATCATGCACATAGCAGTAGCGGGAAATATTGGTTCGGGAAAAACTACACTTACCGGATTGCTTGCCAAACATTTTGGTTGGGAATCGCTTTTTGAAAGTGTAGAAAACAATCCCTATTTGTCAAGTTTTTACGAAGATATGCAACGCTGGTCGTTCAATTTGCAAGTTTTCTTCTTAAACAGTCGTTTTCGGCAAGTTGTTGAGATTAGAAAAAAGAAAAAGCCTGTCATTCAAGATCGTACTATTTACGAAGATGCTTACATCTTTGCGCCTAACTTGCACGCTATGGGTTTGATGCCTACTCGCGATTTTGAAAACTACTCTTCGCTTTTTGAACTCATGATGCAGTTTTTGCAACCCCCCGATCTGTTAATCTATCTGAAAGCCGATGTGCCTACGTTGGTTGATCAAATTAAAAAAAGAGGCAGAGATTACGAAACCTCTATCAGTTTGGATTATCTTTTTTCGTTGAACGATAGATATGAAAAATGGATATCCGGTTATGAATTGGGAAAACTGCTGATTGTGGATGTAAATACTGTCAAATTTGCCGAAACACCTGAAGACCTCGGAACTATTATTGATATGGTAAATGCCGAATTGTACGGATTGTTTTGAAATAATTTATTAAAAAAGGTAATGATGCTTAATTAATCTATGGGCATCTCTCCCGTATCCACATCACGCGACGTTTCTTGTCGTTGTTTGTAGTTGTTCAGCCGGTAAGTAAACGTTAAATTTACTTGAAATGCACTACGCCAACGCGTACTTGTTGAATAATAACCGTTTGTTTTTTTGGTATAATCGTAAGAGGTAATGATGGTTTTGGGATTGTAAATCAAATCTCTAATATTGAGGCTTGCGGACATCGCATTTTTAAAGAAAGATTTTTTTACACCGAAGTTGAGCGAGTACTGCGCATTGCGTCTGCCTTGACCAACGCCGCCACCGCCCCAGCCCATACTGCCCGTGGTAATAGATTTGGAACGAAAACGAAAGTTGAGTTGCAAATCCCAACTTTTCGGCAGGTTAAACGTTTGGTTCAATCTAAACCCGTAAGCCCAATCGTCCGACAAATTCGGGTCAATCAAATCATCGCTATTAATTTTAACATAGTAACAATCTCCACTAAAATTGATACGCCAAAAATTCCACAATTTTTGACCAAAAACAATTTCAAAACCAACACTTTGACTTTTATTCAAATTTTGCGAAGAGGTAAGCGTATAGGTAAATGTATCGGAACCCATATAGTTTTCATCAATGGCTAATTTATAAAAAAGGTCATCCTCTTTCATATAAAAAATGGTGTCGTTCAAAATATACGCTTGGTGCATTTCGGTATATCGCGTAATTAAATCGGTGCGCGGACGATAAAACACCGTAGCACTGAAAGATGAGTTTTTAATAAAAGCAGAATACCCTAACTCTAAATTGCTGGCAAACTCAGGCCCTAAATTGGCATTTCCGGTGCGCAAATTCTGTTTGTCGGAAACATCCACAAAAGGATTCAGATTCCAAAATCTCGGGCGCGTTACTCTTCGTGAAAAACTTAATTGTAAAGAGTGTTTGTTATTAATATCATAACGAATATGTGCCGTGGGATACAAAATATTTCCCAATTTTGTAAAGGTATTGGGGATTCTTATAGGGGGATCATTTGCAGGAAAAAGTTCTGAAACAGTGTGGGCAATCTCGCCACGCACACCCACTTGCACTTTCAAAACTTTCCAAAACGAATTGGAATAGATAAAATAAGCAGCATTGATATATTCATTAAATTTAAAATCATTTCTTTGTTGTTGGCTTTCCACTGCATTCTCTTCGGAAGTTCCAAAATCTAATCGATAATCTTGTCCAATAAAACGATACGAAAATTTGTATCCGGTTTCAATGCGCCCGCCATTTCCAACCGGTGTTACAAAATCAACCTGCGCCGTAGCCGTGCGATTATTTGAGGTAGTATTCGATCTTTGAAAATAGGTTAATGTATCCGGAATACTAAATTGCTGTAAGTGCTTACTGTCTGATTTTCCGCTCATATCGGTATAAAACAGGTCGGAAGTAAGTTCCATACCTTGTTTATCAAAAGTTTTTTTATAACTGATATTTCCGGTAATATTATTTCCGAAACGATTTCCCGAACCATTTTGTTCATATACATTATAGGGACGATTTTCGCCAAATAGTTTCAGCGCGTTTGTTGCGTCGGTATAGTTGGTTTCTTTAAAGTCAAATCTATTGTAACCCACAGCAAAATATAAAGTATTTTGTTTATTTATAGAGTAATCTAAACCGGCACGGAGATTGTTTCCCATAAATAGAGAATTATTACCATTTTTTTGAGATAAAAAGGTGGTATCCGTATTAAACCATGATGTTCTTTCCAAATCGCCGTAACTGCGCCGTTGCCCGCTTCTGAAATTGTAATTCAGAAACATACTTACTTTATGATAGGAGTAATTTAAGTTTACGGAAAGATTTCCGCCATCCAAATAGAGTTTATTTCTAAATATTGAGGTGGCTAAACCGCCGGTAAAATAGGCATTGAATCCGGGTTGTTTTTTCTTTTTGAGTATCACGTTGATAATTCCGCCCATACCGTCCGGTTCCAATCGTGCTGAGGGGTTTGTAATAACTTCTATGCTTTCAATATCTGCGGAAGGAATTTGGTCTAAGGTCAGGTTTGTGGGTCTTCCGTCAATGAGAATCGTAACATTTCCCGAGCCGCGCAGCGACACATTTCCTTCAATATCCACATCCACCGAAGGAATTTCGGCTAAGGCTTCCACAGCGGTAGCACCTTCGGTAATGATGCTGTTTTCTAAATTATATACTTTTTTATCCAAATTTTGTTGCATCATCTCTTTTTGTGTAGTAACCTTCACTGCTTGAAGTTGCTGGGGGCGTTGGGTCAGCACAAACTGTCGCATCATATAACGTGGAGAACTTTGAGATAAGGTAAATTCAGGAGTAAAATGCTTGCTGTATCCCATAGCATTCACTTGCACAAAATAGGTTCCCCAGGGAATATCTATAATAAAAACTCTACCGTTTTCATCGGTAATTCCGCCTGTGATAGTGGCAGAGTCGGTGGCTCTTTGCACATAAAGGGTGGCATATTGAACGGGCTCTTTGTTTACATCCACAATGGTGCCAACAACTGCGCCCAACGAGCCAAGGTCGGGCATCTCACCGCCGCCGGGGCGTTGCTGAGCAAAAGAGGTAAGAGGTAAAAGGTATGAGGTAAGAGAAAATAGGGAAATAATTGACAGTTTTTGTTTGAAAGTCATAAATAATTAAATATTAAATAAAAAAAACTGCACCATTGACTAAAAAGTGTGGATGTAGTTTAATGAAAGAATAAAAATGTTTTTCATCATAAAACAATAAAATAAACATTTTTTTGTTAATTTATTATTAATAATATAATGATTTAATCATGAAAAAATTTTTCCTTTTTACCGTTTTTTTAGTTTTGTTTACAGCCTTGTTTGCTCAAAATTTGAGCGTATTAATGGATTATAAATCCTATTATACAACAACCGGCGAACCATATTTGGAAATATCCTCATTTGTAAGTGGAAAATCTGTAAAGTATGTTCTTGATGAAGAAAATGCCTATCAGGCAGAAGTGCGCATTACTTTGCAAGCATTTCAAGGAGAAGAATTAGTGAATACATTAGATTACATTCTAACCAGCGAACAGTTTAGTGATTCTATTTCCGAAGCAAAACCCAATTTTGGAGATATTCAAAATTTCCCGTTGCCCAATGGAGAATATTTGTTGCAATTTTCTGTACAAGATATGAATAACGACACAAAGCCACTATTTTTTGCAGATATTTATACCGTAGATTATCCGCAGAACGAAGTATCTATTTCAGATATTTCGCTTTATAAAAGTGTGAGCCGAGAAACTACCGGAGATATTTTTGATAAGTATGGTTTTTCGTTAGACCCTTTGTTCTATGGATTTGTGCCGGAAACTTCTGTCAATCTTCCCTTCTCCTGTGAAATTTACAACACAGAACAAATAGCGGGAGAGGAACAAATTACGATTAAAAGTTATATCACCTGTTTTGAAAACAACCTAATGCCTTACCCCGAAGCGCGTCATACGGCAGTGTTAAAAGCAAAACCCGTAATGGTTTACTTTGGTGAGATAGGTATCTTTAAGTTGCCCTCCGGAAATTACAACCTAATGATTGAAGTGTATAATAAAGATTCGGAATTACTCTCTTCCAATTCTTATTTTTTCCAACGAAGCAATCCTAATATTACTTTTGAAATCAGCGACTTTAATGCAGTGGATGTAAGTAATACTTTTGTGGATAACATCAAAGATTCTGCGCAAATTTTAGAATATGTGAGGTTTTTATATCCCATCTCAACTCCTATGGAAAGAGAATTTTACAGAGCACGAATGGGGTTAATTCCGGTGGAAAGTTTAAAAAAATTCTTTTATGCTTTTTGGCTAAAAAGAGACCCTTATAATCCCGAAAAAGCGTGGAATGAATATTTAGAAAAAGTAAAACATGTGGACCGGTTGTTTGGTTGTAAGTTGGTGCAAGGTTATCGTAGCGATAGAGGAAGAGTGTATTTGCAATATGGCGCACCCAATAGCATTTATGAATCTCCTTACGACTCTCACTCTTTCCCTTATGAAATTTGGCATTACTACCACTGTATAGACCAATCGAATGTAAAATTTGTGTTTTATAATACCGATTTGGTTAGCAATGATTATGAACTTCTTCATTCTGATAAGCGAGGCGAATTACAAGATCCGTTTTGGATGATGAAACTTACGGAACGAAGAACGCCAATATGGAACTTTGATGACAGAGTTCCGGAAGATTATTATGGAGGAAATCCTAAATATGATTGGAGAGAGCACAGATAGTTGAGTAGTTTTACCCAATCACAATCAATACATCTCCTTCCATTACAGAATCGTTAGGTTGCACGCAAATCTCTTTTACTACGCCCTCTTTGTCGGCATCAATATTGTTTTCCATTTTCATGGCTTCCAGCATAAGGATATGCTGCCCGGGTTTTACGGTGTCTCCAACTTTTACAAAGATATTGAGAATCACGCCCGGTAGTGGCGACTTAATGAGGCTGCCCCCGGAAGGTGCGGTTGCCGCTTGGGGTACGGAAGAAATTTTGGGCTGAGGTGGCTGTGTGGGATTAACAACAGGAGTGTGCTGGGTGCCTAATTTTACTACCGTTTTTGGCGCAGATGTTGCTTTGGGTACGGCAATCTCCAACTCTACTTCGTAAGGAACTCCGTTTACATTTACAGTTGCCTTTTGATCTTCAATATCAACAATATCAACCGAATATTTATGGTCGTTAATATTAAATTTATAGTTTTTCATTATGTATAGATAAAATTTTGACAATCTTTTTTTTCAAGGTGGCAAATTAACACGTTTTTTTTAACTTTTAAGAATGAAATTGATAAACAAAAAATTTTATTTTCGCGTCCCAAAATTGAAACAGTAATATTTTTTAATAATAAAATAAGTAATTATGGCTACTACCGCTGATTTTAGAAACGGACTTTGTTTAGAATTAAACGGAGATTTGTATGTGATTGTTGAATTTCAACATGTAAAACCCGGAAAAGGTCCTGCCTTTGTGAGAACCAAACTTAAAAACTTAAAAACCGCAAGAACGTTAGAAAATACTTTTACCGCCGGAGTAAAAATTGATATTGCCCGCGTTGAACGTCGCCCCTACCAATTCTTGTATAAAGAGGGAGACGATTCCTACAATTTTATGCACACCGATACTTTTGAACAGTTGGTTATTCAAGCCGATCTGATAAATAACCCCGGATTGCTGAAAGAGGGTCAAAGCGTGGAAGTAATGTATCATGCAGATACCGATACGCCACTCACTTGCGAACTTCCCGCATTTGTGGACTTGGAAGTTACTTACACCGAACCGGGCGTAAAAGGAGATACCGCCACCAATGCGGCAAAAAAGGCTATCGTGGAAACCGGCGCAGAAGTGTCTGTTCCTCTGTTTATCGAAACCGGAGAAATGATTCGCGTGGATACCCGTACCAATAAATATGCAGAAAGAGTTAAATAATACTAAAAGCCACTGTTTTGGGTGGCTTTTTTAATCGTAGATATTTTTTTTATGAAGTTTCAAAAACAATTAACCGTTCATCAAATTATTGATATTATTAAAGAAAAGATTATCCTAAAAGGGAAACCCGATAATTTGATTTCAGGGATTAATGAGCTCCATTCCGTTGAGGAAGGAGATATCTCTTTTGCCGACCATCCAAAATATTACGACAAAGTATTGAAAAGCAAAGCAACCGTTATCATTTTAAATAAAGATGTTGAGGCACCCGAAGGAAAAACCCTGCTGATTTGCGAAGACCCGTTGCATTGCTATCTTGATATTGTGCATCATTTTGTAAAATTTAACCCTCAAAACACAAACATTCATCCTTCTGCAAAAATTGGAGAAGGAACGGTTATTCAACCTAATGCTTTTGTTGGCGAAAATGTAACTATCGGAAAAAACTGCCTCATTCACAGCAATGTTAGCATTTATGCAGATACGGAAATTGGAAATAACGTGGTTATCCATTCCAACAGTACCATTGGCGGAGATGCTTGCTATTTTCAAAAACGAGAAACCGGCTGGATAAAACTTACCTCTTGCGGAAAAACCAAAATTGAAGACGACGTGGAAATTGGATGCAACTGCTGCATCGACAAAGGCGTGTCGGGAGTTACATATATTGGAAAAGGTACAAAATTTGACAACCAAATTCAAATCGGACACGATACCCATATTGGAGCACACTGCTTTTTGGGTGCACAAAGCGGCGTTTCCGGCTGTACTTTCGTTGACGACTACTGTTCAATATGGTCTAAATCAGGGATAAATAAAGGTCTCTATATTGCAAAAAACACAACATTATTAGCGATGTCGGCGTTAGATAAATCTATTTATGAAGAAGGAACTACACTTTTTGGATTGCCCGCAGAAGATGCTCGCAAAAAATGGAGAGAAATGGCGTGCGTGAGAAATTTACCCGAACTAATAACTGAAATTGAAAATCTGAAAAAAAAATTAAAATAATATAATGCGTTTACTCCCTTTTTGTTTTTTTATTATCTGTTTCTTTTCATTAAAAGCGCAAACCTCTATCGATAAAATTATTGCGCAGGTTGGGAAAGAGATTATTTTGCAATCTGATTTGGAAAGTGCATACTCCGAATATGCTGCCCAATTTATGGTACAAGATGATGATGAGGAAGGAAGATGTTTTGTTTTTGAACATTTGTTGTACACAAAACTGATGCTGCACCAAGCCGATGTGGATAGTATCGTGATTACCGAGCAACAAGTGGAAGCCGCTCTGAATATGCAAATCAATTATTATATTCAAGTGGGGGCAGGCGGAGATGCCCGATTATTGGAAAGACATTTCGGAAAAACTATTGCTGAAATTAAAAAAGATTTGCGCGAACAGGTGAGAGACAAAATGTATGTGGAAGAAGTGCAAAGAAAAATTACCCAGAATATTAACATAACACCTTCTGAAGTAAAAACTTATGTAAACAGAATAGGGGTGGATAGTTTGCCCCTTATTCCAATTACTTACGAGTTTGGGCATATTTTGAAAACCCCCGTAGTAAGCGAGAGTGAAATTGCAGAAATTAAAAACCGATTGGAAGGATACAGAGAGCAAATACTTAGAGACAATAATCCGGCAAACAGATTTTCTACTATTGCTCGTTTATACTCCGATGATGGCTCAGCCGCAAAAGGAGGAGAGTTGGGATTTGTTGAACGGGGCGCCCTCTACCCCGAATTTGAAGCCGTTGCTTTTAATCTCAAATCGGGAGAAGTTTCCCATATAGTGAAAACCCGCGCCGGTTATCATATCATCCTGCTTCACGAAAGGAGAGGAGAATCGGTAAAGTTGTCGCATATTTTGCTGCAACCCAAACCCTCCGCCGAAGAACAGGTAAGTGCCATCGAATTTTTAGATAGCGTAAAACAAGTGATTTTAGACCAAAAAATCGGATTCAGCGATGCCGCCTTACAGTTTTCAGACGACCCAAACAAACTGAGCGGCGGGTGGGTAATTAACCCATACAGTGCTACTACAAAATTTGACCCCGAATCGTTAGACCCCGCTACTTTTGCTACTTTGGATAAACTTATCCCCGAAGAATACTCTTCGCCTATCGTCTATATCAACGAGGAAGGAGTACTCTCGTACCGATTGTTGTATCTTAAAAGTAAAGTGGCACCCCATAGAGCCAACTTAGTTGAAGATTTTGATATTATTAAAAATAACGCATTAGACGAAAAAAGAGAAAACGCCATCGAAAAATGGATAAAAAATAAAGTAAAAATTACCAGTATTAAAATAGATGAAAAATATAATACCTGCGATTGCGTTATTCGCTGGAAAATTAATGATTAATGATTAGTGATTAATGATTAGTGATTAATGATTAATGATTAATGTGTAACTCGTAACTTGTAACTTGTAACTAAAAAACTTATAAACTTTTGAACTAATAATATGAATACTCAATTTAAAAACGACGTCGAAGCTATTGAGGCTTTTGTAGAAAAGTATGCTGCCTTGAAAAAAGAGATTGCAAAAGTGATTGTGGGGCAAGATGAGATTGTGAAAAATGTACTGATGGTGCTTTTTAGCCGCAGCCACGCGCTCCTTATCGGTGTGCCCGGACTGGCTAAAACATTGATGATTACTACCATTGCAAAAACCATTAACTTAACTTATAACCGTATTCAATTTACCCCCGACTTGATGCCTTCCGACATTATGGGAACGGAAATATTAGATGAAAACCGGAAGTTTAAGTTTGTGAAAGGACCCGTTTTTGCGAATATTATCTTGGCAGATGAAATAAACCGTACTCCGCCGAAAACACAGTCTGCATTATTAGAGGCGATGCAAGAACGCTCGGTGAGTATGAATGCCGTTACCTACACTTTGCCCGACCCGTTTTTTGTGTTGGCAACGCAAAACCCTATTGAGCAGGAAGGTACTTACCCACTGCCCGAAGCCCAACAAGACCGTTTTATGTTTAACATATATTTAGATTATCCTTCTTTCAAAGAAGAGGTGGATATTGTGAAAACAACCATTCACGGGGATATGAACGAACCCAACCAAATTTTATCTATTGAAGAGATTATTTTCTATCAAAAACTGCTTCAAAAAGTGCCGATTGCAGAAAATGTGTATGAATATGCCGTGCGTTTGGTTTCTTTAACCCGTCCGTTTACGGGAACAGGGCATCAATGGGCAAAAGATTATTTGGCGTGGGGCGCAGGTCCGCGTGCTTCTCAATTTCTCATCGTGGGTGCAAGAACTCATGCCATTTTGAATGGTAAACTTTCCCCCGATATTGAAGATGTGAGAGCCGTAGCACACAATATTTTAAGACATCGTATCATCAAAAATTATAAAGCAGAAGCAGAAGGAATATCAGTAGATGATATTATTCAAAAATTGTTGTATGAATAAGCCACAAATTACACAAATTTGCACGAATACAATATGAATAATCATTATTTTATTGATTCTCACGCACATTTATACAGAGAATATTATCCTGAAGATTTTCAAGAAGTAATTCAACGCGCCATTCACAATCGCGTAGAAAAAGTAATTTTACCGTGTGTTTCTGCCGAATCTTTGGACGATATTTTTGAAGTTGTAACACTATACCCAAAAAATCTATTTCCTTTGATAGGCTTGCACCCTACCGATGTGAACCCAAATTATAAAAACCAATTATCAATTTTGGAAAAACATTTAACTAACAAAAATGTAGTAGGGATTGGAGAGACAGGAATAGATTTGTATCATGATAAAACGTATTATGCAGAACAACTTACTGCTTTTGAAACGCAGTTGAATTGGGCAAAAGATACGGGATTTCCGTTGTCTATTCATATTAGAGATGCTTTTAACGAAGCATTATCTGTGTTAAAAAAGTTTAAAAGTTTCGGATTAAGAGGTATTTTACACTGTTTTTCCGGAGGAATTCAAGAAGCCAAATGGGCAGTAGAGCATGGGTTTTTGTTGGGCATTAGTGGGGTGGTTACTTTTAAGAAAAACAAACTGCAAGATATTGTAAAAGAAGTTGGCATTTCTGCTTTGGCATTAGAAACCGATGCGCCGTTTTTGGCACCCGATCCATACCGTGGCAAACGCAACGAAAGCGCGTATATTCCCATTATTGCAGAAAAAGTTGCCCAAGTTTTAGAAATTTCTGTGGATGAGGTAAAACAAAAAACAACACAGAATGTGGAAAGGATATTTAAGTTATAACCTTTTTATTATTTTCGCACCCAAATTAAACAATTACCTAAAATTTTATACATTATGAAAAAATTATTATTCATTCTATTTATTGCCGTATTTACTTGCCAAGTTGTTACGGCTCAAAATTATGCAAAAATTGATGTGGAGTTACAGCAAGAAATGTCGCTTCGCAATGCCGATGAGTTGATTCCGATTAATATTATTATGAATCAACAGTACGACCAAATGGAAATGAGGTCAAAAGCCGGTATTTATTTCAAAAAAGAGGAAAAACGCAACTTTGTAGTAAACGAGTTGAAAAGTTTTTCAAAAGAAACACAAAAAGATTTACTTTTTTTTCTTGATGTTTTGGAAGAAAACCAGCAAATAACGGATGTAAAATCGTATTGGATAGCAAATTTTATCGGATGTTTTGCAGATATTGCAGCCATTGAAGCACTTTCGTCTTTTCCCGATGTGATGCTCATTGGCTTTGAGCAAGAACACCAATGCATACCTGTTGATGAAGTTCCGGGCGAATCGACAGAAGGTACCAGAGAGATTGTGTATGGTGTGCTTAAAGTGAATGCAAACAAGGTTTGGGATGAGTTAGGATTTACCGGTGAAGATGTAATTGTAGCGATTAATGATACAGGAGTAAATTATAATCACAATGACCTCAAAACGCATATGTGGGAGCATCCTGATTTTCCTTATCACGGATATAATGTTAATGGAAATAACAACAATCCTATGGATGGGCACGGGCACGGTACACACTGTGCAGGAACGGTTGCAGGGAATGGCACTGCCGGCTCTCAAACCGGTATGGCACCCAACGCCAAAATTATGGCAATAAAAGTATGGAATGATAGTGGTTCCGGTACTACTGCGCAAATGATTTCCGGTTTCCAATTTGCCGTTGAGCACGGTGCGCATGTAATCAGTATGTCGGGTGGGGTTCATGGAGGTGGTTCTACTTCGGAAAGAATACAATTTAGAAATTCGATGAATAATGTTTTGTAAGCAGGAGTAGTGGCTTCTACTGCCGCCGGAAACGAACATACCGGATATACCTATGTTGCCATACCCAATCAGGTAAGAGTTCCCGGAAGTTGCCCGCCACCTTGGCTACACACCGACCAAACCACCACCGGCGGAACTTCTGCCGTTGTATGCGTAGGTGCTACCGATCAAAACGATAATATTGCTAACTTCTCATCGTGGGGACCCGTTACTTGGCAAGGTATTTCGGGTTTCGATGATTATCCCTATAACCCCGGAATGGGTTTAATAAGACCCGATGTTTCCGCTCCGGGAGTGAGTATTAAATCATGCGATTATTCTAATATTAATGGGTATCAATCTATGAGTGGTACTTCAATGGCTTGTCCGTGCGTTTCAGGCGTTATGGCATTAATGCTGTCTAAAAATATCAACCTTACTCCTGCAGAAATATGCGAAATATTACAAACAACCGCAGTGCCTTTGCCTAATGCATCTTCGCCAAAAAACAACACTTATGGGGCAGGCAGAATAGATGCTTTTGCAGCAGTTTCAACGATTGCTGTTATTCAAGCCCCCCAAGAATTTATGGCTAATCCCCTAAGCAGTTCTCAAATTGAACTTCAATGGCAAAAAAATATAAATAATGATCCTGTAATTGTTTTTGCAAACACAGTAACCGAATTTGGTAAACCACAAAAAGGAAATTCTTATCAAATTGGCGATGTTCTTGCCGATGGCGGCGAAGTAATCTATTTTGGAGATGAAGTATCGTTTATACATACCAATTTGTCGCAAGGTACTCCTTATTTTTACAAACTTTTCGCCTATAATGAAAATTATGAATATTCTAAAGAAATAGATGCTCAAGCCTGTACAAGAAATCAATACCCTTTATTTGAAGGTTTTGAAGATGAAAATGCACTCTTTTGCTGGGAACAGGAACAAATAGAAAATGAGATTTTTTGGGTTTACGGAAAAGGGAATAATGACAATAATCCCCCTAACCCTTATGAAGGAGAAAATAATCTTATCTTCAAATGGAATGGTAATCAATCGGAAATTGGAAGTACCACACGACTGTTTTTACCTCCAATGGAAATGAATGATTTTGACAATGTTAAACTCTCTTTTGCATTGTATAATGAAGGAACTAATAACATATCCGACCAACTTTCCATCTATTATAAAACAGCAGAATCGGAAGATTGGACTTTATGGAAATCATATTCTAAAAGTTTAGATATATGGACATTAGACACGCTTGTTTTACCCGAAAATGTGGAAACCCAATCCCTGCAAATCTGTTTTCAAGGAAAATTAAAAGGAGGATACGGAATTTGTATTGATAATCTATATGTAGAAGGCTTTAATACAATTAGTGTTGATGATTATTTTCTTGCTGACAAAATTACGGTGTATCCCAATCCGACAACGGGAAAGTTACGAGTTACGAGTTACGAGTTACAAGTTACAGGTATTGAATTGGTTGATATTTACGGGAGAATACAGAAAGCAGAAAGCAGAAAGCAGAAAGCAGAAGGGGAAATTGAGATTGATATTACAAATTTGGCGGTAGGGGTATATTTTGTAAAAATTTATACTGAGGCAGGAGTAGTAACGAAGAAAGTAATTAAGAATTAAGAATTAAAAGGAGTTAAAGGAGTTAAGAAGTTAAAGGAGTAAAATCGTAACTCGTAACTTGTAACTTGTAACTCGTAACTTTAAATCTAAAAGTCTAATCACAATCACTATATGAAAATATCCAAAGTTGCTTCTCGGTATGCTGCCGCTCTGTATGAATTTGCAGAGGGAACCCAAAATGTGGAGTGTGTTTATCCTAATATTTTACTCATTGACGATACTTTATCTGCAAATCAAGAACTGAAAACCGTTTTGGAAAGCCCTATTATTCCTCAAAATAAAAAACAAAAAATATTTCAAGAGGTCTTTCAAAATAGATTATGTGAAACTACCTTACGTTTTTTCACCATCATACTGAAAAAAAGAAGAGAACCGGAACTACTTTTCATTTGCAGAGAATTTGTGAAAATTTATTATCGCAAACACAACATTAAAGAAGTATATATTACCACTGCCCATCCCCTTTCGGAAAACATGAAAGAATATCTAAAAAACTATATCGAAAAAGATTCTCCTTATACCTTTATCCTCCACTGTTTAGTTGAGCCTAATATGGTTGGAGGTTTGATTGTTAAAGTGGATGATTTATACTTTGATGCCAGCATCCAAACCAAAATAAATAAACTCAAAGCAGAATTTTCACAAAACGATTATGCGGTAGGATTTTAAGAGGTAAGAGGTATGAGGTAAGAGGTGTGAGGTATGAGGTTTGAGGTGAGGGAAATGATGGACGGTAGGGACGACCCTTGCGGTCGCCCTGCAAAATGAAGAAAAAGGATAAATCCCCTTCAAATTTTGAAGGGGTGATTTTGCGAAGCAAAATCGGGGTAGTTTATATAAAATCTGCGTGCTAAAAAAATCAACATAGAGAACTAAATCTAAAAGTCTTGTGTCTATAAGTCTAATATCTATAAGTCTAAAATAATTATGAATCCAAAAAAATTAACCCGTAGTTTGAACGACCGTAAAATTGCCGGCGTTTGTGGCGGAATTGGCGAGTACCTGAACGTTGATCCGCTCGTTTTTAGAATATTGTTCCTCTTTCTGCTCTTATGTGCAGGTGGAGGACTCCTCCTTTACTTCATCTTATGGCTTATGATGCCGGAAAACAATTAAGAATTAAGAGTTAAGAATTAAGAATTAAAAGAAAGTCTATAAGTCTTGTGTCTATAAGTCTTGTGTCTATAAGTCTAATGTCTAAAAGTCTAAAAGTCTAAATATTTGAACTTACTCTCTTACAACAAAATCAAACAAACTCTCCCCACTGATGTTAAGTTGGTGGTGGTTTCAAAAATGCGCCCCATAGAGCAAATTGAAATGTTGTACCAAGCGGGACATAGAGTTTTTGGAGAAAACCGACCACAAGAGTTAAAAGCAAAGTACGAAACATTACCCAAAGATATTGAATGGCATTTCATAGGTCATCTTCAAAGCAATAAAATCAAATATATTATTCCGTTTGTTTCGCTCATTCACAGTATTGACAGTTTTTCGCTGTTGCAGGAAGTAAACCGACAAGCAGCCAAAAATAACCGAGTAATTCCTTGTTTGTTACAATTTTATATCGCAAAAGAAACTACCAAATATGGTTTTTCGTTGGAAGAATGTACGGAAATGTTGGAAAATCCTGTTTTTCATACACTTAAAAATATAAACATAGTAGGAGTAATGGGTATGGCAACTTTTACCGATGATACAACTCAAATTCGAGATGAGTTTAAAAAATTGAATCAGTATTTTAACCAACTCAAATCAAAATATTTTTCTCATAAAGAAGACTTTAAAGAAATATCAATGGGAATGAGCGATGATTATGATATTGCAATTGAAGAAGGAAGCACAATAGTGAGAATTGGAAGCGCAGTTTTTAATGAACAATGAACAATGAATAATGAATAATGGAGTTAAATTCTGAGTTATGAGTTACAAGTTACGAGTTACAAGTTACAAGTTACACAAGCCTCTTTCTGCTTTCTGCCTTCTGCTGTTTCTGCTGTTTCTGCCTTTTTTGCTCTTTGCTCAGTTGCCCAAAAATGTACAAAAATCTGTGGATAAAGCAGAAAAAGAGATGGCTTTGCATCGGTATGAAAGTGCGTTACCTGTTTTGGAAAAATGTAATAAAAAGTATCAAAATAATACTATTCCTTTTTTACAGTGGAAAATTGACCAATGTAAATTTGGGATTGAGGCAATGAAACATCCTACGACTATGTTACCCATTAATTTGGGAGCCAATGTAAACTCGGAATGGGATGAGTATCATCCATATATAACCGGAAACAGTAGAGAAATGTTATTTACGGTGCGGCGTCCTAGAGATTATGAAACCGTATGCAAAAACTGTAAAACGGAGGAGGATATTTTCAGCAGTTTACAACAGAACGGAATATGGCAGCCCCGAACCCGATTGGAAAAACCTGTCAATACCGGAAACAATGAGGGTGCACAGTGCATCTCTTCTAATGGTAATTATCTGTTTTTTACCATTTGCGGAGCAGGGTCCGGTTATGGCAGTTGTGATATTTTTTGGTCGAAACGCGAGGAAACCGGATGGTCGGAGCCCAAAAACTGCGGTTCAAAAGTAAATACAAAGTATTGGGAATCTCAGCCTTCTATTTCGGCAGATGGGAAAACACTCTACTTTACCTCCAACCGTCCGGGCGGGCAAGGGGGAATGGATATTTGGAAATGTAATATCATTTCGGAGGGTATTTTTTCCGACCCCGTAAACCTTGGAAATGTGATAAATACTCCTTACGATGAACTCTCTCCCTTTATTCACTTTGACCAAAAAACACTCTATTTTTCTTCCGACGGACATTTGGGAATGGGGGGTAAAGACCTATTTTATTCTAAATTGCAACCCGATGGCACTTGGAGCCAACCTGTGAATTTGGGCTATCCCATTAATTCATACCGCGATGAATCGGGAATATGTATCAATGCGCAAGGTAATGTAGCGTATTTTGCCTCAAACAGAACCGGCGGATTTGGAGGTTTGGATATTTATTGTTTTGAATTAAATGAAACACTGCGACCGGAACCGGTGTTGTTTATGGCTGAAAATAATGATGTTGAAGATTTATTATCTCCTAAAATTAACTTTTTAGATACTGTTAAAATTGGTGATACTTTTATTCTTCCTAATCTTTTCTTTGAATTTGCCCAATCTAACCTCTTACCCGATTCTTATATTGAGTTGCAACGTTTGTATGATTTTTTAATTAAAAATGAAAAGATTAAAATTGAAATCAGTGGTCATACCGATAATCTGGGTTCCGATTCTTATAATAAAAAGCTCTCCGTTGAAAGAGCACAAACTGTTTATTATTATCTCATAAATAAAGGTATAGATTCTAAAAGATTAAGTTTTGCAGGTTATGGCAAAGAACAACCGGTTGCGCCCAACGATACCGAAGAAAACAGAGCGAAAAACAGAAGAACGGAGATTTTGGTTTTGGAAATGTAAGACTTTAGATATTAGACTTATAGACTTATAGATTTAAAGGGTAAAGAGTAAAGAGAAAGGCAGAAAGCAGAAAGCGGTGTGAGGTATGAGGTAAGAGGTAAGAGGTGTGGGGTAAGAGGTGTGAGGTGATTAATTATTTAAAGTAGGCTAAGTGGGTAATCTTTGATTGTACTTTGTCGTTGAGTTTTACATTTATTTTTGCAGATAAAGGTAGAAAAACATCTACTCTGGAACCGAATTTGATAATTCCCATTTCTCCTCCCTGTACTGCATAATCTCCTTCTTTAGAATAAGTTACAATTCGGCGTGCCACCGTGCCGGCAATTTGGCGGAACAGAATATCTTCTCCGTTTTTATGTTTTTGAACCACCGTATTGTGCTCGTTATCTTTGGATGCTTTCGGCAAACTCGCCACAAGATGTTTTCCGGGATGATATTTTACATAAACAACTTCTCCATCAATAGGATATGAATTAACATGCACATTGAGGGGCGACATAAAGATAGAGATTTGTATTCTTTTATCATTAAAATACTCGGTTTCAACTTCTTCTAATATTTGAACAATGGTGCCATCGGCAGGGGCAATGATGGCATTAGGGTCTTGCGCTGTTACTCTGTGGGGCACGCGAAAAAAATAAGTAATAAAACCAACAAAAAAAATTATACAGAGTAGAATACCTGCTTTTAAAAAATATGGAATGGAAGAAAAATACAAAATAACAAATGCAAGTAAAAATGCAATAACTGACGTTATGATGATGGTAGGGATTCCCTCTTTATGAATGATACAATGTAAAATCATGAGCAAAAAATTATAAGTCAAAATGTATCATCAATATCCTTCAATATTTAAATAAATTGCATCGCCTGCCATAACACCATTATAACTGTATGCAGTAACAGAAAGCAGGTAAAATCCATTTTTTTTAAAAGTCCCTCCGGGAATCGTATAACGATAGGGAGGCTCAAGATTTATATGGATAAGAGTATCAACATCTAATACTACTTGTGAAATACTCCCCTTTTCTGCCGATGCTCTAATATTCACATTAATATCTTCGTAGTAGTAATATATTGCTTTATCATCGTATTGAGCATCTTTGGGAGATAAAATTTCCACACTAATTATGTCGGAGCAACTGTTTAATGTAAAAAAAGTGATAAGGCAAAGAAAAAAAAGTTTGGTTTTCATTGTACTATTATTTTTCAAAAACAATCTCTTTATTTTGTTTGTCTATGGAATAATCTCCCCATTCTTCCGATATAAATTCAGTTCCGATTACCAATGCTGCGGGGAGTCCTTTTTTGATAATCACTTTTACATTTTCAGCATAATCATCTCCCATAACCAATTCGCTAAGGTAGAGAATTGAGTTTTCAATAATAGAGCCATCATCGGGGTTAAGGGCTTTTTCGCCAAGTTCAAAATCATCAATTTCAATGGTAAGGTCTTGCAACATTTTTGTAGCGGTAGCATAATCCATAAAAACATCCTCAGTTTTTTTCCCACTGAGCAAAAAGTTCATGTTTTTGCCGTTTGCCACACAACTACCGGCAATATTATCTCCATTAATTTGTACGGGAATAACGCGCTTTTTCACCACTGCAATGGGTTTCTGAATGGTAACGGGCGTTATGCTGTCGCTTTTGGGCACATAATCGTCTCTAACCACAAAAAATTCGGTTCTTCTATTTAATTGATGCGCCGGTTCCTGTTGCTCTTTGGGTAAAGCGTTGATATATTTATCATCTAAAATAACTCCACGTTTAAACTGATACATTTTTCCATTGTAGGGCACCAACATATCTTTCTCTAATTTGCGCGGATTTCTTTTTCCATATCCTTTTGGAATAATGCGGTCTGCATCAATTTTCATTTCATTCACTAAAAAGTTTACGCACGATTGGGCGCGTCTTTGCGACAACAAATCGTTGTGTTCATCAGAGGCTCTGCTGTCGGTGTGAGAGCGAAGTTCTACTACTAAATTCGGATTTTGCACCAACACGAAAAACAGATACATCAATGAGTCTTCATATTGTTGTTTCAAATCCCATTTATCCAAATCGTAATAAATATCGGGCATCACAATGGGGTCTTTGGGGATACGGGTCATCATAAAATCTTGTTTAATATCGGTATCTTCGCTAAGCCCAATGGTTGTTTGCACGGCATCGGGAATATCCCAATATCCTGTTTTTTTCACTTTGATGGTGTATGTGGTGTTCATCAAAATTTTAGTTCTGTCGAAAGCATAAGTTCCTTTTACGTCTGTAACTGCTTTGTATGATGTTCCGTTAGATCCCACGATTTCAATTTCTGCCCCGTCAATCAATTGTCTGTTGGCTTCATCGCGCACTGTACCGGCGAGGGTAAACACGGTGGGACGCAGTTGGAAGTAGTAAATGTCGTCTCCCCCTTTGCCTCCGGGTCTGTTAGACGAGAAGAACCCTTTTTCTAAATAGGGTGCATTCGATTTCGGGTCAATAATCTCTTCATCATAAAAAACAATTCCTATATCATCCCAGCAAGAGTTTATGGGATACATCATATTTTGCGGTTCTTGAAACTCTCCGTTTTGGTTTTTTACCGAGTAAAAGATGTCAAGTCCGCCCATTCCTGGAAGACCGTCAGAGGAAAAATAGAGTACCGAGTCGCCGCGTATTGCCGGAAACAGTTCGTTACATGCTGTATTAATAGTGGGTCCCAAATTTTCCACGTTTCCAAACTTTCCTCCCTTAGATGCTCTTGTTGCTTTATAGAGGTCAAAACCACCCTCTCCATCGGGCATATCGGAAGCGAAATAGAGGGTCAGTTCGTCAAAAGAGAGAGATGGATGTACGCAGTTTACGAGCGAATCGGCGCAAAGTTCTACTAATTCCGGGTCGGAGAAAGTTTGTCCTTTTTTTTCAGACACATAGATA
>Ga0099364_10002202_pt1 | contig 31252 bp, 23 predicted proteins | sample TergutTh196P3_FD_73070 | JGI IMG/M metagenome (GOLD analysis project Ga0099364, IMG submission 73070) | Microcerotermes parvus P3 segment gut microbial communities from Pointe-Noire, Republic of the Congo - Th196 P3 | ecosystem: Host-associated > Arthropoda: Insects > Digestive system > Gut ... | reverse complement strand
TTTAGAAAAAAATTCCGAAAAGTCGGAAAACAACCTATTTCTGTAGGGAACGCAATTTTGCGTTCCGCTATCGTCACCACTCTCAATCGATAAATTGGCACCATCCCGTAGCGGAGCTCGGAGGGGCTACGACAAAAATCAGCACCCAATTTCAAACCGAGAAAACCGCACCCAATCTCGTTTTCTGATACCTTCCCTGTACGGCTCCTGTACCGATCCCTAAAATAAGCAGGATAGAAGCGGGAAAAGCACAAGGGGGGGGTACGACACTTTGTCCTTGATGTCGCGTTTCGGCTAAACGCCACACAACTTCAGCGTGTGCAAGGTATATTCGTTCTTATGCTGTTATTTACAAGAAGGCTTTGTTGATAGTAAACATGCGGGATAAGAGGATTGTGGAGAAAGAACGAATGAGTAGCCTCAAATAAAAAAACACAGAAATTTTAAAAAAATATTTGACAAAATTTATGTGTTAAATTATTATGTAAAAAAATGTATTTTAAGGTGGATATAAAATGATAGTCGCTATCGATGGGCCTGCTGCTTCCGGAAAAAGTACGACTGCAAAGCTATTAGCAAAGGAATTTAATCTTCTGTATATAGACACAGGTGCGATGTATCGAGCAGTAGCGTTACATATAAAAAACAATGGCATCGATGTAGACAATCTCTCAGAAATAAAATCGATGTTAGAAAGGATAAATATCGAGTTTAAGTTTTTAAATCAGGAAAATATTATTTTCCTAAATGGGGTAGATGTGAGTGTAGATATTCGCTCTCCAGAAATTTCAAAATTATCATCAAAAATAGCAGTCCTAAAGATCATTCGAGAAAAAATGGTCGAGATGCAAAGAAAATTATCATTAAATCAGAGTGTGATTTTGGACGGTAGAGATATCGGAACAGTGGTGTTTCCTGAAGCAGAGTTCAAGTTTTTTCTGACAGCAACTCTAGAGATTCGTGCTTTGCGAAGACATGATGAACTGATCCAGAAAGGGCTAGATGTTGAATTAGAGGCTATTAAACAAGATTTGATGTGGCGTGATGCGAACGATATTGAACGAGATGAGTCACCTTTGAAAAAGACTGATGATGCTCTTGAGATCAATACAACAGAAATGACTATCGAAGAACAAGTAAGAATTATTTCAAAGGTAATTAGAGAAAAAATTGCGTAAATTTTATTCACAAATTTCGTTTATAATTAGAATTTTAATGAAAATAATCTGGAATTACGAAGTCGTAAATCAGGATGTATTGCAAAATTCACAGGCATGTATCTTAGCCTCAAATCATTTGTCATGGTTTGATCCTCCATTTATTGGGGCGATAACTCCGTATGAGATAGCATATTTAGCAAAGTCAGATTTATTTAAATACAAATTTTCAGACAAATTTTTGCGTCTGGCAAATTGTATCCCTGTAAATAGGAACCAAACAGATATGAAAGCAATTTCGGCTGTGTTAAATGTTTTGGATTCTGGCAAAACTCTTTTATTATTTCCTCAGGGGGGAACGAAAAGACGAGCTATAAAGCCGGGGGTAGGCTTGTTTGCAATGAAAATGCAAAAGGACATCATCCCTATATTTATAGAAAATGCAGACAGACCCTTTTCATGTATGTTTCGCATAAAAAAAACAAAAATCATAATAGGAAACCCAATCAGATATGAAACATATGCCGACTGGGAACAGACAAAGGACAACTATCAAAAGCTAGCCAATCTGGTTTTTGAAAAGATTGTAGAACTTCGGAAAACACCCCCGTCTTTAACAAAAGAGATGATAAAGGAACAAAAGTAATGATTAGTGTTAAATTGGCGAAGAATTCGGGATTTTGTTTTGGGGTAAAAAGAGCGATAAAACTCGCGGAACAAACAGCAGACTACTATGGAAGAGCTACCACAATAGGACCTATAATACACAACCCTCAAATGGTTGAAAGCTTAAAAAATGCAGGTGTCATAGCGATAGATGACATCTCTTTGATTCAAACAGGCCCTGTCATCATTAGGTCACATGGTATCCCTACTGAAACTTTATCAAAGCTGAAAATGAAACAGTTGGAAATCATCGATGCCACATGTCCCTATGTCGCCAAAGCTCATGATTTTGCCATATTGGCTGATAAAGATAACTATCAAATTTTTATATTGGGAAACCCTGATCATCCAGAGATCATTGCCCTGAAATCGTTTATTAATTCGAAAGTTTACATTGTTGAAAACGCGGATGACATTCCTGTAGAAAAATTTAACAGGATTGCCGTGATTTGCCAAACAACTCAAAATATAAATAACTTAAATAGACTTGCAGAGCATTTATTACCTATTTCAAACGAACTAAGGATTTTTAATACTATTTGTAATGCTACAAATGTCAGACAAGAATCGAGTTTGGAACTTGCAAAAAAATGTGATTTAATGATAGTGATAGGTGGTAAAAATAGCTCAAATACAAAAATGCTAGCAAAACTATGTTCAGAACATGCCCAAACAAAGCATATAGAAACGGCAGATGAGATTGATGAATCATGGTTTAACAATTTAAAAAGTATAGGATTGACAGCAGGTGCATCGACGCCTGACTGGATAATAATAAATGTTTATAATAAAATAAAAGTCATTGTCCGGGATGATCACAACAGGGTAGACACTGTTGAAAACATTCCCGGTTACAAGGAGGAACCTAATGAATACTAATATTCAAAACAACCCCAAGGACAACTTAGATGTCTCTACCGTAGAGGAGAACTCAAATTTTCAGCAGGAAGTCACCAGTGATGACCAATGTGAATCTGCATGTGTGCCAGCTTCTCAGGAGCCTGTCGCCACTGCCACAGAGGAGTCTCTATCTACTAAAGAGTTAGCAAGTGATGTCCCTGTCGAAATTTTAAAAGAATCAGCTACTCAAAATGAAATTTTAATCGAACAAGATTTTAATCTAGAGCTAATTGACCAGTCAATGAGCAATGTTTCAGCTGGACAAATAGTAGATGGAATAGTCGTCGGTGTCGATGACAAAGAAATCTTGGTAGATATTGGATGCAAATCAGAAGCCTCGATCCATAACCATGAATTTTTACCAGGTGAATTACCTGTAAAAGGAGACAAGATACAAGTCTATGTCGTGACAAAAGAAAGTGGAGATGGAAAGCCTGTAATATCAAAGAAAAGAGCTGATTTTATTTCCAATATTTCAAAGATGAAAGAGGCATTTCAGAACAATGAGATAATTACTGGAAAATTAACTCGCAGAGTTAAAGGTGGCATGATTGTTGAAGTATTAGGGGTTGAGGCATTTATGCCGGGTTCCCAGATTGCGTTGAAAAATGTCCCCAATCTAGATCAGTTTATCAATAAAGATTTTCAGATGAAGATAGTCAGGTTGGATGAGGACAAAAAGAATATAATAGTTTCTCGTAAAAAAGTACTCGAAGCAGAACTTGAGGTAAAAAAAGAAAAACTCAAAGAAATAATCAAAATAAATGCCGAGCTTGATGGAGAAGTTAAAAATATCACTGATTATGGTGCTTTTGTCGATTTAGGTGGAATAGACGGACTTTTACATGTCACAGATATGTCATGGGGAAAAATTAATCATCCTGCAGATATGTTAAATATAGGTGACAAAATAAAAGTGAAATGCTTAGGATATGATGAATCTATAGACAGAGTATCACTTGGAATAAAACAGCTCGTTCCACACCCATGGGAAAACATCGAAGCAAAATTTCCAGAAGGAACAAAAGTAACAGGAAAAGTGATCAATCTCGCTAGCTATGGTGCTTTTGTGGAACTAGAGCCCGGTGTAGAAGGGTTGATACATGTTTCAGAAATGTCGTGGACAAAAAGAATATCACATTCAAGACAAGTGGTCAAAATAGGAGAAACAGTAAATGCGATAGTCCTATTTGTTTCAAAAGAAAACCAAAGAATATCTTTAGGACTAAAGCAAATGCTCCCTAATCCTTGGTTAACTATTGAAAAGCGTTATCCAGAAGGTATGATAATAAATCGAACTATTAAAAATATAACCAACTTTGGCGCATTTGTAGAAATAGAATCAGAAATTGATGGTTTGATTCATATATCTGATATTTCATGGACTAAGAGAATTTATCATCCTAAAGAAATTTTAAAAAAAGGTCAAGAGGTCAGCACTATAGTTTTGTCAGTGGATAAACTTTTACATAGAATTTCTCTGGGATTGAAACAAATGAACACTGACCCATGGGATGATATTCTCGAAAACATGCCTGTCAATACAGAGGTTGTCGGCATCGTTTCAAAGTGTATTCCAAAGGGGCTTTTAGTTGATATTCCGTATAAAAATACGTTCGTAGAAGGTTTTGTTCCTATTTCGCACCTTGCTATTCCTCAAATTGATAAAACAGAAGACGCTTTTGAGGTTAACGAAAAAATCGATATGAAAATAATTGAGGTCGATATAGATAACAGGAGATTAATTCTGAGCATAAAAGCATGGTTTTTCTCAAGAGAGAAACACGAACTAAAAGAGTATCAAAAAATTCATTTAGAAAGAGCCTCTTTGCACAAAGAAAAAACGCAAAAGAAAGAATCTTCTCAAAAGAAAAAGGATAGAAAGAAAAGAAAAGCCGAGAATGAAAATACAGATGCTGCTGTAGAAAAGAAATCAACATCAGGAGAGGTTGTTTTCATAAAACCTGAAAAAAGGAAAAAAGAAGACAGCGAAGAAACTATACAACTCAAAGCGACCGAAGCAGATGTAGAAGAGATCGTAGAAGAGTCTGCTCCTATAGCTGCTGAAGTAGCGGTAGAGGAGATAACAGTAGAAGAGCCTGCCCCTATAGCTACAGAAGTAGCGGTAGAGGAGATAACAGTGGAAGAGCCTGCCCCTATAGCTACAGAAGTAGCGGTAGAGGAGATAACAGTAGAAGAGTCTGCCCCTATAGCTGTCGAATCAGTAGAAGAAGAAGTAGAAAAAGTGACAGAGGAAACCTAAAAACATTGACAGATGGCAAAGAAAAAAATAACTAATTGGAGGGTTTAAATGAAAAGAAAATTAATGTTTTTCTTATTGGTAATATTGGTATTAGGTATGGTGTTTTGTACTCCTAGACCTAAAAAGGTTTTGTATGTGTTTAATTGGACAGATTATGTCGCACCTGAACTGATCAGAAAGTTTGAACGTCAGAATAATTGTAGAATTGTGTATGATACATACAATTCAAATGAAAATATGCTCACAAAGCTTTTAACATCGAATGCTGCTTACGACATCATAGTGCCGAGCGGCGATCATTTACAGATCATGAAAGAAATGGGCTTGTTGTCAAAAATTGAAAAGAATTCACTGACAAACTACCATAATCTAGATCCTATGATTTTGAGTAAGTCGCAGATATATGACCCATTAAATGAATATTCTATTCCTTATTTTTGGGGAACAGTAGGATTCATCTATAATACACAATATTTGTCTCATGAAGAAATGCAAAATGTCAGCTGGGATCTTTTAGGTGATGAAAAGTTTAATGATTTAAACGTAGTTACATTGTTAGACGATATTCGGGAGGTCATAGGGGTTGCACTGATTTCAAATGGGTTTGACCCAAATGATTGTTCAGAAGAGGCTTTGGCTGTAGCAAGAGAAACCCTTCTAACATGGAACAAAAATGTAGCTCAATACGACTCTGACAGCTTTAAAAACGACATTCAGGATGGAACTATATGGTTTGGACAAGCTTATAATGGAGATGCTCTCCAAGTAATGGAAGAAAACGAAAAAATAGGCTTTGTATTACCAGCAGAAGGTGCAACTCTTTGGGTCGATTTTTTGGTTATTCCTGAAAATTCAGAAAACAAAGAACTCGCTATGAAATTTATCGATTTTATGCTAGAAGAAACAGTCGCACTTACAAATGCTGATTATGTCCAGTATGCCACTCCAAATAAAGCGGCTTTTGCTCTATTGCCTTTTGAAATACAAAGTAACAAGAACATTTATCCTACTGATGAATATCTAGAAAAAAGTCACATGGTGATCAATATCGGAGAGGATATCTTGAAGATGGATGCTGTTTGGCAGGAAATCAGGAACAAGTAGATAAAAGTAAACATTATTTATTGTTTATAAATGTAGAACAACTCATTTTTTCGTAGAGGATAGCTTCGAGCACTTCTTTATGAGCGAACAGCTACCTCTATGAAAATTTGGGGAGTATGATACCAATCTTCTATTAAAATGTAGCGTTAGCTTTCCAGCTGACGATTTGATATAATGCTCGAGCCGGAAAGTTCGAATTACATTTTAAGTGAGGAATAATATGAATGTCTCTATGATGCTGTTGCATAATTCAATAGGATATTAAAGGTGAAATGTGGAAACAAATGATGAATTATACCAAAGATTGATAACGGTCGAAAATTTTTTCTTGATAGCTGGTCCATGTGTAGTAGAAGATGAAAATATCATGATGCATACAGCAGAGAGATTGAAAGAGATGACATCTGATAGGAATATTCTGCTGATTTTTAAGTCCTCTTTTGAAAAAGCGAACAGAACCTCAGCTCGATCATACAGAGGCCCGGGCATAAAAAAAGGGTTAAAAATTTTGCAAAAAATAAAAGAAAGATTTTCATTGCCTATACTGACTGACGTACACGAAACTAACGAAATAGATGTTGTCGCTACTGTGGCTGACATCATACAAATACCAGCTTTTTTATGTCGTCAAACAAATCTGCTTGTCAAGGCTGCAAAAACTCAAAAAATCATTAATTTAAAAAAAGGTCAATTTTTAGCTCCGGAAGATATATCTAAACAGCTAGAAAAAGTTACTGCGGAAAACAACCACAAGGTCTTGCTCACAGAAAGGGGAACGAGCTTTGGCTATCACAATTTGATTGTCGATTTTAGAAGCTTTCCGATGATGAAAATAGCTAAATATCCTGTTGTTTTTGATGTGACTCATAGCATGCAAAAGCCCTCTATTGGTTCGATATCAGGAGGGACTCCTGAGTTTGCACCGATGATGGCTCAAGCAGCGATGGCAACAGGATTTGTCGATGGGTTGTTTATTGAAACACATCCAAATCCTCTAGAAGCTCTTAGCGATGCGAGCACGCAGCTGGCACTGGACATTATTCCTGCTCTTTTAGATAAATGTTTAGCCGTTAAAAAGGCTGTCACTAGTTTAAAGTGAAATATGTATACCATGCCCATGTGTCGATGTTCCTCTCATATTTTTCCTGAAAAGTGACATTTATAGGGGGTGACCACGCCCTCATTTTATTATTTAGTAAGAGATGAAACAAGTCTTGTTGTGATAGAGCACAAAAAATATTGATCATGTTTTTTTATCAGATATCTGTTCCTTTGAAAATAAATATAGACTTGATATATAAATATGGCAAACCATTAAAATCAGGGATTAGGGTTATCGTCTCTGTAGGTAGAAACATATATACAGGGATAGTTTTAAATTCAATAGATTCAGATTCTGTCGATACAAAGATCAGATACAAGACAATTCTCGAAATAGTGGATGATGAGCCTGTGATGTCTCAAAATATGATAAAATTGGCGAAATGGATGTCTGCTTACTATAAAACTGCTATTGGAATAGTGATAGATACAATGTTGCCTTTAGCTTTAAAACATCATATTACTCAAAAAGTAAAAATCAGGAATCATTCAAAAATATATGATATAAAAAATACGGAAAAAGCTATTTTTGACTTAATAAAAAATGCTGACGAATGGGTTCAAGTGTCCGCTTTGAGGGAATCAGTAAAATCTCAAGATTTTTATCATGCCATAGAATCTATGGAAAGAGAGCAAGTGATTGATGTATTTCGGACATTTGATGAGAAAATAAAACCAAAGTATGCAAACCACGTCAGAATAGATAACAGTCATTTTGATCAATTGCACAATCTCACAGAAAAACAAAGATTGGCATACGAATTTGTTTACAAAAAAAACAATCAAGGTGATTCTGACATAGGTATTCCACTTTCGACTCTCGTAAACGAGTTTTCATACGCCACTCTAAAGGCTTTAGAAAAAAAGGAATTGATAAAAATATATCCTAAAAAAATCGATCCTGATTTATACTTGTTTTCAGAAGCACCAAAACCGAGAAGTATAACGCTAAACCAAGAGCAAAATAATGTGATAAAAGAGATATGTGATACCCTAGAGACATTGAAATTTTCTAGCACTACAGGGTGTAATAAAAATCAAACATACCTTCTTTATGGTATCACAGGTAGTGGCAAGACAGAAGTATATATAGAAGCCATAAAACAGGCTCAAAAGCTAGGGAAGTCAGCTCTGATGTTGATTCCTGAAATATCCTTAACTCCTCAAACGGTTCATCGTTTTTATCAATCTTTTGGCAATGAAATAGCGGTTTTGCATAGCAGCCTCACAGATAGAGAACGCTACATACAGTGGAAAATGATAGCACAAGGGAAAATTTGTATAGTTGTGGGGGCACGTAGTGCAATATTTGCTCCACTAAAAGATATCGGTGTGGTGATAGTAGACGAGGAGCATGAGTTGTCATACAAACAGGAGCAACAGCCTTGTTATAATGGACGCGATATCGCTGTGATGCGTGGAAACATTGAAAATGCAGTGGTGATTCTAGGAAGTGCAACTCCTTCATTGGAAAGCTGGCATAATGTGTTGGCTAAAAAATACAAACTATTGACGCTGTCACAGAGACCCGGAGATGCTATTTTACCTAGTGTAAAAATAGTAGATATGAGGAATAATAAAGAAACAGATTTAGCAGATGGAGTAGATGGCAAATCAGGGTACGAGCACCTAGTGACAGAGCAATCAGAAGGGTTGTTTTCAAATATGCTCAAAGAAAAAATACTGGATAGGCTTGAAAAAAGAGAACAAGTAATACTCTTTCACAATAGGCGTGGGTATGCAAACTTTCTTCAATGCTCATCATGTGGGAATCTTTCTCGGTGCCCACATTGCGATATTAGTTTATGTTACCATAAATCAGACAACATGATTTTATGCCACTATTGTGGGTATGGTGACAATGTGCCGAGGAAGTGTAGGGACTGTGGAAGTTACCATTTCCTTTTTGGGTCACCGGGGACAGAACAAATAGACAGCCAAATGAAAATTCTTTTTCCCTCTGCAAAAATACTACGAATGGATTCTGATACTACAAAAAAGAAAAATAGCTTTAAAGAGATGTTTGAAGCTATGAAAAATCAGTATATAGACATCTTGATTGGAACTCAGATGATTTCCAAAGGACTTGATTTTCCGAATGTGACACTAGTAGGGGTGGTACTGGCTGACATCACTTTGAATGTGCCTGATTTTCGATCTACAGAAAGGACTTTTCAGCTATTGACGCAAGTGGCTGGTCGCTCTGGGCGAGGGAAAAAAAAAGGAGAAGTCATTATTCAAACTAGAAATCCTAGCCATTACGCTCTAGTATATGCGGCTCGGCAGGATTATTTAAGCTTTTCAAAAAGAGAATTGATACTCAGGTCAGAGGCTTTTTATCCCCCAAAGCATAGACTTGCAAGGGTGTTATTTTCTAGCACAGATCAGCAGTTTTTAAAAGAAAAACTTATTAGTAGCAATCTTTTGTTGCTAAAGTTAAAAAGCTCTTTCCCGCAAGATGAATTTATTCTTTTACCGTTTATAGAAGCTCCTCTACCAAAAATAAAGAATAAATTTCGTTATCATTTTATCATTAAATCTACAAAAACAATTTACATACAACGATTTTTGGATATGTTTTTAGATGAATTTATATGTCCACAAAAAATTGATATGTTGATAGACATTGACCCGATGAGCTTGTTGTGAAATATAAATGTTTAAATCCCATAAAAAAAAACAAAATGTCCAGTTTTGATAGTGAGAAACAGACAAAGGTTTTGATGCAATTTTTCATGGAGATTGAAGAAATATTAAGAGAAAAGCAATATTTTGACGAAGCTATTTACTCAAGAATAGACATATTAATTGATAATATGAGTAATACATATTTACATGATAAAGTAGCCTCAATTACTTTTACAAAAAGAGAAGGGTGGGAATATGCATATGATGTTTTAAATCACTTTTATGATTATCTAAGGCATGTATTTTATGAGGATCTTTTAGTTCAAAAAGATTTTCATATTTTCCCCAAAATTAAAGTTTCAAATCAGGATATAGAAAAAAGACAAAAAATGCTTCCAGTAATCTTGATTCTAGATAATCTCAGATCAGCTTTTAATGTAGGTTCAATCATCAGGACAGCTGAATGTGTTAATATTAGCGAAATTTGGTTTTGCGGCTACACACCTAGACCGGATCATTCCAAAATAAAAACTACTTCGATGGGAACTCAACAGAGGATAAGGTGGCAACATTTTAGTCAAACAAAAGATGCCGTGATAAAGGCTTTTGAAATAGGATATTCTGTATATGCTATAGAAACAGTAGAAAATGGCACGTCCTTGTTTGATAGTAAATTACATGGAAAAATTGCTTTCGTTTTTGGGAATGAGGCTCTGGGTATTTCAGAGGATGTTCTTTTGATGTGTGATAAATGTTTAATACTGCCTATTTACGGATGGAAAAACTCATTGAATGTTGCCACGACATGTGCTGTAGTATGTTTTGAATTTTTAAGACAAAACAGCTTGCTTTAAAATTGTTTTTTATGAAATAAAAGGAGGATATTTTGCCTGAATTACCAGAAGTTGAAACAATAAAAAGAGATCTAGAAAAACAGGTTTTAAACAAAGAAATCATTAATATTAGGGTAATATTAGACAAAGCATTTGAAAACCCACATGGCTATGACATAAAGGGTAAAATAATTAGGATTTATAGGCAAGGAAAATATTTGCTTTTTGATATTATCAAGCAAGGTGTGATATTAGAATCACTCACTTCATCAGGCGGGTTGTGCACTTTAATCATTCATCTCAGGATGACAGGAAAACTAATATATCAACCTTTTTGTGATGACTTTGTTGAAAAACACTCCAGAGTAGTTCTGGTTTTTGCTGATAGAGATTGCTTGATATTTAATGATGTCAGAACTTTTGGGAAAATAGAAGTCGTACCTTTTCAAACTCCCCTAGACAGGATCAAAAAAATAGGTATTGATGTTTTAGCGAAAAAGTTTGATCTTAAATATTTTAGAGAAGTATGCTGTGCAAAAAAGATAGCAATAAAAAACTTATTACTAGATCAAACAATATTGGCAGGTATAGGAAATATCTACGCACAAGAAATCCTCTTTGCTGCAAAAGTTTCTCCGCAAAAGAAGGCAAATGTGCTATCAGAAAAAGAGATAAAGAAAATATATAAAAACATACATTCTATTTTAAGTCTCGCTATTATACATAATGGGACTAGTATCTCAGACTATCGGAGGATAGACGAAAAGTCAGGAGAATTTCAAAACTTTTTAAAAGTATATGGGAAAAAAAACTGTGCAACATGTCATAGTAGCTTACTAAAAATAAAACAAGGCAGCAGATCCACGACATATTGTGCTATATGTCAAAAAGAATAATACGAAACCTAGGATACGACAGTCATTGCTCCCGCCCACAATCGATAACATCGCCCGATCCCGTAGCGGAGCTCTGAGGGGCTACGACAAAAATCAACACCCAATTTCCAATCGAGAAAACCGCACCCAATCTAGTATTCTGAGTCCTTCCCTGTACGGCTCCTGTACCGATCCCTAAAATAAGCGGGATAGAAGCGGGAAAAGCAAAAGGAGGTACTGATTGTATCGTCGATCGGAAAACTTCTACGGGATGATGCCAATTTATCGATTTTGGGCGGGGGTGCTGACAAAAAAAGAAGTTATCCTGAGTAGGAGATAGAGCCTGAATATATAGCTTTTTGCTGCCCATTTTCTTCGACTAGTAACAACCCTCCGTCATCTTTTATCCCAGAATAAAAACCTTTGTAAAATTCATTTCCGGATGAGATATTTAATAATTTATTGTTTAAAAAATCATGACATCTATAGTAATCGTAAAATAACGAGAGCCCTCTTTCTTCAAATATGTGTAGCTCATCAAAAATACAACTCAAAATAGAAGATAAATAGACATCATTGTCTATGCTAATGTTCAGCAGATTAAAGATTGAATCAGAGTATTTGGGCATCATGGCGATGTTTGTATTTAATCCTATGCCTATATTCGTCATACCGTACACATGATGCTGGGTACATATGAGCCCGCAGACTTTTTTTTCATACAAGTAAATGTCATTTGGCCATTTGATTTTAAAAGTATCCGTGTCATTGATGCTATTATCGCAAAGTTTTTTCAAAGTCTTTAGGATGCAATACCCTAAAAATAGGGTAAACGATTTCTGTGCGGATAAATGTTTTAATACTAGACTAAACCACAATCCTCCTTTAGGAGATATCCATTCATTATCTTTTCGCCCTTTACCTTTAGTTTGAGTTTCAGCAACTATCAAGAAGTTTGAATCGTATTTTTTGGTTATGATATATTCTTCAGCCAAATCTCTCGTAGATTCAAGAATAGGGAAGTATTCTTTCGTTATTTGATATGACACTTACATATTCATCCTTTCCAAAAATGTGATTTTTTCTGTTTTCCCTGCAGGGATCTGAACCTTGAAAACGAATGTGAAAGCGTCTTTTCTCTCGAAAGGAACACTAGGGTTTAAAATCTCAAAATTTGAGCCGCCTACAAATCTTTGAACTTCTACTTCTACAGATTCACTTTTATTATTTATCAAAGTCACCTCATATTCTGATTCCCTTGTCCTACCTGTAGTTTGCGAGCTGAGAGTTTTAGTTTCTGCGATGATGTCAAAAGCAGAGCCTATTCTAAGCTCGATGTCTTGGTTTAATGATGTATTATTCAGGCGAGCCACACCGACAAATTGTTGCGTATTGTCTTTTTCATCGATTTCATAAAAGTTTACATTTCCTCTAGGTAAAGCGACACCTAGACCATTCTGTGTAGAGTTTTTAAAAGCAATGAGTACATCGACATCACGTCCTAAAACCCGGTATTGATATTTTCTGGTATATTGGACAGTTTTTATTGGGTATAAACTCAGCTGTTTTTCTTGGAAGTCGTCAATATCTGCTAGCTGATCCAGAGTATAGATCCTCAGGTCCGAAAACTCTCTTTCTTCGAAAGAGGGGGCAGGTTCTGCATTTCTGCTCATCATCATATCCATACCCATTGCACCGTTGCGAGCCCATTGTTGTTGATGCGTTGCGACATCACCTGCTATTAGTTTTAAGTTTACATTTTTGTAGTCTTTTCCGGACCTATTGTTGATAGTCACCCATGAATTAAATGTAAAATCATTTTTACCTAAAACTACGTTATAGGTAGCTCTCCATTCGATACCAGACATCAAATATGTCAAGTCTGCGACATATTTTCCATCTCTGTCAGCATTTAGCTGCCATCTGAGAGTAGGCTTTGAGTAAAAATCTGTAGGCATTTCAGATAGTTGTACACTATTTACTTTTGAAGTGTTGACGATATTTAACTCATTCGTGGTCGCATTTAAAAGTCCATAGTTTCCATAATCAAAAAATACCAATGTCCCGAAAAACTGTTCAGTATCAGTAGTTAGTCTGACAAACTTGTTTAAATATCTTTGCATCATTTTTTGAGTATTTGCTAGATCGTACTCAAAATTTTGTGAGAACAATTGCACATTTCTATTTCGGGGTAGGAATGTGACACTTTCTGTTATAATCGTAGTGGGGATATTTTCAAAGGATATATATTGTGTTCCCCTCTTTAAATCAAGCTCTACGCTGGTCTTAAACATTGCTTGATTTTGATTGTAAATTGTCAAAAAATCATTGGCATACACAGAGACATTCAGTATGCACAACAATGAAATCATCAAAAGCTTTTTCATGCTTTTTACTCCTTTATTTATTTTATTTTTAATATATTAGCATAGCATCACCATAGCTAAAAAATCTATATTTTTTCTTTATAGCGATCTGGTAAGCTTTCATTGTTAAATCATACCCTGCAAAGGCTGATACCAGCATCAAAAGGGTTGATTGTGGCAAATGAAAATTGGTTATTTGAGCATCTACGATGTGAAAGGGTTTACCCGGATACAGAAAGATATTGGTCCACTTTTTACCGTACTCTATTTGGGTTCCTTTTGAAAAACTTTCTAGGGTTCTAGTGGTTGTCGTTCCTACAGAAATTATTTTTTTGTTTTCTTTTTTTGCATTATTGATGATATCTGCCGTTTCTTTTGATATTTCACATAGCTCAGAGTGCATTTTATGTTCCGTAATATTATCTACGCCAACAGGCTTGAAAGTACCGAGCCCGACATTTAAAACAACCTCTGCGATCTTTATTCCTTTTTTTTTAATTTTAGATAAAAGTTCTTCTGTAAAATGAAGTCCGGCTGTAGGTGCAGCCACAGAACCATTTTGTTTTGCATAAACAGTTTGATACGAAAGAGTATCAAAATTATTTGACTTACGAGTGATATATGGTGGCAATGGAATGTGTCCATATTTTTCTAAAATAGTGTAAACGCTCTCAGGAGAAGAAAAAGTTACCAGTCTCATTCCATCTGCAGTCAATCCATTGATTTCAGCAGTGAGTTCATCATTTATTCTTATTTTTGACCCTATTTTTATTTTTCCCGGTTTTACGAGGCAGGTCCATTCCGTATCATTTTGGGGTTGCAAAAGCAACAATTCTATCATTCCACCTGTTTCTTTCACTCCAAAGAGCCTTGCAGGCATCACTTTTGTAGTATTTATTACCAGGACATCATCTGTCGAGACAAAATCAATAATATCAGAAAAAGTACGGTGTTCTATAGATTTTACGTTTCGGTTTATGACCATTAGTTTTGAGGAGCTTCTATCATCGAGCGGGTGCTGAGCTATTAAATCTTTAGGAAGCTCGTAGTAATAGGACTTTGTGTTCAACAGGTCGACCATCGCTAAAATACCGATTTTAATAATGCTTTAAAATTTCCAAAAACTATTTTGCTTTGCATCAAAACAGGTATTTTGTAGTCATCATTTGTCACCCAAATATGTATCTCACCTGTTTGTTTAAAAATAGCCTCTCCATCCAGACCCGGTTCTAAAACCAGGCATTCTTTTTTTCCTAAAACAGTATTTATCGTTTCTTTTCTTAAGACTTTGACCAAGGCATTATAATTATTCCCATCTGTTGTCACATTTAGCTCGATGACCTGTCCGGGCTCCAAATCCATAGTTCTGACACTATAAAAAGCAGACATCAGATCAAATGTAGCTGCTGGTATTTCCATTCTCTGATCTTCCCATTCTCCACGCCTAAACCTAAACACAGAATAAATCGAAAGATTTTGCTGTAGATAGTTTTGATGTATTCGATGTTGTCTATATTTACCTTCGTTTAGTCTTTTTGTATAAACTATCGAGTGCATTTCGTCTAAGGTGGCGATAGACTCTATATTGTCTCTTACCTTAAATACTTTATCAAAAAAAGCATTTGTTTCGGCAGAAGAGGATATTTTCCAAACATCATTTCCCATATATTCAGATTTTTGCAGGGTTAATGCAGCTTCTCCAGCCGAAATGACACCATATTTGATATCAAATACAAGTCTTTCGCCATCTCTGAGATGATTTTTTGGTGGTACAGATAAATCTTCTGATTTTAACGCTTCAAAAGGTAAAAACAGCGTACATAAAATAACCAGCAAAATTTTGAGATTGGCATTGAAACAATAGGTTCTTTTAGCTTTCATAGAGCACCTCCCGTAATAAATATTTCTTCTCCGGTGATGTGAGTGTTTTCTAGTGAAGTTAAAAATAATATCAGAGAACATATTTCAAACACAGAGCCTACTTTATTTAAACTAGAAAGAGCTTTATGAGTTTCAAAATATTCTTTTCTAAATAAAGTATAATCTTCACTTATATTTAAATCATCGGTTTCTACAGGTCCCGGCGAAACAGTGTTTATCAGGATGTTTCTTCTACCCATCTCAATGGCAACAGAGCGTGAAAGGTTGCCAAGTGCAGCCTTTGAAGCTGCGTATATTGCTCCGTTTTTTAAACCAATGCGAGATACATTTGATCCGAGTAAAACAAATCTAATACTCGAGGGTGACAGTGTGTCCGTGCTGCTTTTTAATTTCCTCAGACCCATGATGCCTTTTAAAAAATGTACAGCACCCAAAAAGTTTACTTCTATTATATTTTTTGATAATTCTAGGCTTGTTTCGTCTAATGGTTTATGGTCATAGCTCCTGATAGCAGGGAGATAGACAGCCGCTAAATCAGTAATATTCCATTTTGTATAAACATCTTTCAATTTTTTGCTCAAATCTTCAAAATCTCTGATATCAGACTGCACAGCATGCACATTACTGTATGAAAACAGATCTTTAATCTTGTCTGTTTTTTTGTGATAAAACAAAACGAGGTGCTCTACATTGCCCGCGACATTTCTTGCGAGTTCTGCACCGATGCTAGAATTCGCTCCATAAATCAGATAGGAATTAGGTTGATTTAGCATTTTTATATTCATCCAGAATTTTATGAGCGATATAAAATTTATCACCTTTGTGTGAAATCAAACCATCTTTGTCGAAAGAATTTTCTTTTAATATTACAATCTCACTAATATCTTTCCCCGCAGTATTTAAATCATTTGCTACAATCATATCTATTTTTTTTTTCTGTAGTTTTTCTATTGCATTTTGGAGCAAGTTTTCACTTTCAGCGGCAAAACCTATTAGATATTGATGTTCTTTTTTGTTTTTTCCCATATCTTCTAAAATATCTTTTGTTCTTTCCAGCTCCAAAGTAAAAGTCCCTGCTTTTTTGATTTTTTTTTCTGAGGGACTATTTATCGTGTAATCAGCAACAGCGGCACACATGATTATTATATCAAAATTTGTAAATATCTGCATCAGGTGAACGTACATGTCATTCGCAGAAAAAGTTTGTGCGTTTTGCAAATAAAAAGGGACTTTTTCTTTTATCAAACTATGAACAAATGTGACATTGCCACCTCTAAAGCTAGCTGCCCTTGCTATAGCAAGCCCCATTTTTCCGCTGGAGACATTTGTAATATATCGCATAGGATCTATTTTTTCTATAGATGCTCCCGCAGTGACAAGGATGGATTTGTTTATCAAATCTCTACTATATGTTAAAAATGTTTTAATGGCATAAATGACCTCTTTTATAGCTAATAGTCTACCTGCTCCGACATAGCCACATGCTAGGCGACCTGTTTCCACAGGCAGTATTTTGTAGTCATATTGTTTTAATTTTCTCAGATTATCTTGTACTATAGGATTTTCAAACATTTTCACATTCATTGCTGGAACCACCAATTTTGGACACGTAGAAGCCATTACCGTAGTAGTTAGTAAATCATCAGCTATCCCATTTGCCAGTTTACCAATAATGTTTGCTGTCGCAGGAATGATGACTATGATATCAGCCCAATCGGAAAGCGAGATATGCTCGATAGGACCATTTGAATCAAATAAATTATAAACAACCCTGTTTTTAGTAATCGTCTGAAATGTCAGCGGTGTTACAAACTCCATAGCTGATTTTGTCATTATGGTTTTTACTATTGCGCCACTTTTCACTAACAGGCTTGCCATTTCAATACACTTATATGCAGCAATACCTCCGCATAGACAAAGTAATATTTTCTTTTCTTGTAGCATGATTTTATCCTTTAAATGTTATATTATTTAACAGCTCTGAGTATTTAGCACATGTAGCGGATATGGAAAATTCATCTAGGTCATTTGAGTTTTTAAAGTCTTCTTTTGCTTGCCATTTCTGATATAATTCATCGATTTTATTAGTAAAATTACCCTTTTCTGCATATCCATACAAAACACCTGCACCTGCTTTTTGTAGTATGTCTTTTGCGTCACTAGCATCAGGACCCACACCTAGAATAAACGTTCTAGACCCAAGATATTCGAAGAGTTTATATGTCAAAATTCCTTCATTATGTCTAGATTGAACTATCACTAAAATTAATATTTCACTGTTGACACACTCATCTATGACTTTATCATGATTTAAAAATGGCATATTTTTAAATTTGAGATATTGTAATCTTTGCTGTATAAACTCTGGAATTTTTTCATATGCACCTATTAGAGTGTATTCGATATCAAATATATTTTTGTTTTTTGCGTATTCTTCAATCCAATCTATAGTTTGAATAACCACTTTTTTTCTATCGTCAAACAATGCCCCTACAAATTTTATCCGAAATCGATTATTTCTAGTGTATACCTTTGAGAGGTAGTCAAAAGGGTCAAATGCATTGGGAATGATCACATTTTTTTCTGTATACAATGTTTTTGAAACTTTCTCTGAGACAGTTACTATAGCATCTGCCATTTTTAAAACTTTCTTTTCCATTAGTTTATCAATGTATTTTATCAATCCATTTCTGTTTTCATTTTCATGATAATGTATTTTTAGCCAAGGGTCACGAAAATCAGCAATCCATTTAATCCCATATTTGCTTTTTAGCTTTAACCCGATCATGTGTGTTGAATGGGGTGGACCAGTTGTAACAACGGCTTGATACATGCCTGATTTTAATAATTTTTCAGCTGCTTTTATAGCTGTATTGTTCCACACAATTCTCGCATCTGGTGAGACAAATTGTACTCTAATAAAATATATTATTTTTTTTAGGATTGAGTCATTTCGAGAGGTTTGTAATGATCCATACGGCAAAGATTCCTTTTCTCCTAACAGCATTTTAAGTAGTTTATTATATGAAAGCGTTTTAGTTTTTACGACTTTTATTTCTGGGGAGACTTCCTTTTGTAAACTTTTGTCTATAAAAGGGTAGTCTCCATTTTTGGTTGTCAATACTGTCGGTAGCCAGTTGAAATTCATGAAATACTTTGTCAGTTTTAACCACCTTTGGACCGAGACTCCACCACAAGGTGGCCAATAGTAGGTTATTAGTAAAAATTTTTTCATAATAATAGAAACCACATATTTATAATATTCTCTATCGTCAAGAGTTTTTTAAGATTTCACGATTTTTTTCTGTTTCGGGACTCCGTAGCACGGACTCTCTCTTCTGCAACGATCTCATCAAATAAATTGATTTTTTAAGGCGTATATTTAAGAATTTTGTAGCATTTTTCTCAGTAAATAGTTTTACATTAATATATCACGGAGGTAATTATGCCCAAAAACATATTGTTTACGATCATATTTTTTGTGCTCATATCACTGCTCAGTGCTTTTAATGTGAGCTACTTGCAAGAAACATTCGATTTTGTAGAATTAGAAATCAGTTTATCAGACATAGAGTTTCTTGATAGAAATGGATATGCTGAAATAATTCTTTCAAATTCTACCCAAAATTCTGATCCAGATAGTCCAGATATTCCACGTCTGATGTTATATTTTGCTGTACCTATTAATGGTGATCTACGAGTAGAGGTACAAGACTTTAATAGGCAAACATTCGATTTGAGTAGTCCATTAGTTCCCGTAGCTCGGCAAAATGTCGATGACCCGATGCTGTTAGAATATCACGTAGACACATACAAATATGTTCAATCGAAAAAGGTATACGAAATATTACCTAAGCAGACCTTGGGTCGATATGACATAGTTCCTGTAGAATTAAACCTTATCTCTTATGACTTTTATCAAAACCAAGTATCATACCCACAAACTACTACATTAAAAGTATATATTTCAGGAGATTTTCCGAGAAATATTACAGAGCACTCCAGTGATGAAAAAAACATTTATTCTGAAATCATCACAAATTACAAGTATGGATTAAACTTTCAACAAACAAGGAATGTCACATTTAATACTTCCGAATTTTATCGCTCACATAGCTGGTACAAAATACAAGTTTCAAACGCTGGAATGCATATATTGGACTACCAGTTTTTGACAGAGCTACCTTTGTCGGATATCGATCCGAGAACTATCAGGATGTTTTCTACGGGTGGTTCAATGTTGTCACCAGTAATGTCACAAAATACTGCGAGAGGATTACCTTTTGTAGAAATACCTCTTTTAATCACAGGAGAAGAAAGTGGCGTATTTGGACAAAGCGACATAATATATTTCTATGCAGAGCATCGAGATTTAATAGGTAAAAACACTGTTCTTCAGTCAAATGTGTTTAACCTTGGAGATTTTCACCCGACAAATCCATATTCAAAAGAGGGGATTTATTGGCTAACATGGGGAGGCGATTTTGGAGAAGCCCCGCCCAAAAGGATAATCGCCAAAGATAATATACAAAATCATGAAATAACGAGAGCCACCGGTCATGCGACGACATTGAATCATTCTCCTCTGATCAGAAGGCATCAATACGGTTTTGAATGGTTTTCCCATTTGTTACAAAGTAAAGCAACAGCCCAGACAGAATATCAGTTTAATTTACATATAGAAGATATGAATACTGATTTCAAGCCGGAATTTAGCTTTATATATGGTGCAGAAAGCTTCAAGGGTACATACGATCCAAATCACGAAATGAGCATGCAAATAAATGGTCGGCAAGCTTTTTCAAGAATATGGAACGAAATATCTTTGTTCCGAGGTACCGTAGCAGCTGACAATGCGAACTTTATCAATGGAAATAATAGCATAACCATCACGACAAAAGGCAATAATATAAATCAATATTTAATGTATTTTGAACTACAATGGTACAGAAATCTAGTAAAAAGAAACGGTCCCTTGGCATTTCGTCCACACAAAGAGGATGCAAACAGAAGAGTTTTATATGAAATTGGCAATCCTACACTCCAGAACTTATCAGTTTTTCAAGTAAACTCTTTTAATGAAGTATATGCGTTGAACACTACGGGAAACAATTTTGTCGCAGATGCAAGCTCTGATGCACAATTTATCATCGTCGCCAGCAATGAATATCTCAGACCTGCATCTATCAGCCTTGCCTTGCCAGTTACTTTGGATTTAAATCCTCCTGTGCATGATGTCATGATTGTTTACCCTCCTGAGTTTAAAGATGGGGTAGACAGACTAGCAGAAATATATAGGAACAAGGAGTTTGGATATGGTTACAATGTTCACATGGTAACGATACAAAGCATTTTTGATAATTTCAATGGTGGCTATCCTGACCCTGTAGCGATAAGAAATTATCTCCAGTATCTAAACTTTTTTACCCCAGGTACAGCACCCATGGGAGCTGTTTTTATAGGAACAGGAACAATAGACAATAGGAACTTTTCTGGAAATGCTAGTGAAAAGAATAAATTTTTGGTCAATCAATTAGATTATGATGCTGATCATAGGATAAATACAGGAACAACATCAGATGATAATTTTGCTTATATGACCCAAAACGAGTATCCAGAAATCATTGTCGGAAGAATTCCGATAAATACGGATAGAGAATTTTCAGAATATTTAAACAAACTAGAAGAATATCTAAAAAATACGAATGCAGGTTGGTGGCAATTTCAGTTTCAAATAATAGCAGACGACGAGCATTATTCAAATGGAACGGGCGATGGCTATCATAGCGATCACGCCGAAGGCATGGCAAGACTGATGGATAGGAATATATTGGTCGACAGATTGTATGCACTTGAATATGAGCTGGATGCTTTTAAAAGAAAACCTCATGTCAGAGATATATTGGTAAACAAAATCAATGAAGGCAGGCTGTATTGGCTCTATATAGGACACGGTTCTATACGAAACACAGGTGACGAACGATATTTTAATGCAGACTTTGACCTGCCTCTTTTACATAATAAGGGCAAATACCCCATTTTTATTGCTGCATCTTGTGAAGTAGGGCAATATGAATTACCGGGTATAAAGAGTTTAGCTGAAGAGCTAATTTTATTGAGAAATGCAGGATCTATTATTTCAATAGCAGCGACAGGAAAGAGCTATGCGTCTACAAATGAGGCATTGTTTCGGAGCTTTGTTTCACGGGCAATAAATGAAAAAAATATGCCTGCAGTAGCACTAATATCTGCAAAAATGGCAAATAAAAGTGGTAAAATCAGCAATCCATACTACAACATTTTAGGGGATCCTTTCTTAAAGGCTTCATACCCTACTATCAGTAACAATTTTTCTTTTAATCCACCTCTGGATACACTAAAAATTAGGCAAACAGTTCGTGGAGAAGGCTACTTTGACCTAGACTCAAATATCCAAATTGACAAAGTGCAATCTCTCGTATATGATAGTGGTCGAGAGTATTTTTTGACATATGTAGATGGTACCATAGTAGAGCTTTATTCTACCAAGACTAGAGTCTTAGTATTTCGAGATAATCTTCCTGTATTTAATGGTAGCTCCACTGTGAAAGATTCATCATACAAGCTCGCATTTGTTGTTCCAGAAGGTGTAAAAAAAGGTAATAGGGGTAAAATATTTTCCATGGGAATAGATAAAAATACAAATCGAGCTTTTTTGAATATAAAGCAAGATATAAACATATCAGATGAAGTGCTCGATGTTTCTGTTCCAGAAAAACCACAAATTGATATATATATAGATAGTTTTGATTTTAAACAAGGAGACAGAGTTTCTCCAAAACCTGTAATGTATGCTAGGATTCATGCAGAATTTGGGCTCAATACTATCGGTGTTTCCGGACAAAATATGATGGTTTTTTTGAAAAGCACAAATGAGCTAATGAATGTGACTGCAGGTTTTGAATACGATATAGATAGTTTTACCACAGGAACGCTCACATGGCAGCTCAATGAGTTATCTCCGGGAAGGCATGATTTACAATTGATTATATATGACAGTTTCAACAATATTGCAGTATCAGAGACATGGTTTGTTGCCGCAGAAAACGTCCCGATAGCTATCAAAAATAATCTATTTTATCCAAATCCTTTTAGGTCTGGAGAAAGAGGCTATTTTTCGTTTGATGTGACACATGATGCAGATATAACAATCCAAATATATACTATCACGGGGCGAAGGATAAAAACTATCCATAGATATTCATACAGAAAAGATCAATATGATCCTATAGAATGGGATGGTAGGGATGGTGATGGTGATAGGATAGCAAATGGAACGTATATCTATACTATCAAAGCGACAGTGCTAGACGGGAAGGGAACGAGAGAGATAACAGACAAGTTAGTGATATTGAGATAAATACATTGTTAATGGCGTTGTTTACAGTTTAAAAGCTCGCCTCTATACCAAAATGAATGATTCCATTTAAAGGGTTTAGCCACTTTCCGTTTGCGTGATGAAATCCATAATCTATTCTTAGAAGACCTATTTTAGAGTCGGCTCGCAATCCAAAGCCGATACCATATAGATCGTAAAATTTGTTCATAAATTCGGGTCTGTTGTCTTCAAGATAACCATAGTCAAAAAACAAAAATATTCTAGAATATCTAGTCATGAGTAGCCTAAGCTCTGTATTTGTATAAAGTATAGTATTCCCTGCATAAAAATCTTCATAAAAACCTCGCAGTGAAAATGCACCACCTAGTCTAATCAGATCAAATTCGGTCAAAGATTTGTTTTCTAAATATTTTCCTGTGACGGTATTTGCAACCACCCACGATTTTGATAAAGGAAAATAGTATGCAAATGAAGATTCCAGCCGGTGCCTGTGCAATCTTTCGGACTCTTTACTAACAAATAAATATTGCTGTGAAAACTTCATATGCCATCCTGTAGATGGATTAATAAAATCATCCGTAAAGTCTCCTTCCCAAAACAACCCTATGATCTTGTCTGTTTGTTTTTCTAAAAGTTTTGGTCTCCTACTCCCCGGAAAAAGTTCATTTATCCCTCCTAAAATACCATACTTTTGAGTTTTGTAATAATAATACATTTCTGTACCGACTTCTGTCCGTACACTGGTAGAATCTCTTTCTTCCCTGTATAAACGAAAATCAGCAGCGATAGGAAAATGTATGGGACCTGATTCGTGATACTCAAATAAAATGGATGTAAAAACAGCATCAAAGCTGCGCCAAGTGAGTTTTAAATTTCTATCAGTTCCTAGCAGATTTAGAAATTCCCCATTTATAAAACCATTAAAATTATTTCGTTTTTGTTCAGATGTAGAAAACCCCAAGACAGCTGATAAATGAGTCATTCTTCCTTCTACAATATTTAATAGTAGAGTGTTTTCATTTACGGGTAATATATTACAGGATGCGATATATAGTTTATTTGATATGCGTCTTTCGGCGAGTCTGATAATGTCCGGGGTGACTATATGCCCTTTTTGAATACGGCTTTCTGCTATCAATATATTATCTCTAGTTACATCATTTCCTTTGAGGACAAAATTTTCTGTACGAAAGAGGCGCCCTTCTTTTATATTGATAGTGGCGGTGAGTGGTCCATGTGAATCTGCGCCATCTAAAAAGTTATCTTTTTTACTATGGGCTATATTTATCAGCTGGACCTTTACAAATAGAAATCCCCTAGACAGATATAGGTCGGTAACTTGTTTGAGTGTCGTCTCAAGTGATGTCAAATCATGCTTTGCATCAGGTTTTAAATTAATCAGCTCAAATATTTTTGATTCGCTAAAATATGAATTGCCTGTAAAGGTTATACCTTCAACGCTAGGCTCTTCGAGTTCTTCTATTACAAATGTCACATCAACATATCTACTGGAAACGGGGATTATAATAGGATTGTAAATTTTAAACAGATAATGTCCTCTCTGTGTATAAAAATCATAGATCCTCTTAGAATCATCATTGACAACTCCTCTATGCAGAGGTGATTGCTCTTTTGAGAGTATGATATGCTGCAACTGGTGAGCGGTAAAGGAGATGTTACCTTCAAATGTGATATGTCGTATCAAAAGTTCATTTGAATAAAGGCAATTTGCGACGAAGAGACAGAATAAGAACAGATACTTTTTTTTAATACAAAAGCCTCCATGCATAAATGATCGGAGATCGTGCTACGATTTTTTTGTCGCCGTAGCATCAATCTCCGATTGCTATAATTTTCTTCCGATCGAAAGCAGGCACATCGGTACAAAGATGGGTGAATATCTATTCAAACTCTAAAATTAACTCACTTCTCATTTGTATAGGATGGGCCTCGATGTCATTTAAAAATTCAAGACTTTTATCTACAGGCTTGCTTATAAACTCTGGCAATTCGTTTCGAATGATCATCTTTACCAAAGAAAAATTGAAATGCTCTTCTAAAAGGGTTTCAAACATATTCCTTCTCTCTGGGAAATAGAGCATAGAGTATCGTCCGATAGAAGCTATCTCAGCAGCTTTTTTGATAGCATCGTTTAAGCCACCTATTTCGTCGACAAGGTTATGTTGCAAAGCTTTTGTGGCTGACCATACCTGACCCTGTGCTACCCTTTCTACGTCATTGAGACTCATCTCACGACCTCTGGCGACTCTGTTTTTAAATTCATCATAAACGTCATTTGTCATTATTTCTAGTCCCCTTTCCAAGTCCCTGTTCCAATAACCTTTTAAATCACTCATGTTTAAAAACTTTCCGTGCCCGACAGTTTCAGTATTTATTCCTATTTTGTCTGCTGCATTGCGAAGGTCAGGGATCATAGAAACTACACCTATAGATCCTGTGATGGTGTATGGGTCTGCAAAAATACGATTTGCATTTGCCGCAAGATAATATCCGCCCGATGCAGCCACTCCACCCATGGAAACGATGATCGGTTTTTTGATTTTTACCTGTGAGATTTTGTTGTAGATAATTTCTGATTCTAAAGCACTACCTCCGGGGCTATTGATTCTGAGAACGACTGCTTTTATATTGTCATCATTTTCTATTTTTTCTAGAATCCTGACATATTGCTTTGACGTAATATTGCTAGAACCCATCTGAGCAGGTACAGGAGTGATGTTGCCTTGAGCGTAGATTACTGCTATTTTGTTCAGGTGTTCTCTAGGAGGCTCCGCTCTATAATTTGAAAGTTTGACGAGTTGATCTTCACTGATATTCAGGTTTTTTAGCATTTTGTCAAAGAAAAGAAGTTCCTTTACCACGCCCAATTCAATCCCTTTGTCTAAGTTTATTATATATTCTTGCCTTCTTTCAAACGCATATCTAAATTTTTCCTGTGATGATTGGAAATTTCTAGCAAAATCATTGAGAGATCTCGCATAAATATCGCTGTAAAGATCGGTCAAATTTCTTCTAAACTCAGGAGACATACTACTTCTAGTAAAGTTTTCGCCAGCTGATTTATATTCTCCAGCTCGTACGACTCGCATAGATACACCTATCTTGTCTAGCAAGTCTTTGTAATACTCTACGGTTCCACCTGTTCCCGTCAAGACAAAGCCAGCTGATGCGGAAGGGTTCATATACACTTCGTCAGCGGCTCCTAAAAGGTATATATCAGATTGCGTCGCAAAAGTGATATAACCATAGACTTTTTTTCCTGTTTCTTTAAAATCCTTTAGTGCATACATGATTTCATTTAATGTAGCCCTGCTGGTCACAACGCTTTGAGGTTCTAGCAAAATTGCTTTGATTCTCTGGTCATCAGCAGCAGTGTTAATCTTTTGGATGATGTCATGTGCAGATTCAGGGATAAACTTAAAATTCATATCAGAAACTTCTGAGTATTCCTGAATAGCTCCTCTTAAATTTAGATGTAAAACAGAATCGTTTGCTATCTTTATAGCAGATGTGGGCTTTTTAGCCAATTTTATTACACTGCTTATTGAAATGACTATAAACAGTATAACTAAAACAACGGATGTAAGGCATCCAAATAAATACCATTTTCCTCTCATTGTTCCTCCTAATATTTTATATTTAATTTTTTTAGTTTCTTAGAAAAATTTGACTGCTTTATTTTCAAAGACTTTGCAGTTTTTGAGACATGAAAATTATGCTTTTGGAGTTGTTTGTGGATATACAAGTATTCAAACTCTTGTTTTTTCGCTTGGAATGAAGTTGTTTCATCAAAAAAAGAATCCTCTTTTTCGCATTCTTTAGCTGAAATATTAGTCTTCTCAGGCAAAGTATTCGAGAGCATTGGCTCGATATCTGACGCACTAATTTCTGTCCCATCTACGAAAATATACAGCCTTTCGATCAGGTTTTTTAATTCTCTGATATTACCCGGAAAGCTCCAGTCTCCTAATATGGCGAGAGCCCTTTTTGCGAGATGCTTTTGAGGAATGTTTAGTTCAAAGGCAAATTTTTTGCAAAAATAGTCTGCAAGTATAGGAATATCAGATTTCCTTTCTCGCAAAGCAGGGCATATGATAGGCACTACATTTAGCCGATAAAACAAGTCTTCTCTAAATGTCCCTTTTTTGATCATATCTTCTAGATTTTTATGAGTGGCTGCTATAATGCGTGTATCGACTTTTTGAACGATATTTGAGCCAACTCTTTGTAGTTCACCCTCCTGCAAGACTCTGAGAATTTTAGATTGAGCAGAGAGACTCATATCTCCTATTTCATCTAAAAACAGAGTGCCTTTATCAGCTATTTCTATTTTTCCTTTTTTTGATTTTTCTGCACCTGTAAAAGCTCCTTTCTCATGCCCAAAAAGCTCACTTTCTATTAGTTCTAAAGGTATCGCTGCGGAATTGAACTTTATGAAAGGCATATGACGCCTACTGCTCATATTATGCAACGCAAAAGCAATCAACTCTTTGCCTGTCCCGGACTCTCCTCGAATCAGCACCTTTGAGTTTGTTTTTGCGAGCTTTTTTACCAATTCTAAAGTTTTGTGTAGTTTGGGACTATTACCAATGATTTCGTAATGTTTTTCAAAATCATTTTTCAGCATTGAATAATTATTTTTTAACAGATAAAATTCTATGGCATTCCTGACAGTGAGTTTGACTTTGGGTAAATTTAACGGTTTTTCCAGAAAGTCAAAGGCTCCAGCTTTCATGGCTCGTACAGCTTCTTTTATTCCGCTATGCCCAGATATCATGATGACAGGTTTATCCACCTTTTCTTTTCTGAGAGTTTCTAGATACTCTATACCATTTTCATTTTTTAACATCACGTCGAGTATGATTAAATCAGGATCCCAATCATCTAGTAACTGTTTTGATTCTGCACAAGAATTTACCCATTTTGAAATATAACCCTCGTCATCAAAAATGTTTTTTAAACTAATGCATATGTTTTTTTCATCATCGATTATTAGTATTTTCACTTTTATCCTCCAATATTAGTTCAAATACAGAACCTTCTCCTAGCACAGATTTTACTCTCACAAAACATTGATTTGCATCACATAATTTTTTTACTAGAGCCAATCCTAGCCCAGTTCCTTTGTTTTTTTTCGTAAAGTATGGCTCAAAAATCTTTGTTAAGTCTTCGCTAATAATTCCAGCACCCCGATCCTTAATCTTTATCACAACAAAAGAATTGCTTTTTTCTACATCTACGTAAATTTTTTCTCCGATAATCGCTTCAGAGCTATCTTTTTCTTCCAAGGATTCAATAGCATTTTGAAATATATTTGTGACCACTTGATAAAAGTGAATATTGTCAAACTTTACGCGATAGCCTTCTCTCAAGTTTAAAGCTACATGGTATTTTTCTATATACGGTTTTAATATCTCTTTTAGGGCGATAGCAGGATCAAAGACTGTTGGTTTCAAAGAGATGTCTTTTGCAAATGAAGAAAATGAGGTGACTAGGTTTTGTAAATTATTGATTTCATGATAAATGAGTTTTAAGGATTCTGGGAAAATTTCTTCAAATTTTACTTTGTCAGAATTAAAGAGCTCTTCCATGCGTTGGGTAGTGAGCTGAATAGGAGTCAGCGGGTTTTTTATTTCATGGGTCAAAATCCTGGAAAGATCTTTCCATATCATTTGTTTTTCAGAAATCAATAGCTTGTTTTGAGTATTTTCGAGTTCTTTTGACATTTCGTTAAATGATTTTGCGAGATCGCGAACTTCTTTTACTCCTCTAGGCCTGATATAGATATTGTAATCGCCGGCTTTAATACTATCAGAAGCTTTTTGTAAATCATTGAGGGGACTTACCAGCTTTGTAATGACAAATATAAACAGTAAACATGAAATTACGAATATAAAAAAAGTCATTAGAGCCGAATATATTTTTGTCTCACCTTGAACTATTCTGATGCCTGTCAAGGCTTCATTTATGTCTGTTTTCATACTGAGGGTCAATATACTATCAGGCTTTGAGACTATATGTCTCAAGGAAAAAAAGGCTTTACTCATATAATCATGCTGCTTTGTATAGTAATTGTTTAACAGCATTACGCTTACTAAAAAGATAACAAAAAAAATAATGATGACATAGATTTTTAAACCTATTTTGATTTTCATCTGTTCTCCTCTAAATATACATTTATACGAGCGGTAGGTTCTGTGAGCCTCCATAAAACCATCAAGTCCATATTTTTTTCGATAGATGGCACATATATAAAAGGTAATCGAACAGAAATTTTTACTTCTACCTTGTCATACTCACGCGAGATTCCATCTGCAAGCAAGTGTGGTGAATCAAAATAGATAAAGGTTTCTAAAAATGATAAAGTTCGTTTTAGCTGCTCAATATTTTCTATGTATAATGTGACATTTTCCTCTTCGAAGTGAACTATCCATTGCCTATATTCAAAATCCCATGTGACGGAATTTTCAAAATCTTTTCTATAAATAGTGTTTTTATTGTGAGTTACCTCAACTTCATATATGACAGACATCTTTATCCCAGAATCAAATATTTCATCAAAATCATTTTCAAAAGCATCTATTAAAAAACAGCTGAGATATAGCCCAGTATCAGATAATTCTACATGAATATCTGATAGCCTAGGAGAGTTTCCTATGTAATTTGAAAAAAACAATATGCTAAAAGTCAGGACACCATTATAAACTTTACTAAAAAGAGCATTGAGCATAATCACCTCTTAAGGGGCAGTATTTTTTTTTTATTACAAAAGTCAAGTAGATTTTTTGTGATTTTTGTAATTTTTCATAAGAAACTATTTGCCAATATTTTTTTGCCAACGCATTTATTCGTTCCTAATTCTGTAGGGAACGCATTTATTCGTTCCTTATATATCCTTGATACATAATATGTTACGGGACATAAAATTCCGTCCCCTACATTAAATAGGGTTTTCAGAGGGGACACCTACGGAATGGTGCCAATTTAGCGATTGGTGATAGGGACAAAACTCGGCTACGCTAAAAAACATTAAATATTTTGATTGTTTTGTCGATAGAAAAGATATAATTGCAAAAGGAGACAAGGATGTCGAATGTAGTATCAGTTCAGGGAACTTCAGAAATCACACCTTATTCATCAGGAGGGCGGATAGATCCTTATGCTATTTTTAAATTAAATTTTGAAGCTCTCGGCGGAGAAAAGCATATAAAAAGTGATAAAAATTTTCACTTTAAAGGTGAGATGAAACTCGGGAATGCTACTTTTGGTATAGAAGAATTTATCAGTAAACCCTTAAAAAACGTCACTTTAATATCTAGTAATTTTCAAATAATTTATCGGTATGGCGATGATGGTAAGAATGTATGGTCTTTTCAAGACGGGAACTTAAATTCTTTTGATGATAGCAATTCTGCAGATAGAGAGGTCAGGAAATTGTGGGAAGAGTTTGCTTATACTGATCCGAAAAATAGAGTGTTTACAAGCAAGGCAACTAGAAAACTAAGCATCGATGGAACAAACTGTTATGAGGTAATCATCAAAAACAACAAGACAAACGATGTCGTAACCCACTACTATGATGCCGAGACATTTTTGCTAAAAAGAGAGATCAAAGAAACAGGAAATCAAAGAATCCAGCATGATTTTGCTGATTATCAGCAGGTGGGAAATGTAAAAATGGCGTTTAAAAAAGATATTACTTTTTTGAACTCTGGGACTAAACAAAATATTGTATGGAATAAAATAGACAGAGGTCTGTATATTTCAGATTCCAGATTTTTATCACCTCCAGACCCGAATAAACCAGTTGTAGAAGAGAGTGCACTGACAGGTCTAGGAACCATGTTAAACACATACGCATAAAAAAACATTTTGGCTTCTTTTTGGTGGTTGTGTTCGCACCGCACGGAGTCCCCTCCGAAAAGTCGAAAAGTAACCTATTTCCGTAGGGAACGCAATTATGTATAGCCCGGGGACATTCTTTACACAACGTTCGGAGACATAGTTTACACATGAGGCATAATTTTCTTGTAAAAAATATGGTATTTTTAAAAATGCAAAAAACCATATTTTTGGAGG
>Ga0099364_10002201_pt1 | contig 31291 bp, 29 predicted proteins | sample TergutTh196P3_FD_73070 | JGI IMG/M metagenome (GOLD analysis project Ga0099364, IMG submission 73070) | Microcerotermes parvus P3 segment gut microbial communities from Pointe-Noire, Republic of the Congo - Th196 P3 | ecosystem: Host-associated > Arthropoda: Insects > Digestive system > Gut ... | reverse complement strand
GTTCCGTTATTGATACTTATATTAAAAATGGACAAGATGTCTATTCGGCTTTGATTAACCTGGCTAATTCTTAAAAACTACCTGAGTAGTTACAAAATTTTTATCTTTTTTAGTTTCTTATCTTCGATTGTTAAAATAAAAGAAATAAAAAAAGCGTGGAATCAACCTATCTGATAATCAGGTTTCCACGCCTACAACGTCCGATAAGCTATCCCACGCCGCATACGCGACGTCTATTAACCTATTCTTGACGTTGTCTAATTTATAAAAAATCAAATTGTGGAAATTGATTATCAAGAACAAGTAGCAAAACGCTACTGTAAATTTCTTTTAAAAATTGAGGGCTCTCTTATTCCGTTTATACCATACGCAAAAAAAATTATGATTACAGGCACAAAGATACGAAAGATTTTTTAAAAACCGAAATTATCTAATTCGACTTGTCGTATTTCTTCTTCCGGTTGTAGTTCTGCCGTCTGATGGATAGCGTTGGCTATGACTACGATAGCTCGTTCCGGACGTACAGGGCATATCGATTCGCATGCACCGCATCCGATACAAAGTTCCTGCTCTACCTTCGGGATAGTCAATATTCCTTTGTAGGGGACCATGTGGACGGCTTGCATGGGGCAATGCTCCACACAGGCGCCGCAATCCGTTTCATCAGTTTTTACAACGCATTTATCGCTGTCGAAATGTGCAACGCCCATCTGTGTGATTTTTTTCTGGTCCACCGTGATTGTCTTTATGGCATGTGTGGGGCATATTTCTCCGCAGACCGTACAACTGTAATTACAATAACTTTTATCGTACGACATGTGCGGTTTGAGTAAATAACTCCATCCAAATTCCAATCCGGCCGGTTTTAGTACATGCGAAGGGCAATGAACGACACATAAATGGCATCCGGTGCAAAATTTTTTAAATCGTTCCAGGTTCAACGACCCCGGAGGGGTAACCGGTGCTTTACGGCCGGTTGTATTTTCCCCCTGTGCTAATGCCACGAAAGGAACCGAACCGGCTACCGCGACGCTCGAAGCAATAAACGAACGACGGCTTACACCCTGCTCTCGCGATTCACCCATTTCCCCTACTTTCCCCCACCTAAACCCAACCGCCCCCCTGTTACAGGAAGAAATGCAATTAAAGCATGCGACACAATTAGACATATTGACGGTTTTATGCAGAGAATCAATCGCTTCAGCTTTACAGGAACGTTCGCATGCTTTACATCCGTTACAGGTGTCCGAATCGATCTTAAACAGGAAAAACGAATGGCGTGAAATGATACTTAGTAACGAACCAACGGGGCAAATGGTGTTGCAGAATAATCGTCCGCGATAAAAAGCCATGACAGCGAATATGATAAAAGCCATAACGGCAGTTACAAGCGCAGTCATTGAACGATCGACCGAAACTGCGTATAAAAAATAGTTGCCGTGTGCCGATAATATACCGGATATTAGATTGTTGAGTCCTATTACAACCGGACGAAACAAGTGTGTTGTTATACGCCCGAAGTTACTGTAAGGGTCTAATAGCAAACACAATTCCATAAAACCGAAGATAGCCGCCAGTGCTGTCACTCCCAGGATGGAATAGCGAAGCCAATTGGCCGGTTTGCGGTAATGGAATCGCATGGCGCCCCGCTTTTTCTTCCCGCCGAAACAAGCCAAACGATTAAAAATATCCTGCAAAATCCCGGCGGGACATAATATCGAACAGTAGATACGTCCGAAAAACAGTGTCAGTAAGAAAAAAAAGACAAGCACCACCCCCGCTCCGCTAAGGATTGCCGGCATGAGTTGCAGGTGCAATAGGGAACAGAGCGAATCGGGTAAAACATCTGCAAAATCAAGGAACAACGCCAAAACAGGGATAAACAGTATGACCGCAAGAAGCGCCCGTACTGTCTTTAAAGGGTTGATCGATTTTTTCTTCATTAATGAAACGTTTTCACAATCTGATACGTTCAATTTTAAGTTTAGACAGGTCGGTCGTTCCTAACTGATGTGATTGTCCCATTCCGATGTGACCCACTGTTTCGAGGTCTAACTTCTCTACCTGATTGAAGAATTGTAATGAAGCGACGTCAATCGCAACAATATCGGTTGACGCAAACAATGCTTTTACGGTCGCAACATCGGCTTCACTTCTTCCTTGCGGGCCGTTCTTTGTCATCATACGATAGGAATCGACAATATTCAGCACCGGTTTCTTTTCCCATGTACAGATGTCTGCAATACATTGCTGCAAGTCGTTACTGTGGAAATACCGGCGGTCCCAAACAACGCCCATGTAATTTTTCATCGCGCATGTAAATTTTGCAGGGCCATGCTGTTTTAAGACAGGAACATTTATCCACGCATCGGCTTCAATGAGGATGCTATGAATCTTGGCTGATTTCAGTTTAACACCTTTCTGGAGCGTAACTTCCTTATAATACGATTCATCGTTTCCCGGCGCCATCACGCCACCAGCCGCTTTAACAGCATCCTCAATGCCACTGTTAGCGTAGCATTTCTTCCAGTCGGAATCGCACGTATGGTCGTATACCGTTACGCTTGAAGCGCCTGCTTCGAGACATTTTTTTACTAATTCGCCAATCACCTGAGGATTTGTGTTGGCGGCCAATTCGGGGGTGCGATCCCAACCGATGTTCGGTTTAATGACAATCTTCTGTCCCCTTTTCACAAAATTACCGATGCCACCTAATGTCTCCAGCGCTTTATTTAACATCTCCGCCGGTTCGCCACCCATTACGGCTACCAGATCAGGGGCAGCCTGAACGGTCATTTTATTTGAAGCTAATGCAGCCTGAAGGCCTTCAAATCTCATTGATAATGCGGCGCTTGCACTTACGATAGCGCCTGTCCTGATAAAATCTCTACGTTTCATACGAAATTATTATTTTGAGTTATGATTAATTTATGGTGCAAATATAGTGCAAGTCGAGCGAATTTCAAAAAAATATACTATTTTTGTGCTTCAAAGTGAAAAGGATGTCGTTTTTTCACAAAGGAGAAGCATGCCGGAACCAGTGACAAATATTTCGGAAACTGAGTCGCCCGACAAAGATCGGAGCTATTTAGACAACCATATATACTTGGAATTAAAGTACTTAATATATGGTCATGTCTTGTCGCAGGATAAACAAAACGATTGGACGGAAATCCCATCGTTTGAATCGGTGGTCGAAATGATCAATTCCTTTGAACTTAGTCAGGACATCCGTATTCGTGTTATTTCGGAAACACTCGGTCGCCTCCTGGCTGACTTCGATGAAAAGCCTGAAAAACCCGCTTTCCTGTTGTCATATCTTTGCCGTGAAACCGTCAAAAACGTGGTATTGCAAAAATTTAATCATGTATTAGGCTGTGAATGTGTTGATTTATTAAGCCTTTCCCATAAAATAGGAGATAATATCGCTGAAGCGAACAAGGTATTTGTTTCGATACGAGTTTGTGACCCGTCAGTCCGTTCAGGGGTATTTCTTCAAACGATACTGAATGAACTGATTGCCGTGAAATCACAATTAGGGCTATTGACGGATAAGGAGGGTAATCCTTTGTATCAATACAAATTTATGACAGGACAAGGGGGATTATTAGTTTTGAACAAGAAAGATTTCAGGCATATTCCATTAGATGGAAGCACGCCTGAAAGTTGTTATATTCAAAAAGCTTTGTACGATGAAAAAGTCGCTTTGGTGCATCATTGTCTGTTTGGAGTCGGCGCTGAGCAGTTACAGGTTCTGATGGGTAAACTACGTTTATGGCTTGAGATAATTGTCCATTTAGAAGGTATATCCTGTACTGAAATACCTGCAATTGAGAGTAATATTATTTGCGGTGATGCATTAGTGAGTCGTTTCACGCTCAAGGATGATTTATTAGTAGCGCTCAAACAGATCAACCAGACGGTCGCCGGTTATAAGCGGTTGGCTGAGAAAATAAAGGCGGTAACCGCTTCTTCGGACAGGCAATACCTGAAGGAACTGATGACATTAATACAAAACAGGCTGATTGAAGGCATTGGATGGCATAGCAAAGATACGAATGAGTTGATGGGTTTGCGAAGTGAATTGTCAAGGATAATGGCTCCGGGACTTTTCCCTTTGAGTGACAGGGAAAAGCATTTGCAAAATGAACGTTTATCAGCGTTGCAGGTAAAGATAAAAAATCAGGAACAGCAGATATCGACCTATCGAAACCATCCCGCTTTTTTTAGAGCCGTCGAATGGCGGTATGTCTTACCTGAATTGCTCGATGAAAAAGGCAATTTTGCCGGATTCGATGCGATGGTTGGCATATTACCTGACGCCAATCTGACCGTAATCGGAAGCGATACGGCTAATTTTTACAAACGGATGAATTATAAGGTGTACAAACGTACAGGAAATGTGTCGGATATGTATTGTGAATTAGCCAACCGGTTGCTCGTATATGGTGGTTGTATGACCTACCTTATGCCGTCGCATTGGCAGCGCGACGTCTCCAATCATAAAACCGGCGAATTTTTAGTTGCAGAAATGAACCCTTTACAACTGTTATTATTTGACGAAATCAATAGCTTGAAAGATAAATGCGCTATCATCGTTCAGAAGGACGTAAATCGTCGTCGTACGGTCTTATGCCGGATTGATTCTTCCTATCAACCTCAAAATATGGAGTTTAGCATCTATATACAATCTAAGTGCAAACCAGTACAAGAATTGTGTGATACTTTATAAAATACTTCCCGGACGTTTGGCGTCTTGTTTGCTGTTTATCGTTTTATACCCGATAAGCCGGTCATACCTTGCTCCTATCGGGCGGTAGTAGACGGTAATTGTATATTCATTTTCGGTCTCGAAAAAGTTGCCTTCCGTTTTTTTGAAAGAAGGTTTTGTCCCGCCTTCTTCCAAAAAAACATATTGGTAGTTATATACTCCTGTTTTCAGCAAGACAGGCTTCTCATAAGCGCCTGTTTCCGTATTATATTCCATGAGGCTTTTGTTGTCGGTGAAATTGTTGAAAAAGTCGCCGTATAAATACACCTTTCCGTTCCGTAACGGTTCGGAAACTAACGAAAAATGTACGACATAATAATCCCCTTCCGTATCGGGGGCGTCACACCCGCTACAACGAATAAAAAAACGCCCGTTCTGATCCTGGTCGTACAGGTAGGATTGAGTGTCGCGTTTCTTTTCCTGAAACAATGTCAAATGATAATAGGGGTTGTAAAAAGCTATCTCCTCAATACCAAGGTCTTTATAGCGATGTGTCAGGAACTCAATCCGGCGGTATTCATTACCGGCTTCAAAGATCAAGTCGCGGTTGTTCCGGTATTGAAATCGGTCGTTACCAATCATGGTGGGTTGCAGGTTCGCCCTGACATCGTTGAGGTTGTTATTCTGAAAGGCAAAAACCTTCAGATCGGTTTGAGGGTAGCGAATGTTAAAATTTTTTGTGTTTATAAAAAATTCCACCTGTTGGTGTTCCCTGTTGAAGTCGATGTCGGTATTGCCGGATACGCCGGCTTCGATTTCGACTAAGGGCTCCACAATCGAAAAACAGGCCGTAATCACAACCTTGCCGGGGGCGTCTTCTTCAAAGATTTGAATTGCATAATTTCCCGATACGGTTAGTTGCGTATCTTCGTTCGGAAGAGATAGCCTGTAATTGGTATACTGCGTCGTCGTGCCGATAGCGTTCATGTAGTCCCGAATGACTTCACGTTGAAAACCTTTCATATATTCGATGGGGATCAGACCGGATTTCGTCCAGTCGGCCTCGCAATGAATCACCGAATAGGCAAAACCTCCGGTGGAGTGATGCAGGGCGTCGAATGTAATCTCAATCCTGTCTTCACCGTTCAATTCGATAAAAGGCGTCGAGATCAACTCGCCTTCTACCCTCACTTCCAGACTTTTAATATCATCTCGATATACCTTCGTGCGGTATACCTCTTGCGCCTGCACGCCGACCGGCAAAAACAGGCAAGCTATTATGTATATAATATATGTACGCATGTTCATTTACTAATATCATACTGAAACTTACAGCCGATTGTTAGATGTTCGTTCTCCATTCGGTGATTTGACGCTCCGAATCGTCGATAGCCAGACCGATACAAATGGCATTGGAAAAGGGTTTTGCATAATTATTCTCTTCTATTTGCTGGAGCGCTTCGTCGGCCTTTGTTGCAGGGACGTCACCTTTTTCCCGGTAGGCTACTTTTATTTCAATCACCCATGCGATGCCCTTGTGCAGAATCACTAAATCGGCACGTCCCAGATTGGAATGTACTTCCGCATTGACTTCCACGCCGCAGCCGTGCAGCAGGGAAAGGATGGACGTGCGGTAGAGCCATTCCTGTGCAGGAAACTTGAAGTCGTCAAACAGTATATTCTGTTGGATGGCTTTGGTATAATCATCGTAGGGTATTCTTGCCAGCAAGCGATTGAATACAAGAATCAATTTTTGAACATTTTTGTCATTCAAGGCTATCAATAAAGCGTTTTGAAAATTATCAAAAGCATTGCCTGATACAATATTTTGGGTAAACATTTTCGACATCGAATGGATCGTCTCTGTATTAGGATAGTCTAACGATAGTTGGTTGGTCGTTCCCGGTCTCAATGTCAGGTAGCCGCTTTGATACAAAAAACCATGAGGAGGCGTAGTCTCTATGTCGCCCGGGTTTTTGGCAAAATCCCTTGAAATCGGGAACCGGCGAAACTGTTCTACTGTCAAATGTCTGTTTTTCAAGTATTCCGCAATCATTTTTGACCCGCCTGTATCTATCCAATAGTTAAACCATTCCTTTTCTGAAAAAAACGAAAGGGTTGAATAGGGATTGTAAAGTCTTGATTTTGCCTCTCTATCGAATGTAAAACCATTGTAATAATCCCTCATATTATTAATTAACGCTTCCGTTGTGATATTCATGCGACCGGCTGTTTCTTCGATATAATCGGGGAAATAGTGAATGATTTCTTCTTCGGTATAGCCGCAAATTTCGGCATATTCGGGCATCATCGAAATGTCTGTTGGCGAATTGAGGGTAGAGAATACGCCGAATTTGGCGAATTTGGATATACCGGTGATGAAAGTGAAACGTATGTATTCGTCGTTGGCTTTGATTTGTATGTAATAATCCCTCAAAACGTCACGGACTTTATTTGCCATGACGGGGTCATTAACGAAATCGGTATAGGGCTTGTCGTATTCATCGATAAGTATGACCACTTTTTTATTCTCTTTCCTTGCCGTTTTTACAATTAAATTCCTGAAAACAGCGCCGGAAGGAAGGTGCGTCGGGACTTCAACCTCAATTCTTTCCGCAATTTCAATTGTAAGTTGCTTTAAATCAGATTCAAATACGTCTATTCCTTTGTTATTAGTAATCTGGCTCATATCCAACCGTATAATCGGACTTGGTTTAAAATCCGGCCGGTTCAGGAACTCTTCGGCGTAAAGTCCTTTGAACAGTCCCTTTTCGCCCGAAAACAGTGCGTCAAACGTAGAGACGGTCAGCGATTTCCCAAACCTGCGCGGACGGGCAAGAAAACAAATATCAACCTTGTCAATCAAGTCGACAAGGTATTTGGTTTTGTCGACATACACGCCGTTCCTTTCACGTAACTTCTCGAAAGTCTGTATACCTATCGGCAAGTTTAATCTTTTTATTTCCATAATTCTCCGTATTCTCTGTAGAGACATTGCACGAAGGCGCGAAGGCACGAAGGCGCGAAGGCACGCAACATCTCAAAGTTAAAACATTTTGCAAAGTAAACCTTTTCTTTTGAGAAAACCAAAATATGAAATAAAAAGCGTTGTTCTTTTGATAGTCTTTCTATTCGTTTCGTGCCTTTCGTTTGCGCAGACACGCAACCTGAAAACAGTGAAGGCTTCGGTTGCCAATCCAACTACCGAGCGACGCAAAGCGGGCGTGATCGGCATGAGCGATTATGAGGAAGGCAAAAGCCTGAATAACACGCTGAACGATGCCAACGACATGGTTGATGTGCTTACGCGGCTTGGTTTTGATGTCACTTCTGACGAATAATGAGTTGCGGACTTTAGAAGAAAATCTGTCCGCCTGGTACAATACGATTGAGCGCAACGACACGGCTATCTTGGCGCATATCAACGCGCCGATGGGAACGCTCATTGCCTTTGCGGCTGCGCCGGGCGCCGTAGCGCATGATGGGGGGGCGTATAATCTGAAAAATGGCGTGTTCACCCATTTCCTGAAACAGGAAATCCTAACCGAAGGCGCTACAATTGATAATGTATTGAACAAGGTGGCAGGACAGGTTTCCAAACTGACCAACAACCAGCAATTGCCTTACAAAACGGGTATTGTGACAGAAGAATTTTACTTCAAACCGAAAGCGAATGACAGCCCCGGCCAGGCTGTTATTGCAGAGAAACCGGAAGAACCGGCAAAACCTGTCACCCCGCAGACATATTATTATTACACCGACCAGAACGGCAATGAATCTGCTAACCGTTTCGCCGACCGAAAAGAGGCTGAAAGCGAAATGCGAAGCAGTAAATTATACGGCAAGATATACAGCAATGTCGGCGAGGTGTTCGTTGTAGATAAACCTGCAGAACCGGTTACAACTGCGGATAAACCGACCTAACCTATAACGCCTGCAGTACAATCGTCAGAACCGGTTAAAACGGTAACGGCTGTAAAGCGCAACGGCGAGGTCTGGAATCCCGATGGCATAGAAATGGTATTTGTAGAAGGCGGAACATTCACGATGGGTTGCACTTCGGAGCAGGGCAATGATTGTTATGATAATGAAAAACCATCTCACAGAGTCACGGTCAGCGATTTTTACATTGGCAAGTACGAAGTGACGCAGCCGCAGTGGCAGGCGGTGATGGGCAGTAATCCTTCGTATTTCAAAGGCGACAATTTGCCTGTAGAAAAAGTGAATTGGGATGATGTACAGGAATTTATCCAACGTCTGAATGTGAAAACAGGCAAGCAGTACAGGCTTCCGACGGGGGCGGAATGGGAATATGCCGCTCGTGGCGGCAGCAGTAGCAGGGGTTACAAGTACAGTGGTAGCAATACTGAAGATAATGTCGCCTGGTATTCTAAAAACGCAGGTAGCAAGACCCATCCTGTCGGCTCAAAATCACCGAATGAGTTGGGTATTTACGATATGAGCGGTAATGTTTGGGAATGGTGTAGCGATTGGTATGGCACTTATAGTAGTAATGCACAAACTGACTCGCGTGTTTCATCTTCAGGTTCGCACCGTGTGCTTCGCGGCGGATGTTGGAGCAGCATCGCTAGGGGAGTGCGCGTGACGAACCGCGGATCCGGATCGTCTGGCAATCGTAGCCACTACCTTGGCTTCCGCTTGGCTTGCAGTTCAAAATAGGTCTATCAAGCAGGCAAGCCAAGTGAGTTTTGCCAAAAGGCGGGCGATCGGAGCCGCCCACAAAAGGGCAAAACGAGCGGAGCAAAAGGGGCAAACAACTTGAAAAAAACAATACCGCCGAAGGCGGTCGAAATTTTAAAAAAAACAGACATCAGGAATTATTTCAAAATAACAGCCTTATTTTGGGTCTGCATCACTTGAACCGTTTGCCGCACCCCGTAGAGACGTAACATGTTACGTCTCTACATGAATTGAGGAAATGATTGTATCCATCCTAACTGACACAAATGGGGACAAAAATGCGAAAATGGGGGACAGAGAAATTTTTTTTGAAAAAAAAGAATTATATTTGCAGGAAAATTTTTAAGAAAAATGATTTTAAAATGACAAAGGAAGAATTAATAAGACAGTTGGAATGGACAGACGAGTTACAACGGACAAAGGCTTTGGGAGCCAACCTGACGGATTTTTATTATCAATCGAGGAAGGCAAAACTCTTGGGGGCTTACGAAATGTCGAAGCGACCGAAATCCTACGAAGAAGCCAAGAGACAGGTTTTGGAGCATCTGAAGGGAGGCTAACCAAGTACAATTCATTAAATACTCATCATTAATCACTATTTGAAACCAAGCACATCACAATACCATTGCGTCATCATCACGACATCATCCACCGCAATAGCGGGATGATCAATTCCTGTAAATACTTCTTTCATACAAATAACTATTTTAAATTTTAAATTTTGAAGATGCAAAGTTACGATTTTTATCCGAGAACTCGAATAAAAATCGTTATCTGAGGAAAATTTTTATCCGAGGAGAATAAATTTACCCTTAAAACGCCAGACTGACTGCATTCACTTTTAGACGATCTTCGATACAAATTGTCGACTGTCCCGTTCGGGACATCATATCGGTAGAAAATGATGCATCTTCAAGAAACGTGACGTCTTTACATGAATTGAGAAAATTATTGTATCCATGCTCCTTTGTTTTTACAATCTTGAGATTAATTGATTTTTAACTAATTCCCACGCTTCAGCAGGATTGTAATTGCAATCAGGCCTCAATATCAAGTTAGTATCGCCTAAAAACTCTTCGTCTTGCATTTTCAAATCCATATTTAGCAAAAATTCCTTTTGAGTAGGTGGATTAAGAACCACAAAGTTGATATATTGGTGAAAGATATGAATAATATTTTCAATATCAAGGTCTTGAGTTACTAATGCTTTGTATAAATCAAACAAATCGCGTCCTTTGCGGCGTTGATATAAAGCCCGAAGTTTTGTGCCTAACATTTCCTCCATGTGAAATACCGTTATATTGCAATTCCCTATAAACCATTGATTATTAACTTTGAAATCACATTTTGTTAATCCCAATACGTTAAAATGTTCGCGCGTATTGATTTCGATTTTCAAACGCATTGGGACGATGGGGGGTATTTCCGAATTGTAGCGGAAAATCAATGTGTTATTGTGAATTTTTTGTTTAATAACCGGTTTGCCAAGAAATGACAGCGCATGCCGGATTCTTTCTAAGGTTTCTTTTATGGGTTCTGCATTTATCTGCACTAAATCAATGTCTTCCGAGTAGCGTTGCTGGGGCGTGATATACAGTTTATGTAAAGCAGTTCCGCCTCGAAATGCTAAATGCGAAGCTATGTACTCATCACTGAACAAGGCAACCAGGGCGCGGCAGATTATCAAATCCTGTTCGACCATTGCTTTCGTTCTCCAAGGAAAATTTCTTTCCCAATCCAATATTGCAGGTATGTTTATCATTTAATAAGATTTTAAAATTATAATTCGTCGGTCTCAATATATTCATTAATAACGATTTTCCACTTATCATTTATATTGCAGCCTTTTGTCGGCTTGCTATTTTTCAGAGGTATTTTTTGAAATTTACATCCATGTTTTTGGGCTTTTGAAAAAAGAATGTTAGCCTGTATAGATCGCTCCAACTCATTCTCAAGCAAATACCCTAAACGTTGAATAGAGGATGTGGGGACGTAATCAAAAAACGCCTTGTCTAATTTCCCGAATTTTACAACATCCATCAATTCGTAAAGTACGGTGCAAGCACGATTTAACCCGCCGATCTCTTTTTGAAAAGTTATTAAGTCGGCGGCAGTAAGTTCGGGTTTTGAGACAAGAACAATCCCTTTTTCCGTGTTGAATGATTTGAGCCACGCCGAGGGTATTGGTTTTCGCGTTACCACAAAATGAATATGCGTATTTCTCTTGGCCAAATCTCTGATAAACGGAAATTCGCACACAACAGTGTATTGCTGTGGTCGCTGATGTGCCGCACCGTAAAATTCACCCGCATTGAGTAATGCCAAGTAATATTTGCGCTCAATATATTTCATCAAAAAATCAAGATATAACGTAGGCGGTACAATACCATGAAAAGCATATTCTATGGGAATAATCACATAAAAGCCTTTCCAGATGGAAGTAATCTTCCCTTTTTTCGTCAATCTGTTTAACGAAAAACGGATGGCATTGTAACTGCTTTGGGGAAATTGTCTTTCGACCTCGTCACGAGAAAAACTTATTCTTCCGGTTTTTTGAAGTTCAAGAAGCCAACCCTCGATGCTATAAGAAATAGTTTTTTTCATCTTTTCCTCTTATATTTTGTCTGCAAAGATATAGATTTTTTGATAATTATTGCAGACAAAATATTTTTTTTGAAATAGCGAAAATAGATATTGAATGAATTCTCATGATACCCCTTCAAATTCTATTTCACGTTCTTCGACCCTTAATGCGGCATAGCGAAATGCTTGCAGGATATCTCCTCTTTCTAAATATGGATAGTCGAAAAGAATATCTTCAATGCTATGACCGGCGCCAATCTGATGAACAATCATCCCTACCGTAACCCTCATATTGCGAATGCAGGCTGTTATTGCAGAGAAACCGGAAGATGGCGAGATAAAATTCTTGATACATTACCAAAACTTTTACAAGGCTTCCAAAAGCATTTCAATGGGTTTCAAACGTTCGGGATATTGTTGTGCCATATCCAAACGTTTATCAATAAAATCTTTTTCCCATTGCGGCAAGTCTGTACCTAATGTCGCTATGTCGGGATACTGAACGATTAAAGCATTCCAAGATTGAATCGGAATAAAAACTCCCATCGGCAGCATTGATGAAATAATGAAAATCGGTTTCTCCGTTTTACCTGCCGCTCAAACCGGAGGTATTCATAGCAAAACGTACTCCGTTTTGCAAAGATTGGCGTTAGCAGGCCAAAAACATTATTTCCGGCATTAGCGAGATAGTTAAAGAGTTTATTAGTACCTTTGCCCAATAGAAAACATAGAGCGTATCTGGTTTTCGGGAAAAGGTGTGGCTTTTAATCATCAGATTCATCAATATCCGCTTCGCAGTAGCGATTTTACCGATGGCAATTATGTAAATATCGGGTTAGGTGAATTAGTTTCGACCTGGCGTCTTTCGCCCGAACTATTTGATCTTTACATCAAAGACCGGTATCTGCTAATCGGTGATTTTGAGAATGACAGACACAGCACGTACCTGAATAAGCAGCCCGGCACGCTTATATTGTTCAATGCGTATCTGCATTTGCATCTCGAAAGGCACATCTTGTCGGTTTGGTACCTGATTATACTTTATATCTTCCTGCATTGGATTGTCTGGTTACAGAAAGACAAAAAGAAACATCACCTTAAATTCAGGCTGAAGATAAAGTTCTTTGAACCCTTCGTAATTCCGGTCAATATATTGTCTGTCAGTTTATTATTAATGATTTTCTCCTATTTTTCTTCTTTGGTGTTCAACGTTAATATCAGTATTTTCCATCTGATTACAATCTTTTCCGTAATTGACTTTATCCGGTTTGTTTGGAAGAAACGAATCAAAGACGACAATCAATTAACTTCGTTGACTTTGTGACATTATATAATATATGTACGCATGATCATTATATAGATTGCCTTATCAATGGATGATATGTGAAAAGAGCTTCGTTGAAAAAAAATCAGGGGATAAAATTGTTTGTTTGTAAAATAACGTCTACTTTTGCATTTTGAAAACGGAGTATAGATTGCTTCGCAAGCTACCAATGACGAGGGAAAACTGAACGTTCCTTAGTGTTAAGAATTATAATAATGTGTCTTTTTACGAAGTGAAAAAAACTGAAAACTATAATATGGCGAAGATTGTTAAAATTACGAAAGGGTTGGATATCAATCTGAAAGGGAAGGCGCCTGCAAGATTTATCCATGTCGGGCTATCTGATAGTTATGCCATTGTTCCGGACCATTATGTCGGGATAAGACCGAAGGCGGTTGTAAGGGCTGGCGACCGGGTTAGGGCTGGCGCGCCGTTGATGGTTGACAAGGCGTATACGGAAATAAAAGTCGTCTCGCCAGTTAGCGGCGAAGTAATGGGAATTAATAGGGGGGAGAAGCGTAAAATCCTAAGTATCACAGTTAAACCTGACGCGCAAATTGAGTATGAAAAGTTTGATGTCAAAGACTATGAGACCTTTCAGCCAGAAAGAGTGAAAACGCTTTTGTTGGAAGCGGGCTTATGGCCTTTTATCCGGCAGCGGCCTTACGACCGGGTGGCTATTCCGTCGGAAACGCCCCGCGATATTTTTGTGACAGCTCATTTTACAGCGCCGTTAGCGCCTGACTTCGATTTTTTAGTGAAAGGTTTAGAAGAGGAGTTGTGGGTAGGGCTTAAGGTATTGGCAAATCTCACACCCGGAAAAGTTTATGTAGGCTTAGAGGGTTGTGGCAATTTGCGTGATTTGCCAAGCGAAGTGGAAGCTGTAGAACTCTATGGGCCACATCCGGTCGGTAATGTAGGCGTCATGATTAATCATATAAAGCCGGTTAATAAAGGTGAAATTGTGTGGACGTTGAATGCGACGGATGTTATTTTCATTGGTCGGCTTTTCCTGCTGGGGAGGGTCGATTTTACGCGGATTGTCGAACTTACCGGGTCGGAAATGACGGAAAGAGGGTATGTGAAGGCGATTGTAGGCTGTACGATCGGCAGTTTGGTTCAAGGGAAAATTATGGCGAACGGGCGAAGGGGCGAAGGGGCGAACGGGCGAAGTACGGCGGATAGTGTTGAAAAACATATCCGGATTATTAGCGGGGATGTGTTGACGGGCGCCAAAGTTGGGTTGGATGATTATCTAAGTCCTTTTGTTAATCAGATTACGGCTATTCCGGAGGGTGATGATGTGCATGATTTTGTCGGATGGGCGACGCCCGGCTTCGGAAAATATAGTGTTAGCCGTACCTACTTCACATGGTTATTGGGGAGGAGTAAGGAATATGATATCGATGCGCGTATCCAAGGTGGGAAACGGGCTATGATTATGTCGAACGAATATGATAAAGTGTTTCCGATGGATATTCTGCCCGAATATTTGTTGAAGGCGATTATTACGTTCGATATTGAAAAAATGGAAAATCTGGGTATTTATGAAGTGGCGCCCGAAGACTTTGCCTTGTGTGAGTTTGTTGATACCTCCAAGATTGAGATTCAGAAAATCGTTCGGGAAGGATTGGATAAGCTTTATAGGGAAATGAGTTAATAACCAATATAACGATAAGATATTGAAAGCGTTAAGGAATTATCTGAACAGGATAAAACCCGTCTTTGAGGAAGGCGGGAAGTTGTCGATGTTTCATTCGGTTTTTGATGGGTTTGAGACGTTTTTATTCGTTCCGAACAAAACATCCGAATCGGGGGTGCATATTCACGACAGTATTGATACGAAACGGACGATGTCGTTGGTTATCCTTGCATTGATGCCTGCAATGTTGTTTGGCATGTTCAATGTGGGTTATCAGCATAACCTGGCGATAAGCGCAAATCCGGGCTTTTGGATGACATTTGTATATGGCTTACTGGCGGTATTGCCGAAAATCGTTGTTTCTTATGTCACGGGATTGGGTGTCGAATTTGTTGTCGCCCAACTGAAAAAAAGCGAGATTCATGAGGGGTTTCTGGTATCCGGGATGCTGATACCGCTGATAGTGCCGGTTGATACGCCCTTGTGGATGATAGCGATAGCGACGGCTTTTGCCGTTATTTTTGCCAAGGAAGTGTTTGGCGGGACGGGTTACAATATATTTAATGTAGCTTTGGTGACGCGCGCCTTCCTGTTTTTTGCCTATCCGGCGTCTATGACGGGCGACATTATGTTTGTGCGCACTGCCGATACTTTTGGGTTGGGAGGTGGAGCGTTGGCGGATGCTTTTTCGGGAGCGACACCGCTCGTACAGATTTGTATCGCCACAAAAGATGCTATCGGGTCGTTACAGGCGGTGGATGTGTTAGGCAATCCGTTGACTACGTGGGATTATTTCATTGGTTTGATACCGGGTTGTATCGGTGAAACGTCGGTATTGGCCATATTGATGGGGGCGGCTCTCCTGTTGTTTATGGGAGTGGCGAGCTGGAAAACTATGATTTCCGTCTTCATCGGCGGCGCTGTGATGGCTACTGTCTTCAATCTAATCGGGACAACGGTGGCTATGACGATTTCGCCGGTCGACCATTTATGTTTGGGCGGTTTTGCGTTTGGGGCGGTCTTTATGGCTACCGACCCTGTCACTTCGGCCCGTACCGAGACAGGTAAATATATTTATGGTTTTCTTGTCGGCGTCTTTGCCATTTTTATTCGGGTCTTGAATCCCGGATACCCCGAAGGCATGATGTTGGCTATCCTGTTAATGAACACTTTTGCGCCACTGATCGACTATTATGTTGTTCAAAGCAATATCAAACGACGTCTGAATCGCAAAAATAGCAGTCAGTAATCAGTTATTCAATTATTCAGTTATTCAATTATTCAATTATTCAATATGAACAGAGAGAGTAATACCTATACGATAATCTACGCATCCGTCATGGTTGTTTTTGTGGCGCTTTTATTGGCTTTTACTTCCGAATCACTTCGGAGTTTTCAGAAAAAAAACGAGGCGAATGATAAGAAGCGACAGATATTACGGTCGGTGAATGTGTCGGTGTCAGTTGCTGAGACGGAGCAGAAATACAATCAGCTGATACTTGAATCGTTTTTGGTGAACGAAAAAGGACAGAAGGTCGATGGCGACGCCTTTGCGGTTGACGCTGCTAACATGTTTTCAAAAAAAACATATCCTGTTTTTGTGGCTGATGTAGACGGTAAGAAAAAGTATATTCTGGCAATGTATGGGGCTGGTCTGTGGGGTCCGATATGGGGTTATATAGCTATGAACGAGGACGGGAATACGGTTTTCGGAACAGATTTCAGTCATCAGGGAGAGACGCCGGGATTGGGAGCTGAGATATCAACCCTTGATTTCAGTTCACAGTTTTCCGGCAAACAGTTGTTCAGGAACGGTATATTTACGAGTGTTGCGATAGTAAAACCCGGCAAATCGGTTCAGGGACAGGATTATGTGGATGGGATATCCGGCGGGTCGATTACATGCGTGGGAGTAGACCACATGATACGGAAAAGTATGGAACATTATGTGGAATTTTTAAAAACGATTAACTAATGGTGTTATTATGAAACTATTATCAGCAAAAAATAAAGAATATTTATTAGGCCCGTTAAGTAAGAATAATCCGGTCATCATACAGATGCTCGGCATTTGTTCCGCCTTGGCTGTGACTGCCAAACTGCAACCTGCCATTGTGATGGCTATTTCGGTGACGGCAGTAGTGGCGTTTGCGAATGTAATCATCTCGCTGATAAGAAATACGATCCCAAACCGGATACGTATCATTGTACAATTGGTGGTGGTGGCCGCGTTAGTGACCGTTGTAAGCGAAGTGTTGAAAGCATTCGTTTACGATGTCAGCAAACAGTTGTCGGTATTTATCGGACTGATTATCACTAACTGTATATTGATGGGACGTTTAGAGGCGTTTGCTTTGGGTAATCGTCCGTGGGATTCATTTCTCGACGGCATCGGCAACGGATTAGGGTATGGCATCATACTGGTAATCGTAGCGTTTTTTCGCGAACTGTTAGGTTCTGGTTCGCTTTTTGGTTTTCAAGTTATTCCGCAATCCGTATACGACATGGGCTATACGAATAACGGTCTGATGATAATGCCTCCGATGGCATTGATACTTTGTGCAGTCATCATCTGGGTACATCGCGCCTGGAAAAAGGACCTTCAAGAGTAGAGACGTTGCACGCAACATCTCCTATTAATTATATAAATAAGAAAGAATGGAACAAATAGCAAGCACATTTATCCGGTCTATTTTTGTTGACAACATGATTTTTGCATACTATCTCGGTATGTGTTCGTATTTAGCGGTATCCAAAAATGTAAAGACCGCCATGGGTTTAGGAATAGCGGTGACGTTCATCCTCGTATGCACGTTGCCTATTAATTATATGTTAGAGAATTATGTGCTGAAAGAAGGTGCATTGCGATGGCTTGGCGCTCAATATGAAGGAGTGAATCTGAGCTTCCTGTCGTTTATTATTTTTATTGCAATCATCGCATCGTTTACGCAGTTAGTCGAGATGGTAGTAGAGAAGTTCCTCCCGGCTTTATATGCCTCATTAGGAATCTTTCTGCCATTGATTGCCGTGAATTGCGCCATCATGGGAGGTTCGTTATTTATGCAACAGCGCGCCTTTATCAACGTTGGCGAAGCTACTGCTTACGGGCTTGGCTCCGGTATCGGCTGGCTGCTCGCTATCATAGGCATGGCCGCTATCCGCGAAAAACTAACCTACTCGGACGTCCCAAAACCTTTGAGAGGATTAGGAATTACCTTCATTATCACCGGTTTAATGGGGCTTGGCTTCCTCTGCTTCTCGGGAATAAGTATTTAATTAGGAACGTTAAAAAATTAATCAATGTGTCGCTTTACGAAGTGAAGCAATTAAGAATTTAAAATTTATATAATAATGATAATTATTTCAGGCGGACTTACAATGATAGTAGGAGCAGTGTTTTTTCTTTTTATCACGCTGCTGTTAGTCGGGGCGCTGTTAGTAGCGAAAGCAAAATTGATGCCCTCAGGGAATGTCAAGATTGTAGTGAATGGTGAAAGGGAGTTTGATGCGCCATTAGGGGGTACGGTGTTGAGCACACTTCAGGGTCAAGGTATATTTCTGTCGTCGGCTTGCGGTGGCAGTGGCACATGTGGACAGTGCCGCTGTCAGATTCCGGAAGGCGGAGGGAATATACTGCCAACCGAAAAGGGCTTTTTTACGCGCAAACAAATTCAGGCAAGTTGGCGGTTAGGTTGTCAGACGAAGATAAAAGAGGATATGACTATCAAGGTGTCGGACGAAGTTTTCGGCGTGAAAGAGTGGGAGTGTACCGTAATATCCAACAAAAACGTTTCGACTTTCATCAAAGAATTGATAGTGGCATTACCCGAAGGCGAACACATGGATTTTATACCCGGCGCATACGCGCAGATTAGCATCCCCAAGTATACGATGGATTATGATAAGGATATTGATAAAGATTCAATCGGGCCGGATTATCTGCCCGCATGGGAGCAATTCGGACTTTTTTCGCTTAAATGCCGTAACGCGGAAGAAACTGTACGCGCCTATTCCATGGCCAACTATCCAGCGGAAGGCGACCGGATAATGTTGACAGTACGCATTGCAACACCTCCGTTCAAACCGCGACCGCAAGTGGGGTTTATGGATGTCATGCCGGGTATCGCTTCTTCCTATATCTTTACGCTGAAACCCGGCGATAAGGTGAAGATGAGCGGCCCTTATGGCGACTTCTTCCCACAGTTTAATTCTGCACGTGAGATGTTGTGGATAGGCGGCGGCGCGGGCATGGCTCCGCTACGCGCGCAAATCATGCACCTGACAAAAACACTCCAAACTACCAACCGTAAGATGTCGTATTTCTACGGCGCCCGCGCGCTTAACGAGGTGTTCTATATGAATGATTTTTTAGGTATTGAAAAAGAGTTTCCGAACTTCTCGTTCCATTTGGCGCTCGACCGTCCCGACCCGGCGGCCGATAAGGCAGGCATAACATATACGCCAGGATTTGTTCATCAGGTTATCCTTGATACCTATCTGAAAGACCATGAAGAGCCGGAAGAGATAGAATATTACATGTGCGGACCCGGCCCGATGTCGCGAGCCGTCGAGGGGATGCTCGACAATCTCGGCGTCTCCCGCGAGATGCTTTACTTTGACGATTTTGGGGCGTGAAGGGGGTTTGTACAATAAATATCGTAATCCTGCGTTTTAATGATGAAACGCATCTTTAATCAGAAAAAACTATGAAACAATTAATATTGACATTCTTTTTGGTAATACTTTGCTATTCTTTGTTTTTCGATAAGGAAACAGAGAGCCAAACGAAAGATGGGATTAATTTTATTCAGGAAGACGCTATTATTCACTACCTGCCGTATTTGGCCTTAGATACGGTGGACTATTTTACCTTGAATAATAATACAATGGTTTGGAATTTCGCTTCAACGAGCAACTACAAAACCAGCTTCCCGTCATTGCGAGACGTTCGTTAACAAAATCAAACAGCAAGGATAGCAACTATATCCTTTCGAGCAGGGCGATGTTTTCGACATGGTGCGTGTGCGGGAACATATCGACGGGCTGCACTTTGCTTACACGATACCGAACGCTTAGACGATTCAAATCGCGTGCCTGGGTAGCCGGATTACAACTCACATAAACAATTCGTTTCGGCGCTGCGGCAAGTATGGTGTCCGTTACGTCATCGTGCATCCCTGAACGGGGCGGGTCGGTGATGATAATGTCTGGTTTTCCGTGTGTATCCATAAAAGCCGCCGTCAGGGTTTTTTTTACATCACCGGCAAAAGAAACGATATTGGTCAAACCGTTGAGCGTTGCATTGACTTTCGCATCCTCAACCGCTTCCGGAACAAATTCAATGCCAATCACTTTCCGGGCTTTGCGTGCGACAAATGCGGCTATCGTTCCCGTTCCGGTGTATAAATCATAAACCGTTTCTTGGCCGGTTAGTCCCGCAAACTGGCGTATGATAGCGTACAAACGACAGGCTTGCTTGCTGTTGGTCTGGTAAAAGGACTTAGGGCCAACCTTGAACTGCAAATCTTCCATTTTTTCAATCAGATGGTCTTTACCGCTGAATGTCAGGACATCCAAGTCTGTTATCGTATCATTGCATTTGCCATTGATTACATACAGTAAGGATGTTATTTCGGGAAAATTCTCTTTCACGGCGTTAAGCAATGTTTCCCGTTTTACGCTGTCTTCCTCGTAAAAGACTACAATAATCATAACTTCGCCGCATGTCGAGGTGCGAATAATCAATATCCGGATGAAGCCGGTTTGTGCGCGTAAATCGAAAAACGGGTAGCTGTGAGTGATGCAAAAATCCTTAATAAACAGGCGTATACGATTAGAAATGTCATCTTGAAGCCAACATTTACGGATGTCGAGTACCTTGTCGAATTTGCCGGGGATATGAAACCCGGCTCCATTGAATTGGGTTGGCAAATAGTCGGAATGAAAACCGGCACTGTCGGATTTGGAAACAGCGGTATAATTTTCATCGTCGGAATGAAGGGCATCTGTATTGTCTGATTGGTTGGCGGCGGAAAAGAGTTCATCGTTCGTGAGCCAGCGGCGATTGGAGAACGTGAACTCTAATTTGTTACGGTAGAACACTTGTTGTTCGGACCCGATTATGGGTAACACTTCTTCCGGGTAGACTTTCCCGATCCGTGTAAGCTGGTCTGTCACTTGTTTTTGTTTGAATTGCAATTGCGCCGGATAGGGGATATGTTGCCATTTACATCCTCCGCAAACCATAAAATGTTCACAAAAGGGTTCTGACCTTTCGGTAGCATATTGGTGAAAATGAACGACACGACCTTCGGCATAGCTATTTTTCCGGCGTGTAAGTTGAATATCCACTACATCGCCCGGCGCCGCCCATGGGACAAAAACAACCAAATCATTCACTTTCGCTATTGCTTTGCCTTCGGCGGCAACATCACTGATTTCTATTCCTTCCAATATTGGTAGCGGGTTCTTCCTGTTTTTCAAAACAATCGTATTATGGGTTGAAAACTCAAAACTAAAAACTGAAAACTGAAAACTAAACTACCCGTTTGTTTTAGTGATACTAAACTCTGCATTTATTTCGGCCCCTTCGCCCACTTTGGCGTCGATATGGATATGTCCGCCGAAAGAGGTTACGCGGGTGCGGATGTTCTGTAAACCGGCGCCGGCAGTGACGTTCGAGGGATCGAAGCCACAACCGTCATCCTGAACGGTGAAAGCGATGCGGTCGGCTTCCTGCATGATTTGTACCATGATTTGGGATGCATTGGCATGTTTCAGCGCATTGTTCACCAATTCGTGGATGCATCGGTAGACTACTACTTCAAGTTTCGGGTCAATACGTTTTTCTTCGCCGAAAAAACCGAAGTTTATATTCGTTGACAGGCTACGGAAAAAGTCCTCAACGGCCGGCTTCAGTCCGAAGCGGCTCAGAGAATCGGGCATCAGATGATGCGATACGCGGCGCATTTCATGCACGGTATTGTCAAGCATTTGCAAAGCTTTATCGTACTGTCCGACGTTGTCGTGTTCCTTTTTGGCTTCGCGTTTCATATCCTGCAACTGCAGTTTTACACTGGTGAGCATACTGCCTAATCCGTCGTGCAGGTCGCGGGCGAGGCGCGTTCGTTCTGCGGTTTCGCCATCGAACACGGCTTGTGTGGCGACTAATTGTTTTTCCTGTTTGAGTTGTATGATTTGTTGTTCGGCGATTTGCCGTTGTTTGTTGGCGAGCCGTAGTCGGTAAAGGATGATGATGGTAGACAGTACGACTGTCAGTGTGAGAAAAAACAGCATCTGATTTTTTTGGCGCGATTTGTAACGAAATACTTCTGCTTCGGCTTGTAATTCGTTTATCTTATTCTCTTTCAGGAGTGATTCGAAGCGGGCGGCGTATTGATTGATTTGGTTGGCGTTGTTCTCGGAATAGATTTCCAGATAAACGCCGATACACTCATTGCGGTAATCGAGCGCCTGTTTATAATTGCCGTCTATCTGTTCGGCAATGTTTGAAAGGTTGTCAAGGAAGCGCCATAACGATTGTTTTATTGCATATTCCCTTGCTAATTCCACTCCTGTCAGCGAATAACTACGCATCAACTCATATTCATCAAGTTTACCGGCAACAAATGCCGCATTAGCCAGGGCTTGAGCTGCCACGGACATTTTTCCTGCTTTGAGTGCGGTCTCGTATGCTTTATATTGAAGCGCCATACCTTCTCTGAAGTTCCCCTGTTTTTCGGCCACAATTCCGCCATTACCATAACATGCGATAAGTCCTTCCGCATAATTGCAACTGCTTGCTATGGAATCAAGCCTTGACAGATAACCTTTTGCCTTTTCATAATCCTGATTGTTAATCTCATAGCTGACTAATGCGTTCAGGCAGTCGGCTTGGGCGACAGGGTCGTCCAATACATTAAATAATTCACCCATCAGATTGAGAAAATAATTTTCACGCTCTTTCAACTCTTGCAACTTGTCAGGGCGCGCGGAAGTGACTTGTGAATAATAAACTAAAACTTGCGCATCATATACCTTAATCAACTTTGCATAATCATTCTTTTTCTCAAAATATTCCGCCGCTTCTGTAAGGAACAGGGTGGCATTTGCATAATCAGACACTTCAACGCAGTTCTGTCCCCGTGTGAGCAGTATCTCCGCCATGATTTCTTCTCCTTCATCACCTTTTACTTTTTCAGCTTCGATCTGTGCTTTTAACAGTACCCTTTCGGCCGGTTCATAGCAGCTTGTCTTGCGGTAATATTGTCCTGCCTTTAACAGGGTTGTACTTCGCAGAAGTGGCTCCGTAAAACTATCTGCAAGGCTGTCTAACCTTTCGATCTGGCTTATCCGCGCCTTGTAATCATTTTCAATAGACGGGTCGGCGATGAGCTGTTCCAACAGTGCAATTTTTTCGGTTGGTGTGACACCGGTTTGTAATGAATCCGTTGGCGAATGATTGGTAATGGCATCATTTCTATTATCATTACACCCTGTTATCAGCAAAAGAATGATGATTAAGGCGAACGGGAGAAAAGGCGAAAGGGCGAACGGGCGAATGGACGAACGGACGAACGGGCGAACGGACGAACGGGCGAACGGGCGAACGGGCGAACGAACGGGCGAACGGGCGAACGGGCGAACGGGCGAAAGGACGAAAAGGTGAGTATCGCCTCTTCTAAGCTTATCTTTTAAAATGCGATTGAGATATTTTATTATTGACATGAAACTATAAAGTTGTTGATGAATAGCGCTACAAAGGTAGTACAAGTCTTGGCAAAATCAAAAAAATAAATTTTTAAGGATGCATTTCATTTTTTCATCGCACTCCATCATTGCGAGAAAAATGTAACAACGGCATCCTGCTGTTGCATTTGTAACAACGGCATCCTGCCGTTGCCCGATTATAGAATCAAACAGGTGTAAATGACGGTTGCTGTTTGGGTTTTTTAATTAGTATCTCTTATTGAAGACGACTAAATGTAAAAATGACAAATTGAAACGCACCCATTTTATGTCAATTCCTCCGTCCCCCTGACATAAATTCCTCCGTCCCCCTGACATAAACTGATTTTTTTTTACTTCGTAAGAAAAAATACCCCCATATGGGGGTATTTTTGTTGTTTTGCCTGTGCGTACCTTTGTGCCCTAATTCAATGGGATTTTTTTTTAAAACGTTATAAATTATCATCAACTCAAAAAATTAAAATTATGGAATTAACTAACAACAAGCGCACAAGCGCCATGAGAAATGTAAAATCTCAATTCTCCTCCGTCATTATGGAGAACGAAGCAATCCGTCCCGGCATTTCGGGAAACGAAGAAATCTACTCCCTCATTATGGGGAACGATCCGGTCATTTCGAGGAACAAGGCAATCCATGTTCCATTCTCAATTATCCTCCTGTTTCTCCTCGTCTTTAGCGGATGTAAAAAGGATGATGAAATGGATAATATCACAGCCGATTCGTTTAACGGATCGATTACGGCAAAAGTTGAAAACGGTGCATCCTACAATTCACAGATTAGAATTGTATGGGTGCTTTTCGACTCGAAGATGAGCAATGGTTACCTCACGGGAACAAAAGTGACGGAAGGCCAATATGCCAATGGCGGGTTTACAGTCAACATGCCTGATATTCCCGACCAGTATCTTACAAACGTTAAAACGTTTTTCTCCAATGTTATGAATGTCAACGGCGATCTCGAATACAGCAATTCCGACGCACGAATGCTCTACGTCGACTTCTGGGGCATGGACAGTGACCTTGGTTATATCGATTATTTCACCTACACCAATACGGGGTCGCAACGTACGACATGCTTCTTCGTTTATTCAGACAGTGAGGTGACCGTCAAAGGCGGTAAGAATATCGGCGTGATGCTACGTAGGGGATGGAATCGCATCTATCGGTCGTCTGACAAGCTCACTTCAAAAGCCCCGGACGACATGAAATGGTATCTCAACGGCAAATTTTAATTTATGTCAGGGGGACGGAGGAATTGACATTATGTCAATTCCTCCGTCCCCCTGACATAAAAAATCTAATATGCGAAAAATGAAACGATTATTATTTTTATCGATTTTTCTGTTGTGTTTTGCGATCGGTTATGGGCAGGTCAGCAAGACGAAACAGATAACACGTCTCCCTTTGGATAGCGTCGCCCTGCAGTCGTCGGTCAAGGGCAGGGATGCAAAGGCGATTGACGGGTCGCAAAACGTACAATCACGCGCTGGCGGGCAGTCGACTAATCCGTATGCCACACAACGACGACTCCTTCCAGGACAAATTAAAAGTAATTCGGTCGCTACCGTTCAGAAGAGACTGGAAGAACCGAAACCGGTTTTTATCGAACGGGAACGCGAACAGTCGCAGTTGAAGTCGTCGACGGTCGGCGGCCATCGGGAGACAACATTTGCTTTTTTCAGGGAGACACCCCAACTGAAAATCCCTCACCCGGAACTCCAAATCCGTATCGATACCATCGAAACAGATAAATTGAATATAACCCATGTCAAAGGTGTACAGCTTTACCGCGACATCCCTGTATACGGCATGAATTTCACGTTCCACATCTCGGCTAAAAACGAGTGGTTCATGGGTTATACGGTCGATTCGACGTACATGAATACTGCCGAAGCGAGGTACAGCGCCGACGAAGCTATCCGAATTGCCGAACGCGACCTAAGCCAAACGACCGAAATCCGAACGCCCGGCGAACAGATGAAGAAAATGCTGAAGTACGAACATCCTACAGCCGAAGCGATTTATTACCCAACCCAACTGAATAGCTATAATTACTCGTATAAGGTCATTATCCGTCCTAATTTCCGCGACGAATGGATATATTATGTCGACGCCCTTAGCGGCGAAGTAGTGGAGAAATTCAACAACACCCCTACTGACGGCCCTAATACGGGGACAGGCTTGGATTTGAGCGGTACATCGCGCACGGTCAATACCTACCTCGAAAACGGCCTGCATTATATGGTCAATACAGTGAGTAACCCCCTTTTTAAAGCGGACGATTTTTCGGGTATTATCGGGGTTTTTGATGCCGAGAATGATAATAACTTCCATGAAGCCGGCACGGCCTATCTTGCCAATAATACGTCGGCGACATGGAACAATCCTACCGCCATTAGCGCCATGTATTACGCTACATTGGTTTACGATTATCTGCAAAACACTTTTCAACGTAATTCGTTCGATGCCAAAGGCGCAAGTATGCAGGCTGTCATCAATGTATGCGACCCAGACGATGGTTTAGGTTATGAGAATGCTTACTGGAACGGAGCAATCATCGCATTGGGCAATGGACGAAGCGTTTTTAGCAGTTTTGCCGGCGCATTAGATATTATAGCCCATGAATTTGGTCATGCCGTCGTCGGGAATACTGCCAAATTGGAATATAAAAACCAATCGGGCGCCATCAACGAAGCGTATGCCGACATTTTCGGGGTGATGGTCGACCGGTCGAACTGGACGATTGGAGAAGATATTATCAAAGACAGAAGGTATTTCCCCACCGGCTACATGCGTGACATGCGTTATCCGCATAATGGCGGAACGAGCTATTACGACCCTTGCTGGCAACCTGAAAATGTATCCGAGATGTATCTGGGAACAGATGATTACGGTGGCGTACATACGAACAACAGCATCCCTGCGCATACTTTTTATCTCTACGCCACCGCCACGAGCAAGGAACGGGCCGAACAGGTGTACTATCATGCGCTGACTGCGTACCTCACTCCCACTTCCAAGTTTATCGACTTACGTATAGCCATCATCCAATCAGCTAAGGATTTAAACTACAGCAGCGATGTCCCGATCTTAGAAAACGCATTCGACAAGGTGGGCATCGTCGATGATACGGTCGATACCAGACCGCCCGCCGACCTGCCCTCCAATCCCGGAGAGTGGGGATTGTTAATATGCAACACCGACCCCGCCGACAATAACAGTTTGTATACAACGTTCGACTACGAGAACCTCATTCCCCTATCCACTACAGTTATGTATAGTACGCCGAGCGTCACCGACGACGGCAAGTATACGATTTTCGTAGATGAAAAAAACAACATCCGGTTATTGGATATGACCACAGGACAGGAAAGCATCCTCAACAATGAAGGTGATAATCAGAGTGTCGCAATCTCGCGCGACGGGAAACGCATCGCTGCCATTACTACATATGAAGACAGTCGCATTTGGGTGTTTGATTTTAATGCAGGAAAATGGGCGGTTTTCAAACTTTATAATCCGACTACCGGCACAGGTGGCGCCATATCGGGAGGTTCGCACTTGGCCGATGCCATCGAATTTGACCATACGGGCGAATACCTTATTTACGACGCCTATAATCGAGGCGCCGGCTCCATAGGAGGAAATACAATCGAATACTGGGACATCGGGCTGATTCATGTGTGGGACAACAAACTTAATGATTATGGTACGGGCGAGGTGGTTAAACTTTTTACCGAACTCTCAACTGGGGTGAACGTCTTCAATCCGGTCTTTGCGAAAAATTCACCCTTTGTCATCGCTTTCGATTATTATGATGAAGAAGACGATATAAATGCCACGCTCGGCGTGAACCTTGCTACGGGCGAAGTGGATGTGATGTTTATCAACAACATACCTTCATTCCCCAGTTACAGTATGGACGACAGGCACATCGCCTTTACAACATACAATTATTTTGATGACTATGATTTTGATGTCGGTTACTTCAACTTGGACGGCGACAAGATTTCCGTTACAGGGGATGAGGTGGTTTTCGTCACCGGCGGCGCCTTTCCGGTCTATTACGGGACGGGTTCGCGGTTATTAGGCGCAAAACCGGTGGCATCTTTTACAGCCGACGCACGGTCGGGAGGCTTTCCGCTCGACGTTCAGTTTGTCGATATGTCGAATGGTAATCCCACGTCGTGGCGCTGGACATTCGAGGGAGGAACACCTTCGTCGTCTACACAGCAGCACCCCAAAGTAACCTATAACACAGCGGGAGTTTTCCCTGTTACATTAGTTGCAACAAACAGTTACGACAGCGATGAGGTCGTAAGACAAGACTACATCACAGTCGGAGCTACAGGTTCGGAAACCATCGCACAGGAAAAAGCGACTGTTTATCCCAATCCCGCGTCTGATTATATATGGATATCGGGCAAAACACTTAACGTGCAACTGTTCGACCTGACAGGAAAAGCCATAGCGGCTACAATCGCTAACGAGCAAGGAAGAATTCGCTTAGACATATCCCGCCTGCAACGAGGAATCTATTTCCTGCGATTAACACTTCCTAATGGTGATACAAAAATACATAAACTAATAAAAAAATGAAAAGATTTAAAGACAATTTGAAGAAAGTGGCGGCGATAGCTGCCTGCTTCGCAGCAGTATGTTTGATGTTCTCCGGATGCGAAAAAGACGATATGGGAGAAGGTAAAGGAAAAGATAGCGCTACGTACACCGATTCGCAAGGGAATAAAGTGGTTGTGCCCTATGGCTCAATGTCGTGCGCTTTTAAAATTATCAGTAGTACAGGCGCTACATCATCACATGAAATAGGCCTGAATCATATTTTGGGTGCGCCTAATGCGAACAGTGGCATCAGCGGCAGTAATTTTACGTTGAATAACCAGGGGGAGGTTACACTTGAGTTTGGCGTATATATCACAGACGGCAAAGGTGACGACATTCATGTATTTGAAACCGGATCGACTGTGCGTTCACTCAAAGTGGAAGTGAGCGAAAACCTGTCAAGCTGGATTCATGCAGGCGATATTGGAGGCTCATCGTTAGGCCTTGATATTGGCGACAATGTGTCGTCCGGAGGAAAATACCGCTATGTTCGTCTGACCAATACAAGCGGGTCGAGTGTAAACATTGATGGTGTTGCCGCATTAAACCCCGAAAAAATTGGCAACGGAAAAATTAACGACGACATTGATTTTACCGACACAAGAGGCAATAAAGTCACTTTACCCGGCGGCGTCCTGTCGTGTGTTACCTTTGTAGTTGATTTCCAAGCCGGAAGCCCTTGGACAAGCGTTACAAGCTATCAAAATCCCGAATATATTTTAGGACAACCCACAGGCGACTACCCTTACGAAGTTATTACATTGGGATGCGGAGGCGTAATCGTGGTGGGCTTTAACGTTTCAATTACGGATGGGCCGGGTAACGATATTTATGTTTTTGAAGTGGGTCCGAATGTAGAACCGACAAAAGTAGAAGTGAGCAACGACCTTAAAAATTGGATTCATGTGGGCGACGCCGACGGTTCAGTTTCAGGCGTTGATATAAATGGGAAAGTACCAAAGGGCGCAAAATACAGGTATGTCCGTCTGACCGATTTGAAATCTGCCTGTAATAGCAGTTATCCCGGAGCCGATGTAAACGCAGTAGCGGTAATCTATCCTTCTTTCGACTAAAAGGTAAACTTTGCGAAAGCTCCCGCGTGTAGGTCAAGGGAAAGGATGAAGGTAAAAAAAATGATATAATATAGTTACTTTGAAAAGATTTATGTATCTTTGTTGCATAATTTTGAACCAAATATTCAATAAACAGTACAATATTAATATGTTTCAGGACTGGAAAACCCATATAAAGGATAATCCGCAAATACCTTTCCATTTGCTTTGGGATGTTAACCCGGCAAAGGTTGATTATGAAAAAATGAAGTCGCTAATCGTGCAAAGAGTCATTGAACGAGGCGATAGGGATGACTTTTACACCATTTTTCAACTTTATGGCGGGCCGGAAGGCGTACGGGAAATAGTTAAAAAAAACGCTGACTTTTATGACCCAAGAGATGAATCCCTGGCGAGAGTTTTGTTTGACCTTGAAAAGAAAGATTTGGAATGTTACAAACGCAGACAATTAAGAAAGAAACGTTTGGGCTTTTAAAAACGCTCATGCGCGATGAAGAGTTGATTCATTTCAGTCTTGTTGGCGGCACAGCGTTGGCGCTTTATATGGGGCACAGGAAAAGTGTTGATATTGATTTGTTTTCACAACAGTTATTTAAAGTCAGTGAATTAGAGAAACATTTTATTGACAACTATGGTTTTCAAACCACAAGAACTGCTAATACAAAACTGATTGGAAAAATATATTCCATAAAAGTAGACTGTGTTGGGTACAACTATCCGTTAGTTGAGCCTGTATTTGAATACGACGGTATCAGGATATTTTCCATGCCCGATATAGCGGCTATGAAACTAACCGCCATTTCACAGTCGGGAAATAGATTAAAAGATTTTGTTGATGTTGCTTTCATGTCTTCTATGATGTCATTGGAAAACATGTTGAAAGCCTTTGAAAAAAAATATCCGAAAACAAGCGTAATGACAGCAGTAAGAGGTATAACTTATTACGACGACATCGATTTTACAGCAGAAATAGATTTGATGGAGGGAACTTTCAAGTGGAAGACAGTAGAAAAACGTCTAAAAGATATGATCAAACATTCCGACAGGATATTTTCAAAGATGGTTTTTAATTAAAGAGTACGGGTGAATTTGACGCTTGCGTCAAATTCACCCGTAGTGCATGGGCATTATCAGCTCATTTGCCGAAATATGAAGAATTACAAGGTAAAATGCACGTTTGTAAACGAATTTTATATATTTTTGCGCCATGTAGTACTATAACGAATGAAGAAATGTAATGGCTGCGGAGTAACGGTTGACGACCATTTTCAGGTGGGCGATGTATGTCCTGCATGTTTTAAGAGGTGGAACAGCGAGCATGCCGTTAAACTGTATTCGGACAAGTCCCCTTTCCCTTCAGGAAAGTTTTTTTGGATGATTTTGGGGGGCGTCTTCCTTTTGGGAATCTCGTATTCGCTGATAGAAGATTATCGTTACGAAAAAATTGCTGCCGGATATGCGGAGCAGTGGTTACTGCTTGAAACTGATTCCTTAAACGGCTGTGCAGATGACATCCTTACATACGATGTAGAAATAAGACGTAAACTGTTCTTTATGACGACAAACGATTATCTGAAAACAGTGAACAGGTCTGACGGGGATACAAAAATTAAACTGATTGAATTTACGCCTGTTATTGATTCCGTTTATCATGCCCGATGGGAATTTTTCAATGTAAGCCGCAAGTTTCATCAATACGGATTATACCTTAAAATTATTGAAATTGCAAACAATGATGAAACGCCTCAGAGATTAAAAAATGCCGCCGAAACTGGACAAATACAAAACGAACAGAACTGCCCGTATTGTTTTACGAAAGGGAAGACTCGGGCGCCAATGATGCCGTTGCCATATATGTTGAATAAACTTACAATGAAGTAATTGCCAC
>Ga0099364_10002200_pt1 | contig 31294 bp, 27 predicted proteins | sample TergutTh196P3_FD_73070 | JGI IMG/M metagenome (GOLD analysis project Ga0099364, IMG submission 73070) | Microcerotermes parvus P3 segment gut microbial communities from Pointe-Noire, Republic of the Congo - Th196 P3 | ecosystem: Host-associated > Arthropoda: Insects > Digestive system > Gut ... | reverse complement strand
TCTCGATGGTGAATTTGTTGTCACAGGAGGAGAGCTCATAACGGCAGGTGCCATTCAGAGTGTTTCATCAAATTCCACTCAGCCGGTTCTTATGGTATCGTATAACACACTACAGCCCATAGGCAGTGTCATTTCCGTTAGAGACCGTAATGGAAATATTCTCCTGGAATATACAAGCCGGACTGCATTTTCTGTTTCAGGATTTTCATCTCCGAATTTCAGGACAGGTCAAACATATACACTTTTTGTTAATGGCATAAGACAGACCGACATCCAGTTGAATGGAATGATTACAAGGATAAGTAATACAGGCGGCACATACAATCCTGGCGGCCGGGGATTTCGTTAATACAGGTATAAATCAGATTTCTCCATTTCAGACAGTATGGATTCAAAATTTCCCATATTCCAGGATAGATCCAGTATGCAATACTTGTTACGGATCATCTGAGCACGTCGCGCAGTTGCTATAACATAGTCCCGGCTAATGCCAATCTCCTTCGGTGTAACAGGACAGCCTGCCTTAAATAGAAGATCCTTCAACTCCTTATAAGGGAGAAGCTTTTCCAAAACCCTGTCTCTGATTTCCTTCCATGTGTCCCTAAAACCCTTGTTGGTTAATTTAAGGGTTTTTTCATCCGGCAGCTTTGCCATGGATGCCTCAATTATTTTATCGTGAGCCCTGCTGCCCTTGAATGCATTGGAAACCTCCGTCTTTCTCTCTTCAATGCCGGGAAGGACGAAATCTTTTGAAACAGCCGGAGGCCCATCAGGATCTCTAAAAAATATTTCGGTGAATGCTGTAGCCGCCAGTGTGCCGATTGTAACCTTATGCCCATGCGTAACAGGAACACCATTTACCGAAAGGGTTTCCATTTCCCAGACATGGCTCCAAAGATGCTCGGCTCCGGAAACAGGCCTTGAGTTTTTCATGTACTGCATTGCAAAGCCAGTAATGGAAAGTTTTTCGAAAAGTGCATTCACTCCGTCAGCATCTCCCCTCGATGCATTTATGGATTTTTGCAGGGATTCAAGAAGTCCGTTCTGAACCATTTCCCAGGCAATGGGTACAATGGCATGGGCTTCGCTTGCTCCATATCTTCCTGCCTTATCTGCAATCATCCAGTCTGTTCCGGCAATTATCTTGCTTGCCAGGTCTCCAAAGCCCGATGAAGATAAATATGAAGGTGCATTTACAATAATGTCTGTGTCGGCAATCAGGGTTTTCGGTGCAGGACAGGGAAGGGTCTGTTTAAAGCCATCCATTAAAAGGGATGCACCATTAGGTGTAAAACCATCTACAGAAGTTGCTGTCGGTATACATAAATATTGTAAATCCAGCTCAAATGAGCTTCGCTTTACAAGATCGTTTAGGGTGCCTGCACCAATTGCTATGGGAACAATGGACGGAAATGAAGGAAGGGAGGAAATCCATTGTTTTAAAAAACGGACATGATCATATTCTGCGTTCAATCTGGGTGTGCCGGGAAAAATATGAATGCCGTCAATCCTTACACCTGCATTTCTTAGAATTTCTTCGGCTTTCTTTCCTGCCGCAATTTGTGTATTTTCATCTGCAATTATGCAGACAGTCTCATGGCTAAAATATTTTTTTAATTGACCGGCAATATCGGATATTGCATTCTTTTTTAAAACAAGATCTTCGGTCTCATCGGCAAATTTTATACAATCACTTAATGAATGGTTCATGGTTTACCATATCATAATTTTTCTTTATAGTTAAGGCAGGAGATAATATGCCGGCAGCAGACGCAATTAAACAGGCCTTGGGTTCACAGTCCATGATACGGAAAATGTTTGAAGAAGGTGCCATCTTAAAAAAGCAATATGGCAGTGAAAATGTTTTTGATTTCTCCCTTGGAAATCCGGATCTTGATCCTCCGCCCCAATTTTATGAGGTAGTGAATAAATTAATTAACGAAAAAAAGAAGGGTGCCCATGGTTATATGCCGAACGGAGGTTTCCCCGAAGTCAGGGAGAAAATTGCCAAAAAGGTAAACCGTGAACAGGGCGTAAATATAGACGGCTCTCATGTAATCATGTCCTGTGGGGCAGCAGGGGCCCTTAATGTTGTGTTTAAGTCCATTTTAAATCCGGGGGACGAGGTTCTTGTAAACAAGCCCTACTTTATGGAATACAGGCCATATACATTAAACCATGGCGGAATTATTGTCGAAGCAGAAACCCTTCCCGATTTTAATCTCGATATAGAAGCCATTAAGAAAAAGCTAAGCCCCAAAACCGCCGCAGTATTGATCAATTCACCGAATAACCCCACAGGTCGCATATACCCAAGGGAAACAATTGCAGCTCTAGCGGCGGCATTAAATGAACACGGCAAAAATTGCGGGCGTTACCCCTATCTTGTTTCCGATGAACCTTACAGGGAGCTTTCCTATGACGGCATTGAAGTTCCTCCCATTCTTTCATCATATTCAGAATCCATTGTAGTTTATTCATATTCCAAGAGCCTTTCCCTTCCGGGAGAGCGTATCGGTTTTATTGCCGTAAACCCGGAAATTATGGACAGGGATAATCTTCTATCTGCTTTTATTTATGCGACAAGAATTCTCGGTTATGTAAATGCACCGGCACTCATGCAGAGAATTACCGCAGAGATGATCGATGTAAGGGCAGATATAAGTACATATACAAACCGCAGAAATGCCTTCTGCAGAATCCTGGATGAGGCAGGAATTGAATACATAAAACCGGAAGGCGCATTTTATCTTTTCTGCAAGGTGCCGCCCGGAGGGAATTCATCCGGCAGTACATCAGAGGGAGATGATCTCCTCTTTACAGAAAAACTCAAGAACAATTTAATCCTTGGTGTACCCGGTTCCGGTTTTGGAATGCCCTGTTATTTCCGTCTTGCATATTGCGTGGATGAGAAAGTAATCAATGCATCAAGGGATGCTTTTTTGAAAACCGTCAAGGAATGGACTTCCTGACAGGCAATTACATTCGCCCGTATTCCAGCATTCTCTGAAAAGCCTTATCCGGGCTTTTCATTTCCCTTGAACCCCTTGTAATCTTGCAAAGGGATATTCCCAAGGTTCTGGCAATTTCCCTCTGGGGCACTTTCTTTTCAAGTGCCTTAACAAGAGCCCAGCGGGAAGCGATATTGGCCGTTTCTGTCGGAGTTAGAATCCTCCTGAAAAAATTTTCTATTAAGACGGGATCGTCTGTTTTGGATAAAGCTTTGGCCAATTCTGACAAGTTCTCATTTACTCTTGGATCTTCTGCTCTCATACATGCTCCTTAAATAAAGTATTCAAGTAGTTCTTCAGGCCTTTGAATAATCTTTCTTGCACCTCCGCCGCTAATGGCTTCCCTGCACCTATAACCCCAGTCCACACCAAGGGGAAAACATCCTGCCGCATTGGCACATTCCATATCTATTTCTGAATCCCCGATAAATATAATATCAGCAGGATTTAAATTCAACTCAAGCAATATATCCCAAACACAGTCAGGATCGGGTTTGCGTTTTCCGCCGATTATCTCCCCCCTTACAAAATCAAAAGAACCGGCAGGAAATAAACCTGCCATAACCTTTTGTGCAACAATGTCGGGCTTGTTTGTTAGAACCGCAGTCTTAATTTTTTTTTGCCTTAATACGGAAAGCACTTCATTGATTCCCGGATATGGTTTGGAATAAACAAGAGGGTTTTCTGCGTAATATGCGGACGAGGAAGCGGAAATTTTCTTTGCAATCTCATTTGCTTCTTTCTCATTTTTTTGCAATTCCAAAGGCAAGGATAAAAAAGCAAGCTTCTGTACCCCCCAGCCGACCTTCGCCTTATACTCCTCTGGGTCATGTTCCGGGTAATCATGCTCTCTCAAGACCCTGTTCAACGAAGATGCAATATCCTCAATGGTATCTACCAGGGTTCCATCCAGATCAAAAATAATGCCTTTATATTTATATTTCATAATCTGTATACAAGTATAATATATTTTTCACAAAAATAAGAGTTAAAATTTGGTTAACATGGTATAATTATTCATAGAATATTTGATATTATAAGGAGATATAATGCATAAGATATTGGAAGAAATTAAAAAGACAGGAATTATCCCTGTAATTAAAATTGATGATGCAGATAAAGCCGTGCCACTTGCAAAGGCACTCATCGCCGGCGGCATTAACTGTGCGGAGATTACCTTTAGAACAGCCCAGGCAGAAGAAGCCATTGCAAAAATAAACAGGGAAGTACCCGGCATACTTCTGGGTGCAGGAACCGTCCTAACCACCGAACAGGCCGACAAGGCAATAAAGGCAGGTGCAAATTTCATTGTGTCTCCGGGATTTAATCCTAAGGTTGTTTCCCATTGTATTCAAAAAGGAATTCCCATTACTCCCGGATGCTCCAATCCTTCGGATATAGAAATGGCACTGGAAATGGGAATAGAGACCATCAAGTTTTTTCCTGCAGAGCAGGCAGGAGGTCTGGAATATATCAAGGCAATTGCCGCTCCATATACTTCTCTTACATTTATCCCGACAGGCGGCATTAATGCCCAGAACATCGTCAAGTATATGAGCTTTGAAAAAATCATAGCCTGCGGCGGCTCATGGATGGTTAATCCGGATTTCATTAAGAATGGAGATTTCGATAAAATTACATCTCTTTGCAGGGAAGCAGTTTATAATCTATTAGGATTTGAATTGATTCATATGGGATTAAATTCTGAAGATGAAAGTACAGCTCATAAGACCGCAGATTCCTTCTGCAATCTTTTCGGTTTTGTGAAAAGGGAAACCGGTGCAGCAATATTTTCCGGAACCCAGTTTGAAATTATGAAGTCCATGGGAAGGGGAAGCAAGGGTCATATAGGCATTGGAACAAACTCCGTCTTTAGGGCAAGAGCTTTTCTTGAAAGACAGGGTATGGAATTTAATGATGAAACCGCAAGAATAAATGAAGCAGGGAATCTTGTTTTTATTTATTCCAAAGATGAGATAGGCGGTTTTGCAATTCATATAATGCAAAAAAATTAAACAGGAATTTTTAAACAGGAGTACAAATATGAGTAAGGTTGTCACTTTCGGCGAAATCATGCTTCGCCTTGCACCGGAAGGTTATTTGCGTTTCATTCAGGTTTCTTCCTATGGAGCTACCTATGGAGGAGGGGAAGCCAATGTTGCCGTGTCCCTTGCCAACTTTGGCATGGATGCTGCATTTGTTACCAGGCTCCCCAATCATGAAATAGGTCAGGCTGCCGTGAACAGTTTAAGATCCTATGGCGTAGATACATCAAAAATTGTAAGGGGAGGGGACAGGGTAGGAATTTATTTTCTTGAAAAAGGAGCCTCCCAGCGTCCCTCCAAGGTAATTTATGACAGGGCAGGATCCGCCATAGCAAGTGCAGAGAGCCGGGACTTTGACTGGGATAAAATTCTTGATGGAGTCAGCTGGTTTCATTTTACGGGCATTACCCCTGCCCTTGGAGACAATGTTGCAGACATATGTATGGATGCATTAAAAGCATGTAAGAACAAGGGAATAACTGTTTCCTGCGATCTAAATTATAGAAAGAATCTCTGGTCAAGGGACAAGGCAAAAGAAGTAATGGGAAAATTAATGCCCCTTGTTAATATCTGTATTGCAAACGAAGAAGACGCCCACGATGTCTTTGGCATTCAGGCAAAGGGAACAGATGTTACATCGGGAGCTTTAAGTCATAATGCCTACAAGGAAGTTGCCAAAGAACTCGCTGATAAATTCGGTTTTAAGATGACAGCAATTACATTAAGGGAAAGTATTTCTGCAAGCGACAATAATTGGGCAGCCATGCTTTATGATGGGAAGGAATATTATTTTTCTAAAAAATACCCGGTTCACATTGTTGATAGGGTAGGCGGCGGAGACAGTTTTGGAGCTGGGCTAATTTATTCCTTTATGCAAAATATGGGAGCACAGGAAGCTCTGGAATTTGCAGTTGCAGCAAGCTGTCTTAAACACAGCATAGAAGGAGACTTTAATCTGGTCTCTGTTGCAGAGGTAAAAAACCTTGCCGGCGGAGACGCTTCAGGCAGGGTACAGCGTTAGAGTTACTTGCGGCTGATCCTATTGTACTCGTTACCCAGTGTTATTGAACCCTTTAGCTCATTTACCGATGTCTTCTTTTTATAGAAACGTGGAGCTCTTTCCATAAGACCCTCTGCCGTATAGTAAGGATCATTGTTTTTTATTGGAAGGCTTACGGTTTTTTCTTCAATGCTTGCCTTGTATATGGCAGTAATTAATTCTACTGTTAATCTTCCGTCTTCTCCCTTAATTAAATAATCCTTTCCTTTTTCTATTGCACTTAATACATCATCTATCTGTCCTGTATGACCTGAATGTTTTAACAGGGGCAGCTTTTTGTAAAATGATTCGAGCTTTCCAGCAAGGGCTGTATTCTCCTTCGGGAAACCATTCGGCATGGAGGTTGAAGCATATACCCTCCATGGTGCAGAAATCCTTGCATTCTCTCCCTGGAAAATAATTTCCTGTTCTTCCCCATGATGTATAACCGAGCTTGTTACCTGTGCAAGTGCTCCCTTTGCAGTCAGGTTTGTGCTCTTGTAAAGCATGGCTGCAAGTGAAATATCTTCCACTTCGGCATTGTCATGGGAGGCATTGCTCATTATGGCACTTACCTTTTCCGGCCTGCCAAGCATCCAGCCAAGCATGTCTATGTGATGAACGGCGTGGTTCAAGGTACAACCCCCACCTTCCTTTTCCCAGGTTCCCCTCCACCATAGATCATAATAACAATGTCCCCTCCACCACAGGGAATTTATTTGTGCATGTACAACCTTGCCGATTAATCCGGAATCCAGAGTCTTCTTTAAATTATACACAGGATCCCGAAAACGGTTCTGTGCAACGGGACTTAATATCATGCCGGTTTTTTTTGCAGTCTTTATCATCGCATCACATTCGCCAATGGATGCTGCCATTGGTTTTTCCACAATTACATGTGTATTATTTTTCAGAAAATCCATGCATATTTCCCCATGAACATAGGGAGGCGTGCATATACTTACAAGATGAACCGAAGGATCCTTTAATATTTTTTTATGGCTGTCATATACCTTTGCATCTTTTAAATTAAAATCCTTTTTTTTCTGCTCTGCCCTGTCAGGGAAAATATCAACAAGATGGGTAATCTTACAGCGTTTGGGAAATGCAAGGTATGCCTCAATATGTGCTCTTGAAATATTACCTGTTCCTATTATTGCTACATTTATCATAATCTCTCCTTTATATATTCAGGATATAAATGATAATAATCCATATATATAAATTTTTCAATAAAAAAAAAAAATTAACAATAAGTAATTGTCCAATACCCCATCGGAATGTTAAGATAAATCGGGGGATATATATGAAAATGACATTCAGATGGTTCGGCAGTAATAGCGATACAGTCAGCCTGAAACAAATTAAGCAGATACCCGGAATGACCGGTTTAATGGGACTTCTGGATTACAAGAAGGCCGGAGAGGTCTGGAACATGGATGAAATTAAATCCTATATTGATGAGGTTCATTCAGCCGGTCTTGAATGTGAGGTAATAGAAAGTGTAAATGTCCATGAGGATATCAAGATGGGTATCCCGTCAAGAGACATGTATATAGAAAATTATTTAGAGACAATAAGGAACCTTAATAAAGCAGGTGTTAAGGTAATCGTATATAATTTCATGCCTGTATTTGACTGGCTAAGAACGGATCTTGCAAAGATTATTCCCGAAGACGGCTCCAATAGTTTTTATTTTAATGAAAAAGATCTTGGCAATATGGGGATAATGGACATTGTCGAAAAAACAAGCAGGGAATCCGGCGGCTTTTCCCTTCCGGGCTGGGAACCTGAAAGAATGGCAGAGCTTGAAAAAACCCTGGAAAAGTACAATGACATAAAACCGGATGACTTACTGAAAAATTATAAATATTTTTTGGATGCCCTTGTTCCCCTCTGTGAAGAACTGGACATGAAGCTTGCCTGTCATCCCGATGATCCTGCCTGGCCGATTTTTGATCTTCCCCGTATTGCACATTCACTTGAAGGCTTTGAAAAAATTATTGCTTTGAATGATTCAAAGGCACATTCACTTTGTCTATGTACCGGCTCCCTTGCATCCAATCAGGATAATGATGTTGTTAAAATTGTACGTCATTTTGGATCCATGGGCAGGGTGAGCTGTATGCATATAAGAAACATAAAACATCTTGGTTATAGACATTTCCGTGAATCCAGCCATCTTTCTACTGACGGCGATCTGGACATGTACGAGGTTGTGAAAGCTGTTTATGAAACCTGTCCCGATGTCTATATAAGACCCGACCATGGAAGGATGATATGGGATGAAACAGGAAGACCCGGTTATGGTCTTTATGACAGGGCTCTTGGAGTTGCTTACCTTAATGGTCTTTGGGAAGCTGTAGAAAAATCTAGTAGATTTTTCTAGAGATAAATCTCACTAAAGGAGGAAATTATGAAACTAAACTTAAAAACAATAAAGGAAAAAAGTTTTTGGGAAGGATCAGGAGTCAACCTGCCTGAATATGATATTGAAAAGATGAAAGAAAGAAGCAAGGAAAATCCTGTATGGGTTCATTTTGGATCGGGAAATACATATAGGGGCTTTATTTCTTCACTTCAGAATAAGCTTCTTAATTTGGGAGCTGCAGACAGAGGTATTATTGCAGCTGAAAGTTTTGATTATGAAATAATCGATAATATATTCAAACCCTTCGATAATCTCTCCCTTCAGGTAACTCTGGAATATGACGGAGAAATGGATCTGGAAGTCATTGCCTCTACATCCGAAGCTCTCAGAACGGATGCGGATATTAAAAGGCTGGAAGAAATATTCTGCAATCAAAGTCTTCAACTGGCAAGTTTTACAATAACGGAGAAGGGTTATTATACCAGAACTTCCGATGGGAAACTCACAACCCTGGCAGAAAAAGACATGAACAATGGACCGAATCAAACGGCACATATAATGGGAATTGCTGCCTCCCTCTTATACAAACGTTTCAAAGCGGGAGCTGCTCCCATTGCAATGCTCAGCCTGGATAATTACCCAAGGAATGGAGAGAAGTTTTTTAACAATGTCCTTGAAATATCGGAAGCCTGGAAGGATGCCGGTTTTGTAGAGAAGGAATTTATAGACTATCTTAAAAACGAAAAACTCGTTTCCTTCCCCTGGAGCATGATAGATAAAATCACCCCACGCCCGGATAATTCGGTTTTAGGTAATCTTAAGACAAAGGGCATGGAAGGAATGGATATTTTTATTACCGACAAGGAAACCCATATATCCGTTTTTGTTAATAATGAAAGACCGCAATACCTTGTTATCGAAGATAAATTTCCCAATGGTCGTCCTCCTCTTGAAAAGGCCGGAGTATATATGACAGACAGGGATACAGTAAACAAGACCGAGAGAATGAAGGTGGCAACCTGTCTCAATCCCCTTCACACATCCATGGCTATTTATGGCTGTTTATTGGGCTATAAAAAAATATCCGAAGAAATGAAGGACACCGAAATAGTTTCCCTTTTAAAAAGACTTGGCTATATAGAAGGACTTCCTGTTGTAAGTGATCCCGGTATTATTTCCCCCCAGGAATTCATAGATGAAGTGATCAATAAAAGACTTCCCAATCCCTTCATGCCGGATACCCCTGCAAGGATAGTATCAGAAACATCGCTAAAGGTTGCCATGCGTTTTGGAGAAACAATCAAGAATTATATTGCCATGGGAAAGAACCTTGATACATTAGTTTCCATTCCCCTCTCCATTGCAGGCTGGCTGCGTTATCTTCTGGCTATTGACGACTTTGGCAATGAAATGGAAATATCTTATGATCCGCTGAAAGAGGAACTGCAAAAACAACTGGAAGGAATTGTCTGGAACAGTAAAGACTCTTATTCAGGCCAGTTAAAAACAATACTTTCCAATACTGCAATTTTTGGTCTGGATCTGACCCAAACCTCTCTTATGGAAAGAATCGAAAATTATTTAATAGCCATGCTGGAAGGGAAGGGTGCAGTTAGAGCTCTTTTAAAGAGGGAATTAACAGAAAAAGCACATTAAACGGCTGGTATATCCCCTGTTAAAAAAAAGGTCACTCAGGTGACCTAAATTTCATTCCTGTTTTTTAGTGGTATATCCCCACCGGAAAAAGTGGTCACTAAAGTGACCAAATTCATTTCTTTGTTTTTAGCTGGTATATCCCCTGTTAAAAAAAAGGTCACTCAGGTGACCTAAATTTTTTTTGCCCTGATTATCATAACATCACCAAAGCCATGCTTTTTTGCTGCCTTGTCAAGAAACCTTTTTAGGAATGCAGGACCTGCTCCCTTTGCCAAACCTCCCCAGGTGGAAATCCTTTCAACTTTAAACCCGTTTTTTACAAGAAGGGAGGACAGGTTCTTTTTAGAAAATAAATAGAGATGATCAAAAATTGCAGATCTCCACTTGTTCTTGAATAGTTTTGCCTGTAAGCCCGATATATTCGGGGTTGTAATGAAGATATATCCGCCAGGGGACAGTATACGGAATGCCTCTCCCAAAAAAGCTGAAGGATCATTTAAGTGTTCAATTAAATGGGAAGCCAGTATTACATTAAATTGTTCATCGGGAAAATTATTGTCACTTAACTTTAATGTATGAATATCAAGCTTGAATCTGGATCTGGAATATTCTGCCTGTGCTTCGCTTATTTCGACTCCAGTAGAATGCCAGCCATTATCTCGAAGTTTGGCAAGCAGGGTTCCAAGGGCGGAGCCTATGTCCAGTACCTTGGGTCTATTGTCCGCCGAGGCATTGTCCGCCGAGGCATTGTCAACTGATGTATTGTCAGCTGATGCATTATCAGACGGTTCTTTTTCCAGCAGCTCCTTTTCTATTTCATAAAAGCCTGCATCTTTAAGAGCCAATAACTGTAATTGCAAAAAGACTTCTTCATTTCCAAGTTCATAATTAAGATAGTCCTCCCCGTAACGTTTTTGAATTTCACTTTCATGGGGCTGGGGATTTATCTGTACAAGATTGCAGTAATTACAGCGGACATAGGAAAAACCTTCACAGTGTAAAGCCTTCCTGAATTTTTCCTTTCCGCATAAATTACATGGAACTAATGTTTTTTCTTCTTCTCTTACCGAAGTTGACCAGGTTTTTATCAAACTATCTGCCTTGTTTAAATATTTTACTCTACCATAAATCTATAAACAATATTTCGTGTATTGCCTGCTATGTCCTGAACGATTATTTCCAGAGTGGTCTGACCGCTGCTGAACCAGAGCTCGGCTGCTTCAAAGGCAGGGATGGGAGAGAAGACCTGTCTTACTGGTACAAGCCCGTTTCTGTTTACCATGAGCTGTCCGTCCCTGGCCGAATAGGTTTCAAAAAGCAGAACCCCGGCTTCGGTTCCATTTAATATACATGTTATGCGATATGGTGCAAGAGGAATATCATTTGCAGTCAATACTGTGTCATTGGCGTTTACAATGACTACATAACGCCCCTGGCTTATTGTAAGTGCTGATGAAGGATTATAAAGATTTCCGTAGGAGTCCCTTAAAAAAACACTATGGATCAATGGAGCCCTTGCATCGGTTCCTGTAATGATCATGGAAGGGTTAATCCAGCGTCTCTCTCTTCGGTCAAATAACTGAAAGTAAAGACCTGCTCTGCTGGACCAGCCGGAGATTCCTGTCTCTCCCAATATATGGCCTCTTTCAATATTGACAGGCAGGTTGGGGTAAAGCGAATCATTAAACCGGCTGTATATGCTTATTATACCATCTCCATGATCTATTGCTATCCAGGAACCAAGAGGGGAGGGAAGCCTTGAAGCTATGTCTCCCTCCCTCCTCTGAAAAAGAAGTTCTCCATCTGCAGATGCATAAACGCCGGAAGAGCCTGCATAGCTAATTCCAAGATTGGGCAAGCCCTGTGCATTCATTCCAAAGTTATTTATTACCTGCCCGCTTTCGACAGGCCAATCCATGGCGAATGTGGAAGAAGCCGTATAAGCAAAGAAGAGAATTAAAGAAACCAGCAATCCCGATGGCTTTTTTTTAACCATAAATAATTTTTTTTACCGTCCTTTTTTTAGGGCTTTATCTTCTTTCCAATACAAAGGAAGCAATGCTATGATCACCGCCAAGGAAGATTCTGTTTTCCCTTCGATCCAAAAATACATTTTCGCTTCTAAATGGTATGTCAATTATTATGGATGAAGGATAACGGATTCCAATCAGTCTTTTTTCCATCCCTTCCTGAGATGTAACCAGAAAGAGGAACCTGTCCTCTCCGGAATTATCCATTAACAGCACTTCTCCTTCAAGCGGAATATTTGTGCCGGTGCGTGAAGTAATATCATAGATTCCCAAACCGCCTTCACGTTCATATGCCACCCTGGTGTCATTATCTACAAAATTAATGAATACGGGCCTTCTAAAGCCCTCTCCCAAAAATTCGTGGTAAATGACCCTGTAATTATCTCCGAATCTTTCAAGCAGGAGAAATCTCTGCTCATCTATTCCGGAAATGATCGCAATTCTGGAAGCATCAGCGGAAATTGCACATCCCAGTATTACGGATAATCTTGAACCTCCGGGCTCGAAGGGAGCAAAGACCTGCCTGCCTTCCGGGCTTATTAGAATTATTGCACCATCCAGGGTTCCTGCCAAAACATAAGAACCGGTAGAATCAAGACAGGTAATTAAAGAAGGAAAATCATAGGTCCAAAGAAAGTCCCCCGATGAATTTATGGCAGTGATTGAATTCTGTTCATTATCCAATAGAAAGATACCGTCATTATAAAATGCAGGATATGAACGAAATGCATTATTTGATTCCCCTTCCAGAGTTAATACAAGCTCTCCGCCCGGATTTCTGATCTCAATCTGTGACGGAAGATTCTCATATTCCGCCCAGTAATGACCCGATATGGAAACATATGAAGTCAATCTCTGATTTAAAAGGAAGCTTCCATCGTCCCTTATATATCCAAAGAGATCCCCCAATATAAAGGGCAGATAATCATTGCTCATTGCAAAATCACCGGAGATATATACAGGCATCCCCGTTTCAAGGGAGCTGATCCATCTGGGGCTTAATATTGTTTCTTCCGTAATGGGACGTGCTGTTATGAATATATAAATAAAAAAGGCTGCAATTGTCGGTAATATCCACCATTTTTTTCTAACTTTTGTCATATATTGGCATCCGATGTATTATAATACAGTATCGGAAAAAATTTATAAAGGGAGTAATTATGATTGATATGGATATGGAAAAATTATTCAACGAGGCAAGGAAAGCGGCAGAAAATGCCTATGCAAGATATTCAAAGTTCAGGGTGGGAGCGGCTCTTCTCTGTGAAGATGGCAGCATCATTACCGGTGTCAATGTAGAGAATAGATCCTTCGGTCTCACCAATTGTGCCGAAAGAACCGCCATTTTTAAGGCCATTAGCGAGGGTAAGCGCGGATTTAAGGCCATTGCAATATCTACTCCCGATTCGGTAGAACCGGTTGGACCCTGCGGAGCCTGCAGGCAGGTATTGAGCGAGTTTATGTCAGAGGATGCAATTGTTTATTTTAGCGGAAGCGGAAAAGAGCGAGTGTCTGCTACCTTGGGGCAGCTATACCCCTATGATTCCCTCCATGATTTAGCTTGACATATACTGCGGTTATATGCTATATTTTGCCCGATGATTGAAGAAGACATTCTAACACTGGATGAGGTTGCCAAATATCTCAGGGTATCCGACAGAACGGTTTACGACTGGGCACAGAGGGGTGAAATACCCGCCGGTAAAATCGGGACAGTTTGGCGTTTCAAGAAATCAGATTTACAGAAATGGGTGGATGAACGTCTTACTACCGGAATACTTGTACCAAAGAATAATCACATTCAACTTGAAAATATCATTTCTCCCAACAGGATAATTTTCCTTGACTTTGCTTCAAAACGTGATGCACTTTTGGCATTGGCGGATAATATTTCTACCGCACCGCAGATAAAAAACAGGCAGGAAATTGCACAGGAGATCCTTAAAAGGGATGAACTTATGAGTACTGCCATTGGAAGGGGAATTGCCATCCCTCATATAAGACTTTCTTCCATAACGGATTTAGTGGTCTCTGTCGGTATCAGCCGTGTTGACATAAATGATTTTCAGGCACTGGACGATGAGCCTGTACGCATTTTGTTCATGATTGCCGCAGCCTATAACCAGCATGCATACTACCTCCAGACACTTTCATATTTTAGCTCCCTATTTAAAAATCAGTCTTTAAGAAGTGCCCTGTTAAATTCTGCAGATACCGAAGAAGCATATAGAATATTAACAGGTAAATAATATGACTTTACCGGACGAAACAAATTCTACTCCCCTTCAGCGTAACAGGGAATTACTCCATGCGGTTAACAGTACTGCAACCATTCTTCTTGCATCCGATGAAGGCAACGATTTCCATGAAACCCTTCAAAAGGGACTTGAGTATATGGGTTCCTGTGTGGATGTAGACTTTATAGAAATTTGGCAGAACGAAAAAATTGAAGACGGATACCATGCAGTTCTCAGACATAGATGGCAGAGCCCCTATGTACTGGAAGAAAAACAAAGAATAGACATAAATATTTTTCCATACAATGATACGGACGGATGGTATGAAAAATTCCTTGCAGGTGAATGTATTGAAGGCCCTGTTGCCGAGCTGTCTTGTGAAGATCAGGAATTCCTTTCTCCCTTTGACATTAAATCTACATTAATTATTCCCCTCTTTGTTCAAAATGAATTTTGGGGAATTTCCTGCATAGATGATTGCCGGATGGAAAGGCGCTTTACCGTTGAAGAGCTAGACATACTCCGTTCCGGAAGTTTAATGATAGTTAATGCCATTAACCGTAATGCAGAAAGGGCAGAGCTTCGCAATGCCATAACCGAGCATAAAAAAATTATGAAGGAAGCTGAAAGGCGTGATAATCTACTCTATGTTGTAAACAGTGTTGCTTCCATGATGTTCACAACAGAAGCCTATGATGATTTTGATTCTTCACTTTATGGATGCATGGATTTAATGAGCCGTTGTGTAGATGTGGACAGGCTCCAAATCTGGCAGAATAAAATGATTGAGGGGGAACTTTATTTTTCACTCAAATACCAGTGGCTGAGTGATTTTGCCAAAGAAATAAATTCACCCATTGTAAATTCCGAATTTCCCTATAGCTCTACACCTGACTGGGAAAAAAAATTTTCCGCAAGTGAATATATAAACGGTTCTTTTTCATCACTTCTTGCGGAGGAAAAAGAGCTTCTTTCACCCTTTGGCATAAAATATATTTTCTTAATTCCGCTCTTTGTTCATGAAGAATTTTGGGGATTTTTCTCACTGGAAGACTGCAGGGGAGTAAGGAGATTTGAAGGAGAAGAGCTGGACATTCTCAGGTCGGGGGCACTGATGATGGCCAATGCATTAAACCGTTATCAGATGCTTGAAGAGATTGAAAGACAGGATCTGCTTTTAAAGGATGCATTAAGAGAGGCAAGGGAAGCGAATAATGCAAAATCCGCCTTTCTTGCCAGAATGAGTCATGAAATGCGTACTCCGTTAAATGCAATAATCGGCTTTTCTGAATTAAGCCTGATGGATGCTACGATAAATCGTACTATGAACCATTCCCTTGACATTTCAGAAAGCGAAATTTTCAATAACTTTGAAAAAATTAACAATGCAGGAATGACCCTTCTTGCAACAGTTAATGATATTCTTGACATATCCAAAATAGAAGCAGGAAAACTTGAATTATCCCTGTCTGAATACGATACTCCTTCTTTGATAAATGATGCTATTACCCAGAGTATTATGAGGATCAATGACAAAGATATTAAGTTCATTGCCAATATAGATGAGAATCTTCCTTATAGGTTATTTGGAGATGATCTAAGAATAAAACAAATTCTGAATAATCTTTTGTCCAATGCATTTAAATATACGGCGCAAGGTTTTGTTGAGTTAGATATAAAAAATGTTGGCAATAACGATGAAAAATCTGTTTTACTTTTAATAAGTGTGAAAGATACCGGGATGGGAATCAGAGCCGAGGATATAGACGATCTTTTTTCCGATTATGCGATGATGGACAAGAGTATTAACCGTAAAATAGAAGGTACAGGTCTTGGACTACCCATTACAAAAAAAATTGTGGAAATGATGGGAGGAAGAATTTCTGTTGAAAGTGAATACGGCAAGGGCAGTATTTTTTCTGTTGAAATACCCCAGACCATAGTAGATGATTCTGTTATTGGAAAGGAAATTTCAGATAACCTTGGAAGCTTTAAATATAACGATGAAAGACGCCGCTTGAGAGGCAATATGGAAAGAATTGATCTTGGCGGAAAAAGGATACTTGTTGTTGATGATGTGGATGTAAATCTTGAAGTTGCAAGGGGATTGCTTAAGCCCTATGGAATGATTGTAGATTGCCTTAATAACGGAATAAAGGCAATAGAAGCCATTAAGAGTGAAAATATTAAATATGACGCTGTTTTTATGGATCATATGATGCCCGAGATGGACGGAATTGAAACGGTCAGGATGATCAGAAACGAAATTCCAACAGAATATGCAAAAAACATTCCAATAATAGCACTTACCGCCAATGCAATCACGGGGAATGAGGATATGTTTCTTGAAAATGGTTTTCAGGCCTTTCTTTCCAAACCGATAGAGTCGGTACGCCTGGATGAAATTATTCGTAAGTGGATAGCGCCTGCCGGCGAGCTAATAGTGTCTGGCTCTATGCCGGGAATAACAGAAGATGAGGTTCCCGGACTAAACATTAAAAGGGCATTAAAAAGATTCTCCAATAATGAAGACACCTATATGGATATTCTTACAACCTATATTGGCAGTACAAGAGAGCTTTTAAATACAATTAGGGAAGTTTTCACAGCCAATGGTACTTTTGCATCTAACGAAAAAAAAGAAAAATACATTATTGCTGTGCATGGCTTAAAGGGTTCAAGCAGGGGAATATATGCTGATAAAATTGGAGATTTGGCAGAAGCTCTGGAAAATTCGGCAAGAGAAGGAAATATTGAATATGTATTAAAGCATAATCAAAACCTTTTGGAAACTACCGAAGAGCTGCTTCACAGGATTGAAGTTCATATTGCTGTGAAAAAAACAAAGAGCGGCAAGGAAAAAAAAGAATTTCCGGATAAAGGATTATTAAGAAAACTCTACGGCTTTCTGGATGAGTATGATATGGATGGTGTTGATTCAATCATGGAAGAGATCGTAAAATTTGACTATGAATCCGGTGATGATCTAATTATCTGGATAAGGAATAATATTGAGAAAATGAATTTTACCGAAATTCTGGACAGGCTTTCAGAAATAATTTAAACAGGAGAATTTAAACAGGAGAATTTAAAAAAGGAGATTTTATGGACAATAACAGAAAGAAAATTATTTTGGTGGATGATAATGCATCAAACTTAAGCCTTGGAAGAAATATGCTAAGGTCTTTTTACGAAGTTTTTCCTGCACCATCCGGAGAAAAGCTTTTTGAGGTTCTGGAAAAAATTATACCCGATCTTATTTTACTTGATATTGAAATGCCTGACATGAACGGCTACGATATTATAAAGAAACTCAAATCCAACAATAAATGGAAAGAAATCCCAGTTATTTTTCTTACTGCAAAAACAGATGAGGACAGCGAGGTAATGGGTTTTGATCTTGGGGCAGTGGATTATGTTTCCAAGCCTTTTTCCGCTCCAAGGCTTTTAAAACGTATTGCCAACCATATATTAATCGAAGAACAAAAAAAATCCCTTCTCGATTATGCGGATAATCTTGAAGAAAAAGTAAAGGAAAAAACCGCCGAGGTTTTTGTTTTACAGAATGCCGTGCTTACCACAGTTGCAGACCTTGTGGAATTCCGTGACAAACTTACAGGCGGCCATGTTAACAGAACCCAGTTATACTTAAAGGCTCTTATAGAGGAGCTTATTAAGCAAGGAATTTACACAGAGGAAGTCAGTAAATGGGATATGGATTTCTTCCTTCCTTCTGCCCAGCTCCATGATGTAGGGAAAATTGCAATTTCTGACCTTATACTGAATAAACCTGCCAAGCTGGATCCCGAGGAAATGGAAATCATGAAAACCCATGTTACAGTCGGGGTTGATGCAATACAAAAAATTATGAGCAATACAGGGGAGCATGCTTTTTTAAATCATGCTTTGTTAATTGCCGGAAATCATCATGAGAAATGGGACGGCTCAGGTTATCCCAAAGGATTGAAAGAAAGCGAAATTCCTCTCGAAGGTCATTTAATGGCTATTGCCGATGTCTATGATGCATTGATTTCTGTCAGGCCGTATAAAAAAGCCTTCAGCCACGAGGAAGCCTGTAAAATTATTTTTGAAAGCAAGGGAACGCATTTTAATCCTGTTTTAGTTGATGTATTCGGAAAAATTACAGATGAGTTTAACAAGGCTGCCATGGCAGTTGGTCAGTAAAAATTTTTTGAGGTAAATAATGGAAAACTATTTAGAGGGAAATCTCTATTTTAATACAGCTTCTTATTATGATTATGATAATAGGGAAATTGTAAAAGATGATTTAGATTTTTTTGTTGAATATGTTAATTTAACAAAGGGTACCATTCTTGAATTGGCAAGCGGAACAGGCCGTGTTTCATTATATATTGCAGAAAAAACAGGTAGAATGCTTGAATGTATTGAATTATCGGAACATATGCTTGAAAAATTCCGGGAAAAAATTAATGATGCGAATGATGCCCATGATAAAATAAAGAAAAATATCAATATCCGTAAAGGAGATATGTCAAATTTTAATCTGGATCAGAAATTTGAGTGCATAATAATTCCATGGAGAGCTCTTCAATGGCTTCCCATGGAAGAGAAAACACTTGACTGCCTGAATTGTGTTAACAGGCATTTATCGGATAACGGGATCTTTATTTTTGACATTTTCAAACCGGGAACATATAATGATGATTGGCTTGGAAGGGAGAGTATTTCCTATAACATTACCGATGGAAAAAAGCAGATCATCCGTTCAACAATTAATCATCATGCAGATACCAGTAAAAAATATATCCAATATAAAAATAAAATCAGGATATTGGAAAATGGAAAAGAGACTGTTAAAGAAGATCTGCTGACAATAAAGTATTACGAATATGAAGATATTAAAGCTCTATTAAAGAAAACCGGTTTTAAGGTTAAAGAAGAATTCGGTTATTATGATAAAAGAAAGATAGCAGATGGGGATGAAATGATCTTTGTCTGCACAAAATAATGTTCATTTCCCGTTCCTCTTCATTCCAATGACAGATGAAGCTGCAACTGCAATTATGATAATTGCTCCTCCGACAAGGGCTGTATTGGCAGGACGTTCTCCCGTAAAAAACATTACCCAAACCGGGTTTAAAATGGGCTCTATGATTGCAGTTAACATTGCCTGGACGGCACTGATTTTTTTTATGGCATAAGCGTAAAATAGGGAGGCAAGTCCTACCTGTATTATCCCCATATACATTAAGGGCAGAATTGCAGAGACTGAAAGAAGGGGCGGATTCAGGAGGAAGAAGGGAATGCCAAATATGGCACATAGAACATGAGCCAATAACATGCAATCTGCAGGGTTTCCGTCCTTCATCATACGCATAAAAACTGTTGTCGCCCCAAAGGCAAGGCCGGAAAAAACGGCTATGCCATCCCCTATAATTGCTCCCGAAACAAGACCGTCCCTGAAAAAGAGCAAGAGGCCGAATGAGACAAGTAATATTGCTCCCCAATGCTCCCAATGGGGTTTTTCCCTGTTAAAATACCAGCCCAGAAAAGCTGCCCAGACAGGGGCTGTGTATTGAAGAATTATGGCATTGGCTGCGGTGGTAAGGCTGTTTGCATAAACAAAACCAAGCATGGTAATGGCATATGCTATGCCTCCCGACCAAAGAGGCAAAATACCCCTGTTTTTGGCAAAAAAACGGGGTTTTTCGGGTGTTTTTATGAATTGACGGCAGATTAGCAGGAAAATGGAAGAAATAAGGCTTCTGGCACTTGTTATATGTATAGGGTGCCAGTCTATATCAATAAGTAGCTTGATAAAGAGACCGCTTGTACTCCAAAGTATGGCAGTAATAATGACTGCCCCATGCCCAAGAAGCAGATCCTTTGAAGCCCTCTTATCCATTCGATTATATTAAAGCTATTACAATCTTTATGTAATATGCCGATAAGATAATATGATTAGAGGATGGTATACCGCAGCCAGCGGTATGAGGGCTCAGCAATGGCGTCTGGATTCAATAGCAAACAATCTTGCCAATGTTAATACAGATGGGTATAAGAGGGAACAGGCTGCATTCAGAGCCAATCCGCAATTATTAATGCGGCGTATGAATGATGACGGGCAATATGTTCATCCCTTCGGTTCCGGAGATGTAGCTCCCATTATAGGAAGACTGGGTACAGGGGTGGAGTTAAATGAACTCTATGTTTCCTTTGTACAGGGGGATCTTCTGGAAACCCAAAGCGATTTTGATATTGCTCTGGAAGGCAGGGGATTTATGGCAGTTTCCACTCCCTGGGGAGAAAGATATACAAGGAATGGCTCCTTTCAGCTAGGCCCTGAAGGCTATCTGGTTACAAAGGAAGGCTATCCTGTTATGGGAGAAAACGGCTTCATTCAGGTTCAGGCCAATAATTTCCGTATAGATAACGAAGGCAATATCTGGATAAATGCCGCCTATGAAAGGGATCCCAATGTAATGATTTCCAGGGAAGCAAATACCTGGGAAGATACCGTTCTGCTTGATACTTTAAAAATCGTAGATTTTGACAATGACAGATACCTGAATAAACAGGGTTCCAGTCTTTATTATGCGACAGAATATTCAGGTCCTGCAATGATAATGAATATGAACAGACCCCAGGTAATACAGGGCTCGGTGGAAACCGCCAATGTGGAACCTGTAAGGGAAATGGTTCAAATGATAGAAGTAAACCGTGCCTATGAAGCAAATCAGAAAGTGATTCAGGCTCACGATACAATGCTTGGCACATTGATCAATCAGACTGCTAGAGTTTAACAAGAGTAAAAAAGAGGTAAAAGATGGTTAGAAGTTTATGGACAGGTGCTTCCGGAATGATAGGACAGCAGGCAAATATTGATACAATATCCAACAATCTTGCCAATGTTAATACCCATGGTTATAAAAGAATGAGGGCGGATTTTGAGGATCTCATATATCAGACAGTAAGGACGGCAGGAACACCTGCAACGGAAAATACAGTGGTTCCGGTCGGTGTACAGATGGGGCATGGTGTTAAACTCGCTGCCACTTCCAGAATGTTTACACAGGGCTCACTTCAGAATACCGAAGTTGTAACTGATATTGCAATTCAGGGTGAAGGATTTTTCCGCATACAAATGTATGACGGTTCCTGGGCCTATACCAGAAACGGTGCCTTTCAGATAGACAGTACCGGACGCATGGTTACGTCTAACGGTTACTGGCTCCAGCCGGATATTATTCTTCCTGAAGGATTTTTGCCCAACACATTAACAGTAACACAGGACGGAAGGGTTTCTGTAATGGTTCCCGAAATAAGTCTTGAAGATCCTGTGGAATTTGCACAGATAGAAATATACCGTTTTCCAAATCCTGTTGGACTTACCGCCGTTGGAGAGAACCTTTTTAAGGTAACAAATGCTTCCGGTGATCCCATTGCAGGAAGACCCGGTTATGACGGCATGGGAACAATAGCGCATAAATTCCTGGAAATGGCGAATGTTTCAGTAGTAAGGGAGATGGTGGATTTAATAGTTGCTCAAAGAGCCTATGAATTTAATTCCAGAACCATTCAGACAAGTGACAATATGCTGGCAACTGCAACCCAGCTTAAAAGATAGTTAACAGGTAAAAAAGGAGAACAAGATGGATATTGGTTTAATTAATGCACAGTATTTAAATCCCACTATGAATCCTTTTTCATCCGGTTCGGGTTCGCAGATGACAGGAGGAATACCTGCTGAACATGGTTTTCAGGATCTTCTAAGAAGGCTCGATTATGCCGGCACAAGGCAGGGCGGAACTGTCTACCTGGATAGAAATGACGATATAGACAGAACCAGTGAGCTTTTTGAGGTATGTGTAGAACTTGAAACCTTGTTAATTAAAAACCTCTTAAACGGAATGAGAAGTACCGTACAGAAATCAGGTTTTATTGATGCCGGATTTGCCGGAGAAGTTTACGAAGACATGTTATACGATGAATATGCCAAGAGCTATGCAAGAAACGCAGGCCTTGGCTTTGCCGAAATGGCATACAGGGAATTGGTGCTTTACGCATAACACCCTGTAAATAAAATCAGCCGCCCCAAATGAGGCGGCTTTTTTTTGCATTACGCTATGTTACTATACTTTAAAAAACGTTGTGTTACTTTACTTCGTCCATTTCCAGATAGGGAATATACTTGCAGAATTCCCTTATTGCATCCATATAGTCGCCTTCAATTTCGGCAACATGGTGAATATAGGGACCTTCAATTAGCTTTCTTTCCCATGCAGGAAGATCCTCGAATTCCGCCCAGAGATAGGTACCGTTGGTATAGGGACCGTCTACAGATTTTGCAGTTCCAGCAAGGAACATATAATCTCCGTTAAGCTGATCAAGTCTTCCAACGGTGTATTTTCCGGCCTTTACTTCAAAGGAAGGACGGGTCATTCTGAAATTGGAATGGGAGCCTTCTTTTTTGAGTGAATGGGCAAAGGGTCCGCAATGCCAGAGAAGTTCTGCATTGTCATTATTTGGATGGCGGATTGTAAATTCGCCAAAGAAGGAGCGGCTCTTGCCAAGAGAGGCACATTCAAGAAGGAACATTGTTATCGAACCCATTGTGTCTGTTTCACAGCCGACAACATGACCCTTATCCGCCAATATGGAGAAGGCACCGCAGGGCATTGCACCTACTGCACCCATCATTGCGCTCCAGCATTCTGAAGAAATAAGGTCAAGGTTAAAGTCCTTAATTAAATCTTCATAAAGCAGAACAAAGGCATAAACCTTTTCCAAAAGGGGAGGGGAGAGCTCGTCCATTTCGTACTGGGATTTAAATAGTTCGGCACCCTTGGCAAGTTCATCCTTTCTGTTTTCCATTATTTCATTGTATCTTTGAATTACAACGGAAATATTGATCGGAATAACGGTTATGTTAAACTTGCTAAGGAGTTCGCTCTCATTGTAAATTACCGAGCAGAATGGTTTTGGTCTTGAACCAATCTGACCAAGTCTCATTTTCTTAAAGTTCTTTACCATGCAGACTACGGAGAAGAAATTTCTCATTCCCTTGTCAAATACGGGGGCTTCGATTTTGCAATTTTCGATATAGGTAAATTTTACATTGCGGCGCTGAAGCTGACGGCTGACGGCAAAAAGACCGCACTGGCTGTCTGTGATTCTGGTTCCGTCATCCTTGTCCGGATGCTCATCACGGGGTCCCCAGAGAAGAACGGGTTTGCCGATCTGATATGCGGTTTCGGCTACAACTTCTTCATTGCCGAAGTTTGTATTAATTACAAAAAGGGCGTCTACTTTTTCCTTTTGGAATCTTTCTACGGCTTTTTCTACATCCTTGTCCGTAAAGAGAAGGCCTTCTTCGTTAATGCCTTCTAGATCGACAAAGGATACATTTTCGCTTGCGTAATTTTTCTTTACATAGGCAATTGCGGCTTTTGCCCTTTCTCCCGCAACTCCGGCATTTAAAAAGCCCGGTTTTGCTCCGGCCGGCATGGGACGGTTAGGGGTTTCACGGCGGGTCGGCAGGATGCCGATTTTGATTGTAAAATCTTTCATTTAATCCTCCAAAAAAATATAACAGAATTAAATCCTGTTTTTTGTTTTCATACCTTAATCAACAAAGAGTCTTTCTATTTCTGCATCAAGTGAAGCCATTTCTGCGTCAGTTAATGACCAAGTTGTCGATGCACAGTTTTCTTTTGCATGTTCTTCGCTTCTTACTCCAATGAGTGCGCAAAGTACATATTCCTTTTGGGCAGCCCAGTTGATGGCAACCTGAGACTGGGGAACCTTGCGGCTTTTAGATATTTTATCCACGGTCTTCATTAATTCCATTACTTTGGAAAAACCCGGTTCATGAAAGTATCTTGAATAAAAATTGTCACGAAAATCGCCTTCAATAAATTTAACTGCCTCTCTAATCTTGCCTCCAAGCAAACCTGCTCCCAAAGATGCATAGGTCATTGAGCCAATGTTTTTTTGATTTGCCCACATCATTACATCCCTGGCACTCTGATCGATCATGGAAAATGGCGGCTGAAGCACTTCGATGGATGTAAATTTAAGAGCCTCTTCCAATAGGGGAATTGTAAAGTTTGATACACCAATATGGCGGATCTTTCCCTGATCTTTAAGTGATTGCATGGCGGTCATTGTTTCTTCAAGAGGGGTATCCGGATCAGGCCAATGAAGGAAGAAAATATCGATATAATCGGTATCAAGGCGTTTTAGTGAATCCTCACAACCTTCGATCACTTCCTCTTTGGTGGCACTCATCCTTTTGCCGCCGCTGCCATAGGGAACCTTTAAATTAATGCCGCATTTTGTTGCGATAACCAGCTTGTCACGTTTACCCTTTACAGCTTCGCCAACCAGCTCTTCTACACTGCCATTACCGTAGGCAGGGGCTGTATCAATGGTGTTTACACCAAGATCCAGGAGAGCATGAAGGGCTTTTATGCATTTATCCCTGTCCGCATCTCCCCAGCCCCTGCCGCCAAAACCCCAGGTTCCGGCGGCAATTTCCGATATTTTTAAACCGGTATTTGCAAGGTTTTTATATCTCATCGATTCACCTTTTGCTGCCTTTTAGGGCAGTACTTCGATTTTATCATCATCACCCAGAGGCTGAGCCATCATGTCGTTGGCATAGGTGCGCTGGGGAAGGAGGCAGAGAACATGGGCTTCTTCGGCCTTTGTAACAAACTGTCTGCCATGAAGAATTAGGGGTTCCATTTTTACAAAGGTACCCTGCGGAACATGGAAAGCTTCGATAGTATCCGGGCTTAGAACACCGCGTACAACCTTTCCTACAAAGATAATTACATCGGTGTCCAGCGGAAGGAGCCCTTCACATGTATATCTATGTGCTTCCACAAAGCCAATTATGTTTTTTTCATCGCGTTTTACATTGCATACAGAAACCGTTGGCAGGGTATTGCCGCCAAAGTTAAGGGTTAAGAGGTCTGCAAAAAAGCCCTGCTTGTTTAATGATGATTTTGCAAGATCTTCGTTATTCAAAAGATTCTGAAAAGTTCCGTACTGTTTAAAAGCTTCTACAGTTAATGGTTTTGCATTGATAGTTTTCAAATAAGTCCTCCAAAAATTAATTACCCAGGAAATTCTTCCTGTAGTATGTAAGCCTTTCTTCGGCTTCTTCTGTTAAAATTGTTCCGTCTTCCATGAAACGTCTGAGTGTTTCACGGTTTGGAATTCCTGTTCTGCCGCCCACATACATGCATTTTAGGGCGGAGACAGCGGATGAAAAACGGGCACATTCGGGATGGGGCAGTCCTTCAAGCATGGCTACGACATAGGCACCGTGAAAAACATCACCTGCACCTGTTGTATCCAAAACTTGCGGCACCTTGAAGATTGGGATTTCGTAAAACTTGCCGTCCACCAAACCGCAGCATCCCTTATCTCCCCTTGTAACCCAAACCACCTCCGGTCCCATATCATGAAGTTTCCTGATATTGGTTTCCAGATCGTCAGGATTGTCCTTGAACATGCCATTGTAAAAAATTTCAGATGCAATATAAATGTCTACATGGGGAAGCATATCAACCCTGTCCTGGGTAAAACCCCCTGCATCTATACTGACCTTTAAGCCTTTCTCTCTGGCAAATTTTGCGGCAGCCATGGGAGCCGGAGCACCGCTGTCCACATGGAGAATTTTTGCATTTGCAATATACTCATAATTGAGATCCGATGGATCCATGGGAGTTACAGTGGTTGCCCTTCCGCGGCCGACAAAGAATCTTGTTCCAAAATCCACTTCCGAAACCGAAAGCACATAGGGGCTGGAAGTTTCAGGGCCGCCCCTCAATATGGCCGAGGTATCCACCCCGTTATATTGAAGATCCCTTATTACAAAGTCTCCTGTGGCATCCCCGCCAACCTTTGCCAGCATTCCGGTTTTCTGACCCAGACGGGCACTTGCAACCATTGCGCTTGCACAATTGCCGCCGCCCTGATGAAAAATTTCATTGGCCCTTACACCGCCGTCTCCTCTTGGAATTGCGGGAACATTAATTACAAGATCCATTACAGGGCTTCCAACCCCGACTATATCAACCATAATGACCACCTTGGAATTGTTCTAAAGCTGAAGTTTCAGAACAAATTTTTCTAGAAAAAAAAGGGAAGAACCGGATTTACCGGCTCTTCCGTACAGCCTTTAGAGACTGCTAATAACTATTCTACCTGGAAGTTAAGCACAACTTCATTCAGACCATCTGACTTGATTGTTACTTTTCCGCTTCCTTTTTCCATACCGCGGACGATACAGAGGAGCTTTCCGGCAAGAAGTTTACGTTTTGTTTCATAGTAGGGAGTAAGGTCGAAGTTATTGCCGCTGTCCAGTCCGACAAAGGAAATATTTCCCTCTACATTTACTTCAATAACGTTTTCTGCCGTGGGAACAAAGAGACCGTTCTTGTCTTCGGTATCAATTTCGATGTGGGCAATTCCTAAACGCGGAATCTTGTTAATGTCCGATGCTGCCTTTAGTTTTGCAGGCTCACCTGTTGTTTTGATGATCAGTTCTTCAGTGGCTTTGCCTTCAATGTATCCGATTGCCTTTAGTTCTCCTGCCTCGTAGGGTACGTCCCATTGGAGGTGGAGGTCGTGGGTTGTCGGTCTTGTATTCTTTGCCCTGATATTCCAGGCACCGAGAGAGCCAACATTGGGGAAGTCATAACCCTTGGTTCCTACAAGCTTACCGTTAATGTAAAGACTTACAGAATGGTAATTTGTATAACCAATAACGGAAATAAATTCACCTTCGCGGCCCTTCCAGTTCCAGTGGGGAACAAGGTGGAGGGTGTGTTTTTCATCATTCCAGATACTTCTGAAATAGTAGAAGGTATCTTTCTGGAAACCGGCGGTGTCAATCGGACCCGATGTTGCGTTTTTGCTCGGCCAGCGTGATTCACCAAGATAGTCAACACCTGTCCAGAGGTAATCACCGGCAACAAAGTCACGGCTTGCTGTATAGCGCCACAGGAAGGCATTGCGGAGTGTTACCTTGTCATAATCGGCACGGAACATCTGCTCGCCGTCTATCGGCGTGATATTGTAAAGACCCCTCAAGCCGCCGCAGCTTGGGTTTTCCGCACCAACCATTTTTCGGTTTGGATATGCCCTTCTGTCCTCATCATAGAGGGTCTCGGCTCTCATCCTCCAGCGGGCAACATAGTTATAACCTACCACATCAAGACCGGTTTCGAATTCTTCTCTGGCTTGATTTGATTCCGTTGATTTAATATTATCGCAGGCAAGGGTAACATGCCTTGTGGGATCTTCCCTCTTACAGATTGCCTGTAGCTTAAGAAGAATTTCCACACCTTCTATGGAAGCTTGTTCGGGGATTTCATTGCCAACACTCCAGAGCACGATACTCGGATGGTTTCTGTCCCTGTGAAGCATGGTTAAGAGGTCGGCCTCGTGATCCCTTGAGTAGAACTGGCTATAGCCGTACTGTGAATGACTGCTGTATCCGTATACTACGCTCTTGTGCTTGCAAAGGAGCCATTCGTCAAAGGCTTCATCCATTACAAGGAAGCCCAGTTCGTCACAGAGATCCAGGAGCTCTACGGACGGCGGGTTATGCGCCATTCTAATTCCATTACAGCCCATGTCTTTAAGACGGGTAAGTCTTCTTTTCCAGATCTCCTTGAAGTTTCCTGCACCTGTAAGACCGCAGTCATGGTGTACGCACATACCCTTGATCTTTGTTCTTACATCGTTAAGGAGGAAGCCCTGGTCGCAGTCAAATACTGCGGTGCGGATACCCATTTTTGTTGTATAGGTATCTACGACTTTTTCGCCAACAATGAGGGATGTTTCTACCGTATAAAGATAGGGATCCTTGTCGCTCCAGAGATGGGGATTTTCCACATTTGGGATGACCATTGCATGTCCAAGTCCGCCCGGTTCTATGCTAAGGACGGAACCGCTGGATGCAACTTCCTTGCCGTCAGCATCAATAATTTTATGCTGGGCTGTTACATCTACCGGTTTCTTTCCTTCGTTTTGAACCCTGGTCTGAATCTGGATTCTTGACATGGTCTTATTATTGTAAATACCATTGGTTGCAATATAGATTCCATTTTGTTTCAAATGGACATCGTTAAGTTTTAAGAGGTAAACATTTCTATAAATTCCCGATCCTGTATACCAGCGGGAATTAGGCTGTCTTGAATTATCTACACGTACTGCGAGAAGGTTTTCTCCGGGCTTAATTTTTTCGGAAATGTCTACAGTGAATTCCGAATAACCATAGGCCCATCCGCCGACAGCTTCGCCGTTAAGGAAGACTGTGGAATCCTGGAATACACCGTCAAACTGGAGTACAGTTCTTCCGCCTTCGGGGGCGGTGAATTTCTTTCTGTACCAGCCTGTGCCGCCCTTGGCATAACCGCCGCCTGAACCGGCAGCATGTTTTTCATCGACGGGGTAGTCCGTGTCCCAGTCATGGGGGAGTACAAGGGCTTTCCATGCGGAATCGTTAAAGGAAGGTTTTGAATGTTCTTCAGAATCGCCTAAAAAGAATTTCCAGCCTTCATTAAAACAGATCTTTTGTCTTGTAATATCTGACATTACTATATTACTCCTTTATTCAACTGAATCATTTGCTCAATTGAAAAATTATATGAAAAAAATTATTGAAAAAAAAATAACTGCCTCTTGCAAGATCAAAGACATCTTCAATCTTGCAAAAGGCTTGATTAAGTTTTACTGAGCCATTCTCTGAACATAGGCAGTGTAATCACGCCTTACTATCTGTTCGATTCTTGGCAGACCAGCCTGTCTCATCTGACTGTACCATGTTTGAAGTCTGGTTTCTGTATCATTGAGGTAGATTCCGCATTCAAAACTGGGTCTGTATTCTGCAATGAGTGCTGAAATTACCGCCCATTCCATCTGGAATTCGGTTAAGTTAACCCTAAATCCGTCAATGGTAAGGTCTCTGATTCTGGAATCATAGTTGTCTGAAAGGTAAATTTCCTGTGCCGGAGTTGCTGGATCACGTATCTGAGTTCTGTCATTGGGGAAGTCAAGCGCCCAAGTCCAGTGATTGTAAGTATAGAATTCATTTTCGGGACCGGGACTCCACTGATTGTTGGGTTCTCTGATCCAGTGTACGCCTTCAATACCGCCCTTCATGAGCCATACAAGTTCGTCATTGGTCTTCATTAAATCGAGTACTACAGCAGAGCGTTCAATAACAGGTGACATAGAAGAAATTGCCCACATATTATTGTTAAAGCTCATTCTGCGGATCGTGGCATTCGGAGAAATATCATACCAGCCGGCTCTTCCATGGCCATTTGTTTCCATGGTTTTTCCAACTGTAAAGAGGGTCATATTCCAGAACATGGAAGCGGACCTTCCGTTTTCGAAATTGTCCCTGACGCCGACAGTATTATTCATAACGTTACGGCTCCAGGTATCATTTGCAAACCATCTTGCCATGATATGAACATAGTCCCTGTACCATTCACTGGTGTAAAGGAAGTGCAGTTCGTCGGCAGTGGGTTCACGTCTCTGATCCTGCCATGCAAAGTATACAGGCTGGGGTGTGGTAAGAACATCGCGGTACTCAAGATAAACCTGCATTAATTCCCATGTTGTAGCTGCTGTCTCATAGCCTCCTACAGTGGGTTCGTTACGTGAAACTGTGAAAATGTAGTTTTCAAGAGAAGCCCAGTCTGTGGGAACTGGTAAATTGTATTTTTCTCTTAAATCATCCCTGATAAGAGCAAACTTATATTCTGCTCCTGCTCTTGAAGTGGGAATTGCATAAACTACACCCTGTGTTCTGGCCTGTTCCCATGATAAGGGAAGCTGAGTTCTCCAGACATTGGGCATCCATCTCTGAGCAAATTCAGGGGTAATTTCAACAAAAGAGCCTTTAGCAGCTTCTTCATCATAGAGATGCCATGGAGCTGTAAAGACAATGTCCGCCTCGCCGCTGGCAAGGATTAGAGGATACATTGTTCCCCTGCTGGCTCCGGGTACCCATAATACTTCCAATGTTGTGTTAATAATTGGGTTAAAGAAGCGTCTGTTTGCTTCTGCAACAACAAGCTGGGCATCCCTTTGTTCAGTACCGAACCAGGTAATGGACAGGGTAACATGCTCACTAAGATCCATACCCCGATAACTCGGCTCAGGGCTTACGAAATCTGTTACTTCGCCTGATGCACGGCTTTGACCGCCGCAGCCAATCATGGCTATTCCAAGCAATAACAGGACAAAAACTGTAGCAAAACGTTTCATTTTCGCTCCTTATAAAATAATATTGTAATAAAAGGCAAAAGGCCGTGGTAAAAACCCCGACCCTTTGTCATTATACCTTAATTAGCGCCCGATACGAGCACGGAAATCAGTGTATTGCTGTCTTACCATTGCAGTCATTCTATCAAGACCGGCGGCTCTTAACCTTCCGATAAATTCATCCATTCTTGCATTGGTTTGACCTTCGAAGATACCGCAGAGGAAGCTGGGGTTCCATTCGGCAACAAGAGCTGCAACTACTGCCCATTCTGAAGCCATGGGAGCCATGTCAATTCTGAAAGCATCCATGTCAATATCGACAACCCTTCTGTCAAGGTCTGCAATAAGATCCATCCTGTCCTGGGGAGATCCCGGAGGGAAGGCTAACCTTAACATACCTTCAAAGTGGAAGGCACCTGTCCAGTGGTCGATCGGGTATCTAAGTACATCCGGTCCCTGAGCATAGGTTGTAGGTGTGGGTCTAACATGGTGTCTGCCTTCTATACCGTAGATAAAGAGGTTTCCGATATCGTCGGTTGTCTTGGCAAGATCCAGTACGAGGGCTGCCCTTTCCATTTTATTGGAGAAGGAGGGGAAGGCCCAGAGGTTGGAGTCGAAGGGTCTTCT